>ERZ808046.217-NODE-217-length-70742-cov-8.529074_pt1 | contig 70742 bp, 62 predicted proteins | sample MGYA00380196_ERZ808046 | MGnify/ENA primary metagenome ERZ808046 (study PRJEB31490, sample SAMN06133421) | mouse gut metagenome | isolation source: Z6_2 | host: mice | place: China: Chengdu | collected 2015-05 ... | reverse complement strand
TCCAGCCGGAGTGTCCGTGTCGATATTTTCTTTTTGACTGATAAACTGCACACGCTTGTTGCTTAACTGCTCTGTCAATTCCAGTAAATCTTTTGTATTCCTTGCAAACCTTGAAATGCTTTCCACGACTACAGAATCACCCTCACGCACAAAATTCATCATCTCTTGTAAGAAAGGTCTTTCCATATCCTTACCGCTCATTTTATCAATGTACACTCTATCTACCTTCAGTAACTTCATAAGTTCCTCCTGCCTTGCCGTATTCTGTTCTTTGGTACTGACTCTGACATATCCGATTTTCATAGTGTCTGCTCCTTTCCTAACTAGATTTTTAAATGCCGACATCCTAAAAAAATGCGTTATTTCTGAAACTGTTCTAAAAAGCTATACCCTACCCATGCGAAACAATCATACAATTTTCGCACATGGAAACTGTTCCAGTAGAGCGTATACCCTACTTTTGAAACACTTCTTGAAACATATTTCATTTATCCCCTTTTCTTTTCAGAGCAGAATTAAAAGTACACTTTAAAAAATAAAAATGCCTGTATCCTTTTCAATACAGACATTTCTTTATATCAACAAAAGTTGAAACATTTGAAACATTTGAAACTGGCTCTTTTTCACTCACATAGAGGCCCCAATCCTCACCCAACTGTTGGAACCCTCTCCATCCTCTCTATTTCCCCCTTAAACCACGTCCAAATATTTCATATAGTATTTTCCCCAGACCACCCCCAGACCCCTTTTAAAAACCCTCTGGCATACATTATCTTAAATTTTGTTGGAACTTTGTTGGAACGCACCCTTTTTCAATCCGTGGCACACTCCCTTTTTTACAGTCAAAAAATCTTCCCCACTTCTAAATCTTCAGCAAAAAAATGACAGCAAAAAAATACGGACTTTCAAAAAAGCCCGTATTTTCAAGGAAAAATCGGCGTGACAGGATTTGAACCTGCGACTTCTACGTCCCGAACGTAGCGCTCTACCAAGCTGAGCCACACGCCGAAAATATGAAATTTTTACTTGCACCTTGACGTCCCGAACGCAGCGCTCTACCAAGCTGAGCCACGCATCGATATCGTCTATTATTCTCAACTGAGAACTTAGATATTATACGATATTTTTTTTCGTTTGTAAAGAGATTTGGGATCTTTTTTTATTTTTATATTTTTTGTCCATATTTTATGGTATAATTTGTCTGTTTTTTAGATATTTTATACAATTACAGATCATTTGGAAGATACCTGTGCCTGCGGATGCATCAACCAGATCTGAATTTTACAGACTTTTCGCCTTTTGCCACTGTCATGGAAAAAGGCTCTGGCCCCGCATTCACTGCCGGCCAAAGCCTTTTTTTGTATCATAGTTACTCCCGCATGCCTTCATTCATTCCGGAGGAATCTTCCTCATCAGAATCCCCAGAAGAGTCATCGGGATTCTCTTCCCCGGAGGCTCCTGATCCTTCTTCCCCTCCGGAATTCTCACCCTCTCCGGACGGTTCCGGCTCTTCCGGTTCTGGTTCCACTGGCGGTTCTGGTTCTTCCGGTTCTTCGTCCTCATCCTCCTCCGGTTCTTCTTCTGGTTCTTCCGCAGGCTTTGACGGAGAGGAATAGTTTGTCCAGTAATAATAGAAAATATGATCCCGGATAATCCAGTGAGGAACGCCTCCGTTCTTCAGATTTTCCACCAGAGTCGGCACCGGCGCCCAGGTTCTAAAGAACAGCGAATCGCCTACGTTGCTGGTTCCGTTCACCACAGTCCGGGCTGCATCCCAGCAGGACTGGGTCACGATATTGGGGATATCCGGATCCTGCTCCGCCTTCAATACCAAGTCAAAACGTCCCGAACCCGCAGGCTCAAACTGTCTGGACTGACGAAGCACCGCTTCCAGAGAATTGGGGTAAAGAGCACTTCGCACCCGATTCATAATCACATAACCAACAGCTGTCTGTCCTTCCCAGCCCTGATTGCCCGCTTCGCAGTAGATCATCGTTGCCAGAAGCATCAGTTCATAATCGCTGAGCCCAATGGATCCCTGAGAGATCTGAGAGTCCCCGGCTGTAATCGATCCGCCGTTCATGGAAGATGCCGCCTGTTTGGCTGCCTCAATCCGGGCCCTGCGCTCCTCTTCTTCCGCTTTTTTGATCAGCTGGTTCAAAATCCTTGTCTTCTCGGCGATCAGCTCTTCCATACTATTGACCTCGCTGGAGATCTCACCCAGAAGCTCATCATATTGGCTGATCTTGGAGCCTGTGGCTTTCTGCTGGCTTGCCACCTGCTCTTTTTTCTTCCTGGTCTCTTCCACCAGAAGTTCCAGTGCTTCCTGTTCTTCCAAAAGCTCCGCCTTCTGCTGCTCCAAAGCTTCCTTCGCTTCCTTATAACTGACCAGCATATTCCGGTCGTACTGACTGATACTCACCGCATACTCTGCCCGGTTCAGCATGTCCGTAATCCCGTCTGTCAAAGCCGCCGCCATATATCCGAGCATAGCACCCTGGCCATTCTCATAGGTATACTGGATCCGCTTTTTCATATCTTCATACTGCCGGTCCACTTCTTCCTGAGCCGCCTGAATCTCTTCTTTTTTCTGTTCGATACTGGCTTCCTTTTGCTGTACTTCCGTCTCCAGAAGCGCGATTTGCTCATTCAGACTGCTGGCCTGCTGTTCCAGCTCCTTCAGCCGGTCCTCCATCTGGGATTTCTGGTTGTTTAGATATCCCTTTTCCTGCTCTGCTTCCTTTTTTTCCTGCTCTGCCTCATTCTTTTCTTTCTTCAGCCGGTCGATCTCTGCCTGTGTCTCTCTGCTGACCGCCCGGGCAGTGGAAGGAGATATCCCAAGAACACAGATCAACAGCATGCAGATCAGACACAGGATTCTTTTTTTTCGCTTCTCATTCATAACCTTTCGGATTCCAATCATATTTTGTAAGCTTTCCCTGCAACTGCATATGGTTAAAATTCTGCTGCCGCAGTGCCTCATACAGAACGATCGCCACCGAGTTGGACAGATTCAATGACCGAATCTCCTCTTTCATGGGAATGCGAATCGCCTGTTCCTGATTGGCATAAAGAATCTCCTCCGGAATACCGGCACTTTCTTTGCCAAACATCAGATAACAATCCGGTTCAAATTCTACTTCTGTATACAGATTCGGCCCTTTGGTGGTTGCCATATAGATCTTTGCCCCTGGATTCTTTTCAAGAAACACATCATAATCCACATAGGTGGTCACATCCAGATCCTTCCAGTAATCCATCCCTGCTCTGCGAAGTTCCTTCTCCCCCAGCCGGAAGCCCAGTGGCTCGATCAGGTGCAGTCTGCTCCCGGTCGCCACACAGGTTCTTCCGATATTGCCGGTATTGGCCGGAATCTCCGGCTCATACAATACAATGTTCAGCGCCATATCACGAATGCTCCGTCTTTTGTTCCTTTCTCAGACGCTCGATGAAGTTTTTCAGCCGTTCCAGGGCAATCTTTAAATTCTCCAAAGAATACGCATAAGAGATCCGAAGAAAACCTTCTCCGCAATCTCCAAAAGCTGTGCCCGGCACAACTGCCACTTTCTCTTCTTCCAGGAAACGACTTGCAAAGGCTTCCGACGTCATACCAAATTCTTTGATACACGGGAAGACATAAAAGGCACCATAAGGTTCAAAACACTGAAGCCCCATCTCCTTGAAGGCATGCATCAGATAACGTCTTCTCTGATCATAGGCTTCCCGCATCCGCGCCACGTCTTCGTCCCCCTTCTTCAGGGCCTCCACTGCCGCATACTGGCTCGTGGTAGGCGCACACATGATGGCGAACTGATGAATCTTGAACATTTGTTCGATAATCTCTTTGGGACCGCAGGTATAGCCAAGACGCCATCCGGTCATGGCGTAAGCTTTGGAAAATCCATTGATCAGAATCGTCCGCTGCTGCATTCCCGGAAAAGAGGTGATGGATACATGCTCTCCTTTATAGCTTAATTCGCTGTAGATCTCATCAGACAGCACGAAGATATCCTTTTCAATAATAACCTTTGCGATGGCTTCCAGATCTTCTTTCTCCATGATCGCACCCGTAGGGTTGTTGGGAAACGGAAGCACCAAAAGCTTGGTCTTCTCCGTGATGGAAGAAAGAAGCTCCTGGGCGGTGAGCCGGAACTCGTTCTCCTCTTTCAGCTCAATAATCACAGGAGTCCCCCCTGCCAGCAGCGCACAGGGCTCATAAGATACATAACTGGGCTGGGGAATCAAAACTTCATCGCCGGGATTCAGCATGGCACGCATGGCGATGTCGATTCCCTCGCTTCCTCCTACCGTCACCAGAATCTCTTTGGCCGGGTCATACTCCACATGTATCCGGCGCTTCAGATACGCTGCGATCTCTTCTTTCAGTTCTTTCAGTCCCGCATTGGAAGTATAAAAGGTGCGTCCTTTTTCCAGGGAATAGATGCCCTCGTCCCGGATATGCCAGGGCGTATCAAAATCCGGCTCCCCTACACCCAGAGATATGGCATCCTTCATCTCACTGACCAGATCAAAAAATTTCCGGATACCGGAAGGCTTTACATTGACGATGACATCTGCTAATGGATTTCTCATGGGGTAATCAACATCCTTTCATCTTTTTGCTGGTGTACCATGACTGAGCCATGGTCCTTGTATTTTTTCAGAATAAAATGAGTCGCCGTGCTCAGCACAGACTCCTGGGGTGACAGCTTATCGGAAACAAACTGCGCCACATCCCGCATGGTCTTCCCTTCGATCATCACCATAAAGTCAAAACCTCCGGAAATCAGATAGACACAGTCCACCTCCGGATAGTTGTAAATTCTCTCTGCGATCTTGTCAAATCCCAGTCCTCTTTGCGGAGTCACTTTCACCTCGATCAGAGCCGTCACTTTCTCAGAACTGGTTTTATCCCAGTCAATCAAAGTATGATACCCGCAGATAATTCCTTCTTTTTCCATATCAGCAATCTCATTGGCAACGGTCGCCTCATCGGTCCCCAAAAGAATCGCCAGATCCTTCAAGTCCACACGGCTGTTGCGCTCAATATAAGTTAAAATTTTCTCTCTCATCGCTTTACTCCTGTATGATACATTTAAAATTCCATCATTGATAAATTTTATAAAGTTCGTCCGTCTTTGGCCGTTCCAGATAGGCCTCTTCTTCTCCGTTTTGGATCTTTTTTGCCTTTCCTTCCACGCACCGTCCGATCAGTGCTGCAGGGATTCCGGCCTTTTTAAGATCCTGTACCAACTGAAGTCCGTCCGGGGAAGTCATCAGCATGCACCCGCTGGATATCAGCTGATAGGGATTTATACGGTAGCATTCACAGATTTCCACCGTTTCCTGACGAATCGGGATGGCCTTCAGATCAATATGCAGTCCGATGCCGGACGCTTCTGCCAGTTCCCACAGGGCTCCGTAGATCCCGCCCTCGGTCACATCATGCATAGCGCTGACACCGGACTTCACGGCGATAGCAGCCTCCGGAACCACGGAAAGCAGCTTTTCAAAGCCTTTGGCCTCCTCCACAAAAGTTTTCGGAAAACGCTTCAGAAGCTCCTCTTCTTTTTCTGTGGCAATGATAGAGGTCCCTTCGATCCCGACCCATTTGGTCACGACCACATCGTCGCCCGGTCTGGCTCCGCCGGTGGTCACAAGACCATCTTTTTTCACCTTCCCGACTCCTGTAACAGACAAAAGCGGCCGGTTCACTGCCGAAGTAATCTCCGTATGTCCACCCATGGCCTGGATCTGCAGCTCCTCACAGGCACTCTCCACTTCCTGCATCAGCTGACGGATCAGCCCTTCGTCCGCTTCCGGCGGCAGAAGAACGGTCAGAAGGATCCCGATCGGCTCTGCTCCGGCACTGGCCAGATCATTGGCAGTCACCAGTACCGCAAGTCTTCCGGTATTTTTGGAAGCTCCTGTGATGGGATCCGTGGAAAGCACAAAGACCTCATCCGGGGCAAGCTGCACCGCTGCACAGTCCTCCCCCACAGAAGCTCCTACTAAAACTTCTTTTCTCCTTGTATGAAGTTGCCTGAAAACCGCCCGCTTTAATACCTGCTCGGGCACCTTTCCTATCTCCATATGATCACCTTTTTCACCCTTCCGGCGCTGGTTCCGGCGCAGGCTCCGGTACCGGTTCAGCCGGCGGTTCCGGCGCCGCCACTACGCCTGCGATGTTGGCATCCGCCAGCGCCTCATCCTGCAGAGCAATAGCCGCCCGCAGATTCTCCGCAAGTACCGGATCTCCGGCCGTGCCGTAGGTTACTACCCGGTCACTCCCATTATAGGTACTTTTGTTGACCTTGGTCCGCTCGGTCTCCACACCGTTGACCTTGACTACCTTGTAAAGCTCTGCCACGTATCCCACACTGGCTTTTGATGAGGATTTGTAGCCCAGAGGATGCCCTGCACTTTCCCGGAGCACTGTATTGCCCCCTATCTTGCTCACTGTCACACTCTCAAAAGAGATGGTGCGGTTGCTGTCTCTGGTCTCTTTTCCATAGATATTGAATGTAATCTTCTTGTCTGCTGTTGTAAGTCCCTCAATATAGATTGGATATTGAGTGGAATTTACAAATTTTAAATCTTTATAGGTTCCTGCGATGGCCGCATCCTCCGACAGTTCCACATAGTGTACGGTCATGGAGTGAGGCGAACGCTCCGTCACCTCTAACTCCGCTCGGAGCACCGCGTTGTACAGAGTCGTAGACACCTGGCAGATCCCACCACCCATGCTGTCCACCACTTCTCCATTCAGATAAGAGCCTGCCATAGCATATCCGTTGGCTTCCGTAAAAGGAGATACCATTTCATATGTAGAAAAACTTTCTCCCGGATACAGAACTGTTCCATTGATATGTGCTGCACCGCTGTTTAAATTCTTACAGCGGTTGGAGCTGGAAGTGGAAAAGCTGGTGGTAAAGGTCCCCAGAAGATCCTTCACATGCGCCAGTTCTTCTGCGCTTCCTTCCGGCTCTGTAATCTTTGTCTTTAATTCAATCACTTCCGATGTGCTCTCTTCCGTCCAGCGATTTTCCAGATAATCCATAATCGTCTGGACGGAACCCTCCACATCCAGTACCAGTCCCTGCTTTCCGGGCACAAATTCAAATTTTCCATTCACACGGCTTAACGATGCATTCTCGGCTTCCCGGTCAAACTGCGTGCAGTTCTCCTCCACAAAAGCTTTGACCCGGGCCTGGTCCGCGCTCCAGCTTAAAGCGAATTCCTTCCCGCTGTGCTGGAGATCTTTCTGATCTTTATACCGTTTCACCACATTGCCGGTACGTCCGATCCCAAGAGCCTCGTCCACCACCTCTTCATTGGTAAAACGGATGCCAAAGCCGGACAGGCTGGCTTCCACTGTTTCGTCTCCGATCCCGAGCTTTAATGTCTTTTCTCCCAGCTGCGCCTCATAGGACTCCAGCGCTTTTATCGCCTCAGATCTGGTCATGCCGGAGACATCTACACCTCCGATCTTTACCCCCTTTAAAATGGTGTCCTCCGCTGCCATGGCTGTCATCCCCCCAAGAAGCAAAAGAACACAGATTCCCACCCAAAACTTTCTTACATATTTTTTCATACTTCTCCTCCTTATATTACAGGGCGTAAAGCAGAAGCGGAAGCACCATAGCCGCCACCAGCATGATCACGATCGCCGCTGCAATCTTCCTCCTTGTCTTATCATTGTAAAAATCCATTGCATCCTTCCTTTCTGTCCGGCCGCATAATCCTCCCATACTGCAGAATGATCTGATCAATCAGGCGGGAGGCCTCTCTTTTTGTCAGCTCATTTGTCTGGATATTCATCTCTATTTTATGATATTTTATAAGATCCTTCAAGTATCCTTTTTGTGAATTTGTAATGGGGCTTTGCTTTTTTGCCTTGTAGATCAGTGTCTGAAGCCGGAATGCCTCCGGATCCTGCTCCCCGAATTCTTTCCACAGGCAGTTCAAAAGCTCATGGGCCGCCTTTGCATCACTGAGCGCCCGGTGCGCGTTGCCCGGATCAATCTTATAATGGCTGCACAGAGCCGCCAGCGTTCTGGACGGCATCTCTGGAAGCAGCTTTCTGGCAATCTTTAAAGTGTCCAGCCCCTCCGCCTCAAAAGAAAGTCCCGCCTCGTACGCCGTCTGCTTTAAAAATCCGAAATCAAAGGGGATATTGTGTCCCACCACCGGAAGCCCTCCGCAAAACGCCAAAAATTCTCTCATGGCATCCGCTGCTTCCTTTCCGGTCCTTCGCATCTCATCCGTAATGCCGGTCAGCTCCTGGATCCTAAACGGCACCGGAAATTTCGTGTCGATCAGCGTACTGTAGGTCTCACATACCGCTCCGCCTGTCACTTTTACGGCTCCAATTTCCAAAAGCCGGTCTTTCACCGGATCCAGACCGGTGGTCTCCACATCCAGCGATATATAATCTTTCGTCAATCCAGTACCTCCACATAAGCTTCTTTTGTCAAAACATTCCTTTTTTTGTAGTCAAACAGCACATAGACAGGCCCCGTATTTCTCTCAAACACTTCAATATGAACCTGTTTTCCATATCGGGTTTCGTATTCTTTCAGGCGCTTTCGGTAGGGTCTTAAATCCACTGCGAACGAAGGGCGGCTCTTTAAAGGTTCTCTGGCATACAGGTCATAGACCATGCATGGATCCGTCTCTGCATCCGGATATCCTTTTTCCTGAAGAAATTCCCGCAGAATGTCATAGCGGGCCATACGGGAATGGCTGACTCTGTCATACCCCCTGTCTTCATAATATACCGCAAGTTCATGGAAAAAATCAAATGGGGATTCATACCTTTTCAAAACCATCTTCAAAGTCTGATCAAACTGATGACTGTTATAATAAAGCTCCATCATCGCCTCTACTCCTTTGAGCAAAAGCAGTTCCCCGTAAGACAGCCAGTTCGTCCGAAGAACTTCATAGGGCGGCTCTCCGTGAAAAACAATCCCATAGGCTGCCGCCTCCTGGTACATCCTGGATCCCTTCAGCACTTTCAAAAATCCCAGCTGAAGCTGATCCGGCTTTAATGCAAATACTTCGTTAAAAGATTGACGAAAACTTGCCAGATCCTCCCCGGGAAGTCCCGCGATCAGATCCAGGTGCTGATGGATGTTCTGGAACTGACGGATCTGTTTTACATTCTCTTTGAGTTTCTCCAGGTCCATGGTCCGGTGGATCCGGCGAATGGTATCCGGGTTGACCGACTGCACCCCGATCTCCAGCTGAATCAGCCCGGGCCGCATCCTGCGCATGATCTGAAACGCCTTCTCTGTCACCCGGTCCGCACCAACTTCAAAATGAAAATTGGTCACGCCGTTGTCATGTTCCAGAATCCACTCCCACAGTTCCTCCGCCCTTTCAACATCTGCATTAAAAGTCCGGTCCACAAATTTCACCTGAGGCACCCTGGCTTTTAAAAATCTTTGCAGATCCTGCTTTACCAGGGAAAGACTTCGGAAGCGCACTCTTTTCTCAATAGAAGAAAGGCAGTAGCTGCACCGATAGGGACACCCCCTGCTGGACTCGTAGTAGAGAATTTTGTGGGAAAATGCTTCCAGATCTTCATAGGCAAAGGAAAGCTGATCCAGATCCACCATTTCCGGATCTTCGGTCTTTTGCATCTGCTTCTTTGCATCCCGGAAGGTAATGCCCCTGATCCGGGACAGCTGACCGGTTCCTTCTATATAGTAGTCCGCCAGCCTGGCAAAAGTTCCCTCGCCTTCCCCCCGCATAATGCCCGAAAGATAAGGATACGTTTCAAGGAGGGTTTCTGCATCGTAAGAGGCCTCCGGTCCCCCTGCCCACAAAATCACGTCCGGAAGCACCTTGGGAATCTCTTTCAGCAGTTCCCCGATCATCCTCCGGTTCCATATATAGCAGGAAAAAGCAACCAGATCCGGCTGCTTTTTGTACAGGTCTCTTAATATCTCGTCCATCTGCTGGTTGATCGTATACTCCGCAATCTCTATATAATCCCTGCAGGATCTGCCCGCAGCCGCACGCAGACTGTACAGGGCAAGGTTGCAGTGGATATATTTTGCATTGACTGCCACCAGTAAAATTTTCATACGCCACCTCTGTCGAGATTATAACATATCCTGAGCATATTGCAACTTTCTTTCATTTTCGTTTCGTATTTCTTTCGTTTTTTTAGAAATCCTTAATTCCGGCGCCACACTTTTGACACATTTCCTTGTTATGATAATACTCGTAACAGGAACACATCAGTATTTCATTCATAACACTTTAGGGAGACCCGAATGGGCCTCCCACTCCCTCGGAATGACAGGCTTTTGCAGATGCAGAAGTCTTTTATTTTGCGATTTTACCCCATATTTACCCCTCGGTATGTCCGGAGGGTTCGCCCATCCGAAAGTGGAGGGTAAGCCGCCTTGTGCGCTCTGGTTTTCCTGTCTCACATTCTTCCATCCATTTCCTCACACATCCCATACTTCTTCTTTCCTAGATTCATCCAAAACAGGACCGAAATCAGTCCATTTTTCTTTATTCAGGAGTTGTTATTTGCTATAATAGGACCAGAACTGGTTCACTTTTTGAGAAAAGAGGAAAGAATGGATTGTAAAAAAAACAAAACCACCCACTATCTGATACGTGCGGAATGGCTTTGGGGAGGGATTTTTTGTTTTCTTCTGTCTATCGCTGCCGGAATATGGGAATACCGCCTGCTGAACATGCAAAAGCAAGAAGACATAAACCCCTACGAAGGGCAGCTCCGAATAGAAGTGACTTATGATAACTGGCATTCCGGACTGGTCAATTCCGCTTCGTGTTCCCTGTGCGGAAATTCGGCAAAAGAGCAGATGCAACGCTGGCATGAAGCGGACACCATTGGACTGATCCTGTTGAACAGCTGGACCATCATTGAATTTCCCATGACAGAAAAAGAAGAGAAAGAGCAGGAAGACGAAGGCATCCATTACAATCATGCCAAAGAGATTTCCTGTCTTTCCAGCGCAGACCCCTCCCGGGGAATGGCAAGAGCAAACATCACATGGTCCGACGAGATCTTCTTAGACGCTGCCTCCTTGCAGCAGCGTCTGTGCCAGCCCTGCCTGGATCAGGTTGGCACTGCCCTTTCCTTTTGGAAATGGGAGCAGGAAGAAAAAGAAGCCCTGCCTTTCTGCCTGATTGACTTTGGCACCAAAGAGCTTTATCCCATACAGGATACTCTCCTGGCTTACTTTATCCGGGATTATTGGGTGGAGCTGGACTTTGACAAAAATTCCGTGAATATAAAAAGTTATTATCTTCCCAAAAGAGAGCCAACATAAAAGGGAATGTTGACGCCTAAAGGTTCTTTCTTTATAATCATAATTGCAGTGATTGTCTGTTCCATAATCCGGCAGCAAAATGCAAAACATATCATGGAGAACAAAAATGGATATGATAGTAAGAGCTTACAGTGAAAACGACATTCCTCAGATGATAGATATCTGGAACGAAATCGTGGAAGACGGAACCGCTTTTCCCCAGGAAGAGCTCCTGACCCCCGAGACCGGAACGGCATTCTTCGCCTCGCAGACTTACAGCGCGGTCGCCGCGGAAGCATCCACCGGGCAGATCCTGGGACTCTACATCCTGCACCCCAACAACATCGGCCGATGCGGCCATCTGTGCAACGCCAGCTATGCAGTCCGGACAGACAGCAGGGGACGTCACATCGGTGAAAAACTGGTCCTGGACTGTTTAAAACAGGGACGGATTCACGGCTTCCGACTGCTGCAGTTTAACGCCGTCGTGGCGTCAAACACCCGCGCAAGACATCTGTATGAACGGTTAGGCTTTACCCCCCTTGGCAGAATTCCAAAAGGATTCCGGATGAAGGACGGACATTATGAAGATATCTGTCCTTATTACCACGAATTATAGGTCCATCAAAAAAGGAGAACTACCCATGCTCTACCCAACTATCGGCGTCCCCCTCCCCGGAAAAAGTATCTTTCACCGCGGTCTGCTGACCTGGTATACCCGCTGCCTGAACCGGGCCGGAGCCAACGTGCAGATACTGAATTTGTATCCTTATGAGGCGGCCATCGCCCAGGCCATAGCCCAATGCGACGGCTTTTTATTTCCCGGCGGGCCGGATATCCAGCCGGAGCGGTACGGTCAGGAGAGAAAGAGCGGATGCCGGGAGTCTAATCCGGTCAGAGATGACTTCGAACTGCTCCTTCTTGAACAGGCACTTTCAGCACAAAAACCGCTGTTTTGCATCGGGCGGGGAATGCAGCTTTTGAATGTGCACTTTGGCGGCACTCTGATGCAGGATCTGAAGTTTCATCAGGAATACGAGCACCGGGATCTCTGGCATATGACCAGCGCCACTCATCCAGTGGAGATCGATCCCGAAAGTCTTCTGGCCGATATTCTGGATACCGATACTGCTGCAGTGAACAGTCTGCACCATCAGGCCGTCGAAGAGGTAGGAAACGGGCTTTTTATCTGCGCTGACAGTCCGGAAGGATTTGCAGAAGCACTGGAAATTGACGACTATCCCTTCTGTCTGGCTCTTCAGTGGCATCCGGAGTATATGGCAGGGCGCACCCGAACACAGCAGCAGCTGTTTCGGGCCTTCACAGATGCCTGCCGGAATCCTTCCTGACCTCCATTATGTATTCTGATAGAAACTTAAACCGCAGCGGCCATGCTCCTTGACTTCATAGAGGGCAAGATCCGCCTTTTTATAAAGATCCTCTGTAAATCCATCTTTGGAAAATGCGGCGCCTACACTGAGAGACACTTTGGGCAAGCCGTCCTCCGGATGGGTCAGGATCTCGTTCATCCTGCCGATCTTGCGCTCAATTACGGACTTTTGTTCTTCTGTCATATTAGTCAAGAGCACCGCAAACTCATCTCCGCCGATCCGCGCCGGATAGTCCGTTGCGCGGAAACCATCCTGCAGAAGTTCTGCCACTTTTTTCAGCACCTGGTCACCGGCCTCATGCCCGTAACCGTCATTGACATCCTTAAATTTATCCACATCCACAATCAGAAGGGCCAGCGGAATCTTTTTGATCTGAAAAACCTTTTTGAGTTCTTCAAACGCTCCCCGGTTGATGATTCCAGTCAGCGGATCATGTTCTGCCTGGTAGCGCAGCATCGCCTCATTGGCCATATTCACTTCATACATGTCATTATAGGTCATAGCCAGGTACTTCAGTTCATAGGACCCCATGACTTCCATCATCCGATCTTCTTTGATACAGCGGACAAAGTTCCGGAGCGGTTTCACAATCAACAGAATGATCATCAGAAAAATAAGCAGATTCTGCACAAAAAGCACACTGATCATTCTTCCCTGCCCGTTCATGGTCTGTGCCAGCTCATCTGCACTCTCAAGCATATTCTGGTGGGTCATTGCATGGATGCTGGCGAGAGAGTCGGAGACGTCCTGTGAAATTTTGTCCTTTACTTTCTGATAGGACTCTCCAAAGACGATCGTCTGCGCCTTTTCCAGCATTTTTTCCGGACTCAGGGCCTGATCCTCCGGCTCCAAAACTATTTCCTGCAGCATCTCCGGCAGCTTTTCTGCCTTTTCCCCGCAGGCAGCGGAAACCAGCTTCATGGCATAAAGTTCCTGGGCCATCAGCTCATTGGAACTTTCCAGGGCGCCTTCCAGGTACTTATAGGCTTCTTCTCCTCCGTCATGCTCCTCCAGCTGTCTTAATGCCTGCTCTCTGCGTCCGGTCACATGGACTTCCATAAAATAACGCTCTCTGTACCGGGTGTCCTTTGTAACCACATAGAGACGAACCTGTTCCGTCAGGTAGGCAGAACCTTCTGTCAGAAGCGCCTCGCCTTCCTCCCAGGCTATATAGTCATCCATAGAATGGTGTACATCTTCGTATTTTTCTGACACACGGACCGTTGCCAGGATCAGCAGAATATAAATCAGACAGGATATCAGAATCATAATGATGCTGGCGTTCTGAATCCGGATCCCTTTGATCGATTTCCTTTCCTTTTGTTCCATCTTTTTCCCTCGCCCTATATAAATTCCTGTTGGTTTATTCTGCAAACAGCGGAGTAGAATAATACCGGTCTCCGTGATCCGGAAGAAGTGCGACGATCACTTTTCCCTTATGCTCCGGACGGCATGCCAGCTGAATCGCAGCCGCCAGGGCCGCTCCGGAAGAAATACCCACCAGAATCCCTTCCTGTCTGGCCAGCAGTTTTCCTTTCTCGAAAGCATCCTCGCTTTTGATTTTGATAATTTCGTCATACACGTCGGTGTCCAAAACCTCCGGCACAAATCCTGCTCCGATTCCCTGGATCTTGTGAGGACCGCTCTTTCCTTCAGAAAGCACCGGAGAGTCTGCCGGTTCCACAGCCACCACCTGGATATGGTCATTTTTCGATTTCAGATAGCGCCCCGCACCGGTTATCGTACCGCCCGTGCCCACACCAGCCACAAAAAGGTCCACTTTACCGTCCGTGTCCCTCCAGATTTCCGGTCCGGTAGAAGCCATATGAACTGCCGGATTCGCCGGGTTTACAAACTGCCCTGCCAGGAAACTTCCCGGGATCTCTTCGGCCAGCTTTTCTGCCTGTTCAATGGCTCCTTTCATCCCTTTCGTCCCGTCGGTCAAAACCAGCTCCGCACCATACGCTTTCAGAATATTTCTTCTCTCCACACTCATGGTCTCCGGCATCGTAAGAATGATGCGGTAACCTTTTGACGCGGCAATGGATGCAAGGCCGATGCCGGTGTTGCCGGAAGTTGGCTCGATGATGACGGACCCTTCCTTTAATACCCCTCTCTTTTCAGCATCCTCAATCATCGCTTTTGCAACTCTGTCCTTTATGCTGCCGGCGGGGTTAAAGTATTCCAGCTTCACCAGTATGGTTGCCTCAAGCCCAAGCTCTTTTTCCACATTGGTGATCTCCAAAAGCGGAGTATTTCCAATCAGTTCCAGCGCACCATGATAGATATTCGCCATTATTCCGTCTCCTCTCTTTCCTGACAATCCCTCTGGTCTGACATCCGGATTTGTGATAGACGTATTATATCCCCAATAACCTAGTTTGTCAATAGGATATTGGGGATATAAAAAACAGCAGAGCGCGTATCCTTTTGCGCTTTTTATCCGTGTGCTTTCTACAGCTCCTTGCACACCTGGAAGATATAGAATTTAAGATAATAGGACTCCTCCGCCGCCCACAGGATGGGATGGTCGCAGGCCTGGGTACGGAATTCTACCTGACGAAGCCGCCTGTGAGCCCCTCTGGCAGCTTCTTTTAAAGTCTTTGCGAAAAGCTCCGGCTCCATATAGTGAGAGCAGGAACAGGTGGCCAGATATCCTCCGTCTTTCACAAGCCGCATTCCCCGCAAGTTGATTTCCCGGTATCCTTTGACTGCATTTTTTACTGAATTCCGGGATTTTGTGAAAGCGGGCGGATCCAGAATCACCACATCAAAGGATTCTCCCTGCTGTTCCAGTCCGGGCAAAAACTCGAAGACATCGGCACACTCAAAATGCACCCTGTCCTCCATCTTGTTTAACCGGGCATTTTCCTCTGCCTGCCGGCAGCCTAACTCCGAAGCATCCACGCCCAGGACCTCTTTCGCTCCCGCCGCAGCTGCATTGAGAGCAAAGGAACCGGTATGAGTAAAACAGTCCAACACCCGTTTCCCTCTGCATAGACGCTGGATCGCCAGACGGTTGTATTTTTGATCCAGGAAAAATCCGGTCTTCTGGCCGTCTTCCACATCCACCAGATATTTCACCCCGTTCTCCACAATCTCCACCTTTGTGTCAAACGCTTCTCCGATAAAGCCCTTGAAGCGCTCCATGCCCTCCTGCTCCCGCACTTTGGCATCGCTTCTTTCATAGATTCCCCGGATTTGAATCCCATCCTCCAAAAGCACCCGTTTGAGAATATCCACAATCTGGAATTTCAGCCGGTCGATTCCCAGAGCCAGGGATTCCACCACCAGCACATCCGAAAACTTATCCACCACCAGTCCTGGCAGGAAATCTGCCTCTCCGAACAGAAGCCTGCAGCACCCGGTATCGCACACGGCCTTGCGGTATTCCCAGGCATTTCTTACCCGGCGTTCCAGAAAGGCTGCATCGATCACCTGGTCTTTTTTTCGGGACATCAGACGAATCCGGATCCTGGAATGCGTGTTGATAAAACCATATCCCAGAAAATATCCGTCAAAATCATGAACGGTCACCAGGTCTCCGTTTTCAAATGTCCCAAGGATGCTTTCGATCTCGTTGTCGTAGATCCACAGACCACCGGCCTTGACTGTACGTCCCTCTCCTTTTTTCAAAGTTACGATCGTATGATACATAGAATTCCTCCCGCTGAAATCTCAAATCTTGTGTCCGCCGGGCAAAGTTTGCTCTTATACTTTCATCACTTTCCCAAAGTAAAAAGAATAGATCAGACGCTCTTTGACCGGTTTCCCGGTCAGCATCTGAAGTGCCCGGTCATAATATTGAAGCTGTGCGTGGTACCGCCGGGAAAGATCTCCCGGGCGGCTGGTCCGGTCCGTCTTATAGTCCACCACCACCACCTGGTCCTCTTCGTAGAAAAAGGCGTCGATGATCCCCTGTACCAGCACTGTCTCTTCCGGATCTGCCTCCGGAAACTCCGACCCGGGAAGCCCGATGACAAAGGGCTGCTCCTGGTAAAGCACTCCCCGCTCTTTTGCATCCAGCATTCGTCTGGCCAGGGGGGTCCCTGCAAAAGTAAGAAAGTCTTTCTTTTTCACCACACTTAACTCTTCCTTTGTAATCCGGCCTTCTGTCACCAGACGGTTTAATTCTTCTTCCACATCAGACAGCTCTGTCACCCGGCCAAAATCCATACACTCCATGATGGTATGATAGACGGTTCCCCTGGCAGCTCCTCCCGCATCTTCCCGCTTTTCTACAAACTGAGGGATCAAAGGGATAAGATCAGACTCCGGATACAGCTCCTCGCCGTTATCCGACTCTTCCTGCATCCGCAGCTTTTTCAGCTCCGTCACACTGTATTTTTGCTTTGTCTTTTTCTCCGTATCCCACGGATACTTCCAGGAAAGGCGCCGGTCTATTTCCTGATAAAGCTTTTCATCCTTTGCCCGGAAAAAAATCACCTTCTCTGTCTCTTCCCGGGTCAGCGCTTGTCGCACCTGCTGTTTCACCGCCCTCTGAATCAGCTCCTTCAGGGAGACAAGTTCCGCATGTATACTGCTCTGTGTCTGGTTTCTGCCGGACAGAATCCAGAAAAGACAGCTCTCTGCGCCGGAGAGTTCCAAAAAGGAACACTTTTCTTCTCCTGCTGTCCCTTTTTCTATTAAGGTCAGAAGCTTTTCCTTTGCCATGCCGGTCAGGATCAGCTTTTCCTTTGCCCGGGTCATGGCCACATACAGAATCCGAAGCTCCTCCCCCAGGCTGTCCAAAAGATTTTGTCTTCGGATAAAGCGCTTCAGGATCGTAGGACACCGCATCCTCTGCTCCAGATCCACATAGTCCAGACCGATGCCGTACCGGCTGCTTAAGACCGCCTTATCCCTGCTTTCCTGCCTGTTAAAGCTTTTCCCCATCCCCGCTGCGAAGACCACAGGAAATTCCAGACCCTTGCTGTGGTGAATGCTCATGATCCGGACCGCTTCTTTTGCAGTACCCGAAATATCCGCCTCCCCAAAATCCATCTGGTATTTTTGGAGCCGTTCGATATAGCGGATAAAATGAAACAGTCCATGATAACTGATTTTCTCATAATCCTGCGCTTTCTGAAGAAGCATCTCCACGTTGGCAAGCCTTTGTTCTCCTGCCGGCATCGCCCGCACCTGATCCAGAAAACCGGTCTTTGTGAGAATCTGCCACAAAAGTTCCTGCATGGAACAAAAGGCAGCCAGCTCCCGATAGTGCTCCACCTGCCCGTAAAATTCCAAAAGCCGGTCCCGAAGAACCTCCCTTGGTCCTTCTTTCGCATACTGCCTGCAGGCTGCCCCATAGCTTTCCTTTGGATAAGCAGCTTTGATTTCTGCCATTTCCTCCGAAGAAAACCGTCCCAGCATCCCGTGCATGGCTGCCGCCAGAGGAATCTCCTGGGTCGGATTGTCCAGCACCCTCAGATAGGAAAGAAGGGTTTCCACCTCCAAGGTCTCAAAGTACCCTGTTCTGGACTGTGCGCTGGCCGGTATCCCGGCCTCCTGAAGCACCCGTACAAAAGTCTCACTCCACCCGGACATGGTACGCAAAAGGATCACAATATCCCCCGGCCGCACCAAACGAAGCTTCCCGTCTTCTGTCACCTGGTCCTTTTGCAGCATGCACCGGATCTCATCCGCGATCAGATGCGCCTCCGCCTCCTGTCTGGTAAAACCGCTCTCACTGCGCAGCTCCTCCCATTCCTCCTGAGACAAAAGCAGCAGCTTAGCCTGGCAGTCTTCATACTCCGGATAAGAAGCGCCCGCCTTTAAAGCTGCCGCCTCGTCATACTCCACGCCGCCCAGCTCCCGGCGCATGATCCGTCCAAACACCTCGTTCACCGGAGACAATACCGTCTCTCTGCTTCGGAAATTCCGGTGCAGATCAATGCGTATCCCCTCCTCCCCATCTTCATACCGGCCGTATTTTTCCAGAAATAATCCCGGTTCTGCCTGGCGAAAACGGTAGATGCTCTGTTTAACATCCCCCACCATAAACCGATTCTGCCGTCCTCTTCTGGCAGCGCAGATACTTTCCAGGATGGCCTCCTGGACCAGGTTGCTGTCCTGATACTCATCCACCATAATCTCCGCAAAGTAATCTGCAAAAAGATCCGCCGTTTCCGACGGGACCAGGGTTTCGTCCTCCTCCCGGGTCAGAATCCGCAGGGCCAGATGTTCCTGGTCGGAAAAATCCAGCAGGTTTTTCTTCCGCTTCTTTTCTTCCAGACGCTCCATAAATCGAAGCGTCAATTTTATGTAAACCTTTACACTCTCCCCGGTACTGCGCATATGTTCCATCAAAAGCTCTTCCGGAAGAGAAAAATACTGTTTCACGAGTCCTTTGATCGTATCCTTCACGCCGTTTCGAAGCTCCATCACCTGATCGCACAGCGCTTCTTCCGCCCCTGCCATGGCTTTTGAACGGCGGCTGGGAAGCCGGCCAAAAGAGCATTCCAGAATGCTTTCTTCAAACTCTCCCAGCGTCTTGCAGGCAGTCAGAGCCAAAAGCTGTTCCTGATCGGCAAGAAGCACATCTTTGTAAGCCCCCGGCCCTCCGGGCAGGCTGGCAAGGGTCATGGCTTTTCCAAGCTGATCCAGACAGTCCTGTACCACCAAAACCAGCTCTTTTCTCATCTCCCTGGCTCCTCTGAAATCTGCATAGGAAGCATCTTGGGGCAGATCATACATGGCTTCACAGTCTTTGAGCCACCGGACGGGCCTTGGACTGGCTACGGCGTATTCATAAAGCTTCAGAATCAGTTCCGGGATCCCGCTCCCTTTGTTCCCGCTTCCATAGCGCTCCACAAACCGCAGAAATTCCGGGCTCTTTTCCTCATAGGCCTCCTCCAAAAGCGCCTCCGCCGTGTCCTGCTTTAAAAGCTGCATCTCTCCTTCATCCGCAATCCGGAAATTCGGATTTAAATCAATGGTGTGAAAATAGTTGCGGATCACATACAGACAGAAACCATGAATCGTGGTGATCTGCGCCCGCGGCAGAAGCGCCTCCTGCCTTTTCAGCCACTCGTTGTCCGGATCCTCCAAAAGACGCAGGGAAAGCGCCTTCCCGATCCGCTCCTTCATCTCGCCCGCCGCCGCCTTGGTAAAAGTCGTGATCAAAAGCCGGTCCACATCGACCGGATGCTCCTCGTCCGTAATCAGAGAAAGAATTCGCTCCACCAGCACCGCCGTCTTGCCGGAACCCGCCGCCGCAGACACCAGAAGATTTTTACCTCTGGTCTCTATGACCTCTTTTTGTTCTTTGGTCCAGGTCATACCCATATCCGTTCCTCCTGATCAGCCTTTTGCATCCTTGGAATCCTCCTTTAACCGCTCCCAGATCTCTGCTTTGTCCATAGGGCGCAGCCTTCGCTTTTCACAGCCCTCCACCTTCCGGTCAAAGCCGCAGACGCTGTGATACCGGCAGTATTCGCATGCGTCCTCCTCACCCAGTTCATAGGGCTGCATTCGAATATCCCCCTTCAGAATCCGCTCTCCGTATTCCATCAGCTTCTTCTCCACATGCCGGGTAAGTCTTGCGAAGTGCTCCTCCCCCGCCACCGAAGAACCTACGGTATAGCCTCCGTCCTTTTTGAAACGAAGGGGAAGGATGGAAGAACCCAGAGCCGCCTCCCGGTCCATAAGAGCCACCACATCCGGATTGCCGCTGGAAAGTCCCTGAAAGGAAAGCTCCTCTAACAGTCTTCTCTGAGGATCTTCTGACTCCTCATAATCCAAAAGCGGATCTTTAATATGATAGTAAAACATCCCGGCTGCATGTACCTCATTTTCTGTACCGGCTTTGGCAAGTTTTTCCATGGCTGCATTCAGATAGACCACCAGCTGAAGCTGCAGGCCGTAATAGATGCTGGTCAGATCAAACCGGGTATTCCCGCTTTTATAGTCCACCACCCGCACATACGTCTTTCCGTCCCGGCGGCACACATCGATCCGGTCGATCCTCCCCTGCAGACGCATCCGCTCTTCTCTGGACAAGATCATGGATACACTGGGCAGCTGCTCCAGATTCCGAAAGGAAACCTCTGTCTCCTCCGGCACAAAAGCCCCCTGCTGCAGCTGCTTTAAGATCGCCCAGGCAGTCCGCTTTCCAATCCGGCGCACCCGTTCCATCACATAGGCATCCTGAGCCCGGTCTGAAAGTACCCGGACTCCATAGTCCTCCATGGCCTGGTCCAGTGCTTCTTCCATCCACCTATCCCGCTCCTGATCCGGCACATGAAACCAGTCGTAGGGGCTGTCTTCAATCCGGTCGGAAAAATATTTCAATGCCCCATGAAATACATTCCCCATGTCCACGGATTTCAGATCACAGGTCTCCCGTTCGGTCAGTCCCAGGCCATACTGAAGAAAATGTGCATAAGCACAGGCCGCAAACCGCTCTAACCGTGTCACACTTCCCTCCAGGAGAGTCCCGTAAAGGGCCCTGGCCACTGCCCGGCCGATGCCCGTCTCCTGATTTGCGTAGCAGGATGCATCCAAAAGCCCAAAAAGCAGTTCCTGCCACTCCTTTTGCTCTCCATACCACAAAAGCAGGGTCTCCTGCTGCCGGTCCGCCTTCTGAGCCTGTACGGCATGCAGCGCATCCGTAAGCTCCCGGATGCTGCCTCCTGGCGTCACCAGCCGTTCCAGATATCCAGAATCCTGTTCTGTCCGTATGGGGACTTTGGGAAAAAGTTCCTGCACTTTCGCAATCAGCCAGGACGGCCGAAGAGCGCTGCCTCCCGTATCCGACAGACTCCAGCTTAGATACAGTTTTTGGGAAGGTTTGGTCAGATTCAGATAAATGTAAAACTTCTGAATATATGCTTCCTGCCTGGAAGTTGGAGCCAGCTCCACCTCCTGTTCTGCCAAAAGCTCCCGGTCCATCTCAGACAAAATACCTCCCCTGCCTGTGTTTTTCGGCACGCTTCCCTCATTGATGCCCACAAAAAAAAGTACCTTGATGTCTTTGAGGCGGCTTCTCTCCATATCGCCCACCACCACCTGATCGGTACCGGCCGGGATCAGACCCACCTTCATCTCCCCAAGCCCTGCATCCAAAAGCTCGGTGTATTCTGCAAAGGACATCTTACAGTCTCCAAGGAGCATGACCAGCTTGTCAAAAAGATCCATGACCATTCCGTAGATCTGCCCGTATTCTTTTGCCCGGGAATAATCCCCGGCTTTTTCAAACCGTTCTTCGTACGCTTTCAGCTGCTGCTGAATCTTTAGGCCCACCAGATAGTCATAAATTCCCCGGGTCATCTGTCCCGCATCTGCATTTTTTGCCTTCAGCACTTCCCGAAGTTCCTTCAGTCCCGAAACTGCTTTCCCGCGAAGCCCGTTCAGCTCCTGAAGCGCTTCCTCCTCCATCCCCTTCAGAGGACGCTTCCACTCCCGGCGCCAGCCTGAGAATCCCCGTATTCCTCTTGCTATCACATAATTTTCCAGAAGATCGGTCTCTTCCCCTGACACGGAAGTCATTCCGCTTCGAAGAAGCCGGAACATCGGTTCATAGGCAAAATCCTCCTGAATCACCGACAGAAGCGCCCGCAGAAATTCCACAAAAGGATTTTTTAATACATCCTTTTTCTGGTCCATAAAGCCTGGGATTCCCAGACGGGAGAATACCTGTTCCATCAACGTCCCGTAGACCGAAAGATCACCGGTCACCACTGCCATATCCCGGTACCGGTAGCCCTCATCCCGCACCAGACGCTGGATCTCTCTGCCCGCCGCCTCCGCCTCCGCCCTGGGCGTAGCAGCCGCATACAGACAGATCTCATTGGTCTCCTGATCCCAGAACGTCTTTCGATGGCGGAAAATCCCTTCTTCCAAAAAATGAAGGCCCGGCGCCTCACAAAAGCGGCAGGCCCCTGCATCCTTTTTCAGTACCGGCTTCCTGACCGGCACCTTCACTTCACCGGCCAGCCGGGTCAGCTGGAAGATGGTTTTTTTGGTCATATAAAAAAGTTCATGCTCTTTCCCGGTGGAAAAAGGATCCTCACCCGCATCCATGGTCAGTGTTATGTAAACCTCCGTAGCCAGAACCAGCAGCTTTTTCAGAAGACTCAGCTGCACCGGAGTAAAACCGGTGTAGCCGTCCAGCACAATCACACTCCCTCTGACCGACTTTGACCGCTCAACGGTCTGTTCCAGGGCCCCCAGAAGTTCCTCTGCCGTCAGATAAGTGCCCTCGAGATACTCCCGAAAGCCGTCATAGAGCACTTTCATATCTTTTAATTTGAAATACAGCTGTGGATTGTTCTGGTTGCGCTCCATCATCTCAACTAGCTGATCAGAAGAGACCCGGTACTGAGTAAACTCGGAAATCAAAGACTTTACCTCCGAGATATAGCCCAGCTTTTTCATATTGCCCCCCAGAATGGTCAGTTCCTCTTTTTTCTCCTCTGCAAGTCTGCGCAGAATCAGATTCTTGCCGGTATCCTCCAGGATCCTCCGGTGCTCTCCTCCCACCTCATCAAAGACCCGGTGGGCCAGCCGTTCAAAGCTCAGCACATCAATGTTCATGATGCCCCGGCACGGATGCATCAAAACCAGATCCTTCTGAGTCTGCATGGTAAACTGCTCCGGCACAATAACCAGATACTGCAGATCCGGATGTTCCATGGATTCTTTTATGATTTTCTCAAACAGATAATAAGATTTCCCGGCTCCGGAATTTCCCAGGATCAACTGTAACGCCATTTGTCTGTCACCCCTGCTTTTTTATATCCTGCAATAAATCCCGGACCACTTCCGAGGCCAGCAAAAGCCCTGCCGCTCCCGGCACAAACACCATGCTTCCGGGTGTCACTTTCTTACTCCCCTGAGGGCAGATCTGCCATCCGGGCGTCATTGCCTCCTCTTTGGAGCAGACCACCTTCAGATTCCCGATCCCCCGCTTCCTAAGCTCTCTTCGCATCACCCGGGCCAGGGGACATCCTTTTGTCTCGTAGATATCCGTTACCTGAAGGGCTGCCGGATCCATCCGGTTCCCCGCCCCCATGGCGCTGATCAGCGGCGTTTTCGCCTGTTCGCAGCACTTTGCCAGCGAAAGCTTTGCGGATACGGTATCAATGGCATCCACCACATAATCATAATTCTCAAAGGCAAAAGAATCCTGGTGCTCCGGAAGGAAAAAGCACTCTCTTGTCTCCACCTGAATGCCCGGACAGATATCCTGGATCCGTTCTTTCATCACCTGGGTCTTATAACGTCCCACCGTACTTTGCAAAGCGATAATCTGCCGATTCAGATTGCTCACACTGACCACATCATGATCCACCAAAAGAAAATGTCCGATACCGCTTCTTGCCAGAGCCTCTGCTGCGTAGCCGCCCACGCCCCCGATACCAAAAACCGCCACCCGGGCCCTTTGAAGGCGGGAAATCCCGTCCTCTCCGATCAAAAGCTCTGTCCTGGAAAGTCTTTCATTTTTCATACTCTTTCAAGCCCTTTGTTCATGCTTCCGCTCTCAAACCCTTTCAGATCCAGCGTTACATAAGAAAATCCAAGTTCCGAGAACCTTCTTTGTACCTGTTCATAGGTCTCTTCCCCCATCATCCGCGGAAAGTCTTCCAAAAGCAGTTCAATCCTGGCCAGATTCCCGTGCATCCGCACCCTTCTCTGTGCAAAACCCAGATCATCCAGATACGCTTCCGCCTCTTCTACCATCCTCATCTTCTGCGGCGTGATCCGCTCCCCATAGACAAAGCGGGAGGCAAGACAGGCCATGGCAGGCTTTCCCCAGGTGGGAAGTCCAAGTCTTTTTGACATCTCCCGAATTTTTTCTTTGGTAAAACCGCACTCCTTTAAAGGGCTTACTATCTGCAGCTCCTGAAGAGCCCGAAGTCCCGGACGATAATCTTTCATGTCGTCCACATTGGATCCTTCCATCAGTACCGGAATTCCTTCTGACCAGGCTGCCTGAAGCATTTTGGAAAAAAGCGTTTTTTTGCACCGGTAGCAGCGGTCCGGCGGATTGTCTGCAAAACCGTCAATGGAAAATTCATCCACATCGATCACCTGATGCCGGATTCCCTGATGCCGGCAGAATTTCTTCGCCTCTGAAAGCTCCTTTTTGGGCACTGCCTGCAGACAGACGGTAAGTGCAAGTACCTGATTTTCCAGGGCTTCCTTGGCCGCATATAACAAAAAGACCGAATCCACCCCGCCGGAGAAGGCAACCGCAGCCTTCCCCTCCGAAGCGATCCGGTCCTTTAACTGACCGTATTGTCTTTCTAATTCATCTTTATATTTCATAGATCCTTCTCCTACGCCGCTGACACTGCCGATGACTGATGTACAAGACAGACCATCGCTGTCAGCACCTGACGGCATACCCGGGTAATATATTCACAGTCTTCTTCCACACTTCGGAATGTCTTCATGTATTCCCCGTGATTCCGGCGGATATAATCCAAAATTTCCTCCACAGTGGAGAGTTCTTCTGTCTCTTTTGAGACAGCATATGCATCTCCTTCCCGGATAAACGAACGAAGCCGAAACTTCAAATATTTTTCATAGATGCAGTGATCCTTCAGACTTCCGGGATAATTGCTGTTGTGCGGAAAAGTAAAATAATCCGCGATATAATGAAAAATCTGCCCCAAATCAATCATGTAACCCATGGAATCCTCGGATCTTCTGTCTCTTTTTTCCACCAGACAGCGGATCTTCTGCTCCACCAGATCAAAGGTCTCATCATACTCATGGCGTACTGTCAGAAAAGACGGCCGGCAGTCCGGCAGCAGACTCCCCACATAGAATGCCTTCCACCTGCGTCTTAACACTTCGTCTCCCGCTTCTTTGATCAGAAAACGCGCCAGCGAAATATGTGACTTTTTCCTCATTCGAAATCCTCCATCCTCTCATACCGAATATACACCCAAATCGGCTTTATTGTAGCATATATTCCTTCAGGATGCACGAACTTTTTTGGATTTCCATGATTTTCCTTTGGATAAGCCCTGCAAAAATCCATCCTTTCCATACGGATTTTTGCAGGGCTTTTGTCATCACCTCTGTGCTCGCCCCATCAGCAGTGTTCCAGCACTACTCCATGAGCGATCCCCGGGATGGACTGGCCTTCGTTGAAACTGACCTTGGACAGAAGGGCCCCTGTGGGCACCAAAAGCACCCGTTTCCACTCGCCCCTTGTCAGTTTTGGCAGGATATATGCTGCCAGTGTTGCCGCCGCACAGCCGCAGCCGGAGCCGCCTGCATGGGTGTCCTGGGTACCCGGATCAAAGATCAGCATGCCGCAATCCTCATGGACATTTCCAAGTTCAACTCCCCGCTCCCTCATAAGATCTTTCAGGATGGTCTGTCCGATACTGCCCAGATCCCCGGTGATGATCCGGTCGTAATCATCCACTCTTCTTGCAAAATCTCCCAGATGCTGATAGATGGTATCCGCTGCAGCCGGCGCCATGGCTGCTCCCATGTGCATGGAATCCTTCACCCCGTAGTCCACCACTTTACCCGTGGTGATTCCGGCGACGCATACAGAGGCACCATCGGCGAACGCAGACCCGTCGGCGGCAAGGAGAAAGGCTCCGGAGCCTGTGACCGTCCAGGTAGTTGACAAGGGACGCTGCCCGGCATACTCCAGGGGAAATCGAAACTCCTTTTCTGCGCTGGCAAAATGACTGGAGGTCAGTGCCATGACGCAGTCTGCATACCCCGCGTTTACCGCCATGGACGCAAGACTTAAGCTCTCCCCGCAGGTAGAACACGCCCCGTACAGCCCAAAGAGCGGAATCTGCAGCTCCATAAGGCCGTAAGAGGTGGCGATCCCCTGGGCCAGCAAATCTCCGGCAAACAGGTAACGGACCTGTTCCTCATTCACACCGGCTTTTTCCATGGCTTTTCTGGCCGTCTGAAGCTGAAGTTCACTCTCCGCCTCCTCCCATGTATTTTTCCCAAACTTCGGATCTGTTTCGATCCGGTCAAACAGATGTCCCAAAGGCCCGTCTCCTTCTTTGGTTCCCACGATGGAGGCAGCACCGATGATTTTAGGCGGCTGTTCATACTGAAGACTTGCGCGTCCTTTTATCTGATTCATAACTGTACACTCCTTTTTCTGTAATATGCAGTATTTTCCAAAATAACTTTACCCTCAGTGAACAAGGGGATACACGGTTTTGCACCTCAGATTTGCGATTCTGCCGCGTTACTGTCGCTCAGCGTATGTCCAGTACGCTTCGTTTCACTGCCTTGCAGAATCACAAATCTGAGGCGCAAAACTCTTTCAGACCCCAAGTACTGTCTTTTTGCAGACCGGAACGCATCGCTGACAGTAAACAATTTTCAGACACCTTCTATTGTTCCTGCTCCATAAAAAAATATGTATTTCCCGCTTTTGAAAAAGACTTCCAGTTCTGTCTGGTATAAAAAAAAAGTTCAGGGAAACGATAAAGAAAAAGAGAAGCAAAAAGGAGTGATCCCCTATGAATGCAAGTGAAGAGCAAAAGCAGCAGTACAATAACTATGTCAAACAGGTTACACCCACTCACAATCTGCCTTATGAAATGTTCAAAGCCTTTCTCACCGGCGGTGCCATCTGCCTTCTGGGACAAGTAATCCGCTCGTTCTGTACCCGGATGGGCATGGATCCGGACACCGCCGGAGCCTGGTGTTCCATCTTACTGATTTTCTTAAGCATCCTGCTGACCGGGCTGAACATCTATCCTTCCATTGCCAAATGGGGCGGAGCCGGAGCTTTGGTACCGATCACCGGATTTGCCAACGGAGTGGCGGCGCCGGCTATCGAGTATAAAAAAGAAGGACAGGTCTTCGGCATCGGCAGCAAGATCTTTACCATCGCAGGACCGGTGATCCTCTATGGCATCTTTACCAGCTGGGTGCTTGGCCTGATCTACTGGGCCGGAATCGGCATGGGATGGTGGTAACCAGTCCCGTTCAGAAGCCAATTCCGCCGTCAAAATGCCTTCCTTTCTTTTACAGTTTATGGTATACTTAAAAAAAAGCATCTCATCCACCGGCTGAAGCACAGTCCGGATTTTGCCTGTGGAATCGAGAAGCTTTTATTATGTTAACTGTAAAAGGAGTGAACACAACATGGCCAGGAAGAAAACGGACTCCCAGGGCCGGGAGATCAGACAAAGCCTTAACAGGCGGATTTTAAGGAGCACCACCCTCAACATCCTTGTATTGGTTGTCGTATGCTGCCTGATCATGGCATTTTCCATGCAGTCACTGGCAAACAGCATCCTTCTGGACAGCCTGCAGCCCATGGCACGGCAGTCAGCAAAAACCGTGGAAGCCAATATCCACATGCTGGCAGACCGGATGATGACCATCGCCAAAGACCCCCGCATGACTGCTGACGACGATGCTGCTGCAGTCTTGGAAGGCCAGGCCGAAGTGCTGGCAGAGGCAGCAGAAATCTATGAACTTCACACGATTGCCCTGTATGATCTGGACGGGCAGCTGATCCAGGGAATTGACGGTGCACCAGAACGTCTGGAAGAAAGTTTTGCTGCACTTCTTCGTGAAACAGACAATCTGACAACCGATTCTGCCACCATTTTTCAGGATAAACTTGGCATCAGTATGGCAATGCCGGTAAAAAAAGACGGTGAGACTGTCATGTATATCGCCGGGGTCTACAAATACGACACCCTAAACGATGTAATCAGCAGCATCAATCTGGGCAGGCATGGAATGGCATATATGGTCAACCGGCAGGGCATCGTTACCGGGCACCCGGATCAATCGGTGATCCAGGCAGGAAGCACTCTGGCTCAGCTAAACGGAGGCAATGAAAAGGCCGTGGAGCGTGTGACCACCGGTGAAACCGGAGCCATTGAATTTTCGGTCAATGGAGAAAATATGCTGGTGGCCTTTTCTCCCATCCGGGGGACTCAGTGGTCTTTGGTGATCCAGATCCCAAAATCCGACTATAACCATCTGATCAATGCCGCCATGCTGGCAGCAGTGCTCGCCACCCTGGCCGTACTCGCAGTCTCCATCCTGCTGATTCTGCGCCTGTCCCGGTCCATCTCCCATCCGGTCAGAATCGTGACCGACCGGATGATCGCACTCTCTGACGGCGACCTGCATACAGAAGTGGCACACATTTATTCCGGAGACGAACTGGAACTGATGACCAGAACCCTCACCGCTACCATAGAACGCGTCAACTGTTACATATCCGATATCCAGCAGGTACTGACCCGGATTGCAGATGGTAACCTGCAGGCAGATCCTCAGGTGGATTATAAGGGAGATTTCGCCCTGATCCGAACCAGTCTGGGTACCATTATTCAGTCCCTGAACGAGACAATCACCGGATTCGGTGCTGCCGCTGCCCGTCTTGCCAGCATGTCTGAAGAGCTGAATGGGCAATCAGGTCAGCTGCATGAAGCCTCTTTGGAACAAAACGAAGCAACCGAAGCTCTGATACAGGAAGTAACCCATGTAAAGGAACGGCTTGCGAGCGTCACAAAGAGCAGTACCGAGACCCGAAGCAAGACAGAAGAGATCGCCCAGTGTGTTCAGGAAGCCAACACCCGGATGTCTTCCCTCTCCGGCGCCATGGATGACATCAGCGCAAATGCGCAGGAGATCACCAAGATCGCCAAAGCCATCGAAGACATCGCCTTCCAGACCAGCATTCTGGCCATCAATGCATCTGTGGAAGCAGCCCGGGCCGGCAGTGCCGGGAAAGGCTTTGCCGTAGTTGCGGATGAGGTCAAACAGCTGGCATCCAGAAGCGCCGAGGCGGCCGGTAATGCCACAAACATGGTAAACAGTACCATTGCGATCATCCGGACCGGTGTGGAACTGACTGCAGACACTGCGGACTCCCTGCAGTCCATCTCTTCTGTCTCGGATCAGATCAACGCAATCTCCGACCATCTGGTGTCTGCCGTACAGAGTCAGGAAAAAGCTCTGACCATAATGGACGAACGAATTGAAGCCATCTCTGCCATCGCTGACCGGAATCTGAAAAATGCAGAAGGAACAGAACAGTCCAGCGGGCTTTTGGCCGCAGAAGCAGAATCCCTTCGGGCTCAGGTACATAAATTTGTTTTAAAGGAGGAACGAGATTTATGAAACGGATGCAGAAACTGATCCTTTTTCTGCTTTTGATGGCGGTGCTGTCACTGACCGCCTGCGGCAAAGAATCAGGCCTGCAGGACGGATACTATACCGCCCAGGCCGCTGACTTCAGCCACGGCTGGAAAGAATATATCACCATCATGGTTAAGAGCGGAAGTATCGTCTCTGTGGAATACAACGCTGAAAACGCAAGCGGATTTATCAAAAGCTGGGATAATGCCTATATGCAGAACATGCTCCACTCCAATGGCACTTATCCGAATGAATACACCCGTTACTACGCCGGACAGCTTTTGGAGCGGCAGACGGGAGAGGGCATCGACATTCTGTCCGGCGCCTCTTCCTCCGGCAGTTCTTTTCAGAAACTGGCCGCTGCCGTACTGGAACAGGCCAGACTGGGCGACTCCGGCATTGCAATCGTTGACACTTCCCACTGACTCTATACCGGAAAAATATTTACAACAGATCCTATTTTTACTATAATGGCAGTAGAAATGAATAACGCAGGAACATACAGGAGGGGCGGTTATGGCGAGAACACAGGCAGGAAGAAAGAAGACGCCGGTCAAGAAGGCGGATGTACTGGCCAGAAGAGTCAAAATACAAGGAAATGACATGATATTTGCACTGGATATCGGAACACGCAGCATCATCGGCATGGTTGGCATGGTAGAAGAAAATAAGGTGCGCATTATCGCTGTCGAGCGGGAGGATCATGCCGAGCGGGCTATGATTGACGGTCAGATTGAGAATATTGAGAAAGTATCCCTCCTGGCTGGAAAAATCAAAAAACGGCTGGAAGCAAAAATACACGCCAAACTAAACCGTGTGTGTGTGGCGGCGGCAGGTCGTGCCCTTCGCACCAGACGGGCTGATTTTGAGCTGATCCTGCCCGGTACCCAACTCATTGACGACGAAATTATCAGCCGCCTGGAAGCAGGTGCCATTGGAAAAGCAGAGGAAGCTTTTGATGCGGAAAATGAAGCGCTCAATGATACCAGACGCTTTTATCTGGTCGGCTACACCGTATGCCAGTACTATCTGGATCAGTATACCATGTCCAATTTAAAAGACCATCGGGGGCAGCATGTAAAAGTCGATTTAATCGCAACGTTTCTCCCAAGTGAAGTGGTGGAAAGCCTTTATACCACAATGAACAAAATCGGGCTTGAGGTGGCCAGCATTACCCTGGAGCCCATCGCTGCCATCAATGCAGCCATTCCGGAAAATCTGCGGCTTTTGAATCTGGCCCTTGTGGACATCGGCGCCGGAACATCCGATATTGCTGCCTGCACAAGCGGAAGTGTGACTGGATATACCATGGCCACTGTGGCGGGAGATGAAATCACCGAAGCCATCATGAAAGAATATCTGGTAGATTTTGAGACGGCAGAGCGTATAAAGGCACGGATCCCCCTGGAAGATGAGCTTACCTTCTCCAACATCCTCGGAATCCAGCAGAGTGTCTCGCAGGCGCAGATCCTGCAAAGCATCCAGCACACCTCCTCCCTTCTGTGCAAGGAGATCGCAGATAAGATCCTGGAAATCAACGGCGGAGCTCCCTCTGCGCTGTTCCTGGCAGGCGGAGGAAGCAAGCTTGCCGGATTAAAAGACGAACTTACAAAAACCTTGGGAATGGACGAATCCCGGGTGGCCATTGCCGGAAATTACTTCCATGCCAGTGCCTATTCCACAGAATTTGACTTGAATAACCCGGAATACGCCACCCCCCTGGGCATCGTCATTTCCTCCGGTCTGAATTTGATCAATGACAGTTTCCGGGTTGTGCTAAACGGACGTCCCGCCAAACTGTTCCGGAGCGGAAGCTTTACGGCTTTGAATCTTCTGATGATGAATGGCTACAGCTTCCGGGATATCATCGGCCGTTCCGGCGCCAATGTAACTGTAACCGTCAACGGACGGCGGAAAGTCTTCTATGGCACTGCTACTTTGCCGGCCTCCCTTCTGATTAATCAACAAGAAGGAAAGCTCTCCGAAGTCATCCATGCCGGAGACAGCATCGATTTTGTACCCGCAGTTCAGGGCATCGCTGCAAGCCCCTGCCTTGGTGACATTGAAGGTGCCGACACCTGTCTTATGATCACTTTGAACGGCGCCCAGGCCTCTTTAAAGACCCCTTTAAAGAACGGCGACGCTGTCATGATGGATCCTCCTGCTCCCGAAGAACCTGACCGGCATCCCAGCACCGAACCGGAACCGCCGGCTTCACCGACTGACCGTTCAGATCCTGCCCCGGCATCTCCGTCTGATTCTCACACCTTCGCGCAGGCCGGCAGCCCCTCAGGCGAAACCCCCGCGCAGACAGACAGCCTGTCCGTCCAGGAGGATCATTCCGAGCCGGATACAAGTATACAGGAAAACTGCGCACCACAGGTCACAGCTCCTCCCAGCGCCGGACCGGCTCCCTGGCAGGCTGACTCACCGGCACCCCCAAAACCCAAGCAGGAATTTTTGTTCCACCTGAATGACTCCCCTCTGCGCCTGCCCTACAAGCCCGACGGAAGCCCCTACTACCTGATGGATATGATCGAATACTCCGGTATTGACTTAAAACAGCCCAAAGGCCGTGTCAAACTCACGGTCAACGGCCGCACCGGCATGTTCCAGCAGGCGCTCTCCAACGGCGACAAGATCTATATCGAGGAAGAGATGGACGCAGAATAGATCGACTGCGCCCTTGCGCCGAATGTATGTTCTTATCTTTGTCAGTCTGCAGAAGGCAGTGATTCCCAAATGCCCCGTCCCGGGGCATTTGCTCATTTATAGAGTGCCTGTGCCCCACAAATCCAGACTGTGTGTACCATCCCAAAGGAGGAATCTTTCATGCTGCTTCAAATCCAGGACGGCTCCTTAAGCGCCGGAAGCCAGACGCTTCTTTCCCACTTTCATTTTGAGATCCGCGGACGTGAAAAAATAGCCCTGATCGGAAGCAACGGGGCCGGCAAGACCACTTTTCTCCGGCTTTTAGCCGGAGAACTTTCCCTTGACCGGGACGACAAACGCACTTCTAAAGGCCTGGTCACCTCCCGGCGGATTACCGTCGGCTTTTTGAACCAGCAGCCCTTTACCGATCTTTCCATTACAGTAGAAGACCTTCTTCTGTCCGCCTGCCCCTGCAAAGACCCCTTTGACCGGGCACGTTTTGACTGGGAACAGGAATACGACCGGATCTTCACCGGCTTCGGTCTGAAAAAAGAAGACAAAAAAAAGCGGCTGGAACAGTTTTCCGGAGGAGAGCAGACCAAGATCGCCCTGATCCACCTGCTGCTCCAAAAGCCGGATCTTCTGCTTTTGGATGAACCAACCAATCACCTGGATTTGGAAACGGTGGAATGGTTAGAGACTTACCTTCGCACCTGTGACTCTGCCGCTGTCATCGTCTCTCATGACCGTTTCTTTTTGGATCAGGTGGTTGATACCGTATATGAGCTCTCCCATCATACTCTGACCCGCTATGCCGGCAACTACACCGCCCATCGGGCGCAAAAAGAAAAAAACAGAAGGCTTCAGGAAAAAGCCTATACCCGCCAGGCAGAAGAGATTCAGCGGCTGGAACAGCTCATTGAACGCTTTAAACACAAGCCAAAAAAAGCCGCCTTTGCCCGCTCCCGGAAAAAAATCTTAGAACGTATGCCCAGGGTGGAAAAACCGGCCGCACAGGATGCCCATCGCTTCACAGACGCCATCACGCCAAAGATCAGCGGCCCCAAATGGGTATGGCAGGCGGAACATCTGCAGATCGGCTATGACCAGGTGCTCACAGAACTGTCGCTGCGCATCCGCCGGGGACAAAAGATCGGCATCATCGGCCCAAATGGTGCCGGAAAGACTGCCTTTTTGAAGACCGTAGCCGGATGTCTTCCGCCGCTCAAAGGTGCTTGTTCCCTCGGAGAACGGGTGGAACTGGCTTACTATGACCAGATGACAGCCGGGGTCACTTCAGAAAAGACTGTAGCTGATCATTTTCATGACTGCTTTCCGGCTCTGACAGAAAAGGAAGTCCGCTCCCGTCTGGGCGCTTTTCTTTTCCCGGGAAAAGACGCTTCTAAACGAGTCAAAGACTTATCCGGCGGTGAGCGTTCCCGCCTGGTACTGGCAGAACTGTTTGAGTCCGGGCCAAATTTTTTCCTGCTGGATGAACCGACCAACCATATGGATCTTCCCGCCAGAGAGACCCTGGAGTCAGCGTTCCAGGCCTATACCGGGACGCTCCTTTTCGTCTCTCATGACCGCTATTTTCTCAGACAGGCTGCCCAGTCTCTTCTGATCTTTGAGGAGGACTCTGTCCACTATTATCCCTTCGGGTATGAACATTATGTAGCCCGCTGCAGGGACCAAAAGTCCTTCAAAGATCCCGCCGCCCGCATCCGGGCAGAAGAACAGGCCCTGGTTCTTGGTCTTCGAAGCGTACCAAGAGCCGAGCACCACCGTCTTCAGGAGATTTCCACCGAACAGGCTTACGAAGAGTGGCGATTCCAGGCCGTTTTGGAGCCGCTCTCAAAGATTCGTCTGGAATTGGAGCATTGGGAGGAAGCAAAAGATCCTCGCCGGGAATGGGAAGATGATCTTTTTTGCAAAGAGCGCATGCAGGAGAAGGAAGCCCTGAACCAGCGCTATACCGCCTGCTGTCTTGCCTTTTATGACCTGTGGCTGGAATTTCATCCGGAGTCTTCTCTTTGACTGGTCCTTCTGTGCCTGCAGACCGGACATCAGAACCGGTAGTACGCGTGCAGAAGTGCACCTGCCATTCGTCCGACGGCCATGGAAAGGATCAGCCAGGGCATCCCGGTCTTTAGACGGATCCGCCTGCTGAAGATCGGAACCGTATCCACGATCTCGGTCAGGGCCATCGACCAGGCACCTGTAAAGATGCCTGAGAATAGCCCGTAGGACACCACGCCCACCATCCCAACCGGTAAGGAAAACCCATAAATGCTGAAAAGATTTCCCAGAATACCACCTACTGCTGCGGCGTCCTCGTAATATAAAATATATTTTGCCGTATGGGTTTTTCCCGCAAAACGGGAGACCACTCCAAGGGCAATCAGAAAAGCAAACATTCCGCCTGCCACAGCGAATCCGCTGCTGAGGCCCACGACCCCCAGTATGATCTGTCTAATCCACATCAATATTTGTCTCCTTGCGATTGCATCCGTCAATCAATGTCGTATTTACGTCATTTTCATACTGCCGCATTTCCACTTCCATGGGTGTCGGGTCCTTGGTAATTCGTTTTCCTCCAAAATGGTTGTAGAATACCAGAATCCCCACTGCAATCCCGACAGAGTAGGACGCTTCCAGTACCGTAAATCCGTCCGACGGCCGTCCCATCATCAGTTCATAGACCTGCTGAAACACCTGGGTCACACCCACATCGTTATTAAAGGTCATGATGGAAAAAGCAGATCCAATAAAGATTGTGATGCACAAAAGCACCACCTTCACGATACTAAACCGGTCTTTTGCATAGGCGGAAGACTCATAGTCAATGATAAAGTCTGCTTCCCCCAGATTCTGAATCTCCAGATCCGGATATACCTGATGGATCAGTTCAACTACTTTCAGAACAGAAAAAATATACCGGTTGCTCTTCTGAGGTTCAATCTTCAGAAGTTTTATGGTCTTTAAGCGATTTTTTATCGAAGCGTTCGTACACTCCAGCTTCGCCACGTCACCCAGCCGCACGTCCATATGATCAATCTCAATATTCTGGTCGATCTTCATATACAGAATGTCACTCACCTTGCCGTACCTCCGTCATCACTGGCAGCTGCTCCCATCCTTTGCAGCAGCCAGTTCTGGTCTTATCATCTGCACTTTCTGCCTCTTTTATACATCTATGTCTTTGGTCCTGCACCATTCACGGCAAAAGAAAACAAAACGGCGCGGACACTAACTTACCAGCTTCTCCCTCATCTGCTTTAAAATCCGCTTCTCCAGACGGCTTACCTGTACCTGCGATACCCCCAGCACTCTGGCCACTTCCAGCTGGGTTTTGTCCTGCATATACCGCATGACGATCAGCTTTCGCTCCATATCCGGCAGTTCTCCCAACAGCTGTTCCAAAACCACCCTGTTTAAAAGGTGCTGCATCCCCCCTCCCTGATTCTGACTTTCCATCCGGTCCAGAAGACAAATCTCGCTTCCATCTTTCTGAGGGATTGTCTTGTAGATGGATTCCACCTCTGCCGTGGACTCCAAAGCCATGGCAATGTCCTCTTTTGTCAGCTCCGTGAGCACTGACAGCTCCTCCAAAGTAGGATCCTTCCCCGTCCGCTGCCGAAACTGCTCAGTCTCTTTTTTGATCCGCCAACAGTTCTCTTTCAATGTCCGGCTGACTTTTACGATCCCGTCGTCCCGGAGAAAACGCTTAATCTCCCCGGCGATCATCGGCACTGCATAGGTGGAAAATTTCACTTCAAAAGATGTGTCAAATTTGTCGATCGCCTTGATCAGGCCCATAGCTCCGATCTGAAACAAATCCTCCATATCCGTTCCACGCCCGACAAAACGCTTTACAATGCTCCAGACCAGTCCCATATTCTCCTCTACTAATCGTTCTCTGGCTTCTTTATCCCCATGGTGTGACCGTTCAATCAGAACCATCGTCTCTTCCATAACGATCCTTAAGCCTCCTGTCCTGCCGCTCCCCTGTGTATCTTTTTCCTCATGTAGACCGTCGTACCCACGCCTGGACTGGACTGCACCTCCACCTTGTCCATAAAAGCTTCCATAAACATAAATCCCATACCGGACCGTTCCAGCTCCGGCCGGCTGGTGTAGAGCGGCTCCATGGCCTGCTTCACATCTTCGATGCCTACCCCCTCATCTGTGACCCACAGTTCTACCGTGTCTTCCAAAAGCACTGCTCTCACCACCACTGTATGTACCTCTTCCTCATCCGGATAGCCGTGGATAACAGCGTTGGTCACCGCTTCGGACACTGCAGTCCGGATATCTGCCACTTCTTCCAGCGTGGGATTCAGCTGGGTCACAAAAGCCGCCACCGCGACTCTTGCGAACCCTTCATTCTCTGATCTGCTGTCGAAAGCCAGCGTCATCTCATTTTTCATATTGATTCCTCCCTCTCTAACTGCATAAATTTCTGAATCCCGGACAGGGATAAAATTCTCTGGATCTGGCGGTTCATATGGGTCAGACAGATCCTGCCGCCAAGCACTTTCATAATCTTATAGCGGCCAATGAGCATCCCGATTCCCGCACTGTCCATAAAGGCAGTCCGGGAAAAGTCAAATTCCACCTCATCCACCGGTTTGCTTTTCACCGTCTGATCAATCCGGCACCGGATTTCTTCCGTACGATGATGGTCCAGTTCCTCCGGCAGGCGGACCACCAGACGGTTCTCTTTTAATTCCAGCATGTCCATGCAATCACTCCTTTCCTTTTTCTGACACACCAAAAGGGCTGCCACATCATCATGTGACAGCCCCTCTCTTCAGGGTTTTTCTTTTGTCTACTGAAGTCCCGCCAGAAACCGGGCTGCATCTGACGCAGCTCTTGTGCCCGGCGACTCTTCTACCACTTTCTGATAGTATATCTTGGCATTCTCCGTATCTCCTGACTTATGATAAGACCGCGCCAGAAAATAAAGAGCATCTCTTTGTGTATTGTCCAGCTCATAGCATTTTCCAAGATTTTGTATGGACGTGACAAAATCTTCTGCCTGGTATGCAGCATACCCTGTACGGTACAGATCTGCAATAGCCTCTGTGCCCACCTGCTTGAACAGAGAATCATACATGACCTTCCCGTCCTCTGTGAGCGTTTCGCGGTCAATGGCCTCTAGCTGTTCCAGGGAAGCCGCCGGATTCTCTTCTGCATAAGACCGGTACGCTTTCAGAAGCTCTTCATGAGCCGCCAGCTTCTCCGCCGCGTCACTGGCCGCCTGGATGGCAGTCTCTGACTCGGCTTTTACCTCCTCCATCTCTGCCTGAAGGCTCTCAAGTGCCGCTGCTTTGGACTCCACCTGATCGCTGTAATCCGCCACCGCATCGTTTAACTCTGCACTTTTTCTCTGCTGCTGGGCAGGCAGAATCAGAAACCACATGACAGCCACACCGATGGCAATGCCGATGGCTACATTGATTACCGAATGAAGCCCGGTATTATCCTTCACTCCCACCGGCTGAATGATCGTCTCATTGCCGCTGACGTAGGCGATGGAATCCTTGCTGGTCTGAATCTCTTCCTTCGGTGCCTGTCTGTGGGATTTTTTCCCCTCCGCATCATCCAGCTCCTTCAGATACCGCAGGGTCCTTGTATTGGTGCGGTCGATATCCAGCACCGCCTCAAGCTCCGACCTTGCCCGGCTGTAGTTGTCCGTCTTCATATAGAGCAGCGCCAGAAGCTCATGCCCTTTTAAAAGATTCCGGTTTGTAGACAGAATCTTCTTTAACTGGATAATGGCAAGGTCATAGCTGCCCTGGTCGCAGTAGAACAGAGACTGATTATATTTTTTGATCGTGGTATTGATCGCAGCAAGCCTTGCCGGATTCTTCTGTACTTCTTCAATATAGGCATCTGCCAGATTGTTCTCTTTCTGGAAGTTTTTGCTGATGATCCACTGGGACAGGGCTTCCACTACTTCGCCCATCTCAAACTGAACAAGCCCCAGAAGATTACGGGCGTTGGTGTTCTTCTTGTTGATCTTCAGACTCTGCCTTAATGACTGAACCGCACCTGTCAGGTCCCGCACCCTTGCTTTTTCCAGCCCTTCATTGTAATACGCGTTGGAGATCTGGAGAAGTCTCCGATAACGTGAGACATCCGCCCCGCACTGATCACAATAATCCGCTGCTGTCAGCTCTGCCCCGCAGTTAAAACATTTCATATAGTCACCTTTTCTACTGATGCTCATAACGATTCCGGAAAATCACAGATGTGCCGAATCGTTACTGATGTTCCTTCATTTCCTTCAACATTTCATCCATCAGATCCGTTACGTCCGAAAGATTATTGTTATAGACGGTATCTTCTACCTGATCAATCTCAAGACTCGGACGAAATTTCTTTAATTCTTCTTCAAAATCAAGCATATTGTTTGCTCCTTATGATACTTTTCAGGCTGCCCAACAGATACAAAGACCCGACGCAGAATAAAATCCCGCCGTCCCTTCTTAAAAGGGCTGTCTCAAAGGCTTCCGGGATGGATGGATACGCCAGAACCGGACGGTCTGTATACTTTTGGAAAATATCGGAAAGCTCCTGTGCTGTCACCCGCCGGTCCGACTCCACCTCGGTCACCACCACGCTGTCAAAATCGATATGCGCACAGATGGTCCGGATCATTCCTTCATAATCCTTTTCCTTTACGCAGGAAAACAAAAGGGTCACCTTTGCGTCCTGCTGAAGTCTTTTGGCAGTCTTGACGAATTCTTCCACGCCGGAGTCATTGTGAGCCCCGTCCAGGATTACTCCCGGCATCACGGTCTCCATCCTTCCTTCCCAGCGCATCCGCTCCATTCCTCTGTGGATATCTTCTTCTGTAAGTCCGATTTCCAGCACCTGAGCGGCAGTCACTGCCTGGCAGGCATTCATGACCTGATACTCCGCCACACTGGAGATGGACACATTCATAGGTAAATAATACCCAGTATTCATTGAAAAATCAATCGTTTTCTGAGTGTTCATTAAAATTTTATACATATCCGGGCGGACAGCATAGGCTTTTGCATGCATGTCTGCGGCCTTTTCCCGGATCACAGCCTCCACATCGCTTCTGGTGCCATCGAAGACCACAGGGCATCCTTCTTTGATAATCCCTGCTTTCTCCCCGGCGATCTGCTCATACGTATCTCCCAGATATTCGGTATGCTCCAGGCTGATGGAGGTGATTACACTGACAAGCGGAGCTTCAATCACATTGGTCGCATCAAAGCGCCCCCCAAGGCCCGTCTCCAGCACCACATACTCCATACCGCTTTTGTCGAAGATATAGATCCCCATCAGAAACAAAAGTTCAAAAAAGGTCGGATGAGCAAAGGAATCCGGCTGCTCCTTTAAGAGACCTCGGACTGTGTCCATCACCGCCTCGAAGGCTTCCAGAAAAAATTCATCCGATACAGGCTTTTGGTTCAGCTGAAAGCGCTCATTGATCGTGACCAGATGAGGCGAGATGAAAAGTCCCGTCTGCTTTCCGGCCGTGGTCAGAATCGAAGAAAGGTAAGCGCATACCGATCCCTTGCCGTTGGATCCGGCCACATGGATCAGCTTCATGCGCCGCTCCGGATGTCCCATGGCGGCAAGCACTTTCCGGGTATTTTCAAGCGTGTTCTTTTTTGTAAATCTGGGCGTATCATCAATATAGGCAACTGCTTCTTTGTAGTTCATCTGTTCTATTCTCCAAGCTGAACCAGCCGTTCTTTCACCTGATTCATCATCTGTGTGTATTTTTCCAGCTTCGCCTTCTCTTCCTCAATCTTGGAAGCCGGCGCCTTGCTTACAAATTTTTCATTGTTCAGCATACCGTTGACCCTGGCAAGCTCTTTTTCCAGACGGTTTTCTTCCTTCTTCAGGCGTTCCTTTTCCTTCGCAATATCCAAAAGCTCGGAAAGAGGCATATAGATGGCCGCCTCCGGAATCAGGGCAGACACGGCATTCTCATCAATACCGGTCTTGTCTTTTTGGACCACAACCTCCGACGCAAAACCAAGGGCTGCAAAAAAGCGTTTTCCTTCGGTAAAAATCTTCTGTACTTTCGGACTTTCCGAAACCACGAAAACCGTTGCTTTCTTGCTGTTTGGCACATTCATATCTGTCCGTACACCGCGGATTCCCCGCACTGCCTCCTTGATGATCCCCACGGCTTCTTCCTCTTCTGCAAAGTTCCACTCTGCCTGATATTCCGGCCAGGAAGAGATCATGATGGATTCTTCCCCGGACAGATTGCAGAAAATCTCTTCGGTAAGGAAAGGCATGTAAGGATGCAGCATCTTCAGAGCGTTGATCAGCACCTGTTTTAAGGTCCAAAGAGCCGCCGTCCGGGAAGCGTCTTCCTTGTCCCACAGGCGGGGCTTCACCATCTCGATATACCAGTCACAGAACTCATCCCAGATAAAATCATAGATCTTCTGTACCGCGATCCCCAGCTCAAAACTGTCCATATTGGCTGTCACTTCTTTTGCAAGGCTGTTGACTCTGGACAGGATCCACTTATCCTCTGCCCGAAGATCGCCCGGGTCAGCCTTTGTTACTTTCTCGTCTCCCAGGTTCATCATGATAAAGCGGGACGCATTCCACACCTTGTTTGCAAAATTGCGGCTGGCTTTCACCCGGTCCATCGAAAAGCGCATATCGTTGCCCGGGGCGTTGCCGGTCACCAGAGTAAGTCTCAGGGCATCCGCACCATACTCGCTGATGATCTCCAAAGGATCGATGCCGTTTCCCAAAGATTTGCTCATCTTGCGTCCCTGGGAATCCCGGACAAGTCCATGAATCAGCACATGATGGAAAGGACTCTTACCAGTCTGCTCATATCCGGAAAATACCATACGAATAACCCAGAAAAAGATAATGTCGTACCCGGTCACCAGCACATCCGTAGGATAAAAATACTCCAGGTCTTCCGTCTTTTGGGGCCATCCCAGAGTGGAGAAGGGCCAGAGAGCCGAGGAAAACCACGTATCCAGCGTATCCTCATCCTGCGTCAAATGGGTACAGCCGCACTTGGGACAGACAGCCGGCGCTTCCTTTGCCACTACGATCTCCCCGCAGTCATCGCAATAATAGGCCGGAATCCGATGGCCCCACCAGAGCTGACGGGAGATACACCAGTCGCGTATATTTTCCAGCCAGTGCAGATAAATCTTGTCAAAACGCTCCGGTACAAAGGTCAGTTCGCCGTTTTTGACCGCCTCCATGGCTGGCTTTGCCAGCTCCTCCATCTTCACAAACCACTGCTGCTTGATCATGGGCTCCACTGTGGTTCTGCAGCGGTCATGGGTTCCAACACTGTGGGCATGATCCTCCACTTTGACCAACAGTCCCTGTTCCTCTAAATCTTTGACGATGGCTTTCCGCGCTTCGTAGCGGTCCATACCCTCGTATTTTCCGGGACAGCAAATCGTCGCGTCGTCGTTCATGATGTTGATCTTCGGAAGATCGTGGCGCTTCCCAACCTCAAAGTCATTGGGATCATGGGCGGGGGTGATCTTGACGCATCCGGTTCCAAACTCTTTGTCCACATAAGGATCTGCCACCACCGGAATCTCCCGGTTCGTCAGGGGAAGCTTCAGCGTCTTTCCGATCAGATGCTGATAGCGTTCATCCTCCGGATTTACTGCCACTGCCGTGTCGCCCAGCATGGTCTCCGGGCGGGTGGTGGCGATCATCACATGACCGCTGCCGTCTGCGATGGGATAATTGATATACCAGAAGTGCCCTGCCTGATCCTCATGTTCCACCTCCGCGTCGGAGATAGATGTCTGGCACACCGGGCACCAGTTGATGATCCGGGACCCTTTGTAGATATAGCCCTTTTCATACAGGCGGATGAACACTTCCAGCACTGCCTCCGAACAGCCCTCGTCCATGGTAAAACGCTCCCGGTCCCAGTCGCAGGAGGAACCCAGCTTCTTTAACTGGTTGATGATGGCCCCGCCATACTCCTCTTTCCACTGCCAGGCCCGTTTTAAAAAGCCTTCCCTTCCAAGTTCCTGTTTGTCGATGCCCTCTTCCCGAAGCTGATTTGTCACCTTCACCTCTGTGGAGATGGAAGCATGGTCTGTCCCCGGAACCCAAAGGGCATTGTATCCCTGCATCCGCTTATAACGGATCAGAATATCCTGCAGCGTCTCATCCAGAGCGTGTCCCATATGAAGTTTTCCCGTTACGTTTGGCGGCGGAATCACAATGGTGAATGGTTTCTTTGTCTTGTCCACCTTCGCGTGAAAATACTTTCTGCCCATCCACTTTTGATAGGTGCACTCCTCAATCGCGCCCGGATCATACGTTTTTGCCAGTTCTTTCATAAATCAATGTCCTCTCTTTTTATCATTCTGTAATCAACTGTATCTTAAGCTCGCCGGCCGTGTACCGGTCATCCAGGAGAAGCTGTGCAGACCTTACTTCCTCTCCATTGACGAGCCATCCATAAAAGTCCTGTCCCTTCTGAGGCTCTGCCACAAGCGTCAGGGGATAATTGTGATAATAGATCCCTGTGTAGTCCTTCTGCCCTTCTATATAGACCTGGCTGAAGGCCACATGAATCCCCTCCGGCACCTCTATCTTCAGTGTATAAGGATTTTCTGCTCCCAAGTGCCTTTGAAGTCCCTCGCGCATCACAGCCCCGCTGTCTGCGGCTGTGGTCTTTAACTCCTCGACCGCCTCCTGCTGTATACGCCTTTGTTCCTCTGTATAATAAAGTCCCATGGAATGTTCAAGTTTTTGATCCTCCTCTTCAATAATCTGAAGAATCTGCTCCTGGGTGTAGACAGTGGCAGTCAGATCACAGATCAAGTTGACAAACTGCGTTCGGTATTTATCCGACTGCATCAGAAGCGAGAAGGCGTCTGCCACATCCTCCGGCGGATCCTCCATCAAGTAATCAAAAGCCTGATAGATGCCTTCCTTGTCCGGATCCTGAAGGACCGTGTCCAGATCATACAGCAGAAAGCGGATCCGCTCGTCTCCGTAGGCGCTCACACTGTCTTTTTTGCATCGGAACGACAGGTAATTATTGTAAGGCCAGTCCAGATTATTCAGCATAATATTCATGGCATAATACCGGAGCATGTCCGTAAGATCTACAGACTGCTCTAGCTTCTCCTGGCGCTCGGGATCGTTCAGATCCCCATGCAGCCTTCCATAGTAGCCGCCGAAGCGGGAGCTGTAGCTCTCTTCCTGCTGAAACTTTTCCACATCCTGCTCCCGGGCTCCCAGAGCCTGAGCAATGTTATACCGGGTGTATTTTTCCTGAAGCTGAATAATCCCGTAATATTTCCCATTGAGAAAAAGAATTCCGGGCCTTGCCCCGGCACAGATCATGCCGGCTTCCTTTGCCAGGCGGCTCACCACGTTCCAGCGGATCATGGTGCCGTTGTGATCGTTGCCCCCGTTTCGAAGCACCAGGCGGTTGTAAGACTGACCAGTCTGATTTCCGCCCATATCGGTATCAAAAAAATCATAATCAAAGGATGTATGATCCGGGTCGTACTCCCTGCCGCTGATTAATTTGATGCTTTTTTGCGCAAAGCTTCTAGAAGCGTTGCCTGAGACGGCAATCCCTGTCCCCTGAGCCAGCATCCTGCGTCCGTCTGCCTCGTAAAATTCAATATAAGCGGGACGGTCCCACTCTCCGTTCTCCCCTTTTTCTTTCCAGTTGGACAAGATTCCGGTCTCTTCCCCATACAGGACCTCGGGGTCCGCCGAAAGAGAAACCACCATCGTGTCAAACAGCCTGGATACCCCTTCCCCCACAAAATAGGTCTGGGTTTTGATCTCCCCCAGCTGTTCTCCGTAGGCCAGAGCTGCCTTTACCACCGTCACCCGCTCAGGAAGTCCCGCCTCTATGGGAATCGGAGCCTCGTAGACCGGAGACTGAAGTGTTGGGTCGCTGCCGTCCAGGGTATAGTGAATCACCCCTCCGAAAAAACCGCCTTTTAGCACCAGCTCAAAAGCTTCCTCCTGAAAGGCTTCCTCACTGGAAAAACGGACAGAAGATTCCCGCACCAGCTTTTGAAGAACCACCAGCATAAAAGCTGCTAAAAGCAGCACCTTTCCAGCAGCAATCAGATATTTATATCGCAAACTAACTCCTTTTCTGTGCTCCGCATTTCCGATTCATCGACCATACCAGAGAAGATCAAAAAAGCCCTCTGCACGGAATCTGTGCAAAGGGCGACGAATCGCGGTACCACCTTTGTTCGTATGACATTCATACCTCATTCTCCTTAACGCGGATTCCACGGAAACACTTACTCCTTCTTCCTCTTCAGTGTCTCGGCTCCAAAGCCACCTTCCGCAGTCCTTTTTTCTGAAGCCCTCTTCCAGCCGCCGGAGGACTCTCTCTATCAGCAGAATCTGCGTACTCTTCTTCTTCTTCGCCTTTCTTTTTATTCCTAACTCAGTCTAAACGCTGAGACCGGCTTTGTCAAGGGGCATTTCTTTGAATCAGGATTTTTTCATTGTATCCACCACGGTCATCTTCCGAACCTGCCTTGTCGGGCCTGCCAAAGCCATGCACGCCGAAACTGCCATGACAGCCACAATCACCAGCAGTTCCCAGAGCGGAACGCTCCAGGCATCCCCCCACCTGGAAGTCACCAGCCGCCGGAACAAAAAACGATTCAGCGGAATTCCCGCTGCGCAGCCAAAGAAAACACCAAAGACCGCATAGGTCATGGTCTCGCTGACCACCATCCTGGTCAGTTGTTCTGTGCTCATCCCGATGGCCCGCATGATGCCATATTCTTTTCTCCGCGCCGATACACTCATGGCAACGCTGTTGATCATATTAAAAAATCCGATCAGAGCGATCACTGCCAGGAACCCGTACAAGAATACAGACATGGAGTAACTGGCCCCCCTGGCCTCCTGGTTTCTGACACGCCTGTCTGAAAATACAACGCCCCTCCCACATGCCTGCTCCACTGCTCTGTGTATCTCCTGTACCTGTGCATCGGTGGTATCCCGCCGAAGCTGAATGTCAAGAACAGCATAACCCGACTCACCGGTCAGTTCCCGGAAGAAGGCTTCGGAACAGATCAGCATCCCTGTGCTTTGGCCTGTACCTTCATCCAGTCCGTAATTGTAAGGGACATCCCCCAAAACCCCGGTCACCAGCACCTCCCGCTCTTTATTGTCCGTTAAAATTTTCACAACCCTGCCGGATTCCAGCGTGCTTCCAGTCCGGAACGCCGAGACAACGCCCCGGCCATCCACTGCATCCTGGAGACTCCCCTCCATCCGTGCATCTTCCGCCCATTGAAACTGCTGCACGTCATAAGAGAGCAGAAGGAACGGGCTTCCATCTTCCGCCAGGGTAAGCTCTGCGAGGCTCCGCCCGAATACACGCTTCACTCCCGGGTATTCCTCAAGCACTCCGGCAAGTTCCAGGGGAATCGAGTTCTCCAAATCTTCCCCGCAGACATACAGATCCGGCGCTGACGGACGCAGGGGCGTGATCGCATGATGCATAAAATCTATCGCCGTGCTGAAGGCAAGAAATAAAATAATACTGAATGCAAAGGACCCTGTCACAAGGAAAAAATTCTTTTTGCTGCCGGAGGCATGATGGATTCCCAGCGCCGTGTCTACTTTGAAAAGCCTTGTATTCGCCATCTTTCTCACCGCCTGCACCGTTTTTGCATTCCCGGATACGGCCGTCAGCGCAGAGACTTTGGAGGCCCGTCTTGCAGGAGCGCCGGCGGCCAGCAGTACGGTGATCATCCCGGTCCCGGCTCCTGCGACAATTCCCGGCCAGCTGATTCCAAGTACCAGAAAACCTTCAAACAGCCCCGGACTCAGAAAATACAGCATTCCGCACAAGATCCATACCAGAACCGTGCCCGCAGCCACGCCCGCCGGGACCGCCGTCTTACACCAGCCAAGCGCTTCCCTTCTTACCAGTCTTATGACCTGTCCCCTGGTGGCTCCGAGGCAGCGCATCATCCCGAAAAATTCCGTACGCCTTGCAACATCGCTGTTCATGCTGGCAGTGATCATAAAAATCCCTGCAATCATCACCAGTACAGCCAGCACAGCGGCCACAAGGTAAAGCATCATCAGATAAGAATCCCTGCTCTGGAACATCAGCATAAGAACTTTTGCATTCTGCCGCACCTGATCCGGCGACAGCCCGAACTGGCCGCTGATCTCACGGATCGCCCCCTGAATATTGCAAAACCGTCTGAACTGTACAAAGCAGAGTTCCTCCTGCGACACCTCTGTCGCTTCTATATGAAGTGCCGAGAATCCTTCCATGTTAAGAAAAAGGCAGAATGCGTCCAGTTCCGCCATCAGCGCCGTATTTTTTGCAATCCCGGTAACCTTCAGCTGTCTGCTGCCTCCATGGGGCAGTGTCAGCCGGATGGTGTCACCGATCTGTATCCCCAGACGAGTTTGGATATTTTCGTTGATTACCGCTTCTTCGGCCGTCCCCGGAAACAGGCCTTCCATGACTTCGCTGTCCGGATGCATCTGCTGAAATGCCTCATCAAATCCGCAGATCCCGGTCTCAACCCCTTCGATCTGATATCCGTCCTCCAGATGATAATTCAAAGACCGGTATCCGGCAGCCGCCTTCACCTCCGGACGGGCCCTCAAAAGCGCCTCCTGCTCAGAGTCCAGCACAAATGCCGCATGCCAGCTCCCATCTGTTCTGACCGCCTGTATCATCTGGGAACGTATCTCCATATCTGCCATGCCGAAGATCGCCGTCACCAGAAATACGGACATTGCAATGCACAGTCTGGTCATCCGATTCTGTCCCCTGTGCTGTTTTGCCGAGATTTTGACCAGATCCAGATAATGCTTCATGCCTCTGCACCTCCCAGCTCCATGAAATTCCCGTCTGTAACCCGGAATACCCGGTCTGCTGACGCGGTCAGATCCCTGTTGTGAGTGATCATCAGGACTGTCTGCTGATAATGCCTGGACGCCCTGTACAGAAGATCCATCACATCCTGGCTGCTTTTAGAATCCAGATTTCCGGTCGGTTCATCGGCCAGAACCAGTGCCGGGTGCGTAATGAGCGCCCGTCCGATGGCCACCCGCTGCTGCTGTCCGCCGGAGAGCTGGCCCGGCAGATGCCTGCGCCGGTCTTTGAGTCCAAGCACCTCCAGCATCTCCTCCAACCGCTCCCGGTCCGGCTTCCTGTAGTCCAGAAGAAGCGGAAACGTCATATTCTGCTCCACATTAAGCTCCGGGATCAGATGAAAGGCCTGGAAGATAAAACCAATATTCTGCCGGCGAAAAATGGTCCGCTCATTCTCCCCCATGGCAAACAGATCCCTCCCGCTTATGAATACTTTCCCGCTCCCTGCCTCATCCAGCCCGCCAATGCAGTGCAAAAGCGTGCTTTTTCCGGAGCCGGATGCCCCCACCACGGCGCCGAATTCTCCTTTTTGCATGGAAAAAGAGACCTTCTTTAATGCTTCCACCCGGGCCTCTCCCGTCCCATAGACCTTACTCAGGTTTTCTACTTTTAACAGTTCCATCTGTCATGTCCTGCCTTTCTGTATGATGTTTCGCCCTGACCGGGCTTTTTGTCGGATGACGTTTCCTGCGCCGATTCCGGCCGCGTACAGGCCAGGAATCCATCCTGCAAAAACCACGCGCAGGATCCCGACATAACTACCTTATCATCTGAGCCTTACATTTTTGTGAATGCTCTCTTACAGATCTGTAAGAAAGGACATATGAAAGATGCTTCCCTCTCCCGGGCTGCTTTCCACAGACAGATTTCCTCCCTGGCCTTCCAGGATTGTTTTGGCCAGGGAAAGCCCAAGGCCTGCTCCCTGCCGGTCGCTGGATGTACTGCTTCGATAGAACTGCTTGAAAATATGATGGATGTCCTCTTCTGCGATCCCACACCCGTTGTCCGCCACAGACAGACGAAATATTCCCGGAGTCTGTTCCCAGGATATACAGATGATTCCTCCCGCCTTTGTGTGGTCCAGAGCATTTTTTACAAGATTGCCGATGGCCTCTTTGGTCCATTCCGGGTCGCATTTCATGGTCTTCTCCTTTGACCCCTCTGTCAGAATCTTCTTGTCTTCCCGTTCTGCGCGTTCCTTAAGGTCACCCACCGCCTTTTCCACAAGCTTTGAAACCTGGCACCTCTTTTTTTCAAAAACAATCGTCCCCGTATCCAGACGTGCCATTTTTAAAAGGGACTGGATCAGCTGCTCCATCCGATCCACGGACTGCAAGGACTTCCGGGAAAATTTACACACAATCTCTTCCTGCCCTGGTTCTTCCAGGATAATCTCCATATACATGCTCAGTGCCGCCAGAGGCGTCTTCAGCTGGTGGGAAATATTGGATATCATATTTCTTAAAAATATTTTTGCCCTGTGTTCCATCTCACTTCTGGCCTGCAAAGACAGGGCAAGCTGCTCGATGCTCCCGAACAGCTGATAAAGCGCCCCGGTCTGCCCGACCGGCAGATGCTTCTCAAACTGGTTCCGGGCATATGCTGAGACCACCTGTTTTGCCTCTTCATAAACACATTCCCGGCGCCGGAAAAAAAGCGCAGCCCCTCCCAAGATCACGGCGGCAGACAAAATCCCTGCTGACACCACACAAAAAAGAAACAGAGCAGACGTCTCCGTAAAAATCAGCCAAAACCAGCCTGAGGTCTGCTCTGTATGCCCTGTCATGTGAAGCAATTTGATTCCTTCTTCCGTTATTTCTTTCTGGTTCCAGACCGAGGCCACCACAGTCGGCGGTATCTCCTGCTTCAGCAGGTACGATACAGCCGCAAGATCCCGCTCTGCAAGAAATCTTTGAAGCTCCCGCACCTGAAGAAGGCCGATAAGTCCCAGAAGTCCGGTCTGCAGCATAAGCACCCCCGCAAGAAATCCAAAAAATCTTCGTGTCTGTCTTTCGTACAGAAACTTCAAATCCATCACTCCTTCCACTGATAGCCAAATCCCCGGACGGTCTTTAAATGCTCCGGCCGGGAGGGGTCGTTCTCCAGCTTCTCCCTGAGGCGGCGGACATATACGGACAGCGTATTGTCATCTACAAAATTCCCGCATCCGTCCCACAGCCGGTCCAAGATCACACTTCGCGGAAGCACCCGGCCGCTGTTTTGAAGCAGCAGACACAAAAGCCGGTACTCTGACCCGGTCAGTTCCAGCGGTTTGCCTTCTAAGGTCACTTTCCCTTCTGCATAATTGATCCGTAAATTTCCCGAACACAGAATATTTCCGCCGGCATTCTCACGGTCACAGCGGCGCAGAATCGCCCGGATACGGGAACACAGCTCCCCCAGCTTAAACGGCTTCGTGATATAATCGTCCCCTCCGCAGTCCAGTCCGCGGATCACACTGGTCTCTTCGTCCGAGGCGGTTAAAAAGATGATCGGAACCTGGCTGCCGGATCTTCGAAGCCGCTCACACAGAGTAAATCCATTGCCGTCCGGCAGCGTCACATCAAAAAGAAGGAGGTCAAAGCCGGTGCTTCCTTCCACCAGCTTTTCTGCCTCCTTAATCGTCCTTGCCACCACGATGTCAAATCCCTGTCTCTCCAGCCCATAGGTCAGGCCGTCGATCAGGCTGATATCGTCTTCCAAAAGCAACAGTTTATGCAAATCATGCACCTCCATCCCTCGTGTCATGCTCTTTTTATCCATTATACACGATTTCCGGAAAATATCTGCTTACAAAAATGTAAGGCAGCACACCAGGGATTCCACACATCTGGTTTACCCGATTACCTCCATATCAGCCGGATAAATATTTCTTGCAAAACCGATATCCGGAAAAGTTCTCCTTTCTGTTTTGGAGATTTTCAGCCGAACCTGATCTCCCACTTTCGGATCATCGTATGCGCCTTCTGTGTAAAAGATCCAGTGACTCTCGCTGTCCAGCCATTTCTGCAGGCCCTCAATCACCAGCTTTCCCTTGATCTTATAGCATCTGTAGGCGCTTGGCACTGATCTTTCTGCTTCAATCGTCACAGAATAATATCCCGACGGGTCAGGCATGTACAATGGGTCCGGTTTTGCCCCCGCCGGAAAGCGGATATCATCTGGAAGTAAGTCCGATGTGTACAGTTGGTCCGATTTTCTTTTAAACCGGCTGATCGATTCCATGAATTGGGGCAGTTTCTCATAAAACCGCGGAGTATTGACAGAGATCATCTGATACTTGACCAGCTCATCATAGATCACACCCCAGTCCCTCTCCTGATCGGCCTTTCTCATCTGGACTTTTGCCAGCGGAGAGGATTCCAGATCTTTGTACTCGGTCCCAAGCGCCAGAATCGGATACAGACGTTCTGCTCCCGCCCATGCGGCCCCGAGCTCCATCATACAGAACTGACTTTTCAGATATTCCGGAGTAATGACCGCCAGTACCATTCCCCGTTCTTTTACGTTATCTTTAATGATTTTGATAAAATCTTCTCCTGTAGGAAGCGTCCCGTACAAAGAAGTGCAGAAGATTTTACGAAGCTCCACCCCCATGCCCAGCTGCAGAAATTCTACAATCTGTTCCACGAATTTCCGGTCCTTTGTACTGTGACTGATAAAAATACCATTCATATGCTGTCCGTCCTTTATAATTGTATTTTTTTTAACAAGCTTTCTCTTTCTGATGTAAATTTTCGCCGGATCTCTTTCATGGAGGTCCGGTATTCCTGATAAACCTGCCGAAACTGCTCCTGCAGCTTTTGGGCATCTTCATAATAAGGGATCTGCAGCCCGCTTAAATTGGTCTTATTGTAAATCTTGATGGTCGTTCCTGACTGAATGCTGTCCAAAGCTTCCCGTCCCTTCCGGGAAGTCAAAAACTCGTATAAAACGTAGGAACTGTACTTCTTTGGATCCACCCGGATCCGTGTAAGATTCCCGCTCAGAAAGGCCTTTGGCATATCCGGCTCTACCATGCAGATTTTCAGGACGGAGCCTTTGGATGTTATGATAATGTCCCCCTCCTGAATCCCGAATTTCTCTTCCCAGTCCCGGGATTTTGCCCGCAGTCTGGAATGTTCCGGAAACGTGATCCCTCCATCTTTCAGATCACGGATGTTCAGCCAGTAGTGGGTCGCCTGCTGAGAATAGATTTCTTCCTCTTTTTTTGTAATCTGGGCTCCCCGCATGATTGTGGCAACGGTCTTTAGGGCTATGGTCTTTTGGACTTTATCACCGGCATGTTTCCAGCGAAGATAGAGAAACGGATTCCAGGAAAATTCCTTTTCTTCGATTTCTTTTAAAGAAATCACCACCGAAAATCCGGCGTGCTCTTCCAGATTTTCATATGCTCTTTGCAGTCTGGCCGTCATTTCCTCTGTTATCTCATAAAGTCCGCCGCCTTTTCGCTTTTTTTCTTCCAGTTCCGCCATAAAAACCCGGCCCTGATATTTTGCAGGTTTCTGCTTATTGAGGACCAGAAGCTCAAATCCGGTATGGATCGAAGCATACAGGCTGGCCGGCAGTGTGATGACCGCCTCCAGCCAGTCCCTCTGGGTCAGGATTGCCCGGATTTCCTTTTCCCGCTGTCTTACCAGAGCTCCCTTGGTAACCACAATCACAGCCTTCCCCTGGTCATTGACCCGCTCCAGAATCTTCTGAATGGACACCCACTCCGTATACAGCTTTTCCTGGCTGCCCATCAAAAGGTCTCTGTCACCTACAAAAATACTTTCATTTTTTCCCTTGGGCAGATCAGCAAGGACCAGGTCATAACGGTCTTTTGATCCCTCTGCCCCCGTCTCTAAAATGTCATGCTGAAATACCTTCGGATTGTTGATTCCATGACAGAACATGCGGATCTGTACAATATCGCAGTATAATTTTCTCTGCTCTTCACAGACCATGTCCCGGATCCCGTCATCCCCGGACCGCCGGCCCAACATCGTAAGGCCGGTGCCCCCAAGTCCGGCGTACAGCTCCGCCATGGAAGAAGTCCCCGGGTTGAGCGGAAGTACGGTCAGCAGCCGGTTGACGCTCTTCGGCGTAAACTGCAGGCCGTCCAGCTCCGACGGAAGTTCCTCTAAAATGGTCAGAATTTTTTCCAGGTCTTCCAGGCTTTGTATGGACTTCTGCAATACCTGGTTCAGATCCCGGACAAGCACTGCACACTTCTTATCCCTGGAGATCTCTTTCCATGCGATGCTCCCTTCCAGATCATCAGCCGCCCGCTTCAGTTCATACCCTGCTATCTCCTCAAAAATATTCCCAAGTCTTCTGAAATCTTCCAGATCTTCTGTTGTTTCCAAGGTCTTTTCATATTCTGTATGATCCAGATAAGCAACAAAGGCCAGATAAAGAATTATCAAAAAACTCTGCTCCCTGGAAACCCGGGTTCTTAATTTACCCCATATATCTTTCATGTACTTTTCCATAATTTACCACCTGTATAAACCTTATCATATAACCACGGAAAAGTCAATAGGAATAATTATACCTATATTTCTTTTACAGGAAACACGTTTATGGATCAAACCATGAAAACACAATTCTAAAGTGAGTACATCCCCATATGAATTGAAATTCCTGTAGATTGACAGCTGGTTCCCCAAGAAACCATCTTTATCATAAGGAACGGCAAAGTTTTGAAAAAGGCCAGGAATCACAGGAATGCTATAATTTAGGCAAAAGGTGCTTTAAGACCAAATTGCAATTGTCCGGCTCCTGAGCCTGTTTCGTGAAAGTTTGGCAAAAGTTGTTTGAAAATCTGTTCCTTGCGGTCCCCGCCGGGAGTCATTCGTGAACGTTTGGCAAAAGCTGCAAATATGATTTTACCGAAAGAAGGCGAAAAATATAGTAGCCTGTTGGTATGAAATATGGTAAAGTACTGATAAAAGCAGTCCAGCTAAGAAATGTCAAGTATTTATTAGAAAAAATTTCTGCTGGACGGTAAAGCTGTAAAGGCACACGAGAGGAACTTTTATGAGTGCTTTTTCGAATAAAAGTTTCACTCATTACCAGTGTGTCGAAGCAGCTTTACCCTTCAGTGCTGTCGCGCAGCGACTACAAATAGGAGGTATGGCCATGAATCTTGATACCACCATAGCGGCAAATATCCGCGTGGCAGACGAGAAAGCCAGTTATGATGCAGCCTGTAAGCGGCTGCTTTCGGAGAAAATTATTCTGGCGTGGATTATGAAGAGCTGCCTGGAAGAATACCGTGACTGCGACGTGGATGAGATTGCAGTAAAATATATTGAGGGAACGCCACAGGTAGGCGAAGTGGCTGTCGCTTTGGACGAATCCAATCGTACTTCCATCATACAGGGAACCGGAAATGAAGATACGTCTCTGACAGAAGGAACCATTACCTATGATATCCGGTTTCATGCAACAGCCCCGGTATCCGGGGAATTGATTCGTTTGATTATCAATATAGATTATTCCGATTTGCGGATTATTCCGATTATATCATGTCTTTTCAGGCTGTGTCTATATTTCAACACCAAAAATCGGAATAATTCTTGTGTATAAAAAACATTTATGTTTCCATGTAATCGGGCAAATAGGAGGGCCTTTACATGGAAAAATTAAATTTAAGAGAACACATTGATTATGTAATTCAATGCACAAAAGAACTGGGGCTGTCCCAAAGTACGGTTGACCATTATTTAAGGCATTACAAAGCGGTATTCCTGTTCTGTACAGAGAATGGAATTGATACTTTCACATATCAGGATGCTGCGGATTTCTGTAAGTCCAGGTATGGTACGGATTTCCAAAAATCTTCGGCTAAGGATGCGAGAAAAGTCGCTTATACAATTGCTAGATATTTTGAAAACGGAGAATTCAGCTGGAAAGCAACTACTTTTTCAACATATAATCCTTCTTCTGGGGAATATAAGGAACTGATGGCTGGATTTAATCAGGAACTGTCAAAAAAACTCAGTCCCGGTACAGTCAGACCGGAAATGATAATTATACGGCAGTTCCTGTATTTCTTAGAACAGACCGGAGTGGAAGATACATCCTCCATAACTTCTGAAAATGTTCTGGATTTTGTCCGCCGGGAAGCCCCAAACCATAAAGGCAGCATGCCAAGACTGTTGCGGACACTGAGGAACTTTGTGTGTTTCTTGCGGGCCAGAGGAATTGTTGATCTGGATGCAGACCGTTTCCTGGGTACGGCTGGCAGAAGTAGGCAGAAAGCCCTGCCCTGCTTTACAGATGATGAACTGCAATCCATATTCTCCCAGATAGACCGTACAACTGACAAAGGACGGCGGGATTACGCCATATTCCTTCTTGCCATGAGGACAGGGATGCGGGCTTCTGATATATCAGAACTTAAGCTTACTGACATCTCATGGACAGAAAGGACCATACGGGTGACCCAAAAAAAGACAAAGGTTTCCCTGCTGCTGCCGCTTCCCATCGATGTCGGAAATGCCATTGCGGATTATATCCTCCATTCCAGACCCCGAATGGATACCCCCTATGTATTTCTGCGCATACTGTATCCTGTTTCTGGTATCCCCGTCAGTCCGACGCTCTTCAATGTAGCCCTGCGTGAGTATGTGGAAGCGGCTGGAATTGCCCGTACCGGCTGGGATGGGAAGTCTTTTCACGCGTTACGGAGGACTGCCGGGACAAAAATGGTGGTTTCAGGAACCTCCATTTCTACAGTTGCCCAGGTTCTCGGGCATGGAAACATCGAATCTTCCAAACGGTATATCGCAATGGATACGGAAAAACTGCGGGAGTGCTGTCTGGATCTCGGCGCAATGCATACACGAAAGGAGGGGCTTGTATAATGGTTTCCTTCCAAAGTAAATTTGCGTCTGACATACAAAGAATGAGGGAGTGGCGTAAAATCCTCGGATACGCGGAGGACAGCTATGACAGGCATCTGGTACAGTTTGACAGGTACTGCCGGGACGTTTTCCCTGATGCGGATGTCCTTACATGGGACATAGCCCTGTCCTATCTGCAGGCAAAACGGGAACGCTGTGATATTTATGTAGATGTGGCTGCTGTCAGGAACCTCGGTCGGTACCAGATCCTGTCAGGCAAGGATGCCTGTGTATTTCCGGCAGATTATTTCAGCTATAAGAAAAGAAATCTCCCATATATCATGAGTGAAGAAGAATGCCGACGTTTTTTCCATGCGACCGACAGGTATCCTCATAACCCGGCAAGCCCGCTCATGGAGTATACGGCAGCCACTATCTTCCGCCTCCAGTATTCTACCGGGATGAGGCCCCAGGAGGTCAGGCATCTTAAGAGGCAGGACTTTGATTTTAGCCATGACACGATATATATCGCGGATTCCAAAAGGCATAAGGACAGACGCATAGCAGTAGACCACGGGATAATGGATATGTGCCGCAATTATGACAGCATTGCACGGGGAATGTATCCCGGTACGGAAATATTTTTCCCAAACAGGAACGGAAACGAACATTGGGCACAAAGCATCAGCACCCTTTTCCATAAGTGCTGGAAAATAGCTGGGAACCCTGAAGTTCCTGAACGTTACTGCACACCCTACATCCTCAGGCATAACTTTGCCACACAGACCCTGACACGCTGGATGGAAGAGGGCAAAGATTTTGGGCAGTTTCTACCTTATCTAAGCGCCTATATGGGGCACCAGACTTTCCGGGAGACCTGCTACTATCTGCACCTTTTACCGGAACGCCTGTCAAAGATGGAGTTCATGGACATTTCCGGCATGATCGGAGGTGAACGATGAAAAGCAATTCTTTTTGGAAGAAGTTGAAAGAATATTTTGGCGTTTACCTTCCCAGACAGCGCAACAGCAGCGAGAAAACGATCGCTTCCTGTCATATGGCATGGAATCTCCTGCTCCGCTTTTTACTGCAGGAGAAAGGGATTCCTGCTTCCGGGTTGAAATTTGAAAGCTTTACATCTGCCATTCTGACAGAGTTCCTGGATACAATGGAAGATCGGAAAGGCTGGAAGGAATCCACACGTAATAACAGGCTGAGCTGCATACGTTCGTTTTTTAAGTTTGCGGCGTATACCTGTCCTGAAGTATATACAGTATATGCCGATCTCTGTACAATACCGCTTAAAAAAGGGACAGATAACTCACGTGTCGTGCGCCATATGCCAAAAGACGCGGTTGCTGAAATCATTGGATGTACGGATGCGGATACTCCAAAAGGGCTGCGTGACCGCTTCTTCCTGACGCTGATGTATGACACGGCAGCCCGTGACGGGGAAATGCTTCAGCTGAAGCTGTCTGATATAAATGTGGACAATTCGACCATCTGCCTGTTCGGAAAAGGTGCCAAGCCACGTCTTGTACCTGTTTCCAAAGAAACCATGCAGATGTTCAGCAGATATAAGTCCTTATTCCACAATGACAGTAAAAAGGACTGTTTTCTCTTTTATACAAAGCACCGGAAAGAAAAAACTCCCATGTCGGATGACAATGTTGCCCGTTTTCTGAAAAAATATGCAGCTGAGGCACGCACACGGAACGTCCATGTCCCGGACAATGTACACCCGCATATGCTGAGGCACTCACGGGCAATGCACCTGTACCAGAACGGGATGCCGCTCGCCATGCTGTCAGAATTCCTCGGCCATGAAGATCCGGAAACCACACTGATCTATGCCTATGCCGATACGGAGATGAAACGTCAGGCAGTGGAAAAAGCGTCAAAAGATTTATTGACGGCAAATATCAAGGATGATTCTCCCATATGGGAATCGCAGGATATCATAGACCAGTTATTAAGAGGCTATTAAAAAGTTATTCCGATAAACTTGTTTGAAAGATCGTAAATACTGCTTACAGAACGAGTTTATCGGAATAATCCCAAAATCGGAATAATCTACGAAATTCCGATATCGGAATTTTATAGAAGCGCAGAATGATTTTTATCCAGGTTATCCGCTGATAAAGAGGGGAATCTATTACTGCAGTCGGATGATTTCCGCCCAATATGGAACGGAGTTTACAAGTTCCCACTATGAAAAGATCAAAAAAGTATACAGTATATGGATTTGCATGAATCCCCCAAAGAACCGTGAAAACAGCATTACCCGTTATTATATTGCAGAAGAAAATTTAGCAGGCAGGGTAAAGGAGCGAAAAGCGGATTATGATTTGATGGCGGCTGTTATGATTTGTCTTGGAAAAGAAGAGGATTCCGCTACAGATTTATTAAAACTGCTGAATGTGCTTCTGTCCACGGAGACCGGTTCACAGGATAAGTGTCAGATCTTGGAGGAAGATTTTCATATCAGAATGACTCAGACATTGGAAAGGGAGGTGTCGCTTATGTGTAATTTAAGTAAAGGCGTGGAAGAAAAAGGGATTCAGAAAGGAATCCAGAAAGGCCTCAATAAAGGAATCACAGCTATGATATTGACTTTAAAAGAGTTACAAATATCGAGTGATATTATTTTGGAACAAATCCGTGAGAAATTTGACTTGACAGAAGAAACAGCAAAAATATATTTAAAAAAAGTAAACTGAACATTGCAGGGCAGAGCATGAAAAAGGAAAAACCGTAAATGCCCCACAAGCCTTTACGGTTTTTCTCAATCCTTTATTCTACTTTAACTATACAGATCTGGGTCGCCTTCCATCCGCTTTCGGAAGAGCTCCCCCAGACCATTACCATCTGATCGGATTTCAGATCTGCCGCCGTTGCCTCTGACATCTCACTTATGTCCCCTCCATCATAGATCGTCTGTATGGCAAACAGCGTATCTTCATCATAAGTAACCGAAACTTTGTTAAATTCCGCGTCATCTTCACCACTGGAACTTATCATAAGCGTTCCACCGTCATCCAGTTCTTCGGTGATCGCTTCCACCAGTGTGAACTGCCCGTCCTTCAGATCCCTGACGTCTCCTTCCAGATCATAATCGTCGTCCGTCCACTGGCCGGATACAGGTGTTTCTTCATCACCGTTTGATCCTGCCGGTGCTTCTTCATCGCCGTTTGATCCTGCCGGTGCTTCTTCATCGCCGTTTGATCCCACCGGTGTTTCTTCATCGCCGTTTGATCCCGCCGGCTCTGAATCTTCTTCCTTTGGTTCATCTCCAAGGGCCGGATCCCCGGCTTCTTCCTGCTGCGCCCCGGTACCGGATTCCTCTTTGGTATCTCTGCAGGCGCAGGTCATAAGCCCCAGGACACACAGCAGCCCCGAAAGCAGAATCCTTTTTGTTACTCTGTTTCTCATCCTCTTCACCTCTTCTGATCAATTTCAAACCCGCAGTGGGTTCCTCTTCCATCTGCCGATTTTTTACTGATTTTACCAGAACTGTCTCTAAGTAACCTCTAAAAGATATGAAGAAATGCTTAAGATTCGCTGTCCACGCCGCTGCAAGAATGTGCCTGTAAGTCACATTTGTCACTGCACTGTAAGAATCTTATCCAGCGCCTTCGCCTCCCCGGTTTTCACGATCTCCACCTGCTCCGGCTCGGAGACCAGGACCGCCGTCGTCAGATCATAGCCCGCCGCCCGGATCGCTGCCATGTCGAATTCCAGAAGTTTTTCTCCGGCTCTTACCTTATCCCCGGATTCTTTCAGCGCTTTAAAATGCGCTCCGTTCAGCTCCACCGTATTGATTCCCACATGAATCAGAATCTCGATCCCGTCCTGACTCATAAGGCCGATGGCGTGTCTGGTGTCAAAAAACATGGAGATCTCCCCGTCAAAGGGTGCGACCACCTCGCCTTTTACGGGCACAATTCCAACCCCTTTTCCAAGGGCGCCGGAAGCAAAGGTTGCATCCGGAATCTCGTTATAGGGAATCACGGTTCCTTCCACCGGAGCATAGACACATCCTGCCTCTGTCTCCACCGCAGGTGAAGCTTTCTGCTCGGACGCCCCCTTTTTCTCCGCCGGCGCATCCTTATATCCCAATACCCAGGTCAGAGCAAAGGCCACACCTGCTGAGATCAGGAACATGATCATATAATTGACCGGATCATGCAGACAGAGCAGCAACCCGAAGATCCCGGTCACACCGGTTCCTGTAGCCCCAAGGCCCACGATGGATGCGTACAGAGCTCCTGCCGCACCGCCCACAGCGCCGCAGATAAACGGCCGGAAAAACCGAAGATTTACACCGAAGATAGCCGGTTCTGTAATGCCCATAAAGCAGGACAGTGCCGACGGAACCGCCATGGATTTGGTCTTCTGATTTTTCGTCTTTAATGCAACTGCCAGCGTAGCTGCTCCCTGTGCAATGTTTGCAGCCGATGCCAGCGGCAACCAGTAGGTCACCCCATAGAGCCCCAGCTGTCCCACGTCAATGACCGTGTACATATGATGCACGCCCGCCACAACCGTCAGAGAGTACAGTCCGCCCATGATCAGACTTCCGATTCCAAAAGGCAGCGCGATCAGCTGCTGTACTCCGCCGATAATGCCGTTTTCAATGGTGACAAATACCGGACCGATGATGGAATAAGTGAGATAACCTGTTGCAAACACACTGACCAGAGGCGTTACGAACAGATCAAACATGGCCGGCACAATCTTATGCAGCTTTTTCTCGATAAGACACATGACAAACACGGCGATGATCACCGGGATCACGTGTCCCTGATAGCCGACCAGATCCACCTGGTACAGACCGAACCAGACACTCTGGGTCTTCTGCACCCCTTCTGTAGCTACCGTCCATGCATTCTGCAGATCCGGATGGATCATCAGCATACCGATCACGGCTCCCAGATACGGATTTCCGCCGAATACCTTCGCCGCACTGTAGGCGATCAGGATCGGGAGAAAGACATAGGCCGTGTTGGAAAACAGATTCGCAAACACAAAGACCGAACTGGATGTGTCGATATTCACAAATCCATTGTTGACCATAAAATTCAGCGCTTCCATGATTCCCATGAGAAAACCGCTGGCGACGATGGCCGGAATAATCGGCACAAAGATATCGCCCAACGTCTTGATCGCCCTCTTGTAGATGGGCTGTTTGGCCGCTGCCGCTGCCTTTGCATCCTCTTTGCTGGCGGCAGATAATCCGGAGACGGCTAAAAACTCATCGTATACCTTATTGACCGTTCCGGTCCCCAGGATGATCTGAAGCTGTCCGGAGGCGCTGAAGACGCCCTTTACCCCGTCGATCTCTTCCACCGCTTTTGCATCACACTTGTCGTTGTCCACAAGTACCAGGCGAAGCCTTGTGGCACAGTGAGCAGCCGATACGAGATTTTCTTTTCTGCCTACTTTTTCGTAGATCTCTTCTGCTGTTTTTCTGTAATCCATACTCTTTCTCTCCTTCTTTTATTCCCTCGGACAATGAGCCGGGTCCCCCGGCTGCACGGACATCCGATCCGTACAGTCCCGCCTTCTGTGCCATTTACTTACAGCAAAAGGACCTGCCTGGATTTCCATCTGCTGCATCGGCTTCATCCGGCGCTGCTGTATCGTCCCATACAGCCGTAGCATGTGCCAAACATACGTTCCGTTTCATTTTCCAGAACAGAAATGGCACAGGCCACCAAAAGTTCATAGCTCATTGTCTGCATCAGGGTTGTTGACCTTCTATATCATATAAACCGGAACAACCGGCATATATTTCCTCCACCTTCAGCTTTCGCAGTACCGTAGGACACCCTGCACTCTGCTGCCTTCTATTTCCACACGATACTGATCCATTTCCGGGTAAAACCGGGTGGAACATACATCCCTTCCACCATTTAAAAACACTTCCACGCAGGAGACATCCACAAGAATCCGCAGGTCCCGAAGCCTTCCAATCTGTCTGCCCCGGATATCTCTTCCGCCTCCTAACAGAGGATCTGTAAATTCCATCCAGAAGATGCCTTTTGCCTCCTGGTACCGAAGGATCAGACCTCCGGCCAGCACCACTTTCACATCGCCGCCATCAGCCGTAAGATCCAGTTCACAGCAGGGATTGATAGGACCCGAATAAGCCCCTTCAAACCTGTGTTCTTTCTTCCACCAGTCCTTCAGCTCCCGGACCGGATTCTGGCAGAGTATTCCGTCCCTGACGGACAGTTCCCTGGGAATCGTCAGGACATTCTGCCAGCCTCTGGTCACTGTCCGGTTCTTGTATATCTCTTCCATATCCGGCATCCCCATCCAGCCGATCTGGATCCTTCGCCCGTCATCCGCCAAAAAAGTCTGGGGCGCATAAAAGTCAAATCCTCCGTCCAGTTCCCGAAATCCTTCCATCAGCTTTGTCTCCCGGAAATCTCCATGAAGAAAACAGGTGCCGCTCTGATATTGATTGGCATACTTCAGTCCGTCCTGCTTTACTCCCTGGGGCGATATGGACAGCACCGTATAACCGTCCAGCCTGTACAGATCCGGACATTCCCACATATACCCAAAGGGCTGTTCCATCCGGAAGCGGTGCACATAATCCCAGTGCATCTTATCTTCCGAAGAAAACAGAAGCACCGTTCCTTCATCTTCCTTGGTCCTGGCCCCCTGTACCATGTAATACCGGCCATCCTGCTTCCATACTTTCGGATCCCTCACATGTCTGGTCAGGTCGTCCGGATAGTCTGCATTGGTCATCAAAAGCTCTTTTGTATCAATCTGTACGCCGTCCCGGCTGACGGCCATGACCGTATTGGATGCTCTGCCCGTATTTATATAATCATGCTCCCCCATAAACTTCACATTCCCGGTATAATACAGATACATAAGGTCATCTTCGATCAGGGCAGAACCAGAATAAGTACCATGACAGTCAAAAGGCTGGTCCGGGCAGAGGGGCACTCCCTGAAAATCCCAGTGCAGCAGATCTTTGCTGGTACAATGCCCCCAGAATTTCAGCCCGCCCTCCGGCTGGAAATAAGCCAGCTGATAAAATGCATGATAGATCCCTTTGTACTGACACAGTCCGTTGGGATCATTCAGCCATCCGGCAGGCGGTGCAATGTGGAGTCTTGGCCTCCACAAGTCCTGATCCATTCTTTCCTCCTGCCGCCGGGACTCTTCCCTGATCAGTTTCTCCCATGCGGTATGCAGTGCGTTCATCTTTTTTCCTCCTGTGATTTATAGTTATGCAAAATCTCTTATTCCTCTCTGTTATCCCAAAGAGCTTCCTTGTTGCTTTGTGTCCGGAAATCCCTCCTAAGCACCAACTTTTCTTTCCTGATTCCCTTTATTTTCATGGTTCTTCTGCAAAACACCAGAAAGGACCTGCGAAAAAACCGGCAGAAAAGAAAATTCATTGTGAATACGTATTCACAAAAAGCCCTGCAGAAGGATACACGCCAAAACGGTATCCTTTTTCATTCTCTGTCTGTTATTTTTGTTGCCGGACCGAACTGTCCCGTTTCACCAGAGTCGCCTGAAGGGGATGGTCTTCTGTCCGGTCGTCCTCTGGATGGTCGATCTTATACAAAAGCCTTCTCATGGCGATGGAGGCCATCTCTTCATTGGGCTGTGCCACGCTGGACAGACGCGGATACAGAAATTCACACATATAGGTGTTGTCGAACCCCACCAGGCCTGCCTGTTCGGGCACCTTTACACCCATTCGCTGCAGGATCCCAAGCATCTGCACGGCTCTTCGGTCATTGTAGGCGAAGATCCCTGTCCGCCTCCTTTTCCGGCTGTAATACTGTTCCAGAGCCGCCTGGATCTTTTGTTCTTTTTTGCTGGAAATAACCGTCAGATGCTGTCCAAATTCCGGATCTCTCTCCTTCAGTGCTTTTGCAAAGCCCTGATATTTGACATCTTCTGTATTTCCAAAGAAGATATATTCCTCAAAACCTTCCTCCCGGAAATGCTCCCCTACCTGTGCGCCGGCTTCCTCATGGGACACATAGACCGAATCCATCCCCCTGACCTGCTTCGTGATCACGACCGTGGGAATATCCAGCTTCCCAATCAGCCTGTTCCAGTCGCTTGCTCTTTCATCCACCGGTACCGCCACCAGTCCGTCCACCCGATACCGCCGCACCACGTCCAGGCTCTCCTTCTCATGCTCCGGATCATAGTTTGTGTTGAAAAGAATCAGACTGTAGCCGGACGCTCTTGCCTCCCGTTCCAGATATTTCACCAGATCTGCAAAAAAGGAGTTGGAAATATCCGTCAGCACCACTCCGATCAGATGCGTCCTGCTTCCCACCAGGCTCTGAGCCATCACATTGGGTTGAAAATCATGCTCTCTGGCACACGCCAGCACCCGCTCCCGGATCTCTGGATTGACCGCCTGATTCCCGTTCAATACCCGGGAAACGGTTGGTTGAGACACCCCGGTCAGCCTTGCGATCTCTGTCATCGTAATCATAACTTCCTCCGGATTGTGAATACGTATTCACAACTTTTCTCAATCCTATCATATCTGTAAGCGGACGTCAATTGGCACATATTTATAAGATTGAGAGGCTGTTTTTGTGCATATTTTACAATCTCATGTCTTCTGCGTATGCCTCCTCCTCTCTGAACCACTGATTGTTCCGCATCAGTTCTTCAAAGGTCACCGGTATATACTGGTTGATCATACACCCCGCATTCAGTGCCCTGGTTTCCTCCTTCATCACCTCAAAAGCCCGGTTTCTGGCATTGTGGATATGTCCGAAAATATGGTAATGTCCCCTGAAATATCCGTTCCATTCCACAACGGGAAAATGACACATACAAATCTGTCGCTTCCCGTCCGTGATGTGTATCATCTTATCTATCGCCTCAAAATAACTGCGGGCACTTTCGTTTTCGAGAATGGCCTTATCATGATTTCCGATTACCAGATATTTGATCCCGCGCAGCTTCTCCAGGTACCATTCTGCCGGTTTTTCACTCCTGTAGATCAGATCTCCCACGATGTAGACTTTGTCCCTGTCTGTCACTCTGCTGTTCCAGTTCTCGATCAGTGTCTGATCCATTTCCTCCACGGAAGCAAAAGGCCTTTTGTCAAACCGGATCACGTTTGCATGGCCCAGGTGCAGATCTGCCGTATAATAAACCATATTTTCAATTCCTCCTTTTTCCCAATATCCGGATCAGACTCTTTCGGCTGCTTCTTAAACTCCTGCCATTCCTGTCCGTCATATTCATGCCTTTCGAACCAGAAGCTCCTCTGCATTTTCTTCTGACAGAAGCTTTCTTCCCACGGTTCCAGTTCAATCACTCCCACATTTGCCGTAAAATAGATCACGCTGTCCCCATTGTTTTCAAGATATACCGGCAGACCGTCTGTCTCCATGCAATATGTCTCCAGATGCCGGCAATGAGGAAAATAACGGATATCAATGGCGCCTCCATATTCTTTGCAACGAGTCAGACGCTGTCCTGAAAGGTCCCAATATGCGGATACATACTCCACTTACAGATTTTGCCGTTTTTCTTTACCAGCATTTCTTTCTCTCCATCGCATGGTAACAAAGGAAGTCTCCATTCTTTGTCTGAATTTTTTCATACGAAATAATCTGATATCCTCGTTTTAAATACATACTTTCCGCCGGGAAAGAAGCATCCACATGAACCTTTGGATCATTTTCAAAAATCCTTGCTTCCAGTAAATCCATCAGTCTGCTTCCGTATCCCTTACCCTGATATTCAGGCAAAATAAACAACCTGCAAATCTCATTCTTCCGGATGCTACCGGTTCCTATGATGTTTCCCTGCACCAGCGCAAGATAAATTTCTTCGCAAATCAGCACCTCTTTTATCCTCGCTTCACTGTGCAGATCAAGAAAGAACTGCACTGCACCTGGCGGATAATAGTGAGGATATACTTTCTGTATCGTTTCCCTTACAACAGCAGCTACCTGTTTGGGACAATCTGCCAATTTTAATTCTATGTCAGTCTTGAACATTTCTTAACCACTTTCAGAACCATTCTTTGACACGGATAATCGAATACTACCAGTTCTTCATCATCCACAAATCCGCATGAATGATAACAGCAGCGGGCAGCCGTTCCTTTCTGGTCCCCCTCCCGGAAAGTAACCACATGAATCACTTCCCCATCTTCAAAGCATTCTGCCATCCGTTTGATCAGCCGTTTTCCCACACCTTGTTTTCGGAATTGCGGCATGACGGCCAGAAACATAAGCTCCTTTTCCTGGTACGAAAAGAAAATCATTCCCGCCAGACTGCCCTCTTTTTCCTCCAAAAACGCCTCCTTACCTTCTATGGCTTTATGAAGCGCTTCCAGAAATTCTGCCTCCTGGTATCCGGCAAAATCCTCTTTCACCTGCTCCATCATGGAAAGTACCCTGCTTATATCTTCTTTCTTTACATATCGAATCATTGACTTCCGCTCCCTTCTGGCTCTTCCTTGTCCTTCCAGTACCACCATTTTAATTTCTCCGGATCATGGTGTTCCTGTTCTGCAAAATATACTGCACAGCGAAATACATACAGCACACATCTGTCATCCTGGTATCCCTTTTTTACACAATCCAGACGACACAGTTCTTCCGGATCTTTTCCCTTCAAATCTGCAATACAGTGGATTCCTATATTCTGCAGATGCTGTTCCATATTTGTTCCCACACCCGGTATCTTCTTCAAATCACTGTTCTTGTTTTTCTCACGGAGCATATACTGGCATTCACTGCACTCTGCATCATGAAGGGAAATAACACCTCCGCACCCGGGACACAGGTATCGTTCCCTTTGCTGATCTAAAAATGCTTCTATTCCCCGCTCTTTCACGACTTTGCTGTTTTCCATCAGGCTGGTTTCATAACGCTTCTTGTAGCTTTTCTCTAAATTCTTTATTTGATGGCAGGGATATTCCGTACATGCAAAGCAGTAGCCAACCCCCTTCGCTTGCACACAATCCTTTATTCTGCATCTTCTGCAATGTTCCGGTTTCCCCTGATCACTGTTCAGACAGCCTGCACACGGTTTTTTGTGATAACAATGTTTATAGCACACCATACAGTTCATCCCGCATGGTGCAAACACAGCAGGCTCTATTGTCTTTGGCATCTTCATTTCAAATCCTCCTGACAGAAAAAGGCATGCGTATTATTTCTGAATTGCGCATGCCCTTTGCCCATTTCAAAACACAATTTTTCTCATTTTTACAGTATCACATTAAATATGACAATAGCCTGTCATGTTTTAATCATTCTTCACATCAGCCTGATCCAGAAATCTTTGTATCACTGCTGCTGCCTGCTCTGCATTTGAAAAAACAGCCGGATGTCCGCCGCTCGAAAACATACAGATCTCTGCCCCTGTCTGCCCGGATATGGCTTCGTATTCATCCCGTATATCCGGTCTCACCGCCTCATCCCCCACACTTCCCATGAGTAAAAGGGGAACCTTTAATTCTGACACAGGCTTAAAAAACAAAGGCAAACGTTCTTCTGCACATTGAACAAGCGCTTTCGTATCCATATCCACAATCCGTTCCCAGTCTTCTCCCTGACACCACTGATAAAACCAGACTGCCTTATCATCCTGCTTTGCATCTGTGCGCTCATTGATCAGTTTCCGTACAAAATCTTCTCCCAAAGTTCGTCCGTCAAAACTGTCTGCTACTACTTTTTCCACCAAATCCGGGCGCAGCAAGCCCGCATTTACTGCTGCCCATGCACCGCCGCTGCTTCCCACAAGACTTATCTTTCCGCAATTCAGATGTTCCAGCAAAGCAATGGTCTGTCGTGCTTCCTCCTGCCACAAATCTGCCGGAAATTCACTCAGCCGATCCGATCTGCCATGTCCCAGAAAATCTACAAGGATTACTTTAAAATACTTCTCATACAGAGGAAGAAGGGGTTCAAACATTCTGGACGATGCTGTATTTCCATGTAAAAATACAACCGGGTTTCCCTTTCCTGCCTCTGAATAATAAATTCTTTTTTCCTGATAAATAAAATATGCCATTTCCTGCCTCCTGATCTATACTTGTTTTTTGTACCCAACCAGCAAGGCTGTCAAACACCAAGCCTCACTGCCATCGTTTCTTAGTCCCGATTCCCATTTTCTCAACCTCCGATCTTCATTTTTTTCAGTATACCACAGAACCTGATACAGAAACCATAATCATTTGCTATATAATGTTTAACATAGTGTGGCCCATGCAACTTTATTTGGATGAATTGCCTCCTTGTATTTTAACTTCCATATTTGTCAAACTGTCTTCTGACTGATATATAAGCATTCCGCCATAATTATCCATCTATAATCCCACTTCCAATCGTTTTCATTTCTAAAAATACATCTTTCAAATTTACTTTTTCATTTAAGGCCTTCCTTAATTTTACTATTTCAGAAATTTTCTCCAAATCATCCATAGGCACAATTAAATATTTTCGATTATACATGAAATTATAAAATATCAGAGCGCTTATCAAATCGTCGAACCTGATATCTCTATGCTCTCGCTGGTCCTCAATTGCTAAATTTTTACACGGCAAATACCTGTAAAACTACCGAAAGCAAAGTACTTCTATCTATATTTCTTTTGTATCAACACCACCGTTTCAACGGTATTACCCCTTTCCCACAAAAGCTCTAAAAAAGCGAATTATAAAATCTATCCATCTCTTTAGTACAAACTTAAAGAACACATCCATTTTGATCTTTCAATCAAATATATTATAAATAAAATGATAAATTCTATATTCACTAAACGCTGTCCTATGTCTTGTTTCATAATATTCAAAATTACTAATCGTATAGTTGTTTAATGAATTATCAATGTATCCTTCATTTTCATTAGTAATATATTCTATATATTTATCTTTAATTGATTTTTTATTTCCATTTACCATTATGATATAACCATCACTATCGAACTCTGTCAAATATCTTTCTGTCACCTGCTGCACAACTTCTTTGTAATCATTTCTTCCCCATATCTTAAACTCTATAATTTTTTGTCCATTATCATTCATTTTTATAATCAAATCAGTTCTACCCTCTTTCCTCCATTCTTCGGAAGATACATAAAAAATTGCACTAAAGAAAAATCCTATAGTGTCTCTAAAATCTTCTTCTTGCAATGCAATACTTGAATTTGCTATATAATTTCTAACATAGTCTGGTCTATGTAATTTCATTTGATGAATTGCCCTAATTATCAGATTACAAAACTCTGTATTTTTTACACAAACTTTATCATTATACACATTAAAAGACAAATTTACTTTTTTCATGTTTATACAAAAATTATTGCTTGCCTCTTTTAATTTATTAATATAAATTTTTTTATAATCATTATCAAAAATTTGCAACCCTTTATTTTCTTTATATGATTCTTCTATTTGTTTCAGTTCAAATAAACAATTTAACAGATTACTTTTAACATAATTTGTTTTATTTAAACAAATCTTTTCAATATTAAAATTTATTCCGTCGGCATTTCCATTATCATTAAAAATATGATTTAAAATTGCATACAAATATTCTACATATAATAAAATTAATTTTTTATATTCATACGTAAAATCATCATCCTCTCTAATATATAGAATGAATCTTATTTTACTTAACTTTTCTATTTTTTCCTCTATTCTTTCAATCATTATATTATCACTAAAAATATTTTTTAGCGAATTAATAATTTGTATAAATAATATATAAAGGCTAACTACCTCTTTTATTTTACCATAATAAGTGTTCAATATTACCTTTTCATCAATTATTTTCATTTCAGCATCAATATTTTTTTCCGCTTTATGAAACAAATTGATTGAATCAAGGAATTCAACATTCTCAAAATAAAATATTGCCCGGTTAGTCAAACTACATATTTCAATAAACCTAACCATATGTACATTTTCAGCCAATTTATTGTTGCTCTTTATTCCATCTTCAAACTCTTCCTTGCGAATCATTAACCTTTTATAAAGTTCATAGTTTGAACAAAGACCACATATAAATATTTGCTGTAACAAATAAATGATTGGGCACACTAACGGAAAATCTTTCTCCTTTTTATAATAGACCTCTAATGCTTTATCACAAAAATCATATGCTTTAACATAATCATTTTCAAGCACTATACTTATATGAGCCTGATTACGAAACGCCGGTGGAAACTCGTTCTGCTCTATGCAAAGCTGATTGTACAATTTAGCTTCCTCATATCTTTGATTATGAAATAACGCCAATTCATAGTTATATAAAGACAAATAATCATTTTGATCTAATATCCTTTTTCTATAAAATAATTCTCTTTCATAATTTCCTTGATAAAAGTATGCTTGGCTCAAATAATCTTGTATATCCCACTTTTCATCATTATCTAATGTATATTCATAAATGAGATTTCCATATTTAATAACATCCCTCCACAATCCTTTTTCACAAGATAAATAAACACATCTTCCCCAATGTTTAAGAGCAAGAATAATAAATCTATCATTTTTTGTAAACTTTTCCTTTAATATCAGGTTATAAGTGATTTCTGATATGATTTTTACATTATAATATTCATCCTTTGATGAAATATCTAAAGAAAAGTACGCAGCAAATTCACGCAAATCATCAGCAGTATATGATGAAATTTTATTTTCAAATTTACCTATATTTCCTTCTTCATATAATCTCTTTAACTCAATAAAATCTTCTGTTATTATATATCCACTCATTTATTAACTTTCCTTGTCAAACCTAATTTGTACAATTTGAGCTGCCTCAATCCAAAACATAATTTCATAAATTTCTCTGTTAGCAACTAAATCCCCTACGTATTCACTTCTAATTTCGGCAAATTATTTAAACTTACAGTCTCTAACGTCTGCAACTGCTGTACCGCCAATTGCCGAAGCAACTCCATTCTCTCTTTCTGTTTCTTTCCCTGATTAATCAAAACTGCATTATAACTTTCCAGATTCGCAAGTACAAGTAACTGATTCAGTGTTGCCACATCCCTCATATTTCCTTTCACTGTTGAATTTTCATCTTTCCATTGCTTAGCTGTTTTTCCAAACAAAATAACATTGAGCATATCTGCTTCATTAGCATATGTGTACGATATCTGTGCAGAAGTCAATTCTGGTGGAATCAAATTGTCCTTAATCGCATCTGTATGTATCCTATAATTTAACTTAGAAATCTCTCTATTCAAATTCCAATTTAAAGATAACCGAATATTCTCATCCGCCTTTAATCTCCTGTAATCTTTCATAATATATAACTGAAATTCAGGAGAAATCCATGTTGCAAAAGACATCGCAATATCACTATGGGCATATGTCCCGCCATATCGTCCTGCTTTTGAAACAATGCCAATGGCATTTGTTGCTTCTAGCCACTTCTTTGGTGACATTGTAAAAGCATTCGCTCAAGCCTGCTTTTTAAACACCTCAAATTCGAGGGGTTTAAAATCTGGATTATGAAGTCTTTCCCATAATCCCAGAAATTCTATCACATCCCTATTTCTCAT
>ERZ808046.216-NODE-216-length-70825-cov-8.578801_pt1 | contig 70825 bp, 65 predicted proteins | sample MGYA00380196_ERZ808046 | MGnify/ENA primary metagenome ERZ808046 (study PRJEB31490, sample SAMN06133421) | mouse gut metagenome | isolation source: Z6_2 | host: mice | place: China: Chengdu | collected 2015-05 ... | reverse complement strand
ACTCTCTGAAAAATCTTTAAGAATTTTTTCTCTTGAATTTTCAGGGTTGCATTACTGTTTATTTGTCAAGGTGCTGTGTCTTGTGTTCTGTGTTGTTGAACACGCAACGTTGATATACTATCATATCTTCCGCAGCTCGTCAATACCTTTTTTTGAAATTTTTTACAATTTTTTTGTCGGCTTTTCTGACCCTGTCCATGCCTGTTTCTGCATGGAGCATTTTGCGCGGTAGGTTTTTATAATATCACTGACTTCTGTCATTTGTCAACAAGTTTTTTTATAAATTCATAAAGACTTTTAAAAGACTATAAATCCACATTCAGAAAACATAAAAACCCAAATATCCGGAAACATAATACAGTACCACCGAAAGGATACACGCCTCTAAAGCGCCCAGTACGGCTCCCAGCATTTTATCCAGTCCACCGATCAGGGAGATGCTGCTCAGCACCAGAAGCGGTTTAAAGATCAGGCTGCATATCCTGAAAACAATACCGAGCACGATCAGCCCCACCACACACAAAGTCAATGTGCTCATCGCATTTGCCATCGCGCTGGTAACCGCAAAGGCGATCAGCGCCACACATATAAGCGAAATCACCCCGGACAGGATCGTGACGATCTCCTTCATGATCCCGTTGGCGAATCCCCTTTTTACCCTCCATATAAATAGAAGGAAGATAATCAATACAAAAATCAATCTGAACATCCAGACGTCTACTCTCCTGTCTTAAGTATGAAAGATCCCACTGGCCTTACTTTAACTCGATCGTGTCAATGGAGTCAGGTGTCACCACCATAAACTTACGCTTGGAGCTCTGCGGGATCAAAAGCAGAACCGATTTGTGAAAATCTCCGCTGTACTTCTCCGTTCCGTTACTGTTATAAATGCGGCACTCAGATTCGTTATAAATGATAATCTGATCTTCCCGAAACAGAATATCCCGGAAATCAATGTCGAACTCTATCGAAACCTGCAGTTCTCCTGATCTGTGATAGACATCCATCCGGTATCTGTTGCCGCTCTGCGTGCTGTTGACCACAAGGCCCACATACTCATCGCCGTAATAGACGCCCTGCACCTCATCGGAAAGCAGCTTCTCGGCAACGACGGTCGGTTTCTGCGCACCGCTGTAAAACATGATCCTGTCATCGGACACGGCGAATATCGAACTGTTATCAAGAAAACTCGTAAACGGCACTATGGAATTCAGATAGTCATAACCGCTCACGTAATTGTTGACATTATTTTTACCCACCGGTCCGAAATTGTAGAACGCCACGCTGGACTTCATCTGTCCGCTGTCCACAAAAAGATAAGAGACACATGCCAGCTCGCCGCTCGGCGAAATGGATACGCTCACCGGATAGCCGCTGTCTTTCATCGTCGTCCGGAAATAGACCAGTTCTTTTCCCTGCGAATCATACAGGTAGATCCAGGTAGCGTCTTTGTCGTCCAGAACCACCGCCACGACACCGTTATCCGCCACACAGAAATCCCGCACCGGCCTGTTGGTCGTTATACTGCCCATGATCCCGCTGGTATTCATGACATAGATCGTCCTGCCGTTATAATCCCCGATCGCCACCACATCATTACACACGTCAACGATCGGATTCTGCATTTCAAAGGTCTGGTTCCAGACCGCATTCCCTTTGATATCCATACAGCCGGCGCCATCCTTACTGTAGGTGAGAAGGTGTCCTGCAAAAGGCATCAGCGTGGCATCCTGTGCAATCCGTACTTCCGTCGAAAAAACCACCGTATTTTCCGCGTAAACTTTATTCTTCCACTGGATATAGAGTGCCGCCGAAACGCCTACCGCCAATAAGATCACAAGAACGGTCCGGTAAAAGATCATAAATTTGTGGCTCCTGATCTTCTCCCGATAGCTGATCCTCGTCTGCCCCTCTTTTCTTTCCTTTCTCTTTTTCAGGTAATCCCTAACGTTTGCCATCCGTTGTTCCTCTTGCTCATCCCTGGATAATCACAGTCTTATGTCACTTCCTGTATGTCGCTTCCTGTCTTATCGTTAACGACAGTAAAAACGACATTAAAAAATTCGTCTACTACATCTTACCACACATTTTCCTATGGCAATATTATTTTTTGTCCGTAATGGATATTATCCGGATCTGTAATCTCGTTCAACTCACAGATTTTCTTCACATGGGAAGTGTCTCCGTAGATTCTCTGGCTGATCATATACAGCGTGTCCCCGCGCTTGACCTCGTAATATCTGCCCACATTTCTTGAGAGCGCTTCCACGCCTTCCTCCGTACCGGCATCCTCCTGTGATGCGACTTCTTCTGCCGCCTGAGACGTACCGTCCTCGCCAGAGTCTGCCGGCAGGGCTGACTCTTTCTGCGTGTCTGTGGCCTGGGACGACCCATTCTGCTTACCCGACTGCCGGCCGGCCGCTGTCTCTCCCTCTGCCGCCTGAGATGTCCCTTTCTGTGCATCTACTGTCTGCTCTGTTCCATCCTGCGTATCTGCCGCCTGAGCCGTGCCGTCCTGTACCGCCTCGGTCTGCTCCGTCCCGGCGGTTTCCGGCTGAGGCTGCGCATTCTCTTCGCGCTGGTCCGCTCTCGCATTCTCCTGCTCCACGCTTTCCTGCAGCAGCTGGTCCGGAAGGGTGTCCGCCTGTATCACGGCCGCCTCCTCTTCCTCCGGGTTATCGTTCCGGGCCTGCTTCGGCACTTCTCCCGCCTCCTGATTTTCCATGACGAAAAATACCTCTGCGGCAGACTGGTTCAGCATTTCCATCTTATCAAAACTGTTGGCGGAATTGATCACGATCGCCACCAGAACGATAAAGACCAGCCCCAGCTGCAGCGAGACGGCATAGTGAGGATTTATCTTCCCGCCGCTCTGTCCGCTTCCGGCCGCGTTATAAGGATGTCCCGTCCGGCCAAAGGGCCTCTTCTGCGCCGGCTCTGCACTGCACGCGCGGGCCTCAGGCCTCCTGCTCTGTTCCCCCTCCCGCTGGATCAGATAATCCTGCATCTCCGTATTGTCATAGTAAAACACGCTGTAACCTTTGACTTCATAGACGCCGTCCTTTTCTCTGATCAAAAAGACCGGATCCGTGCCGGTCAGCCGGCAGCCGACCTCCTCTAACAGCTCATATTTGTCAAATACGGCCGGATGCCTGTCCACACCGGCCCCGTAGACAGTATATTTCCTGCCGTTCTTCTCTCTGCATCCGTAGAAAAGGATCTGTTCCTCCTGCGTCTTCTCTTTTTTCTTCAAAAAAGAAATGACATAGTCCTCTACATAAAGTTCGTATTTTTCTTCCTTTTTTCCTCTGTGAATGACGATCGATGACTGCCGCATTTCACTCACTCCATTCCAAATGCCCCTGTCGGTATGTATACCAGGGCAGCTCTACAGCATTATGGAATAACTATACCATGTCCCGGGCAAAAAAAATGCCGCAATCTGCGGTGCAAATGCGAAAAGATAAGGAAGTTTTCTCAGGCGGCACTCACACCGCCCGAGAAGATTCATAACCAGACCGAAAAACACTGTCACAACAATATCACAAAAACCGGTAAACCGTCACGGATTCATAATCCCTGTCCGGGCCAAACACTGCCGACGGGAAGTTCGCGTGATGGATGGTATCCGGATAATACTGTGTCTCCAGACAGAACCCTGTCCGCGGACCGTAAGCGGCATTGTCCTTGCCCGTCTCTTCGGTGATACAGTTGCCTGCGTAGAACTGTACGCCGGGCAGGTCTGTGTATGCTTTCATCTTCCGGCCGCTCTTCGGATCCTCCACTTCGGCAAATTCCCGTAATGTACCGTCCGCGCCGTCGATCACGAAGTTATGGTCATAGCCCTGGCCCAGTTTCAGCTGTTCAAAATCGGCATTGATATCCTGTCCGATCGGCTTCTTCTCCGTAAAATCAAAAGGTGTGCCGGCCACCGGCGCGATCTCGCCTGTCGGAATCGAACCGGGAACGGTAGGCGTATAGCAGGACGCGGCAAGCCGCAGCAGATGATCCTCGATCTTCCCCGCCTTATGCCCTGCCAGGTTAAAGTATGTATGATTGGTCATATTGACAATCGTATTTTTGTCGGCGGATACGTGATAGCTTAATTTCAGGGCATTGTCCTCCGACAGACTGTATGTCACGGATACTTTCTTGTTGCCCGGGAAGCCCATCTCGCCGTCCCTGCCTTCCAGGGTGAACGTTACGCTGTCCGTGCCTGCCGACGCCGTCCACAGCTGCTTGTGATAGCCGTTCTCTTTATGGCTGTGAAGGTTGTTGCCGCCGTCATTGTCATCAATTTCATAAGTCGTACCGTCGATCTCGAAGCTGGCGCCGCCGATCCGGTTGGCGCTCGGTCCGATGGTGGCCCCGAAAAAGCTGCCGTTGGCAAAATATCCTTCCATCGAATCATAGCCCAGCACCACATCCTCGGCCACACCGTTTTGATCCGGCACCATCAGACTCACCAGTATCGCGCCGTAGTCGATGATCTTCGCGCTCATACCGTTTGCATTGGACAGCGTATATGCATACACTTCCCTGCCGTCCTTCGTCACCCCGAATTTCTCTTTGATAACTCCCATCCCGTTTTCCTTACCTTTCTCTCTTCCTGTTATAACTCAACTCTTCCTTCCAGTGCACGCAGCAGCGTGACTTCGTCAATGTACTCCAGATCGCCGCCCACCGGCACACCGCTGGCGATCCTTGTGACCCTGATCCCTGTTGGTTTGATCAGCTTGCTGATATACATGGCCGTCGTCTCTCCTTCCAGACTGGAATTGGTGGCGATGATCACCTCGTCCACTTCCCCCTCCAGCCGCTGCATCAGTTCTTTCAGCTTGATGTCCCCCGGCCCGATGCCGATCATCGGGGAGATGGCGCCGTGCAGTACGTGATAGACACCGGTATACTTGCCCGTCTTCTCATAGGCGGCCAGATCTCTTGTATTCTCCACCACCATGATTGTCGCGTGGTCTCTTTTGGCATTGGCGCAGACCGGACAGGTCTCCCGGTCCGTCAGGGTATAGCACTCCCTGCAGTAGCGCACGTTCGCCTTCGCATCGAGGATCACATTTGACAGGCGCTCCACCCGTGCCTTCGGCATGTTAATGATGTGAAAAGCCAGCCGCTGCGCGGATTTGGACCCGATGCCCGGAAGGCCTGCCAGTTCTTCTATTAACTTATTGATATATCCGCTGTACAGGTCCATCAGAACGGAAAGCCTCCGCCCAGACCGCCGGTCATCTTACTCATCACTTCCGCATTGGCTTCATCCGCCATGCGCAGCGCCTCGTTGGCCGCCGCCATCACCAGATCCTCCAGCATCTCGATATCCTCCGGATCCACCACTTCCTCCGACAGCTTGACTTTCGCGATCTCTTTCTTGCCTGTCACGGTCACTTCCACCGCGCCGCCTCCGGCTTTGGCCACGAATTCCTTCGTCTCCAGTTCCTTCTGGCTCTCCTCCATCTGGCGCTGCATCCGCTGCGCCTGCTTCATCAGATTGCTCATGTTGCCCGGCATACCGCCCGGGAATCCACCTCGTTTTGCCATATACTTCTCCTTTTCTTTTCCTGTAACGGTTCAGACGGCCTCCCCGTTACCTTTTTTACTCTTCTACTTCTTCTATCTCCATATGAATGACCTGACTTAGATCGACATAGTTCTGTGCAAAGGTATTCTGATCGGGTACGCTCTGTATCGTCACGTCGATCTCCTTTCCCACAGCTTCCGACAAAGTCTGTATCAGCAATTCTTTATGCCCTTCCTGCCGCAGAAAATAGTCGGATGCCAGCCCGTCTTCCACAACGATCGTCAATCTGTTATCTCCGCCAAGGCTCAGATTGGCATCCTTCAGATACTGCTTCATGGGCATGGAAGTCTGGCCGACAATGGAGGGCCATTTGCTGACTATCGTCTGTACATCCTCCGGAATTGCTTTCGGAAGAGGGGGGCGTTCTTTCGGCTCCTGCGGCCGGTTCCATGCCTGATCGCTGCCGTTCCCCTCCAAAGCACCGCCGGAAGGCATGACTGCAATTCCTTTCTCCAGCTTCTCTTCCACTGCCCGGATCCGCTCAAGCACCGACTCATGGTCTTTTTCCATACTCGGGCGGCAGAGCTTGATAAGCGCGATCTCGATCAGGATCCGCTTCTGGGCCGCATATTTGATCTGCCCGGACAGCTCCGAAAAGATCCGGATATAGCGCATGATGGCCGCCGTCTCAAGCAGATCCGCCTCTTCCCGCATTCTGGCCAGATTATCGGAAGATACGTCGATCACATTCTCAATATCATCGGAAGACTTTACCAGCAGCAGGTTGCGCAGATACCATGTAAGGTCTGTCACGAACTGTCCCAGCTCCCTGCCCTGCATGACGACTTCCTCCAGCAGCCCGATACAGCCGGTCACATCCCCCTGCAGCACATGGCGCAGAAGTCTTCCAAACACTTCCGTATCCACGGCCCCCAGGATATCCAGCACTTTGTCATAGGTCAGTTCTTCTCCGAAGTGAAAGGCGATACACTGATCCAGCAGACTCAAAGCGTCCCGCATAGCGCCGTCCGCCGACTTGGCTATATAGCGCAGTGCCTTCTCTTCCACCTGAATCTGCTCCGCCTCCATCAGCTCACGCAGCCTGGCAGCGATCGTGTCGATGGTGATCCTCCTGAAATCATACCGCTGGCAGCGGGACAGGATCGTGATCGGAATCTTGTGCACTTCGGTAGTCGCCAGTATAAAAATAACATAAGACGGCGGTTCTTCCAATGTCTTAAGGAGCGCATTAAACGCTCCGATCGAAAGCATGTGAACCTCATCTATAATGTAGACCTTGTACCGGCCTTCCGCCGGGGAGTAGGCTACCTCATCCACGATCTCCCGGATATTGTCTACACCGTTGTTGGACGCCGCATCAATTTCGATCACATTCATGCTGGCGCCGGCCCCGATCGACCTGCAGGCCGCGCATTCTCCGCACGGGCTGCCCTCCACCGGATGTTCACAGTTTACTGCTTTCGCGAAGATCTTGGCGATCGTCGTCTTGCCTGTTCCACGAGTACCGCAGAACAGGTAGGCGTGGCCTACCCGTTCTGCTTTTATTTGATTTTGTAAAGTCGTAACAATGTGTTCCTGCCCCTTGACGTCCTCGAAACAATCCGGACGGAACTTACGATATAGAGCGGTATATGACATTACTTCCCTGAGACTGCCGGACAGGCTGTGCCGCGCCCGGCAGCGTCTCTGCCTTTCTATACTTGCCAGTATTATTCATCAATCGCCGAAGCTGATGCCCACCATCTTGGCTTCTTTCACGATCGACGCGTCCGGCGATACCATCTTCAGCTTGCCGGCCACGTCTTCTAAAGAAACTTTGACAACTTCTCTGTTCTTATAACCTACCATGAATCCGTACTCACCCTTCAGGATCAGCTTGCCGGCCTCCGCGCCAAGTCTGGTCGCAAATACACGGTCATACGGGCAGGGGCTGCCGCCGCGCTGTGTATGCCCGGGAACGGTAACACGGACATCCTTGCCGCTCTTCCTCCTGATCTTGTCGGCAATCTCATAGGAAATCGACGGATACGGATAGTTCTCCATCTTCTTCTTATATTCTTTCTTGGAGAGCTTCGCGTCTTCTTTGGAGATCGCGCCCTCCGCCACGGCCATGATCGTGAACCGGGATCCTCTCGCCTCACGCTCATTGATCGCTTTGATCACTTTGTTGATATCATAAGGAATCTCCGGAATGAGAATGATATCCGCACCGCCTGCCATACCGGCATTCAGTGTCAGCCATCCTACCTTATGTCCCATCACTTCCACGATAAAGATACGCGCATGGGAAGATGCCGTGGTATGTATGCAGTCGATACAGTCTGTCGCGATATTCACCGCGCTCTGGAAGCCGAATGTCATGTCCGTGCCCCACAGATCGTTGTCGATGGTCTTCGGAAGCGTGATCACGTTAAGCCCTTCTTCGCGCAGCAGGTTGGCAGTCTTATGGGTTCCGTTACCGCCCAGGATCACCATGCAGTCCAGCTTCAGTTTATAATAGTTCTGCTTCATGGCTTCCACTTTGTCGAGGCCGTTCTCATCCGGCTCGCGCATCAGCTTAAAAGGTGTCCTGGAGCTTCCGAGGATCGTGCCGCCTTTCGTCAGGATACCCGCAAAATCATGTCCTGTCAACATACGGAAATCCCCGTAGATCAATCCCTTATAGCCATTGAGAAAACCATAGATCTCAACATCCTCTCCGCTGCAGGACAGACACTTCACCACGCCGCGCATCGCCGCATTCAGTGCCTGACAGTCCCCGCCGCTGGTCAACATACCAATTCTTTTCATTCCCGAATCCTCCTTCACATTTTTGCTTTCCTTATGTTTTTGCTTTACCTTTCTTATTATAGTGCATTTTTATTTTCTTCACAACCGCTTCTTGTGTTTTCTTTCCATTTAAAAATTTCAGCATTGTTGCAAAAGAATATTTTTTACATACAATTTTCACAAAATTTTTATAAAAACCTTCTATATGTATGAGAAAAAGTACAAAGCCCGACTTGACGTTGTGGCTTGCTTTAACATATAATGTTGGTACTGGATAAGCATGTTTTCCGGCGCTTCACAGTTGTGCCGGAGAATTAACAAACTTACACTAATATTGATAGGAGGCTATTTCAAAATGAGACCAGAATGGACAGATTTTGTAGGCGGCAAGTGGGACAAAGAAGTCAATGTTCGCGACTTCATCCAGAGAAACTATCATCCTTATGACGGTGACGAGTCCTTCTTAGCCGAGGCTACACAGAACACAAAAGACTTATGGGCACAGGTTCTTGAGTTACAGAAGCAGGAACGTGAAGCAGGCGGCGTGCTGGACATGGATACCAAGGTTGTATCTACCATCACATCTCACGGCCCGGGTTATTTGGACAAGAGCAAAGAGACAATTGTAGGTTTCCAGACTGATAAGCCTTTTAAGCGCTCCTTACAGCCTTACGGCGGTATCAGAATGGCAGAGAAGGCATGCTCCGATAACGGCTACGAAGTAGATCCCGAGATCAGCGAGTTCTTCTCCACACACAGGAAAACACATAACGCAGGCTGCTTCGATGCTTACAATGCAGAGATGAGAGCATGTCGTTCTTCCCACATCATCACAGGTCTTCCGGATGCATACGGACGCGGACGTATCATCGGTGACTACAGACGTGTAGCCCTGTACGGTATCGACAGACTGATCGAAGACAAACAGGCACAGAAGGATTCCACAGGACGTGTTATGACAGACGACGTGATCCGTCTCCGTGAAGAATTATCCGAACAGATGGTTGCTCTGAAGCTGATGAAGGAAATGGCTGCTTCTTACGGATGCGATATCTCCAAGCCTGCATCCAACGTACAGGAAGCTATCCAGGCTACTTACTTCGGATACCTTTGCTCCGTTAAAGAGCAGAACGGTGCTGCTATGTCCCTTGGACGTACTTCCACCTTCCTTGACATCTATGCTGAGAGAGACCTGGCTAACGGTACTTTCACAGAGCAGCAGATCCAGGAATTCGTTGACCACTTCATCATGAAGCTGCGTCTGATCAAGTTTGCCCGCACACCTGAGTACAATCAGATCTTCGCAGGCGATCCGGTATGGGTAACAGAGTCCCTCGGCGGTGTTGGCGTTGATGGCCGTCCGATGGTAACGAAGATGAGCTTCCGTTATCTGCACACTCTGACCAACTTAGGGCCTTCTCCGGAGCCGAACCTGACAGTTCTGTGGTCCACAAGACTGCCTGAGAACTGGAAGAAATACTGCGCTAAGATGTCCATCCAGACTTCTTCCATCCAGTATGAGAACGACGATCTGATGAGAGTGACACACGGCGACGACTACGGTATCGCATGCTGCGTATCTTCCATGGTTATCGGTAAGGAGATGCAGTTCTTCGGTGCCCGCGCTAACCTTGCTAAATGTCTGCTGTACGCTTTGAACGGCGGTGTTGACGAAGTAACCAAGAAGCAGGTTGGCCCGAAATATCGTCCTGTTGCAGGCGATGTTCTTGAGTACAATGATGTTATGGATAAGTTCCTTGATATGATGGAGTGGCAGGCAGATGTATATGTAAATACACTGAATATCATCCACTACATGCATGACAAATACTGCTATGAGAGAGCAGAGATGGCTCTTCATGACAGAGACGTTAAGCGTTATTTCGCAACAGGTGTTGCAGGTCTGTCTATCGTGGCCGACTCCTTATCTGCTATCAAGTATGCTAAGGTTGAGCCGATCAGAGACGAAGACGGTATCATCGTTGACTTCAAGACAACCGGCGACTTCCCGAAATATGGTAATGACGATGACCGCGTAGATGAGATCGCTCAGGAGATCGTTCACAAGTTCATGACAGCGATCAGAAGACATCACACCTACAGAAACGGTGTTCCGACAACATCCATCCTTACCATTACTTCCAACGTAACTTACGGTAAGGCTACAGGTAACACACCTGACGGACGTAAGAAAGGCCAGCCTTTCGCTCCGGGCGCTAACCCGATGCACGGCCGTGATACACATGGTGCAGTAGCTTCCCTGTCTTCCGTATCCAAGCTTCCGTTCAATGATGCACAGGATGGTATCTCCAATACCTTCACCATCATTCCGGGCGCTCTTGGTAAAGAGGATCAGGTATTTGCAGGCGATCTTGAATTAGACCTGAACAAATAATCCTCCATATATGAAAGGAAGATGAATATATGGATAACAAACAGATGATCGATGACTTTGTCAAGATGATGGATTCCGGTATGGCACAGGGTGTCGGACACGTGAATGTAGACGTCGATGACAAGGCTGAGATTTCCAAAAATGTCCAGACAATGGGCTGTACGGATTGTTCCCGTACACCCCTTGCCTGCAGCGTCCCGACTCTCCAGGAGGGGCTCGATGACTTTAAATAGATCAGTTCACATGAATTGACGATGCAAATTTAAATTTCAATTTCAAATTACAAGGAGGAAACAACAATGGCAGCAAATGCTCAGGTAGATAACTTAGTATCATTACTGGATGGTTATGCAACAAAAGGCGGCCATCACCTTAACGTTAACGTACTCAACAGAGATACCTTACTGGACGCTCAGAAGCATCCAGAGAACTATCCTCAGTTGACGATCCGCGTATCCGGCTATGCAGTTAACTTCATCAAGCTGACACCGGAACAGCAGGCAGACGTTATCTCCCGTACTTTCCACGAGTCAGTTTAATCTGCACCGGCAAAGGACTGCACGGATGACAGCGAAAGCAGTTTGATCAGATGATCCGAAAGCCAGGGAGCCCGCTCTCTGGCTTTCTTATATGCGAAAAGTCTGGTTTTTTTGACCGGTAAGGGTTATACTATAAATATTCGAACAGAAAGAAGGGTTTAACTTATGCAGGGTAGAATACACTCCTTAGAAAGTTTCGGCACCGTAGACGGGCCGGGCGTCAGATTCGTCGTATTTGTGCAGGGCTGTCCCATGCGTTGCGCGTACTGCCACAATCCCGATACCTGGGAAATGAACGGCGGCACTTTGATGGAACCGGCATACATTATCGAACAGTACGAGCGCAATATCAGCTTCTACAAAGGCGGCGGTATCACCGTGACAGGCGGAGAACCCCTGATGCAGGTCGATTTCCTGCTGGATCTGTTCCGTCTGGCAAAGAAGAAGAATATCCATACCTGTATCGACTCCTCAGGCATCGCCTACAAGAAGAATGCCAATCCCGAATGGCTTGCCAAACTGGACGAGTTGATGACGATGACAGACCTGGTGATGCTCGACATCAAACACATTGATCCCGAGAAACACAAAGAGCTGACTTCCCAGCCCAATGACGGAATCCTCGCTTTTGCGGAATATCTGAACGAGAAGCATGTGGACATGTGGATCCGCCACGTCATCGTTCCAGGCATCACCGACGACGACAAATACCTGTATCAGCTCGGCTATTTCATCGGCGCATTTACCAACCTCAAAGCGCTGGATGCCCTGCCCTACCACACGATGGGTAAGCCGAAATATGAGAAGCTCGGCATGGCATACAAGCTGGACGGTGTAGAGCCCATGGACAAGAATCAGCTGATCGAGAAGAAAAAGGTGATCCTGGACGGTATCCGCAAGCGTCGCGAAGAATTGGAATAATTGCCTCTTGTATCTTGCCTTCTTTTATATTAAAATAGAAGCATAGTTGATAAATTTATATCAATCTCATATAGTTTCATAACATAAGGAGGATATCAATATGGCATTCGTAATTAATGACGGCTGTGTATCTTGTGGCGCTTGTGAGGCACAGTGCCCGGTAGGCGCTATCAGCATGGGCGACGGCAAGTTCGAGATCGACCCGGCTAAGTGCATCGATTGCGGTTCCTGCGCTGGCGCATGCCCTACAGGTTCTATCGAACAGGGTTAATTGACCGTAAGAGTCGAAGCGGACTCATTTCCCCCGTTACGGGTGACGAGATCATAGATTGATCGAATCGTCCTTGACGGGGGATTTCTTTTTTCCTCTGACCAGCCTTTCCTTCGGCCTGTGACGCTCCCTGATCATTTCATCGATCTTCCTGTAATGTTCTTCTTCCTTTTTCCAGCGCTCTTCGTCCCGCTCCTCCTGCATCCGGAACTGGTAATCGAGCTCCTTCAATATGCTCTCTTTTACGTCCGTGCACAGCTCTCTGTTAGCCGACTTGACCGCCTCCGTGATCATATGCTGCAGCAGATACTGGAGCCTCGCTGCCTTTCTGCTCCTGTCCGCGTCATCCAGCTGCGGTTCCTGCGCCGCCTCTTCTTTATCTTTCGACAGCGCCACGATAAACCGCTGCGGCCTGTCAATATCGATCTGTTCTCTTCCTTCACTGATCTGGAACTTTGTCATATCTGTCTTCTCTTCCTCCTCATGTCCTTTCGTCTCTATTTCTGTACCGTCACCGTCCCGCATTTTTGCCGATTTTACCGGCTCCTTTGCCTCCACAGTCTGTTCCGACGGCCTGTCCCACTGTGCTGCCTGCTCCGCATCTGCCCCCGGTTCCCCGCTCTCCCGGTCTTCCTGCATTTTCTGTGTCTCCTGAGCGTTTTCTGCTGTTTTCTGACTTACCTGCTGCATAAGAATATCCTCCGCTTTCTCACTGATCTTACCGGGCATCCGGAAAAGGATCGTCCGGATCGCCTTCAACTGCAGTCCCTGCTCTTTCAGCTGCTTGATCTCCTGCAGTTTCCTGATGTCCTGCTCTGTATAATAGCGGTGGCCCATCTCGTTGCGCATGATGGGAAGCTCCAGCTCATCCTCCCAGTACCTCAGCACATGGCTCTCCACCTGTACCTTTTTGGCCGCCTCCGAAATGTAGTAAATTGTCTTCTCTTCCATGCTTTTCTCCTTTCCAGACTTCTGTCACAGCCGACATATGACACTGTACGGGTTGCTGCCAATACCCGTTCAACTCAAATCACAATGCCGTGAGGATTAAAAAAGAGACTGCCCCTCTGTTAAAGGTTTCGTCTCTTTCGTGTCTCTTCCGCGTCAGGCAGCCCCTGTTACCGGCACGCCTGCGCGTATATCTTCTGTATTTTTCTGGTATTTTCTTTGTTCTCTGGTATTTCCTTTATCTTTGCAGATTCGCAAATTTGGTGAAATCGGGCAGCCACACAAGTTCTACCGTACCGATGGGGCCGTTTCTCTGCTTCGCGATGATGATCTCCGCAATTCCCTTTTTCTCTGTATCTTTATTGTAATAATCGTCCCTGTAGATGAACATGACCACGTCGGCGTCCTGCTCGATCGCGCCGGATTCACGCAGGTCTGACAGCATCGGCCTGTGATCCGGTCTCTGCTCCACCGCACGGCTCAGCTGCGATAAGGCGATCACCGGCACATGCAGCTCTCTGGCCAGCGCCTTGAGGGAGCGGGAGATATCCGAGATCTCCTGCTGTCTGGAATCGGTGGACCTGCCGCTGCCTGACATCAACTGCAGGTAATCGATGATGATCATCTCCAGATTATGTTCCAACTTATATTTACGGCACTTGGAACGCAGCTCCGATATACTGATACCCGGCGTATCGTCTATGATCAGATTCGACTTGCCGATGGCGCCCGCGCTCTCGATCAGCTTCTCCCACTCCACGTCAGACAGATTGCCTGTACGCAGATGCTGGGAATCCACCTTGGACTCCATGGAGAAAAGACGGTTCACCAGCTGCTCCTTGGACATTTCCAGACTGAAAATGGCCACTGTTTTTGCCTGTTTAAAAGCCACATACTGGGCGATATTGAGGACGAAGGCAGTTTTTCCCATGGAAGGCCTTGCGGCCACCAGAATGAGGTCGGAAGGCTGCATACCGGCCGTCCTGTAATCCAGGTCAAGAAACCCTGTTGCCACCCCCGTCACATTCCCTTTATTGTGGGACGCTTTCTCGATACTGTCCATGGCATTCATGACGATCTGCCTGATCGGCACGAACTCTCCTGTATTCCTGCGCTGTACCAGGTCGAAGATGCGTTTCTCCGTGTCGGACAGAATATCCTCCAGACTTTCCTTGCCCACGTAGCAGGTATTGGCAATCTCCTCATTGATGCGGATCAGTCTGCGCAGAGTGGCTTTCTCCGCCACGATATTGGCATAATGCTTGATGTTGGCCGACGTCGGAACCGCCGTGATCAGATCGCGGATAAATTCCAGACTGCTCACCTCCGGCGGCACATCCTTCTCTTTCAACCGGTCCTGCAGCGTGACCAGATCTACCGGTTTGCCCTCATCGTTAAGCTCCACCATCGTGTCAAAGACCACGCCGTACTGTTTGTTATAAAAATCATCACCAAGGACGATCTCGGAGGCTACAATGATCGCCTCCCTGTCCATGATCATGGAGCCGATGACGGACTGCTCCGCTTCCATGCTGTGCGGTAATATTCTTTTTAACAATGCTTCTTCCATCTGTCCGTCCCCTGCCTGTATTTATCTTCTGCCGCTCTCTTTATCCGCAGGCCGCCGCGCTTACTCTTCCACAACCTTCACTTTCAGCCTGCCGGTCACCTTCGTATGCAGCCTGACATTCACTTCATAGATGCCCAGCGCCTTGATCGCTTCCGGCAGCTGGATCTTCTTCTTATCCAGTTCCAGACCGCACTGTGTCTTCGCCGCCGCTGCGATTTCCTTCGAGGAGACCGAACCGAAGGCCCTGCCGCCCTCTCCGGACTTCATCTTCAATACGACTTCTTTCGTCTCCAGCAGCGCGGCAAGCTCTCTGGCCGCCTCCAGCTGCTCCTGCGCGACCTTATCCGCATTGGCCTTCTGCAGCTTCAGATCGTTCATATTGGAGGTATTGGCCTCCACGCCCAGCTTCTTTGGCAGTACGAAATTCCTCGCGTAGCCGTCGCTCACGTTGACGATCTCGCCTTTCTTACCAAGTGATTTCACATCCTGTAATAATATGACTTTCATATTCTCCTCCTCGTGTATCCGTCATCCGTCTAATTCGCCCTCTGCGATCATCGCGTCGAGCGTTCTCTTGATCGAGGCAATGCCTTCTTCAAGCGTGCCGTTCTCTATCTGGGCTCCCGCTATGTTAAGATGCCCGCCGCCGCCCATTCTCTCCATGATGACCTGTACATTCACCTCGTCAATTGAACGTGCGCTGATATAGATCATGCCGTTGTACGGCGTGAGAATGAAACTGGCCTTGATCCCTTTGACATTCAGCAGTTCATTGGCAGCCTGCGCACCGATCACGGTCGGGCTGGCCAGATTGTCTCCGTGGAAGATCGAGATCGCATAGCATGTCCTGTAGATCTCCGCATGGCTGACGGCATACGCCTTCGCCTTATATTCTGCCGCATCGTCCCGGAAGATCTTCCTCACGCGGGTCACATCGGCGCCGTTGCGCCGCAGGAATGCCGCCGCTTCAAAAGTCCGGACGCCCGTTTTGGTCATAAAGTTATTGGTATCTATCATAATACCCGAATACATGCAGTCAGCCTCTTCCGGACGCAGCCTCAACGTATCGCTCGTATACTGCAGGATCTCCGATACCATCTCACAGGCCGATGAGGCATAGGACTCAATATAGGACAGTGTAGCGTTCTCTATGATCTCCGCTCCCTGCCTGTGGTGATCCAGCACTACCACCGACTTACAGCGTTTCAAAAGCTCCGGACACTCCGTGATGCTGGGCTTACTGACATCCACCACCACCAGTACCGCATTATTGCCTACCATCTCCAATGCCTGCGCATTATTGATGATCATATCCTCTTCATATTCATTGTTATCTCGAAACATATCCACCATGGGCTGCATGGAGCTGCCGATATCGTTCAGGACGATATGCGCCGGCTTGTCCAGCGTCCTGGCAATCCTGTAGATACCTACGGAAGCGCCGAAGCTGTCCGCGTCTCCCATCCGGTGTCCCATAACATACACTTCATCCTTGACGGCGACGATCTCCCTAAACGCATGTGCCTTGACTCTCGCCTTGACACGCGTGCTCTTCTCCATCTGCTGGCTCTTGCCGCCGTAATATGTAACATTCTCCGGCACCTTGACTACAGCCTGGTCTCCGCCCCGTCCCAGCGCAATATCAATGGCATTGCGCGCAAACTCGTAATTCTGTGAATAGCTCAGGCCATTATAGCCCATGCCGATACTGATCGTGACCGCCATCTCATTGCCGATGTTGACAGTCTTCACATCTTCCAGCAGGTCGAAACGGCTCTCCTGCAGATGCAGCGCCGCCTCCTTGCGCATGATGACGAAATATTTATCTTTCTCCAGCTTCCTGCAGATGCCGTCCAGCGCGGCAATGTACTTATTCACCTTCCGGTCGATCAGCGCAATCAACAGCGATCTTCTGACTTCTTCCACGCTCTCCAGCGCCTCGTCATAGTTGTCCAGATAGATCAGGCCCACCGCCAGAGACTGGTTGTCCACCTCCCGCAGGGCGATCTTCAGCGCCGTCTCGTCGAACAGATACAGGGCGATCAGATAACCGTCATATCCTTTGGCCTCAATGATATCACTGTTCTCAGCCATCTCGCGCAGGGAGATCTTCTTCAGCTTGGCGATAAAATTGCCGTTCTCATACTCGACGTCAAACTCGACCTCGTCCTCCCCTTCCCCGCCCGGGAGCTTATCCCTGGTAATAGACGGAAACAGCGTCGTGACAGACTTGCGGTATCCCTTCTCCTGATGGACCAGCCTCTCAAATGCGATATTGGTCCAGATCACCTTGCCCGCTTCGTCCAACAGCGCATGAGGCAGCTCGAGATCCCGCAGGAGTCTTCTCTGGATCTGCCCGTATTGCGTGGCAAAACTGACCAGTTCATTCATGATCACCGGCTTATTATAAAACATCATATAAAGAATGATGGAAATATAAAGCACGATAAAAATACTGAGCACGACGCCCGCCCTGTAATCTATGAAATAGATCAGGACATTCACAGCCATCAGTAAAAAACCCAGATACAAAGAAGACTGCAGGTAGGACTTCATTCTTCCTTTTAGCTTAATGCTGTTCTTCATCAATTTTCATCCATTCCGAAATATTCGTATAAATTGCCGCACCGGCCCCTTAGTTACACACCATCATAAGTATAGCATTTTTTGAAGATGTATGCTACTCCAAGATATAGACTTTTTTCTCTACGATATGACATTATAGTGTACGCACCATTTTAAAAGGAGCCCCCGCATCGCTCAGATGCGGAAGCTCCTGTCAATAACACTCTCTGTCATGCTCTGTGCCAGGTGATCAGTCCTGAACATAAGGCATAAGCGCCACGTGTCTTGCACGCTTGATCGCTGCGGTCAGTGCGCGCTGATGCTTCGCACAGTTACCGGTGATTCTTCTCGGAAGAATCTTGCCTCTCTCAGACACATATCTTTTCAGCTTGTTCGTATCTTTATAATCGATCACATTATCTTTACCGCAGAATACACAAACTTTCTTCCTTCTGCGCATTCCGCCCTTTTTCTTTGCAGGGTAATCCGGCCTGTCTGTTTTATTAAATGCCATGGTTATTGCCTCCTTCTAAAATCAAACAATTAGTTGAACGGCAGTTCCTCATCAATTCCGTCAGGAATATTCATGAAACCGTCTCCGGCTGCTGCCGGCGCAGGTCTGCCTGCAGGAGCAAATCCACTGTTATCAGCGCTTCCTGCACTGTTCTTGCTCTCGGCAAATTCATGATCTTCTACTACAACGTCTGTTGTATACACCTTCACGCCATCCTTATTGGTATAGCTGCCCGTCTGGATACGACCCGTGATCGCAATCTTCGTGCCCTTGTGCAGATACTTCTCGGCGAACTCGCCCGATTTGCCAAAAGCAACACAGTTGATAAAATCCGCTGTCTGCTCGTCATTATTACGATTGAATCTGCGGTCCACGGCCAATGTATATCTCGCAACTGCCGTAGCGTTATCGCCCTGGGAATATCTCACCTCAGGATCTCTTGTCAAACGCCCCATCAATATTACTTTGTTCATAGATTCCTCTTTCTATTTCTCGTCTCGTCTTACGCACAGATATCTGATAACATTATCCATGATACGGATACGACTCTCGATCTCTGCCGGAACACTGCTCTCCGCGTCGAACTGGATGAAATAGTAGAAAGCCTCTTTCATTTTCTGGACTTCGTAGGCTAACCTCTTCTTACCCCAGTCGTCAACATTGGTAATCTGTCCGCCGAATCTTTCTACCAGAGCCTTCGCTTTCTCTACAACAGCGGCTCTCTCGTCGTCTTCGATCTTCGCGCTGACAACAACGGCTAATTCGTATTTGTTCATGCTTCGTTTCCTCCTTTTGGTCTCTGGCCCCGCACACAGGTGGGCGGAGCAAGGATGATTGACTTTACGTCATGTTAGTATATCACAATTATTTATGATACCACAAGAAAGGAGAATCCGCAAGCAGATTTTTATTCACGCTGTCTTGATGGTAACCGTTCGTAACAGTTTAGCCGAAGGCCTGACTGTTACCCTTGATGATCTCCCTGACATTCTTCTCGGCCTGGCGGCGGGCTATCATGATCTGGTGTCCGCATCCCCTGCATTTCAGGCGGAAATCCGCACCGATGCGCAGAACCTCCCATTCTCTGGAACCGCAGGGATGCTGCTTCTTAAGTTTTAAAACGTCTCCAACCTGAATATCCATCCTGGCCTCCCGCTCCTTATCGACTTTAGTCCAGCTGCGAAAAGATCTCCCCGATGCTTCCCTGCACGATCAGATCCGCGATCGAATCCCTCGGCGTAGGCGTCTTGTTGACCAGCACCAGCTTCTTTCCTCTGTAGTAATCCAGAAGTCCCGCCGCCGGATAGACTGCCAGAGATGTTCCGCCCACGATCAGCACATCCGCCCCGCTGATATAATGCACCGCATCCGAGAGCGTCTTCTGATCCAGCCCTTCCTCATACAATACCACATCCGGCTTGATACTGCCGCCGCAGGTACACGCCGGCACACCCTCCGACTGCAGAATATATTCCGCATCGTAGGAAGCGCCGCACCGTTCGCAGTAGTTGCGCAGAACGGATCCGTGCAGTTCCAGCACAACCTTACTGCCTGCCGCCTGGTGCAGTCCGTCGATGTTCTGCGTCACCACTGCTTTCAGCTTCCCTTCCTGCTCCCACTGCGCCAGCTTCGTGTGGGCCGCATTCGGCTTCGCATCCAGACAAAGCATCTTGGCCCTGTAGAACCGGTAGAATTCTTCCGGCTTCTGCCTGTAAAACGTGTGGCTCAGAATCGTCTCCGGCGGATAATCATACTGCTGATGATACAACCCGTCCACACTTCTGAAATCCGGGATCCCGCTCTCCGTGGAAACCCCCGCTCCCCCGAAGAACACGATATTATCACTTTCTCTCACCCATTCCTGCAGCTTCTCTATCTGTCCCATACCCATACCTCCTCTGCCCCGTATGATCTGTCGCCTGTCCCCGGTCTATCGCTTCTTTTTCTCTCCCAGTCCCATCCTGTTGATCGCCGAGAATATCGCCCGCACCGAGGCACGTGTGATATTCGAGCTTACACCGACACCGTAGGTCACTCTGCCGCTCTCCACATCCAGCAGATGAATATAGGCCGCCGCCTGGGAATTGGAACCGCTCTGCAGCGCGTGTTCTTCGTAGTCGAGAATCTTGATATCAAGATCCAGTTCTTCCTGCAGTCCCCGTTTCGCCGCGTCGATCGGCCCGTTACCAACGGCCTCGAAGCGTTTCTCCACACCTGCATCCGTATAGATCACCGTAACCTTCGTGTCGAACTGTGACTTCGTCTCTTCGCTCAGGTCATCCACGCGCAGCCTGCGGAAATGGATCGGCTCTTTCTGGTCAAGATACTGCTCCCTGAAATTATCCATGATCTGATCGGGCGATACTTCCCCCTGTTTCTCGGAGATCTGCTGGATCACGGTCGCGAACTCCTTGTGCATACCCTTAGGCAGCTTGAAGCCGAAATACGTATCCATGATAAAGGCCACCCCGCCTTTGCCGGACTGCGAGTTGATGCGCACGATCGGTTCGTACTCCCTGCCGATATCCGCCGGATCAATGGGCAGATACGGCACCTGCCATATCTCGCCGCCGCGTTCCTTCATGGCCTGCACTCCCTTGTTGATGGCATCCTGGTGAGAGCCCGAGAAGGCCGTGAACACCAGCTTGCCCGCATAAGGATGTCTCGGATGTATCTGCATCTTACAGCACCGCTCGTAGATCTCAATGCTCTCGTTTACATGCTCAATGGCCAGTGCCGGATCGATTCCCTGGGAAAACATGTTGTAGGCGATGTTCATGATATCCACGTTACCGGTCCGCTCACCGTTGCCGAACAGTGTGCCTTCCACACGCTGCGCTCCCGCCAGCAGCGCCAGCTCCGCACTGGCAACGCCGGTTCCCCTGTCGTTGTGGGGATGCACGCTCAAAATGATGCTCTCCCGGTTCTTAAAATGCGTATTCATCCATTCGATCTGATCCGCATACACATTGGGCGTATTCGTCTCCACCGTGGAAGGCAGATTGATGATCATCGGATTCTCTTTCGTAGGACCCCACTCCTCCTGTACGGCGGTGCAGATCTCCAGCGCGTAATCCAGCTCCGTTCCGGTAAAGCTCTCCGGTGAGTATTCCAGTATGATCTTACCGGGGAAGGCAGCGGCATGGCGCTTCACCATCTTCGTTCCTTCCACCGCGATCCTGGTGATCTCCTCCCGTTCCATATGGAAGACCACGTCGCGCTGCAGGGTGGATGTGGAGTTATAGATATGCACAATCGCCTGCTTGCATCCTTCAATGGCCTCAAAGGTACGCGCTACCAGCTCCTCACGGCACTGTGTCAGCACCTGGACGACCACATCATCCGGAATGAGCTTACGGTCGATCAGTTGGCGCAGAAAATCAAATTCAATCTGGCTGGCTGCCGGAAAACCGACCTCGATCTCCTTAAAGCCAAGTTTGATCAGATAATTGAAAAATTCGATCTTCTCGGAAACCACCATCGGATCGATCAGCGCCTGATTGCCGTCACGCAGATCTACGCTGCACCAGACCGGCGCTTTCACGATCTCGTTCGAAGGCCATTTTCTTTCCGGATACTCTACTACCGGATTCTTACGATAGTGCTTGTAATTTAACATCTTTTCGTCCTCCACTTTCTGTTTCATAGTTTGTTTTAAGGCAAAGAAAAGCCCGTTGTACACAACGGGCTAAACAGACAGCATTATTCACCGAGTCCACTTTCGATCGCATTGATCAACGTCTTCAACGCTTCTTCCTCATCTTCGCCATCACACACAAACTCGACTTCATCGCCACACTTTACACATGCCCCAAGCACGCTCAGCACGCTCTTGGCATTCGCCGTATTATCCCGAAAGGTAAAAGTTATCAATGATTTAAACTGCATAGCTTCCTTGCATAGGATGCCTGCCGGTCTCAGATGTAGCCCTGTCGGGTTTTTGATGACTACCTTTTGGCTTACCATACCCTTATCCTCCAATCACTTCCGGTTGATGCTTGCCCCCAAATCACAACCTACTTATAACTATATCATTTTTTATCAGAAATAACAAGTGTTACAGCATAATATTCTGTATAAGTTCGGCCAGCTTCTTAGCCTCCCTGTCGATCATCTTCTGGTCTTTGCCCTCGATCATCACTCTCACAAGCGGCTCTGTTCCGGAAGGTCTGATCAGCACACGCCCCTCTCCGGCGAACTTCTTATCCAGCTCTGCGATTGCATCGGCGATCTCCGGATAATCCATGTATTTCTCTTTCTTATGGTTCGGCACCTTGGCATTGACAAGCGCCTGCGGCATCACTTCCATGACCGTCTTCAGCTCGGAGAGCGGTTTGCCGGTCTCCACAATGACCTGCAGAAGATGCAGAGCGCTCAACAGCCCGTCACCGGTCGTATTCTCATCCAGAAAGATCACATGGCCGGACTGCTCACCACCCAGACTCGCCTTGATCTCCTTCATGCGCTCCAGCACATATCTGTCGCCTACCCTCGTCTGCTCTATGTTAATATCATTCCTCTCACCCATCAGGAAGAAGCCAAGATTACTCATGACCGTAGCCACGATCGTATCCCCATGCAGCTGGCCGTTCTGCTTCATATGAAGCCCCACCAGCGCCATGATCTGGTCACCGTCAACGATATTGCCCAGCTCATCCACCGCCAGAAGCCTGTCGGCGTCACCGTCAAAAGCAAGCCCGAGATTGGCCTTCTCGAACACTACCCGCGCCTGCAGCTCTTCCATATGGGTGGAACCGCAGTTGGCATTGATATTCGTACCGTCCGGATTGTTGTGGATCGCCACTACCTCTGCCCCAAGCTCTTTCATCGTCTCCACCGAAGTATAATAGGCCGCTCCCTCTGCACAGTCCAGCACAATCTTCAAGCCGCGCAGATCCACATTGACGGCTTTCATCGCATGATTGATGTATTCCTCTCTGGCATCGGTGCGGTATTTGATCTTGCCTACACCGGCTCCGATCGGGAATTTGACACCCTGCATACCGTTCCTGATCAGTTCCTCGATCTCGTCCTCCAAAGAGTCGGGCAGTTTATAGCCGTTACCGTCGAAGAATTTGATCCCGTTAAATTCCACGGAATTGTGAGATGCGGAGATCACGACACCCGCATCCACCTTGTATTTTCTTGTGAGATATGCTACCGCCGGTGTGGGAACCACCCCCACATATACGGCGTTGGCACCCACCGAGCAGGCTCCGGCCATCAGTGCGTTCGCCAGCATATCACCGGAAATTCTCGTATCACAGCCAACCATGATCGTTGGTTTATGCTCGTTCTCCTTCGAGAGTACATAAGCCCCCGCCTGGCCAAGCTGCATCGCCAGCTGCGGTGTCAACTCCTCATTTGCAATCCCTCTGACGCCGTCCGTACCAAATAATCTGCCCATATTATCATACTTCCTTTCCTGTTGCTTTGCTGATTCCTTTATTCTGCCTCTCTGAGATGAACATTCACATCGACATCTTCCAATATCACCTGTGATCTTTCCGGAAGCCTTACCGCCAACGGCATTCTGAAATATCCGCTCTCAGGCTCCGGGTTCTCCTGTGCCTCGATCCACGCGGCCACATCCACGTAAACCTCCAGTGTATTCACATCAATCTCTGCAAGCTCGGAAGCCAGTCCGATCAGTGTCACCCGGTAACGTTCCTCCGGTTCGTTGATCACTGCCTCATACCCTTCCGGAACCCCGACAAACTGTATATTCTCCATCATACCGGAAACTGTCTGCCTTCTCTGCTGCTCGATCTGTACGGAAACGGAAATATTCCCGTCGAATCCTTCCTCTGCCAGAACGACACCGGCCGGCAGATAATCACGCAGGTCGATCACCGTCTCTACCGTCTCCACGGCACCGCTCACATCAATAACGCCTTCCGGTATCTCGATGGCTGAGATCCCCCGCAGAGTCTCGGATTTCCCGGCCAGCTCAACGCTGTTCCTGCTGCTTGTGATCTCTCCGGTAGTCCGGTAATCTTCCGCCGGTATACCGCTGAACTTAAAGCTTATCGGTACCGTCTTCTTCTCCAGGATCTCTATATTGACACGCACTTTCGTGATACTCTTCTCAATACTCTCGGCCTTGATCTCCACCCCGGCCTCGTTGTAAAGGCGGATATCCGAATCCGTCCCGATATTGCTCGTAAAACCGGATATGTCAACTTCGGCCTGCGCCCTGGCGATCTGTGAGATCAGCGATTCCGGCCCTGATACCCTGATCAGGTTCTGCTCCGTACTCACATTTCCCACCATATATCCTTCCCCGACTTCTCCCGTCAGATTTGCCTTGATCGGGAAGGATCTGGTCTCTTTATTCTCAATATTCAACTTGACATTTTCTATACTGCCTTTGATGCTGTCAAGTTTGTCATTATATTTATTCGTGGACAGCTTGATGCTGATCGTGTTCAGGCTGGTCAGATCTCTCACGTCCGCCTCGGCTACAATATCGGATCTGTTGAGTTTATCAACAACGGAACGGGGCGCCCAGATCACGACCGAGTCGATCATATCCGTGCCGTCCAGCACTTCGTAAATCTGTCCGTTGTTCGTGATCAGATCCGTATTCTTGAGCACCACCGGTATATTCGATTCTTTGTAGGGACTGCTCGGGTCATTGATATTCGTCACAATAAGCCAGAGCACGGCTGCAAACAGAAAAGATACCAGCTTCAGCCCCCAGTTTTTGGTGATCTTATGCTTCATTTCTGGTCCTTCCTTTCCACAACTTCCGTTTCTTCTCCTCCACCGGCTTATCCTGGATCTCTGTCAGTCTGGCTTTCAGTCTGTCGGCATCCAGTCCCCGCTCCAGCCCTCCGTTGTAGGCCACGCTGATCTTACCGGTCTCCTCGGATACGATCACCGTCAGGGAATCCGTCACCTCGGAAATACCCACGCCGGCCCTGTGCCTTGTTCCCAGATCTTTACTCAGCGCCATATTATCCGACAGCGGCAGATAGCAGGTCGCTGAGATCACACGGTTGCCCCTTACGATCACGGCGCCGTCATGCAGCGGTGTATTGTGCTCGAATATATTGATCAGCAGCTGACTGGACACGATACCGTCCACATCAATTCCTGTCCTTTCGAACTCTTTCAGCGACTGGTGCTGCTCGATGACGATCAGCGCCCCCGTCTTCACTTTGCCCATCTCGACACACGCTTTCACGATCTCATTGATCGTCCTGTCGGAAAAAAGTCCGCCCTCCGCCTTGCCGGAATCAAAAGAGACCAGTGTGGAAAAGAAATTCTTCTGTCCCAGTTCTTCCAGTGCCTTGCGCAGCTCCGGCTGCAGTACCACCACGATGGCGGTTGCCGCAATGCCAAACACATTCGTCACGATCCATACGATCGTATTCATCTGGAAAAACGCCGCCAGCATGATAAAAATCGCGATCACGATAACGCCCTTGAGCAGCGCCCACGCTTTCGTGTTCTTGATCCACGCCAATATATAATAGCAAAGAAACGTCAGAATAATGATCTCCACAACGTCCGTTGCATGTATAGTAGTGGGCATATGCATCTTTTTCAAGTAAGTTTCGATCAGTGTATTCAGTTGTTGCATACTCTCACACCACCTTTATTCCATAAATTGAATCAACGTGCAGACCTGCTCCTCGATACCGTCCTGCCCTTCTGGCTGTTGATCTGCTTGACCTGCTTCTCCGGCCTGGCCACCGAAATCTTCGGAACAGCTTTCACATAATAATAATATTCATCATCCTCAAATTGTACCTTCTCGGTCCTGCTGTAATCCACATTGAACACGAAGAACTGCAGTACGACCGCCAGCAGCAGCGACAGAATATTGCCAAGAACCACTTCAAGCAGCGCCACATTCGTATCAAACATCAGATCGCCGACTAACAGCACCGTGATATTCACGACGGCACCCGCCGCCATGGCGATCGTCCAGGCATAATCTATGCTCAGTCTTCTGATCAGATACACCAGCACTACCGTGACCGCAAAAGCGACAATGGTAATGACCATATCACGGTTATGTAAGATGCCGTCCACCACGAATTTGAATTTGACCGTCATCTCTTCCCCGTCCATAGCCAGTATCGCCGTCACATTCTCCGTCACGAAATGCAGCATATAATATGCGATCGTGCCGCAGGCGATGGACACGGCAGAAACCGGAGACCCGATCAGTCCCATGGCCAGAGGGATCACATATGGTATCTTAAGCAAAAAGCAGATCGGCATCAGCAGGACAACCAGTGTATCTTTCGGCGAAAACCGCAGATAAAGCAGAAACATAAGCAGAAATCCCGCTCCCAACACGATTGTGCACTCCAGATTAAAGGCGTACAGATGAAGCATGACAAACAATGCCGCCATGACTACGATGAAATTCATCGGCATAAAGGAACACATCAATGCCACGATCAGAACCACTGTCATCTTATCAATGCTGTCCATATATCCCAGACGGGAGTTGATCATCAGCAGTGTGATCAACGCCAGTATAAATTTCAGGATCGGTGTAATATACACTTCATATTTACTATACAGAGTCACTAAGATCTGCTTTGCAACAAGTAAGCCGGTCATCTTTTATCCTTTCGCTGTCCGTATATTTTGGTGATTCTCACAGGGTGCAGCGGCTCCTATGATTTGTACATATTCATCAGTCTGCGCAGGTTCATGTGATAGAGCTTCAGACTCCTCATGGCCCTTGAATAACGCACCGTATATACCGCAAAGGCGATTACGGCATAAATGCCTGTCGTCCACAGATACATGAACAGAATACGCTTCACAAATGCCAGCACATCCATCTTATAGATATCCAGCATAAACACTTCAAAGTCATAATAAATGTACATGCCAAAGACCACTACAAATGCAATCGTTGCACTTATAATGGACTTCAACACATGCCATCCTATATAATCACTGCGAAAATAGCGTCCTATGGCAACATTGCGTCTGCCTTCATTGGCCTCGTAGGACGCCATCTTCGTCATTAGGATTATCCTCTCTTCATTTAGCATACAAGTCTCCTAACCGAGGAAACGCATCTTCGGATTATCGCGCGAATCCTTCTTCGGCTGGGGCCTGGGCGCTTCTTTCTTCTGGATGCTGCTGTTCAGCTGGTTCGCCATGCTGTTCTTGCACTTCTCACAAAAACGGCCGGTCATGATAGCTGCATTGCACTTCTCACAAAACAGGGTGATACCGGAGCCCTCGCCGAGCTGCAGACGCTCTTCCCGAAGCCACTGCTGGATCTGATTGGTAGATACGTCACACTCTTCTGAAACCTGCGGGATCGTCGCTGTCCTGTGATCCTCAATATATTTCTTCACTTCCTGAAACTTCTCTTCCAGAGCCTCCCTGCACGCCATACAGATCGGCGGTCCGGAGACATAATTAAAAAGTTTTCCGCATTTTCTGCAGTTTCTTGCATTCATGGTATCGTCCTCCTGTATCTGTTATTGCAATATCCGCGTCATAATCCTCTTCCGATCGCAAGCGTTACAAAATAAATGCGCTTCACCCCTGCCCTGCGCAGTTCATAACTCATTGCATCTATTGTGCTTCCCGTCGTATAGATATCATCGATAATTATAACCGTATCTAATTTTACATCATTACGGCAGATTTTGAAAGCCCTTTTCAAATTATTTTGTCTCTCGGCCAATGGTAAATCTTTCATGGGCGCCGTCCTGCGCACTCTTTTCACCAGTTCCGTTTCCACCGGAACGTGTATGCGGCGACCAAGTTCCCGGGCCAGCACCTGCGCCTGGTTATAGCCTCTTGCCCGCTTCTTCGCCGCATGAACCGGCACGGGAATGAGTGCATCCGGCCTGCGCCGCGCGATCCATTCTCCCAGATCCGCCGCCATGCACGCGGCATAAAAGGCCCCATACTCCTGCCGTCCCTTATATTTAAAGCGGTAGATGGAATCCGACACGCTCTTATAGGCAAAAAGCGCCCGGCCGCTGTCAAACAGATGCCTGCGGCGTATACAGTCGCCGCAGTATTCTTCCGTCTCCGCGGAAAGCTCTTTCCCGCATTTCAGACAATAAGGCTGCCTGATGTGGACAAATTCAGATTGACAGGTCTCACAGACAAGACTTCCGAAGGGCCTGACCGCCCTGTCACAGACAGGACACCTGCGCGGATAGAAGATATCCGTCAGTGTCCTCAGAAATGTAATATTCATCGGTTATCGTACCTCTTTCGCCATTCTTCCCGTTCTCCTGCTCCTGCCGCAGAGACCGCGCGGGAAGATCATGTGGGGATCAGTTCCCTGATCCGTTCCGCCAGACCGGTATACCGTCTGTTCTGGTAATTGTTGTCCACCATCTCCTGTACCGTGCGCCGGCTGCCGAGGATCGTCACGCAGTTCTTCGCCCTCGTCACCCCCGTATAGAGAAGGTTCCTGTTAAAAAGCATCTTCGGCCCCGTCAGAAGCGGCATGATCACCGCCGGATATTCGCTGCCCTGGGACTTGTGGATCGTCACCGCATAGGCCAGCTCGATCTCGTCCAGCTGTGCATAGGCATAGGTGACTCTTCTGTGCTCGTCGAATTCCACCACCACTTCATGCGCATAGTCATTGATCTGTCGAATGATGCCGATATCGCCGTTAAAAATACCCGTGCCCTTGTCGATAGGTATGCCGTACCTGCTGACGATCTCCCACTCCAGCTGATAATTGTTCTTGATCTGCATAACCTTGTCATTTTCCCGAAAAAGCGTCTCCCCCGAGGTATACTCCTTTTTTTCCGCGGAAGCCGGATTCAGATATCTCTGCAGGATGCCGTTCAGAGTCTCCACTCCCAGCTTCCCCTTGCGCATCGGCGTCAGCACCTGTATATCGTAAGGCTGCGCATCAACATAGGAGGGCAGCTTTTCGGTGATCAACTGTATCATATGCTTATAGATAACATTGGTGTCATTTCTCTCCAGAAAAAAGAAATCCCGGCTCTTGTTATCCAGCGCCAGCTCTTCTCCCGCATGGATGCGGTGTGCGTTCCAGACGATATCACTCTCCCCGGCCTGCCGGAAGATCTTCTCCAGCACCACCATCGGAAATCTGCCGCTGTTCATGATATCCTGCAGCACCTGTCCCGGCCCCACCGAAGGGAGCTGGTTCACATCCCCCACCATGATAAGCCTGGTGCCTACCGTCACCGCCTTGAGAAGGGCCTGGAAGAGAAAAATGTCCACCATCGACATCTCATCCACGATGATGACGTCCGCCTCCAAAGGATTACCCTCATTGCGTTCAAACCGGGCCGCCCGGCTCTCTCCGGAGACTTCCCCGCTCAGCTCCAGCATCCGGTGGATCGTCCGCGATTCATACCCCGTGGCCTCGGTCATGCGCTTCGCCGCCCGCCCGGTAGGCGCCGCCAGATAGATATCCATCCCTTCCGCCAGAAAATACCGTATGATCACATTGATGGTCGTCGTCTTGCCTGTCCCCGGCCCGCCCGAAAGGATAAAGATGCCGTTTCTCACACTCTCCAGCACGGACTTTTTCTGCAGCGCATCCAGCTCGATCTCCAATTCCTGCGCCAGCCGGTCGATCTTCTCCCCGATTCCCTGCTCCTGTGCCGGCAGAAACTGTTCTTCCTCCGCTCTGACGTTCAGATCGTGCAGCATCCTGGCACAGTTCAGCTCCGCATAGTAGTAGGTGGATGCATAGACTCTGCACTCTTCCTCCCCCGGCGCGGGCATCTTCATGACCAGTTTCTTATCCATGGCAAGATTGCCCAGCTGAGGCTCCATAAGCGCCGGCTCCAGTCCCAGCAGTTCCCCCGCCTTCTTCAGCAGAACGCTCTGCGGCAGATAACAGTGCCCCTCCGCAGCCGCCAGCATAAGCGTATAGAGCAGCCCGCTCCTGATCCGGAAATCCGAGTCCGTGTGAATACCGATCTTCGCCGCGATCTCGTCCGCGATCTTAAATCCGATCCCGTGAACGTCCTCCGCAAGCTGGTAAGGGTTCTCCTTGAGAATGCCGTATACCCTGGCCCCGTAAGCCTCATAGATGCGGAAAGCAAGCGTATTGGAAATCCCGTATTTCTGTAGAAAAGACATGGCCTCTCTGGCGTCCCGCTTCTCATAAAGCGCCGCCGCGATCTCCCGCGCCTTGCGGTCGCTGATCCCCTTGATCTCCGCCAGCCGCTCCGGCTCCTCCTCAATAATGCGGTAGGTATCCGCCCCGAATTTCTTCACGATCCTTGCAGCCAGTGCCGCACCTACGCCTTTCACCGCCCCGGATCCCAGATAACGCTCTATGCCTGCCGCATCATCCGGCGGCACGATCTTATACCGTTCTATCTTGAACTGTTCGCCGTACACAGCATGGGTGATATACTCCCCCTGCGCCTCTATCGTCTCACCCTGATCCGCCGTCTGAAAGATACCGATGCAGGTGATCTCATCTTCGCCGTCCACCAGGTTCAATACCGTATAACCGTTCTCCGCATTACGGAATATGATATGTTCAATAAAGCCTTTGACCGTATCCATCGATCTGCAATACTTCCTTCGTTAAAATCAGCAAAGGGCTGCCTGCCGGCAGCCCGTCTTACTATCATGCTTCCTTTACTTACTCCCTGTTTCCTAAATATCATAATTGCGCTTCGCCTGTTCATATAGCAGCTGCGCCAGAGAATTAGACCGTTCATCTGCCGTCTGGGCAGATACCTGCTGAATGACAGATTCCTTAAAATAATCTGTCATATTGGCGGCATAGGCATCGCCTTCTTCATCATCACTGAATGCCTTGGCGGCCTTCTCCATCTCTTTATAGATCTGCTCCCAAAGATAAGCCTCAAACTGCTTACAGGCGTCAAAAAGGGCTGCATCTTCCTTCTCCTCGGTCTGCGCCGTGTTCTCCAGCTTCTTCTGCAGATTCTCCGTATTGACTCTGTTAACGTCCGTCATGTAATCCGTATACATGCCCAGACCGGTTAGATCCATAGCCATATTAATCTTAGTTCCTTTCTCTCAGCCCAGATTAACGCTTCAGATTATTCGCCACTTCCATCATGGAATCGGATGTGGTGATCGCCTTGGAGTTCATCTCATAGGCACGCTGCGCCACGATCAGATTGACCATCTCATTGGCTACCTGTACATTGGAGCCTTCCAGATATCCCTGTATGATCCTGCTCTTGCGCACATTCGCGTTGGTATCTTCATTAATCGCACGTCCGCTGGCATCCGTCGCTGCAAACAGGGTGCTTCCGATCCTGTTCAGTCCGCCCGGATTGCTGAACTGGAAGGTTCCGATCTGGACACCGATCGGCTGCGGATTGTTCTGGTCGTCAGGATAGCAGATCTGTCCGTCTTCTGTCATGGAAAGATTGCTGGCAATATAGGTTCTGGGCAGGGAAATCGCACGTCCTCTGGAATCCATGACCGGAAGACCGTCGGAATTCGTCAGCATCATGCCTCCGTTACCGCCCAGCGCCCATGTGAAATCACCGTTTCTTGTATAGTATGTAGTGCCGTCATCTCCACGTACCGCAAAGAAACCGTCTCCCTCGATAGCAAACGCGGTATCGCTCTGGGAATCCAGCAGGCTTCCCTGTGTGAAAATGGAATTGATCGACGAAAGCCGCACACCCAGTCCGACCTGTGAGGTGGTGGGCTTGGGATCCCCGTTCGCCGTCGTGGTAACAGAACGCAGATTCTGGTACAGAAGTGATTTAAACTGTGCCACCTGTCCCTTATATCCGGCGGAATTGACATTCGCCAGATTATTGGCGATCGTATCTACATTCGTCTGCTGTGCATTCATACCGGTCGCTGCCGACCACAAACTTCTAACCATAATTAAACGCCTCCTATAATCTGCCTAATTGATTCACTGCTATGTCAAGAGATTCATCAAAGGTTGTGATCACCTTCTGATTACTCTCATACTGTCTCTGGATCGCGATCATGTTCACCATCTCGGTGACGATGGAAATATTGGACTTCTCCAGTGCCCCGGCTCTGATCACGGTGCCTTCCACTTCCTGTTCCAGTCTCCGGTTAGCCGTCGCATCCTCATCGAGAGCCGCTTCCAGCGCCTGCTGCGCCGCCTCTTCCTGCTGCTGCGCTGTACGCACCGCAGCTTCCAGCTCTTCCACATTGTCCGAGCCGCCGGCACGCGCGATATTCAACGCTCTCTCTGCTGTGGCGGTGTTGGTTCTCGCTCTGGAATAAGCCGTTCTCGCACTTTTGACTGCGTCACTGTCTACGATCTGGAAGAAATTCTCCCCGAAGTGCTGCAGATTATCATAATCCTCGAAGTCTACCACCCCGATCGTCGCTACCGGCGCCCCGTTCTGGTAGATCTCACCGTTGGTATTGGTGCTGATCTGCTTGTCATTGGGATCCAGCTTAATGCGGCGGCGGTTCTCATCCAGAACAAAATCTCCGTCCTGCGTCACGAGATACCCCTGTGTATTCATGGTAAAATTACCGTCCCGTGTGTACTTCACGGAAGATACATCTGCCTTGTTCGTGTATTCCACAAGGAAAAAGCCCGGGCCGTCCAGCGCGAAATCAAGGACATTATCTGTCACCTTGATCGGTCCTTCGGCATAATCCGTGTAGTCCTCTCCCACCTTCACACCCAGGTTCATGCCCGTCCGTGACGACCATTTCTCCGGAGCGTCCGTCAACTCTTCATAATATGTCCTGGCGGTAGAAAGGTTCCTCGGCAGATTCCCCGGTTCCGACAGATCCTTGATCTTGTAAGCCAGCACCGTATCAAATGCCTGGCTGGTGGCTCCCTCTTTCTTGAAGCCGTTGGTATCGGCGTTGGCCAGGTTGTTGGTCATGACATCCATCCGGTGCTGTTCATTGATCATCCCCGTGTACGCCGTATACAATCCTTTCAGCATAGCGCTTCTGCCTCTCTTTCCTGTCCTGTTCACCATTCTCCGCCGTGCACTCCTGCCAAAACAGGCGCCGCCGGACAATGCTGTCTGACTTTAAATTTTATCTGTAACGATCATTCTGATCAGGATTCATCCGATTCCATATCAATCCTCGCGGTATCCTGCAAGGAATTCCACATATTTGCCTGTGCCGACAGCGACCGCCGTCATCGGATCCTCCGCCGTCATCGTGTTGATGCCCGTATGATGCGCGATCAGATCCTCCAGGCCGCGCAGCAGGCTACCGCCTCCTGTGAGTACAATCCCTCTGTCCGCAATATCCGCAGCCAGCTCCGGCGGCGTCTTCTCCAGGACACTGTGGATCGTCTCCACGATCTGCACCGTCGTCTCGTGCAGTGCCTCTTCCGTCTCCTCCGAGGACACCTTCACGGTGCGCGGCAGACCCGTCACCAGATTACGCCCTCTTACATCCATATAGTCTACTTCCGGCCGCTTGTAGGCGGAACCGATCTTTATCTTCAAATCCTCTGCCGTCCGTTCACCGATCAGCAGATTATGTTTCTTACGCATGTAACGCACGATCGCCTCATCGAAATCGTCTCCCGCGATCTTAATGGAAGCGCTGACAACCGTACCGCCCAGTGAGATTACTGCGATATCGGAAGTACCGCCGCCGATATCCACGATCATATTGCCGCAGGGCTTGGAAATATCAATCCCCGCACCAATCGCCGCCGCAATGGGCTCCTCTATGATGGACACCTCTCTGGCGCCCGCCTGATAGGTGGCATCCTCAACCGCCTTCTTCTCTACTTCCGTAACACCGCTTGGCACACAGACCGCAATGCGGGGTTTCCGGAATGTCTTCTTACCCAGAGCCTTCTGGATAAAATATTTCATCATCTTCTCTGTTACCTGATAGTCCGAGATAACACCCTGCCGCAGCGGCCTTACCGCCACGATATTGCCCGGAGTCCTGCCCAGCATCAGCCTCGCGTCCTCGCCGATCGCCTTGATCTTGTTCGTATCTCTATCAAAAGCTACAACAGAAGGCTCTTTCAGTACGACGCCCTTGCCCCTGATGTAGACCAGTATGCTGGCTGTTCCCAAATCAATTCCGATATCTGTATACTGCATTCCCTTTGATCCCCTTTCCCGTGATCTCTCTATAATAATTTCCAATTACTGTCAAAATAAACCATCATTACGGCCTTCTGCCGGGCCGTCCGTCAGCCGATTTCAGTAAAAAGCGCAATACGCTGGATATATTATAACCTAAAGGAATGGTTTTTCAAAGGCTTTTATAGATTTTTTAAAAAATTTTAAAAATTAAAAAGAACACCAAAAACAGAACGGCTCCTTCCGTCCTGTTCTCAGCATCCGTGCTCTATAATTTTTATCGGAGTATTCCTCCGGTTTCTTAACCTTTCGACAGCAGAAAAGCATTGCCAAAACTTCCCATGGCGTTACTCATAAATTATCTCATTACAAAATCGTAGCATTGCATCATCTTCTCCGGCTTCAAGTGAAACCAATCATCAAAGTCTTCTTCTGTTATTGATGCGAGTCCCGGATCATATGAACCATGCACTATAATATTACGCTTAACTGCCATCTTACGTATGTACGTTTCTAACTTAATAACACCTGAATATGCCTCATCTTTTTTAAAGAACTCATAAACAGTTGGATACCAAGAATGTAAATAGAAAATTATTTCTATGTCTTTTGCCTGTAGATACTCTATTAGTTCTTCAAATTCTTCAAGATTTTCATATTGAATTTCACTAAACCCAGCTCCTAACTGATATATATTCCGATTATCAATAACGTCCGCCGCTGCCAAGTTGTTAACTTCAACATCATTTACTGTATTAAACGACCGGATCCTTCTCCCATTTGGAGTAATTTTGGCATTTATATCCATGTCGTCATTTTGAGAAACCAAAATCTGTTCTTCATATCTGTGAATATACTTACTTATTCCATATTTTTGAATTGCATCCACCGAAGATTGAAAATATGCGAATCTAAATAATTCTTTGACTTTCTCAAGATCCACTCCATGTGACGTTGTATCTGGAATATATTCCCTGCCTTCTACCAGCATCTTAGCATATTTTGCATAATTTTTAACACTTAAATGTCTTCCTGAATCCGCACCCGTCATAAATGACCACGGATCCACCCCTATTAATATGGTTTTTGGAGCAATATTATTTTTGTCCAATAAACCGACTATTGCATAATAATCCCCAAGATATGCCCCACTTAGTCCAGCTATATAATAATTATCAAATTCCCATTCTTCATACATAATATGACTGGAACCTATTATTATAGTCTCAGGTGAATAACGAATAGCGGATAACATCTTTTCTTGAAACAGTCCCTCATCAAATTCTCCTGTTACTTCAATAGTTTTTCCGTCAACAAGTATCTCCGTCATATGTTCAACAATCGAATTATGAAATATATTTGCCGGATCAATAAAATAATTCGTTCCTGAAATCACAGCCCAAAACACCAGAAAAAACACACATATTTTTATCAAAAACTTTTTCATCAAGGCCTCCTTCTAAAACTGGAAATATATAAAGGCAGATTTTTCCAACGGCATATTACAAACAGTATAAAATACTAAAGCAAAATACACACACCATCTGACGACTACATTCCTTGATGATACCCAGTCTATAACATCTATTTTCATAGAAATAAAATCATATACTGCCAAAAGGAAAATCGATACTAATAAACGGAACAATAATGTAGCAGACATACCTATATTACTATGAATAAAACTATCCGGTATACTCAGAAAAGATAATAAACGTATTATAATAAATATAGCCTCCCGAATATTGTCAGCCCTGAAAAATACCCATGCAAAACTGCAAAAAATAAAAATCAACACTCGCTTCATATAGCTTGGAATCTTATTGGCACGTTTTCTTAAAATACTATTTTCTATCACTTGTGCTCCACCATGGATGCCACCCCAAAGTACAAATGTCCAATCCGCACCATGCCATAGCCCGCTTAGCAGAAACGTTATCATAAGATTTATTTTATTTCTGGTTTTTGAACATCTGTTACCTCCCAGCGGAATATATAAGTAATCTCTAAACCAAGTAGACAAAGATATATGCCATCGCTTCCAGAACTCCTTTATTGAATCCGAAAAATACGGACTCCTAAAATTTATCATCAAATCAATTCCCATTAATTTCGCGCAACCTATCGCTATATCAGAGTATCCTGAGAAGTCACAATAAATTTGTATAGAAAAGAAAAAAACTGCTATAAACAGATCAAAGCCTGTGCAGGTTTTCAAATTACCATATGCTCTATCGACATATACCGCCACCGCATCCGCTATAGCCATTTTCTTAAAAAATCCCCAAGCCATTAGCCTTAAGCCATATGTTGCCTTGGCATAATCAAATATCTTCTTTTCCTTTATTTGCGGAATCAAATTCTCGCTTCTCTCAATCGGTCCGGCAACTAATTGAGGGAAAAACGAAACATAGGCCGCATACACACCAAAATTATGTTCGGCTTTACAATTCTCCCCCCCCCATACACATCTATAACATAAGATAGTGTTTGAAATGTATAAAAGGAAATCCCCACAGGTAGAAGCAAGTCAAGTGTTACTGGATGTATATTGATCGCACATGTACCTAGTAAATCCGATACACTTTCAGCCACAAAATTAAAGTATTTAAAAAAGAACAAAACTCCCAGGCATAATCCTCCTGTAGTAATCAATATTATTTTTCTCAATAGTATATTTTGCTGCTTTTCAATTAGTAATCCTGCAACAAAAGAAATTGTTGTTGTAAATAAAATTAGTATGATATAATTTACATCCCAACTCATATAAAAGTAGTAACTTGCAACCAGCAATAACATCCATCTATATTTATGGGGCATAATCCAGTATAGTAAAAAAACAATCGGCAAAAATATAGCAAAGCTCAATGAATTAAATAGCATTATCACTCTTCTATGATGAACATTGAAATAGATACATCATTTTTCCTTTCCTTCATTTATTTCTGTACAGATGGAAGTTTATCCTACGTGAAATATTAAGGCAATTAAAGTGGATCATACTAGTATGACCCACCGCAAATAAGCCCAATTTCAAATAGGAATTATGTTCAAATAGAGAATCTCTGGTACATCTTTTAAAAGATTTCATAACTACAATGGATCATGCTAATTTCCACCACAATCCCGCATGGTCATATTATTTTGCAAATGCGCTGCATAAAATAACTAAGCCATTTATATTTTGAGGTCAAACGGCCGGTACAAGACCGATGAATTCTGCAGTTCCTCCACCATCTCTTCCGGATCCGGAGTGCTCTGTGCCTCAGCTGCCTCCGGCAGATTCTCCGTCACCTTCTGCAGCTCATCCGGCTTCATCTCCTCCTGGAGGACATCCTGCATCTCTTCCTGCAGCTCCAGCGCTTCGTCCATCACTTCGTCCAGCTCATCAAGAATACCGCCGCCCTCCGTGCCGGTAACCTCTTCCACAAGATCCTCCATTCTCTCTTCCGGTGTCTTGGGCTTGCTCTTCTCCACCGCCTCGGCGATCTTCTCCCCGATCTCCTGCGACTCATCCATCATATGCATCATCTGCTCGTTGTTATAGGCCATCTTCGCCGCCTTGATCTGATCTTCATAGGACTGGAACATTTCCAGCTTCCTGGCAATTTCCTCCACTGTCTCACATTTCACATTTTTCAGATTTTCCTTCTGGTTCTCAAAGAAGGCTACCTTTCTGTCCCGCTCTTCCTGCCGCTCCATCTTCTGCTGTGTGCTTTTCAGGCCGCGTCCCATACCTGAAAAACCGCTGCCAAAAACAGAGCTGCCAAATCCATGCATACCGATATTCATAGAGATACCTCCCGCTTCCTTCCGACTTTCCAATATAACCCGCTGCCGCCTGTCTATGCGGCCTGCCGATCTGCTGCCGGGTACTGTACCGTTGTCCTGCCGTACCGCTGTGCACGGAGAGAATTCTGTGCACGCAGCATCTGTCATATTTATTATATCGTCGGTCCGCACCCTGTCGTGAAGGCAGACAGGAGACATTTCATGTCACAATTCCACCGTTTCACAGCAGGGATTCCCGTATGTCCGCCATGTATGCTTTTCTTCGGCTTCGTCATGAACTTTCTACCGTGATCTTTCTACCATGATCTTACTACGATGCTATTTGGCCATAATGATCATAGCCGGAAGCAGCACTTGTCTTAACCGTTATCTCTTTTTTCCTTATCCAGCATCTTCTTAATGTATATGCCTGTATAGGACACCGGATTCCCGGCCACCTTCTCGGGCGTGCCCTCGGCGATCACGGTGCCGCCGCCTTCGCCGCCTTCCGGGCCCATGTCAATGATATAGTCCGCCGTCTTGATCACATCCAGATTGTGCTCGATGACCACCACCGTATTGCCGCCTTCCGCCAGCTTGTGCAGAATATCCACCAGCTTGTGCACGTCTGCAAAGTGCAGTCCCGTGGTAGGCTCGTCCAGAATATAAATGGTCTTGCCCGTACTGCGTTTGCTCAGCTCCGTGGCCAGTTTGATCCGCTGCGCCTCACCGCCGGACAGCGTCGTAGAGGGCTGGCCCAGCTTCACATAGGACAATCCCACATCATAAAGTGTCTCGATCTTCCTGCGGATGGACGGCAGATTCTCGAAAAAGGGCATCGCCTCCTCCACGGTCATGTCCAGCACATCATAAATATTCTTACCTTTATATTTTACTTCCAGCGTCTCACGGTTATAACGCCTGCCGCCGCAGACCTCACAGGGCACATAGACATCCGGCAGGAAATGCATCTCGATCTTGATGATGCCGTCGCCGCCGCAGGCTTCGCATCTGCCGCCCTTCACATTGAAACTGAACCTGCCCTTGCTGTAGCCTCTGGCCTTGGCATCCTGGGTGGAGGCGAACAGATCTCTGATCTGGTCGAACACTCCCGTATAGGTGGCCGGATTCGAACGGGGTGTCCTGCCGATGGGCGACTGGTCGATGTCGATCACCTTGTCCAGCTGGTTGATGCCTTCAATTCCCGTATGTCTGCCGGGCACGCACCGCGCCCTGTTCAAGTCCCGTGCCAGATGCTTGTAAAGAATCTCGTTGACCAGCGAACTTTTGCCGGAACCCGAAACACCCGTCACGCAGGTCATGATCCCCAGCGGGATTTTAACGTCTACCTTCTTTAAATTGTTCTCCTGCGCGCCTTTTATCTTCAAATAGCCGGTGGCTTTTCTTCGCTTCTCCGGTACGGGGATCCGCAGTCTGCCGCTCAGATACTGTCCCGTGACGGACTCTTCCACCTGCATGATCTCCTCAGCCGTGCCCTGCGCCACAACCATGCCGCCGTGGGAGCCGGCCCCCGGCCCGATATCCACGATATGATCCGCCGCAAACATGGTGTCTTCGTCATGCTCCACCACCAGCAGCGTGTTGCCCATATCTTTGAGATTCTTCAGGGCGGCGATCAGCTTGTCATTGTCCCGCTGGTGCAGACCGATACTGGGCTCATCCAGAATATAGCACACTCCCACCAGACCGGAACCGATCTGGGTCGCCAGACGGATCCGCTGTGCCTCACCGCCGGAGAGCGAGCCTGTGGCCCTTGACAAAGACAGGTAATCCAGACCCACTTCCATCAGGAAACCGACTCTGGCCCGGATCTCTTTCAGGATCCTTCTGCCGATCAGCTGTTGCTGCTGTGTCAGCTCCATATCCCCGATAAAAGCATGCAGCTTCGTGATGGACATGGAAGTGATCTCATAAATATTCTTATCACAGACGGTCACGGCCAGGGATTCCTTTTTCAGGCGCATGCCGCCGCATTCCTTACAGGGCGTGATGCGCATAAAGGATTCATACTCCTGTTTGATCATGTCCGAACCCGTCTCCCGGTATTTCCGTTCCATATTTTTGATCAGGCCTTCGAAGGCAATGGGATAGACTCCCTTCCCCCGCTGTCCTTCGTAGTAAACGTCCACTTTCCTGCCATCCGTACCATAACAGATCGCATCCTGCGCCTTCTGCGGCAATTCCTCAAAGGGCGTGTCCATACTGAATTTGTATTCTTTGGCCAGCGCCTGCAGAAGCGCATTGGTGAAGCTGCCCTTGTCCTTGCTGGACTGCCATCCCATCACGGCAATGGCGCCATCGTTTAAACTTAAGCTCCTGTCCGGAATCATCAACTCCAGATCAAATTCCATCTTATAACCCAGTCCGAAGCATTCCGGACAGGCCCCGAAAGGATTGTTGAAGGAAAAACTTCTCGGTTCGATCTCACTGATGCTGATCCCGCAGTCCGGACAGGCGAAGCTCTGACTGAAATTGATCGGCTCGCCGTCGATCACATCCAGTATCATCAGCCCTTCCGCCAATGCAAATACACTCTCGATGGAATCAGTCAGTCGCCTCTCAATCCCTTCTTTGACTACCAGACGGTCCACCACGATCTCTATGTTATGCTTGATATTCTTCTCCAGCTTGATCTCTTCCGACAGTTCATACAGGTTCCCATCTACGCGCACGCGCACATAACCGCTGCGCTTGGCCCGGTCGAACACCTTGGCATGTTCACCCTTTCTTCCCCGCACCACCGGTGCCAGAAGCTGAAGCCTCGTCCCCTGCGGAAGCCCCATGACCTGATCCACGATCTGATCCACCGTCTGCCGTCTGATCTCCCTGCCGCACTTCGGACAGTGCGGAATGCCGATTCTGGCATACAACAGCCTGAAATAATCATAAATCTCCGTCACCGTTCCCACCGTAGAACGGGGATTCCTGTTGGTCGATTTCTGGTCAATGGAAATGGCCGGGGAAAGCCCTTCGATCCGCTCCACATTCGGCTTCTCCATCTGCCCCAAAAACTGCCTTGCATAAGAAGACAGGGATTCCATATATCTTCTCTGCCCCTCCGCATAAATGGTGTCAAAGGCAAGCGAGGACTTCCCGGACCCGGACAGCCCCGTAAGCACCACAAACTCATTACGCGGAATATCCACGTCCAGCGATTTCAGATTATGTTCATTCGCACCCCGGATCTTGATATATTCCCGGGGACGCATCTTTACCGTATCTGCCATAATTTCCTCCATGTTTTAGTCTCTGTGCATATTTCTATTTGTATTTATCGTTAACGACTCAGAAATTTTGCTTTTGGCCCTGCAATGAATGACTCTTTACATTTTGCCTGTTACTCTTTGTCAAAATCCCGCAGCTTCCCTTTCAATTCCACCATCCTGTCGCGCAGTTCTGCAGCCGCCTCGAAGTTCAAGTCTGCAGCCGCCTTCTTCATCTGCTTCTCCACATCCTTGATCAGCTTCTCCAGCTCCTGTCTGCTCATAGATTCAGGATCCTTCTCAAACTTCCGTTCTTCTTTGGCGATCGTCCGGGAAATACTGATCAGATCACGCACCGCCTTCTTGATCGTCTGCGGTGTAATGCCATGTTCCCGATTATAGTGCTGCTGGATCTCCCGTCTGCGGTTCGTCTCCGTGATAGCCGCGCGCATGGAATCTGTCATATTATCCGCATACATGATAACATGTCCTTCCGAATTACGCGCTGCACGCCCAATCGTCTGAATCAGGGAAGTCTCGGAACGCAGGAAGCCTTCCTTATCCGCATCCAGAATCGCCACCAGCGAAATCTCCGGAATATCCAGACCCTCACGCAGCAGGTTGATTCCCACCAGTACATCGAACACATCCAGACGCATGTCCCGGATGATCTCCGCCCGCTCCAGCGTGTCGATATCAGAATGCAGGTACTTCACACGAATTCCTACATCGCTCATATAGGCTGTCAGGTCTTCCGCCATCCGTTTGGTCAGCGTCGTCACCAGAATCTTATGATGGTTCGCCACTTCCTTGTTGACCTCCGAGATCAGATCATCAATCTGTCCTTCCACCGGCCGCACATCCACTTCCGGATCCAGCAGGCCGGTAGGCCGGATGATCTGCTCCGTGCGGAACAGCTCATGGGAGGCCTCATAATCTGAGGGCGTTGCAGACACAAACAGCATCTGATCAATATGCTGCTCAAACTCGCCGAAGTTCAGCGGCCTGTTGTCCAGCGCCGAAGGCAGCCGGAATCCATAGTCCACCAGTGTATTCTTCCGCGATCTGTCTCCCGCATACATCCCCCTGATCTGGGGAATCGTCATATGAGACTCGTCTATAATAATAAGGAAGTCATCCTTAAAGTAATCCATCAGGGTAAAAGGCGGCTCACCTTCCGCCATGCCGTTGAGGTGGCGGGAATAGTTCTCGATACCGGAGCAGAACCCGGTCTCCCGCAGCATCTCAATATCGAAATTCGTCCGCTCCGAGATGCGCTGCGCCTCCAGCAACTTGTCCTCTCCCTTAAAGTATTTCACACGCTCTGTCAGTTCCTTCTCAATCTCTACGCAGGCAACATTGATCTTCTCCTGCGGTACGACATAGTGAGAGGCCGGATAGATCATCACATGCTCCAGCGTGGCATGTACCTGTCCCGTCAGCGGATCCGTCTGCGCGATCCGGTCTATCTCATCCCCGAAAAACTCAATGCGGATCAGATGCTCGCCGCCCTGTGCCGGATAGACCTCCACCACATCACCACGCACCCGGAAACAACAGCGGTCCAGATCCATGTCATTGCGGTCGTACTGCATCTCGATCAATCCCCGGATCACATCGTCACGATCCCGCTGCATACCAGGCCGCAGAGACATACTCATACCGGCATATTCTTCCGGACTTCCCAGACCATAGATACAGGACACACTGGCCACCACCACAACATCCCGCCGCTCCGTCAAAGACGCCGTAGCCGAAAGGCGCAGCTTGTCAATCTCGTCATTGATGGAAGAATCCTTCGCGATATAGGTATCGGTGGACGGCACGTAGGCCTCCGGCTGGTAGTAATCGTAGTAGGACACAAAATATTCTACCGCATTATTCGGAAAAAACTCTTTAAACTCTCCATATAATTGCCCTGCCAGTGTCTTGTTATGTGCTATGACAAGCGTTGGTTTATTTAATTGCTGGATGATGTTTGCCATTGTGAAGGTTTTACCGGAACCCGTGACACCGAGAAGAGTCTGGAACTGGTTGCCTTCTTTAAAACCCTTTACCAGTTCTTCTATGGCCTGTGGCTGGTCACCAGTGGGGGCGTATTGTGATACTAATTCAAAATGATCCATGATACTATACCTTTCTATAACTATGGCCTTCCTCTTAGAACTAAGCCTAAATCAATTCTATACAATTTAGGGATTTCAAATAAATCATCTGCAAACGCTTTACCCCTTTTTGCTTCTAACATTCCTGTTTCATCTATTCTATCCTTATAGGTCAAATATAACTTCCACGCATTTTTTAAACTATCCTCCGAAAATCCTTTTTCAAAATTCTTTTTCAATTATTGTGCGCTTTGGAAGAAAAATCACCTCCGAATTTTATATAAAAAAGTTGACTTACTGATACAAAATTCGTGTAAACGCAACGCCTCTATACACACCAAATTCAGATACCTTTCTATCAATGTAAAAGTAGTTTTGATTATAGCATACAGATTTGAATTTGTACAGCATTTTTAGAACGTTTGTTCTTATTTATTTCCTTTAGTTCCTGCCGCTGCTGCTGTTAAATACATTCGTTTTTACACGCTGCCAGCTTCCGAAAGGAACCATCTTATCGTCCCCAAAAACAAGGAAAGCAATGCAGTTGCGGAAAAAATGCAGAACCCACATTCTCCTTGACCTAAAGGCAACTTGTTGCTATAATTCATATATGCAACAAGTTACTTATGGGGGAATCACATGAACACCGATGATCTGATCTCAAAATTTTCCGACACCACAGAAAACCAGATGAAGGCTGTTTTCAGCACATTATTCATTGCCGGCAATAAACTGCAGACACTTTTCGATAAGAATATTCCCCAGATATCGCTCAAGCAGTTTATGCTGCTGTCGATCGTCAGGCAGTCAGGAGACTCGTTAACTTTTACGCAGGCTGGAAATCTGCTTGGCTGCTCCAGACAGAATATAAAGAAGCTGGCCGATGTTCTGCTGAAAAAGGGCTTTATCGAGGTGAAACAGAGCCCCGCAGATCCGAGAGCCATGTGCATCTACCCCACGGAAAAGGTTCCCGCTTACTTTGAAAACGACTTTTCTGCCTACCAGAAGGAATTAAAGTATCTTTTTGAGGTCTATACAGATCAGGAGATCGAAACGCTTTTTGATCTTTTGACCAGGCTCTATGCGGGAATAGATCATCTGGAAAAGAAAACCGCCGAAAACAGACAGGAACCGGCACAGAGAGGAGAAGCAATCGTATGAAGACAATCGTCATATTCAATTCACAGACAGGATTTACCAGACGGTATGCAGAATGGATCGCCGAGGCAACCGGAGCCGACTTCATGGAATTATCACTGGCAAAGCAGAAAGACCTGACCGCTTACGAAGCAGTCATTTTCGGGGGATGGGCCTGCGGCGGCGGAATCCGCAACCTCAGCTGGTTCAAAAAGAATATGGTAAACTGGCAGGATAAGAAGCTGATCGTATACTGTGTCGGTGCAAGCCCGATTGAAAACCCGGAGATCGAGCCGGCTCTCAGACACAATTTCACGGACGAAGAATTTAAAAGGGTAAACGTGTTCTATTGTCCGGGCGGGTTAAACTACGGGAAAATGAAAGCACCCTCCAGACTGATGATGAAAATGTTCCTGAAAACAATGACCGCCAAAAAGAACAAGACAGAAATGGAACGGGAAATGATCCGTATGCTCTCCTCCTCTTATGACATTTCGGACAGGAAATATATTGAACCGATCATAAAGTGTCTGGCGCAATGATTTCGTCAGGCCGCCAAATGGCCGCCGGCCGCATCCTTTTGTTTCCAAACACGGCCGCCGTGGCGAATGCCGTTAACATACACAGCAGAGCAGGCAGAGATTAACCCCTGCCTGCCCGTCTGCCGCTCTATTTTCCTGTTATCCCTGCAGTTTCACTACCAGTGTCTCATATCCCTCCAACTGGATCTGTCCGAAAACTTCCTGCCCCGTATACAGATCCGTCGCCTTCCGGCAAAGTTTGATCTGCGCCGGTTTCTTATCGTAATTCAGCACGAAAAGATACCTGTCCTCGCCCTTCACCCGCACTGCGATCTCACAGTTCTCCGGCACATGGATCACATCCCGGTAGGGCGCGATGACATCCAGTTTTTCCAGGAAGATACGGGCGCTTTCTTCGTTAAATGCCGTCCCGTAATAATAGACTTTACCGTCGCCGACCGTATTGCTGACAAGCGCACCGCTTCCCGCATAGTAATCGGAAGTATAAACCGCTTCCTGCCTGCCCGCGCCCACCGGCTGCAAAAGATCCGTGAACACGCTTGCCACAAGTTCCGTATCGCCCCACTGTATCGTCACTTTTCCCGCATCGGGCGCAATGAAGGAGTATTCCGGAATATCCGTGCCGGACAGATCCGACAGCAGTCCGGGCAGTTTCTCCATCACGCATCTGCCGCTCATGTCCTTGTAGCCGCTGCGGCATCCGATCACCAGCGTACCGCCTGCTTCCACATAAGCCCGCAGCACCGCTTCTCTCTCCCTGGTCATGATCGTCGCATGAGGGTAGAACAACACCTGATATTTTTTCAGTTCCGCCGCCTCTGTGGCATCATTCAGATAAACATAGTCAAAAGGTGTATGGCTCAACTGCAGTGCCTGAAACAGCCCCTGCTGACTGGCTCTTTCCACTCTCTCATGCCAGACATCCAGCTGGGCATCCCATATGTTATCGTAGTCCTTTACGATACCGACCTTCGCCTCATAGACGGCGCCGGCCAGCCCTTTCATGCCCTGCAGCTTCTCATGGATCTGCCTCACTTCCGCAATCCTGCGGTTCTCCCTGCCGGAATAATCCAGGATCCCGTGCCAGTAGATCTCCGTCCCCATCGTACAGGTGCGCCAGCGGAAATAGCTGACATAATCGGCGCCGTGGGCGATCGACTGCATGGTCCAGAGCGTCATCTGTCCCGGCCTCGGCGTAGGCGCCTCCATCCTCGTATTCCAGCCATTGGCCCCGGACTGCTGCTCCATAATACCGAAAACCGGTGACAGGGAACGAACCTCCGCCAGATTCCGGCTCCATTTCCGATCCTTGATCTCGCCCGGCGTATCCCTGTAGGCATCCAGACAGTAGGCAAAATTCGGGTAGGAGTCATAGGTGATGAAATCCAGGCTTTCTTTTGTCATCTGGTGATTGTCCAGATTGCCGAAGATACCGTTCGTGGTCACGAAGTCCCCCGGCTTTACATATTTGCGGATAATGTCGCTCTGCATTTTTACAAAGCGTCTTGCACTGTCCGAGATGAAACGTGTATAATCCAGCACCTCATGCGGATTGGTGGAATCGCTGTATGTTTTGCGCGGCACATGAATCTCCTCCCAGTCCGTATAGGTCTGGTTCCAGAAAGCCGTCCCCCACGCCTCGTTGAGCGCATCTAGGCTCTCATATTTGTTTTTCAGGAATACCCGGAATGCCCTGCTGTCGCTCTCGGAATAGAATACGTTCATCTCGCAGTTTACTTCATTGTCGATCTGCCAGCCGATGATACACGGGCGGGACGCGTAATGAGACGCAAACTCCTCCACGATCCGCTCCGAAAGTTTCTGATAGACCGGCGAGTTATAATTGTAATGTCTCCTTGCCCCATGTCTGTAAAGCACACCGTTGATATCCGCGTTCAGAACCTCCGGATACTTCTCCGTCAGCCAGGCGGGCGGAGTTGCCGTCGGCGTACAGAAGATCACTTTCATCCCCATCTCCTCCGCCAGATCCAGGAATTCATCAAAAAACGTATAGGTAAAATTCCCCTCCGTCGGCTCTACTTTGCTCCATGCAAATTCTGCAATACGCACTACTTCGATGCCGGCCTCGAGCATCCGCTCCAGATCCTGTCTCCAAAGCTCTTTCGGCCAGTGTTCCGGGTAATAACACGTTCCCAGAACCAGTCTGTTTCCATCTAAGATCGCTCCCATAGTCTCATGCTTCCTTTCTTCATAAAATAGATCAATGTTCCTTCTTCTTACTTTAAAGTTTATTCTTACCCTTCTCTTACTGTCAAGCATTTCATCATGCTTCTCCGACCATCACCGACAGACCCGTTACAGCTCATGGCCCGACCGACCACAAACTGTAATGCATCCAGCCCATTCCAGGTCGTTTGTGTTCCAAAGCCATCACTCCTTTACCGCCCCGGCCGTCAACCCATCCATAAAGAACTTGGAGGCACACAGGAAACAGATCAGCAGCGGCAGCACCGCGCAGGTACTTGCCAGCATGACAGCGCCGTAGTCCGTTCCCCGGTCGGAGACCATAGAGCGCAGCATCAGCGGCAGCGTGTACAGCTTCTCTTTGCGCAAGATGATCAACGCCTGCATGAATTCATTCCACATATTGACAAACTGCATGATTCCCAGTGACGCATAGGCCGGCTTCAGAATCGGTGCGATCACTCTGAAAAAGATCGTCCACTCACTGCACCCGTCGATCCGGGCCGCCTCCATCAAAGATCTGGGCACATTGTTCTGACAATACTGCCGCATCCAGAAAATACCGAAGGCATTGGCACAGCTGGGAATGATCAGCGCCTTAAAGTCATTGACCCAGCCAAATTTGCTCATCATGATAAACCAGGGGATGATGCCTGCCGTAGCCGGAATCATCATGGTCGCCAGCAGGATCGCAAACAGCTTGTTCCTGCCCGGAAAATCGTACACCGAAAAGGCGTAACCGCCGATGGAACAGAAGAACAGCACCAGCACCACATGAGATCCCGTCACGATCACACTGTTTAAGAACGCCCGGGGCAGGTTCACGGCTGCCGTCATATTTTTAAAGTTTTCTGCCAGATTGCTTCCAAACCACATGATCGGCGGGAAGGAATAGATTTCGTTGGTCTTTAACGTAGCCATGACAAACATCATGAAAAACGGCAGCAGCATAAGCAGGGCTATGAAACACAACACAAAATATAAAGACACCTTTTTCCCTGTCGGATGCAGGAAGGAAATGATAACCAATACAGCTGCAACCGCAGCGATCACAAGTAATAATTTTGCCATTCTTTATTTCCCTCCCTTTCTCTTGACCGTGTCTTTCTCTTCCATGACCTTATTGAGCACCACGGAGATAATCACTACCATAAACGTGATCACATAAGCGATGGAAGACGCATACCCGTATGCGTTGCCGCCCTGGGGCGCTTTGCTGAGCAGGTAAGTCATCAGGGTCAGGCCGCCATTGTTCGGACCGCCGCCCCAGCTGCTGCCTGTTAAGATAAAAGGCTCCGTAAACAGGTTGAACATACCGATGCTGGACTGGATCAGCGTAAACAGAATGATCGGCTTTAGCAACGGAATCACAATGGAAAAAACGATCTTGCTGTGACTGGCCCCGTCGATCTCGGCCGCCTCATAGATATCGTTGCTGATTCCCTGCATACTCGCCAGATAGATCACCATATTCCAGCCAACCCATTTCCAGGCAAACATGATGATGACCGCCACCTTGATCAGTTTTCCGTCGCCGCCCAGCCAGTTGACCGGCGCCTCTCCCAGAAGTCCGACGAAGTAATTGATGATGCCGTAATTGAAACCAAACAGATTCTGGAAGATAATGGTGATCGCCACCGCGCTTGTCACCATGGGCATGAAATAGATCGTCTTGAAAATGTTCTGTCCCTTTACGAGTTTTGAATTCAGAATATAGGCCAGCACCAGACCGCCCAGCAGGATTGGAATATGCGCGATGATACCGATGACCAGCGTGTTGGAAAGCGCCTTCCAGAACAATGTATCCTGAAATAAGTTGATGTAATTTCCCAGACCGAGAAAATGCATCTGCCCCAGACCGTCCCACCGGAAAAAGCTCAAAAACAGACCGGCCACCATCGGAAACAGGCCAAAGATCGCAAACAGTATGTAAAAGGGAGCAATGTAGACATACGCAACCCGATACTCTTTCAGTGTTTTCAGAAATCCTCTCTTATTACCCTTCACCCTTCTCTTTTTCCTTTCTTTAAGATCAAACCGGCGGCAGCTTTCTCCGCCGGTGAAAGAAAACAGCCGGATCATGCAATCCGGCCATTTCCTCATGATTACCTCCATGCCGGAGCATTTTCTGCTCCTTCTGCTTTATGCACTATTCTGTCCAGACACCCGCATCCTTCAACGTCTGGATCTGCTGTTCTTTCAGCTCAGCACACGCATTGTTGATATCGTTCGCCAGCCTGTCGCGGATCTGCTCAGGCGTCTCGCCCGCTTCCACGCCTGCATTGAAAGAACTGTAAAGATAACCTTCCGCTGTCGTATCCATGATCGTGTTGTTGACAACCGGTACATTGGCCGCAATCTTTGTCGCGATGGAATTCGGAGCCTGTCCGCCGAAGTAGTCGTCGCCGTCCGTATAAAGCTCAGGTGCCGCATCCCATGCCGGTTTGTAAGCCGGGAAGTAGTCGATTGCCTTGAACATAGTGTTCTGGCCCTCTGTGGTTGCCAGCATGTATTTGACGAACGCCCACGCCGCTTCTTTGTTCTCGCTCTGCTCCGGGATCACCAGGAAGGAACCGCCCCAGTTGGTGTCGCTCATGCCTGCCGGCAGACCGATCGCACCCCAGTGCCCTGCGCCGTCGGGATCGATATCTGTTTTCAGGAAACCAGAGAACCAGGAACCCGCCGCTACCGTTACGCAGGTGCCTGCCGCATAAGCGGCATACGCCTCTGTGCTCCACATATCCACGTTCATATCCCAGCCGTTCTCGCGGATCTTAAGACAGGCCTCAAGACATTCGATATCTCCCTCTCTCTCCAGGATCAGGTTCAGATCTTCGTCATAGTAATCTCTGTTGATGAAAAGCCACTGGTACGGATATGCCGCAGAGGGAAGGAACCATCTCTGTCCGGGAATTGAAACCTTCTCAGCCACTTCCAGCACGCCGTCCCATGTGCTCATAAGCTCCGCCACTTCTTCCGGCGCTGTGGGAAGACCCACTTCCTCAAACACATCCGTTCTGTAATAGTACAATGTGGGGCCAAGATCCCAGGGAATCCCCACCAGCCGTTGTCCGTCGGATGAGGTCGCCTGATCCCACTTAAAGGCAACAAAATCATCTTTCAGCTCGGCAGCCCCAAGCACATTCAGATCTGTCAGTGCGGAACTGTCTCTGTACTGTGCGATATATGCACCCTCGACCATTGCCACATCCACCGCACCGCTTCCTGCCGTCAACGCTGTCTGCAGTGCCTGATGATGCGCTGTCGTATCGGTAAATACCAGCTCTACCTCAATATTGGGATAGGCCTCGTTGAAGCCTGCCAAAGCCGCCTCAAAACCGTCGTCGCCCGAAGGCCAGCCGCCCACCTCAATGGTGCCCGAAATGGATGAAGGATCTTCCTCTACCGCCGCCGCGATGGATGCACCTTCCTCCTCGCTGGTGTTTTCAACATTTGCGCCCCCTGTCGATCCACCGGCTGCATCTGACGAACCGTCGCCGCCACAGCCTGCCAGCAGGGATGCCGACATGGCCAGAGACAGAACTGCCGCCACAAATCTGTTTACACTTTTCTTTTTCATACACGCTCTCCTTTTTTGCATTTATTTGATTCAACCTGCTTTTCTTTACAAACAAAAAAGCAGGAGAATTTCAACTTTCAGCTTTCGTATTTACGGCCGCAGATTCCGCACCGAGTCCCCTTCCGGGCCTTTGACCGGCATGTGCGTGACATACTTCACCTTATTGCCGTCAATGACATTCAGCAGAACCTCCACACATTTTTCGCCGATCGCTCTTGGATTTAATTCGAGGGAAGTGAGCAGCAGATCCGGATATCGCCGGGAGTAGACGCCGTCAATCCCCATCACCGAAAGGTCGCCCGGAATCTCATATCCCAGCCGTCGAATCTCCTTGCAGAATCCCAGTGCGATCTCGTCATTAAATCCAAGCACCGCCGTGGCATCCGAGTTCTGTTCGGAAAAAAGTTTTGCTGCCAGCATTCCCTTTTCAAAAAAAGTCTCCTGTATGTAAAGGCTCTCTTTGCCTCTCTCCTCCGGAAAAGCCAGCACCCTGTCGTCATCCGGCAGGCTTTGCCTGTCCACACCGAAAAAATACTGCTCCAGATCCTCCCCCAGCTCATACTTCATGAACTCGGTCCAGGCTATGATCCGCGAATTCTTATCCTGCAGATTGTATGGCGAGATCATGGCGATTCTGTGATGCCCTCTGTCCCACAGGTACTGCAGGGCTGTCAATGTCCCTTTCCAGAGGTCACATTCGATCATCGGGATGGATTTTGTGAAGGAGTAAAAACCCCCGTAGGATGCAGTCACCACCGGAAGATGATAATTCTTCCCGATATCCTGCAGATACAGTTCCGCAACACCCTCATTGGGCAGAATCAGCCCGTCCACCATCGTATTGCGTATGCTGCTGAAATCCAGCTTGCCGTGTACCACCACCATATAATCCCGTTTATTTGCCGCTTCCAGCATCCCTTCATACATCTCGATGTTAAAGGCGTTTTCCAGCTCCCTGCAGTAAAACAGAATCTGCTTTGTACGCTGGCTTGTCAGGGACATTGCCACCGGATTGGGGTGATAATCCAATTCCTTCGCAATCTGCAAAATCTTCCTCTTTTTCTCAGCATCCACATACCCACTGTTATTGAGCGCACGTGAGACCACGGAAATCGAAACCCCCGCCCGCTCTGCAATATCCTTTCTGGTGATCACGCTCTGCTTCCTCTTTTGTTCAGCCAACATCAACGGTATAAAATTTTGCAGCACATAAAAATGCACAAAAAAACCTGTTTTTCAGTCCTTTTTGTATCTATATTGTTTTCTTAATCATAAGTTGCATCATAAAAAACTGCAATTCTTGATTATGTGGTCGCGCATCCACATGGCAAACCTGCATGATACGCTCACACTGCCGGATTGACTTCAGCTTTTTATTTTCCCCTGCTTTTGACAGGAAAACGGGCGAAAATGGCAGCATTCGGCGGTGTATTTTTGCAGAACTATCCTTTATACTGTATCTACAGATGACACCTCCGCCGCATGCTGCAGGGAACGGAACGAAGGAATACAGTGCAGGTAGAACAGATCCAGAACCTGGCACAGGAATATGCTTCTGCTGCCATAACCGGCGGGAGGATGATCAAATATACAATCACAGAGGAGGGAACAGCCATGAGTTTAGGAAACAGCTTATTTAACGCACGCAAAAAAAGCGGCCTGTCACAGGAAGAAGTGGCGGAAAAACTTGGCATCAGCAGACAGACCGTCTCCAAATGGGAGCTTGACGAGACGCTCCCGGACATCCGCCAGTCCAAGAAACTGTCCGTGTTGTATCATGTGACTCTGGATGAACTTGTTGACTTTGATATCAAGGTGAAGGAAATTGAAGAGGTCATCGAGAACACGAGTGAAGAGACCCAACAGAAGATCGACTGGACACAGATGTGGGCAAAAAAATATCCGGTTCTGACCTCCTATCAGCAGGAAGTCAAAACCGAAGTATACACCGCAAAACTGCAGGAAATGCTCACAGATTTGAAACATCACTATGGGTATGGCGACGAGGACGCCTTTTTGGTATTGAAGGACATTCTGGCGCAGATCTATACGAAGAAGGGGCAGAAGGCATAACATAAGACCTAAGCCCCCGGGCCGCGGGGGCTTCAGGCCTCCACCGCCCCGGTCGTGATCTTCTTGATCCACCTGCCGCCCCGCAGACGGAACACACACCACACCGCCTTCGCGATCTGGTCGAATTTCAGCGCCGTGTAGATCCAGAAAGCCGGCATATGGAACACGAATCCTGCCAGCAGCCCCAGGGGAATAGAAAGCACCCACAGAAAGATATTGTCCGCCAGCATGAGCATCTTCGTATCACCGCCGCCCCGCAGCACGCCTTTGGTCATGATGCTGTTGGCGGACTGGAAGATCATGATAAAGCTGATGGCATTCATCAGCTGCTGGGCGATCATTGCCGTCTCAGCAGACACATTGTAGGCGCCGATGATCGGCCGGCTGATCAGCAGGATGACACCGCCCGCAAACAGGCCGAGACAGATTCCCAGTCCGAGGAATGCATAGCCCTGCTGCTGTGCCTGTTCGCGTTTGCCCTCTCCCAGTGTCTGTCCGGTCACGATGGCCCCCGACTGCGAGACGCCCTGTGTCAGCACATTACTCATCTGCTGTGTGACACTGGTGATCGCATTGGCTGCCACGAAAGCCACACCCAGACGGCCGATGACCATCGCCACCGTATTGTTGCCGATGGCGAGAATGCCGTCACTGATCAGCACCGGTATACTGATACGGATATATTCCCCTATCAGATCCTTTGTCTGTATGAAAAGATCTCCCAGCCGGAAATGTATTTTCTGATCTTTGAAAAAGAGATAGCCGCAGATCATCCCCGCCTCAAACAGCCGGGCGATCAATGTCCCGATCGCCGCACCGGCGATCTCCATCCTTGGCATTCCGAATTTACCGAAGATAAACGCGTAGTTGGCGCCCAGATTGACAAAGAAGGCGCCCATAGACACATACAATGGCATCTTTACCTGCCCTACACTGCGCAATGCAATCGTACAGACCAGAGACAGACCCAGAAAGAAATAGGTGATGACCGAATACCGGAAATAGACCGCTCCCATGGAGATGATCGTCGTATCGGTCGTATACATCCGCATGATCACGGACGGAATCGTCAGCGTAGCCACCGCAAAAAGCAGTGCCAGGCCCACCGTCAGCCGCACCATAAGGCAGATCGTCTTTTTCAGCGCCAGAGAAGACTTCTCCGGCTCGGTCTCTTTCATCCCCCAATAGCGCGACACCAGCACCGAGGCTCCCATGCCCAGTCCCATACAGAAAATATGATAGATATTGATAAACTGATTGGCCAGCGAAGTGGCCGACAGCTCCTGCTCTCCCAGCGTGCCTACCATGATCGTGTCCAGCATGTTGACGCCGATCGTAATCAGGCTCTGCAGGGAGATGGGAAGCGCCAGCAGAAGCACTTTCTTATAGAATTTGTGATCCGATAGAAAAACAGTCTTAAGTAATTTCATAAAGCATTTGTTCCCACTTAACCATACTGTCTTATAAAGAATATGTTATGACAGCAGCATCTTCTCTATGACACACGTATGTTTTCTTTTGTCATTCTCCACGTTGTAACTGATTCCCACAAGCAGGACATCTTTGCCATATCCCTGCAATGCATCCGGATATCGCTTTTCTTTTATCTGCGCGATCGCTCCCTGCGCAGATTTCTTCCATTTCAGCTCGATCACCAGCGCTGGCAGCGCCGTCGTTTTTTTCGGAAAATAAACGAGATCGGCATATCCGTCACCGGCCGGCAATTCTTCAAACTTCAAATAGTAATCTTTATAACTGAAATAGGCGAGTTTGATCACGCTGCGCAGGGCCTGTTCATCATTGTAATACAGAATCGCAGTCTCTTCCGCATGAATCTTCTGAATCCGGGCCGCCACGGCATCCGCCTTCATCTGGATCGTATCCATGATCAGCTGGTCGCTCTCACGAACACGCCGGATTGTTTCCTCCCGTCTGACCTTACGGAAAGACTTCGAAAATTCCAGTCTGATCTCTTCATTGGGGATATGCGCCGTTTTCGTTTTCTCATGGTAGGCAAGATAGCCCAGATGGATCAGCAATGTAAGGATATCGTCTTTATTCTGAAAGGTAACCAGATCATTCGCAAACCCGTTCGTATCTACAGGAACTTCAATGCCGCCAAGCAGTTCCGCTATGGTCTTCGACAGCCCGTCAAAATCCATACTGATATAATCCATCAGGTTTTTGGAAGCCGAGGTTTCTGTCCAATAAGAACGGCAGCTGTGGTATCGCACCGCCTCCATCACAGAATTCGGATTATATACCGATGTATCTTCTGTCAGTGTGTAGCCGTCATACCATTGCTTCATCATGGCGAAATCACAGCCATGCTTTTCACACAGCGTCTGGACTTCCTTTTTGGTAAAGCCCACATATCCGGCAAATTTCCATGGATTGATCATGGAAAATTCTTTGAAATCAGATATCGCCGACTGTGATCCGTCTTTCTTGATCGGAAGGATGCCGGTCATATATGCAGCGGCAAATATGCGTGCCGTCGTACCGCTTCCTTTAAACAGGGTGCGCAGGAATTCCAGGTATTGCTTCTGTATTTCCGGCGTTTCCCGGATGGGCACGTCCCATTCATCAATTATGGCAATAAATTTATTGCCGGTCAGCTCTGCCGCGTGCACCAGTGTCGTGGAAAAAGATTCATCCACCCTGAGTCCCGGATAGGCATCCGCCAATTCCTCCGTCACCTTGCGTCTGATAAAAGAAAGCATCCCCTCGCTGCCGGCTTCTCCCAGAATATTGGTCATATCCAGATAGATCACATCGTATCTGTTCAAATGTTCCTGGTATGAATGGCGAAGGGCTGGATTTACGGCAATCTCGAGATCGGCGAAGAGCGGAGCAGAATCGCAGGTTTTATCGTAATAGGCACACAGCATCTGTGCCGCGAACGACTTGCCAAAGCGCCGCGGCCTGCTGATACAGGTCAGCTTCTGCGTTGTCCCGATCGTGTCGTTTATCAGACCGATCAGACCGGATTTATCCACATACGTGCTGTTTCTTATTTCCGCAAATCCGCTGTTGCCGGGATTCAGATAGATTCCCACGATCCGGCCGCCTCCCTTCGTTATCTATTCCGGCATCATAAGTTTCCGCTTATCATGCACGCTGATCTCCTCACCGATCTGCACTTCGATCACATGCAGCTTCGTATCCGCCAGGATCGTGTGCGCCACCCCGGCAGGCATCCGGATCACGTCTCCGGGTCCGACCTGGCGGGTCTGTCCGTCCACGATCGTCCGTCCTTTGCCGTCGATCACCGTCCACACTTCGTCCCGCAGTTCATGGCTGTGGTAATTCATGCCATGTCCGGGATTCAGCGTTACCTTGATCGTCATGCTGGCATCCCCGATGTCCACCACCTGGAAGCTGCCCCAGGATTTCTCGGCAAACATGATCTGCTGGTCGATCTGGTCCACATAAGGCTTGATATAACTGGACTGCATCTTGTCCGACACCAGAATCCCCTCCGGGCTGGCCGCCACCACCAGATCTTTAAGGCCCATGCACAGTACCGGCACATTCAGCTCGTTCACCACATGCACATTTTCACACTTCTCATTGAGCATGGCCTTACCGATACTGCTGCTCTCCATTGCCTCGGTAAGCGTATTCCATGTGCCCATGTCCTTCCACATGCCTGCAAACCGCATAACCTCGATCTGCCGCTCATGTTCCACTACCGCATAGTCAAAGCTGATTTTGGTCAGCGTCTCATACTTCCGGAAAAGATCCTGATAATCCGTAAAATCAATCAATTCATGGGCCCGCTGCAGCACGTAACCCAGCCGAAAAGCAAACACGCCGCCGTTCCAGAGTGCGCCCTTCTCAATATACTCTCTGGCCACCTCTTCGGTGGGCTTCTCCTTAAATACGGAAACACTGCTGACCGTATTCTTATCTTCCGGAATGATATAGCCGTACTTGGCGCTTGGATAGGTAGGCTCTATACCCATAAGCACCAGATTCGCCCCGCTTACGGCCGCACGGCCGCCCAGCGCCTGCAGCGCCCTGAAATAGTCTTCTTCCACATAGGGATCCACAGGGCAGACCACCACTGCCTCTTCTTCCTGTACCCCTCTCACGTCATGCAGGTAAGCCGCCGCCAGCGCAATGGCCGGAAACGTATCTCTGCGGCATGGCTCCACGCTGATCCCCACATTCTCTCCCAGCTGGTTATGGATGGCGGAAACCTGCGATTTAGAGGTGGCGATCGTCACCTCGGCCTCGCTGTCCACGGACAGAATCTGACGGTACACACGCTGCACCATAGACTCATACTCCCCGTCCGCCGTCTTGAAGATCTTGATGAACTGTTTCGATCTGGTATCGTTGGAAAGCGGCCACAGACGCTTGCCGGATCCGCCCGATAATAATACGATATTCATAGTAAACTCCCGTCATGCTCAGCCTGCCGCCTGGCGGGCCGCACGGCCTATTTTATCATTTTATCAATTTCCTCTTTGGCCCGCTCCAGCTGATTATCCACGCCATCGACATAGTAGGCTTCACTGTCAAGCTCGCATACGATATCCGGCTCGATACCCGTGCCGTGAATATTATTGCCTTTTGGCGTAAAGTAGGAACTGACCGTCAGTTTCAGCGCCGTGCCATCCGTCAGAGGAAGCACCCGCTGTACAATGCCCTTGCCGAAAGTCGTAGTGCCGATCAGCGTACCGATCTCATAGTCCTTAACGGCTCCCGCCAGAATCTCGGACGCACTGGCCGAGTTGCCGTTGACCAGCACCACAAGCGGTATCTGCAGCTCGTTTCTGCCGTCACAGCTGTACTCTTCCCGTTCCCCGTACTTGTCTTCTGTATACACGATCAGCCCTTTTGGCAGGATCGCTCTGGCGATATCCACCACCACCGGAAGGCTGCCACCCGGATTACCCCGCAGATCCAGAATAATCCCTTTTGCCCCAGAGCCTTTGACCACAGCCATCGCCTCCGTGAACTGATCCGTTGTCACCTCATCAAACTCTCTGATCTTAATATAGCCGACCCCGTTGTCATACATCTCGTACTCAACCGTGGGGGATTCTATCTTCTTTCTCGTGACATCGATCTCCAGATAGTCGGCTTCTCCTTCTCTGTAAATGGTCAGATGCACCTTCGTGCCCTCTTCGCCTTTTACTCTGGACACGATCTCCGTCAGCTCCAGCCCCTGAATCTGCTCATCATCCACCATATAGATGATATCGTTTTCCCGCAGGCCCGCTTCCTCGGCCGGTGTACCGGCGATCACTCCTGCGATCCTGGCCAGTCCCGTGGCCGGATCCAGACTCAGATATGCACCGATGCCGTAATAAATGCCTTCGGTCGACTGCATCAGCTCCTGCCACTCTTCCTCATTATAATAGACAGAGTAAGGATCCCCCAGAGAATTCACCAGCCCGGAATACAGGCCGTCGATCATCTTCTCTTTGTCGATGTCTTCTTCTTTATAATAATACTCCGCTATGACTTCTTCCAGCGCCTCCAGTTTCTCCATCGTCTCTGCGCCGGTCAGGCTCTCTGCGCCATCCTTGCCGGCACTGGCCGCCGTACTGGCGGATTTGTCCGAGACCATCAGATACAGTCTGACACCTACATAGGTACCACAGCCGACCATGGCAGTGATCAACACGCCTGCCAGCAGACCGAGCAGAAAATGTCCGCCTCCTTTGCCGCCCGTCCCTCCTGCCGGCGGACCCGGCTGCGGCGGTATGGGTGGCTGCGGCTGATAGTACGGGCCGTTCATGCCCGGGTTTCTGCCTCCTGGTCCGTAATCGTGATTATAGTAATTGTTGTCTCCGTTTTGATTCAAAATGATTCATCTCCATCCGGTTGATTTTCCCCTGCATCTAAACATCTCATCTAAGCATTTCATTCCTGTATCCCATGTCAGCCCTGACACGGGCAGTTCTTATTTCAGATAATTCCACGGATTGACATAGTTTCCGTTCAGGCGCACGCTGAAATGCAGATGATTCCCCGTAGAACGTCCCGTACTGCCCACTGCCGCGATCTTCTGTCCCTTCGTGACTGTCTGCCCCTTGGATACATACAGCGCGGAACAGTGCATATAGATCGTATAAAGCCCGCTGCCGTGATCGATCATGATATAATTGCCCATGGAATTATTGTAGGCAGCTCCCACTACATCGCCGTCATAGGCCGCCAGGATCGCCGTGCCGCCGGCCGCTGCCATATCCAGCCCGTTGTGGAACTTCTGTACCCCCAGGATCGGATGCATACGATTGCCATAGTCATCGGAGATCCGCTTGTATCCCGGACAGGGCCACGCAAACATGCCGCCGTTGTAGACTCTGGCCTGCGCATTCTCTGCTTCCAGCCTGGCTCTCTCCTCTGCCACCGCCTTCTCCAGCGCGGCGATCTCCGCATTCTCCTGTGCGATCATCGCTTCATACTCTTTGATCGCCGCCTCCTTGGTCGAAATATCGGAAGTCACCGTCTTGATCTGCTGCTCCTTCTGGTTGATCAGGGCGCTGACATTTGCCTCCTCTTCCTCCACGGCGGTCTTCGCCTCTGCCAGAACTTCTTTCTCCGCCTCCAGCTCTTCCTTGCACAGCTGCACAAGCTCCTTGGTGGCCACGTATTCTTCCAGCTTATTCCTGTCATACCGCGACAACGACTCGATATAATCCGCCTTGTTCGTCATATCGGCGAATCCGCCGGCGGTAAAAAGCAGCTCAAGATAGAAGGTATCTCCCTTCTCATACATGAACTTGATGCGCTTCTTCATGGCCTCGTACTGCGCTTCCTGCTGCCTGATGGCTTCTTCCAGTTCCAGCGTGGTCTCCTCGATCTCCGCCTCTTTTTCCGTGATCATTGTATTATATTGCTGAATCTTATTCTGTATGCCGCTTAATTGCTGATCCAGCTGCGTCACATAAGTCGTCAGATCATTCCGGGACTGCTCCAGTTCCTTCTTCAGCTTCTCCAGGTCGGTCTTGTTCGATTTAAGGCCCGAAACTTCCTTCTTCGCCGCATCAATCTCCGCCTCCTTCGCCTTGATGCTGTCATTGGTGAGCGCCGCCTGTGCCGGTCTTGCGTCCGCAAACAGGATCGCAGCGCTGAGAAGCAGACATACTATTCTTTTCCAATATTTCATGCAAGTTATACTCCATTCATCCTAACATCCCAGCGCTTATCCGGCCGGCCTGAACCCCTGTCCGTCACACTCTCAGATGCTTCCTTACCGTAACTATACTTCCCAGAAAACCGATGCCGATACCGATTCCCAGCGAAACAGGTGTCAGCACGTTGAAGATCTCATCCACAGACAGGAAGCTGAGCAGATCCGTCAGCATCGGAAAACGCTCCAGTATATACTGCAGCACGACATTATACAGCGTGTAGATAACGCTCAACGGAATGGTCGCACCGATCGCACCGATCATCATACCTTCGATCACGAAAGGAGATCTGACGAAAAAGTCCGTCGCGCCGATATATTTCATGATATTGATCTCTTCCTTACGCACGGAAATACCGATCGTAACCGTATTGCTGATCAGGAAGACGGACACCGCAAACAGGATGGCTATGATGCCCACCGACACATAGGCGATCAGCGCATTGACGCCTGTCAGCGTGGTAGCCGCCAGCTCCGAGCGGTTGACAAGTCTCACACCGTCTGTGGACTCCAGATAGGTGACGAGTGCTGACTGCATTGACACATCATTCAGATAAATCTCATAGTTGGCCGAATCAGCCAGCGGATTCTCTGTAAATCCGTCCGCATATTCACCCAGATATTCCTGCTTAAAGGACTCCCACGCCTGTTCCGCAGATATGAACCTGATATCAGACACCTCCGGCCGTTTGGCGATCATATCCCCGATCTCCTGAATCCTTGTCTCCTCGATCCCCTGGTCAAAAAAGACCGTCACGGAGACGCCTTCCTCCGCAGTCTTTACAATATGCTGAAAGTTGATAACGATCGCATAAAATAAACCGAACAAAAACAGACAGGCGCTGATCGTGGCAATGGACGCCAGCGTAAACCACTTATTACGGAAAAGGTTCCGCACACCCTGTCTGAGCGTGTAGAAAAAGCTGCTAATCCTCATCAATGTATCCTCCCTTTTCCTCGTCGCTTACAATAACGCCTTTTTTGAGGGTGACCACTCTCTTCTGCATCGCGTTCACGATCTCCCGGTTGTGCGTCACCACGATGACCGTAGTGCCGCTCTCATTGATCTGCTCCAACAGCTTCATGATCTCCCAGGAGTTCTTCGGATCCAGATTTCCCGTCGGCTCGTCCGCCAGCAGCACGGTCGGCTTATTGACAAGCGCCCTGGCAAGCGCCACTCTCTGCTGCTCACCGCCCGACAGCTGCTTCGGCTTCGCCTTGTACTTGCCGGCAAGCCCCACGACAGCCAGTATGCTGGGCACATTCTTCTTGATCTCCTTGTTGGACTTCTGGATGATTCTCTGCGCAAAAGCCACATTGTCATAGACATTCCTGTCCTTCAACAGACGGAAATCCTGGAATACCACCCCCAGATTTCTGCGGAATTTCGGAATCTTCCTGTGCCGTATCTTTGTCAGATCATAGCCCATTACATTGATAAAACCGCTTGTGATCGTCAGTTCCCTGAGGAGCAGCTTGATCAGGGTAGACTTCCCCGAACCGCTGTCGCCCACGATAAATACGAATTCTCCTCTGTTGATATGTAGATTGACATCCTTAAGCGCCGGTGCACCGGTAGAGTATGCCTTGCACACATTCGTCAGTGTGATGATCTCCTTCTGCGGTACCGCGCCTCTCCTTCTTCGTTTCTCTGCCACGTTCTTCACCACTTCCATCTTTCTAGTTCAATCTTAAGATCAATACTCGAAACTTTCCATATACTTCATGTATTTTACTACCATCAGAGCGATCTTGAAGGTGATCGCATCCTCAAATACCCGCAGGTCAAGTCCCGTACTCTTCTGCAGCTTGTCCAGACGGTACACCAGCGTATTGCGGTGAATGAACAGCTGTCTGGAAGTCTCCGACACATTCAGGGAATTCTCGAAAAACTTGTTGATCGTCGTCAGCGTCTCCTCGTCGAAATCGTCCGGGCTCTTCCCGTCGAAGATCTCCTTGATGAACATCTTGCACAGCGGGATCGGCAGCTGATAGATCAGGCGCCCGATCCCCAGCTCGCTGTAGGCGATCACATCTCTCTCCTCGAAAAATATCTTGCCCACATCCAGCGCCATCCGGGCTTCCTTATAGGAACGGCTGACGTCCTTGATCTCCCCGATCGTCGTGCCGTAAGCGATCCTCACATTGCGGTAATTCTCCTTCTCCAGAAAAGCCGCAACGCCCGATGCCGCCCTGTCTATCTCCTTCGCGCTGTCACTCTCGGACAGATCCTTGACCACGATCACGTTGTTCTCATCCACGGCCGTCACAAAATCCCTGCTGTTGCTTCCGAAATAAGTGCGCATGGTCTCAAGCACATTGCTGTCCTTGGCATTGTCCGTCTCTATGATCAGCGCCACCCTTTTGACATCCGTCTGGATATGCAGCTTCTTGGCACGGCTGTAGATATCCACCAGCAGCAGATTATCCAGCAGCAGGTTCTTGATAAAATTATCCTTGTCAAACCGCTCCTTATAGGCCACCAGCAGATTCTGGATCTGGAAGGCAACCATCTTCCCCACCATATAGACATCCTCTCCGATGCCGCCGGCGATCAGGATATATTCCAGTTGCTGCTCATCAAATATCTTAAAATACTGATACCCCTGTATCTCCTGCGAATCGGCCGGCGATCTGGCAAATTCCGCCGCCGGTCTGCCGCACTTCTCCATCTCATCCGCCGTCACGGCCACCGCCTTCCCGTCGGTATCCATAACGCACAGCTCAACCCTCGCGATCGATTTCAACCCTTCAATCGTACTCTGTAAAATCTGATTTGAAATCATACCCCACCTCTTATCATTCTTTAAGCAAATTATACAAATGCAACCCCACTAAATTCATCAAAATAATGCGTCCAGTTTTCATTTTAATCTATATTTACAAAAAAATCTACCACCATTCATGAATTTTTTGTGTACTATTTAAAGAAAAGGAATTATTTTCCAGTTTTTACCGGTTAGACAATTTATACAAAAGGAATAAACTGCAAATTGACCGGTTCGGACAACAAACAGCGGTAAAGAAATCTGCGCAAAGAAACGATATATAATACAGCAGGAGGTGAAATGATATCATGGATATAGCAGCATTATCTATTGCAATGTCAACTGTCAGCACGCAGAGTGCCTACGGCGTGGCGATGCTCAGTAAATCGCTGGATCAGGTTTCGTCCATGGGCGACCAGATTACGGAAATGATGGACACCGCCGGCATGGAGCTGTCTGTCAATCCCGGTATCGGTGCCAATATCGATATCCGGGTGTAAGGCACTGCCACAGCGAAGTCCCATTCACGCTCTGTCTCCGGCTGTTTTAAGCCGGAACCGACTGTGAATGGGACTTTCTGTTATGATACTATTTCAGGCGGATGGCATGCTCCGTTATCTGGATCAGCCCTTCCTTCAACAGATGCCCTACCGCTCTCTTAAACTCATTCTTACTCATCTGGGTCTCCCGTCTGATCACCTCCGGAGACGCCTTATCCGTAAACGGCATCGCGCCGTCGAAGCTCTCGATGATCTCCAGCACTTTCTGCGCATCCTTCTCGATCTGCAGATAGGCCTTCTCCCGGATGCTCAGCGTTAGTTTGCCGTCTTCCTTCACCTCTGTCACCCGTGCGTCGATCACATCTCCAATCTGTACCGCACCGTACAGCTCCCGCTGCGGGATCAGCCCCGAATATCTGTCGTCCACCGCTACAAAAGCCCCGAAGTTCCGGCTGATCTCATAGACCGTCCCTTTGACTCTGTCTTCCTTCCGGTAAGGGCTGTCCGTTGCCAGATACGGATACACATTCATAGTCGCACACAGCCGGCTGCTCTTGTCGATATAGAGCGCCGCCAGACATTCTTCTCCTGCGGACACCCGTCTTGTCTGCTCTTTAAAAGGAAGCAGCAGTTCCTTCTCCAGTCCCCAGTCCAGAAAAGCGCCGATCTTCCCCACCTGCGCCACCTTCAACCGCGTCACGCCGTGGAGCGTGACACCCGGCCTGGCCGTCGTCGCGATCAGGCGGTCTTTGGAATCTCGGTAGATGAACACCTCCACGTCGTCACCGGTCTGTGCCTGCTCCGGCACCTGTTTCTTCGGAAGCAGCACCCGCTCATTGCTGTCTTCCCCGTCCCAAAGATAGACGCCAAAGTCCACTCTTTTCAAAATCTGTAACGTCTGGATCTCTCCCAGCCTGATCATAAGTTCCTCCATTTCTGCCGTGTACGCCAGATGCCGTACTTCATACCGCCTTCTGCTTATCGGGCGCATTCTTTTCCCGGCCGCTCAGCTCCACAATGCTGTACGGCCTGCCGTCTGCCCTGTTCAATGCCACCGTATAGAGCCCGCTGTCTGCATCTGCCGTCACCACCGGGCAGATCATGTCTCCCAGCACAGCCTGATTCTTATACTCCACCCGCAGCTGCTTTACAAAAAAATCCTTCGGGATATATTCCATGGCCATACGCACATATTGTCCGTTGTTAACATGATTGTTCGTATCCAGATGATGTTCCTTCACCGCAAACGATTCCATCGGCCTGCCGTCTGCCGGTATGTGGATCCTGCGCGGCGCATATTCCATCGGATATTTTTCTTCCAGCACGTATCCCTTTAGCATCTTCTCGCTGGGCTTCGCCGGTGCCATCTTCTCCAGATCCATCAGGCTCCAGATGGTATTGGCATAGGAAAGCACCTCGCCCTCCTTCGTCTTCATCACAAAATTACGATATCCGATAAACCCTTTGAAATCATAAGGAGCCGTCCCGATCACGATCCGCTCAGACAGATGCGGATACCGGTTGACACAGATCTGCCACGCGGACAGCATCCATACCTGATTCAGCTCCCGCAGATAGTCCGTGCCCAGACCGATATCTTCCGAGTGAAACGTGGAACAGTCCTGAAAATAATCCAGAAGCGCGATCAGTGTCATATTGCCGTCCGTACCCACTTCACTGTATCTTACCCTGCTGTCAAATGTATACATACCATCACCTTCTTACTTCTCTTATTCAAAAAAACCCGGTGAATCACTTTCACCGGGTCACTTGAGCTGGGCTACAAGGATTCGAACCTTGAAATGACGGAGTCAGAGTCCGTTGCCTTACCGTTTGGCGATAGCCCAATTTCGCGGGTTTCCGGATATGTGCAATCTTCGATTGACCTATCCACGTATATTTTACATTTTATTATGGATTTGTCAACATTAATATTCTTTTCCCCAACAGATACTTATCCCAACCAATATTTCCTGCAAGCATAAAGCGTTTTACAAATCCCGGCATTAAATCCCGTTCCTATAATGATTATCTTTATGATTCACAGTATGCTATCCTTACGTCTCACCGCATTTCCCTTCTCATCAAAGCACTCCTTCGAAGTACCTGTAAAAGCATCAAGCAAAGCCTCTTTTACTTTTGGTTCATCTTGAAATACCATCATCCACACTGAAAAGAATCCCGATTGTTCTGCTGTGTAACGTATATTTCTAAGTTGCTGTTCTTCGTACTCCAACCCTCGATTTTTGATCCAGCTGTTTTTATAATCCTCTGCGATCGTCAATACATGAAACCGATGCTGCCAGCGCTTATCTTTATATTTTTTCCCGTCTGTGCTTTTCGGTTTGTAATCCAGGACTAAATCTTCCATAGTCGCTTTCGCTCTCATCAAAACATCTTCACCGACAGTTTTTAGATATGTTTCGTTTACTTTGGGCAACGCGTCCTCATATGTAAAAGCTAAAAAAGTGTTATGTTGATCCGGCCAAAGCCATCTACCCAGATTACCTTTCCGAATCTTTTCAGACTTTCTGGAATTACAGTAAACACAGCTTAAAAGCAAATTGCTCCAATCTGTTAATGCACCACCGCTATTCCTGCTTTCCTTATGTTCTACAGCCAAGGCATTGTTCACACGCATTTCACAAAAAGAGCAATATGCTCCAATTCTCTTTTCCAGATAGGGTTCGGCCTCCTGATATTTTGAAATTTTAATATAAGGCGCATCCCCTTTATCGACGGGCCTCATCTCCCACTCCCCATTTCCGCTTTTTTGTCAATATATTTTTGGTTCAGATAGGCATAATACGCTGGATTATCACCATAACGAGCAGTTAGAACGTTTAATTTTTCTTTCATTCTATCCAGATCTTCTTCCTTGTCTGCCTGCTCCAAAGCCAGAAAATAATCTTCTGCCAGCTCATACATCTCTTGTTTCTCAGCGCTGTACTGCGGATTCTCTACCCCCATGATATCCTCGGCAATATCCTCAATACTCTGCCCTGCATACTCGTCTCTGATCTCTCCATCCATAGAGATCAGCTGTCCCTTCTTCAAAGATTGAATGATAAAAGGGGAGTGGCTGGCACAAATAAACTGCACTTTGGGAAAAAGTTCCGTGAGTGTATTGATAATCCTCCTCTGCCACTCTGGATGAAGGCTCAAATCAAGTTCATCGATCACAACGATACCCGGGGTCTCCTTAAAAGTATTTTCTTTAAGATAAGGGTTAAGTATACACATTCTGACCGCAATGTCTGTGATAATCTTGATCACATCTCTATATCCGTCACTCAAACCCTCAAATGGTATCCATGTACCATCCGCCTCAACCAACGCCAATCCCTTATAACGCAGAGCATACTCTACTCTCTCACCTGGATTAAGTTCTACACGCATACTCTCCTGAATCGCATCCATGATCAAGGTATATGCCGGGAAATCTTCTCCTCCTTTTTCCTGTACCGCTATCTCTTTCATGTACCTCATATACTGAAATGGCATCTGCATTCCTCTTTTTGCATCAAGACAACGATGATAGGCGTCTGTTCGATTCGGAATATCATCAAATTCAGAGCTTTTATTTTCATTCCACAATCTGGCCGAACTCAAATATAATACCAGTGGTAAAATCAGTCCTTCATCTGTTCCGTCACTGGCTTTCATCGCCTTCTCCCACCGAACAACTTCCTTTTGCATCGGATTACTCGCGGCAAACTTCGTACGACTGTCTTTTTTTTCCAGGATACGCCTATATACAAACTTATGCCCATCCATTAAAAGCTCCGTTTCGACAGAACATGGATATTGTTCGATTCCGGAGCTTATCAATACATCCTTTTGATCCGTCCTCTGGTTTTTACGCCGGACATCACTATCTGATATATTCTGCACAAAACGACTGGGAACATACTCTTTATATGCTGCAAGATAAGCCCCCATTGCTACATTAACCGCCTCCAATACTGTCGTCTTCCCCGAAGCGTTCTTTCCAATCAGCAAATTCATATTTTTATTAAGATATATCGTTTTCTCTTCAAAACGTCTGTAATTACGTAATGAAATCTTCCTGATATAAAAATCTTTCAACCTCAGCATCCTCCACACTGTTTCGGCATATTCTATTATTCTACCCCCTGCACTTCTTTTATAATATACCATACTGTGCTTCTTTATAACAGTATCTTTTGCTGCCACTTTTACTATATCCGGCACCAGGTTACAGTTCACGACGGATCTTCCCTTTCTGTTTTCTCCTACATGACATTGCCAGTCAAATGATAAGTTGTCGTATAACCGTAACTGCCTATCACTTCATAGCCGTCCAACAATGGACATTTTTGCAATATTGTATTCAAAACATTCTCGGCATTAACATCGCCGGAATCCGTAGTAATATTGACGAGCAGACTCTCATCATTCTGATACGGTATACTTTCCAATTCTGCGATTTCATCTATCTCATAAAAAACGGCGCTTTTATAGTTTCGCGCTTCGAAAAACGACCATGTCAATTTCCATCCCGTATCGTAGACATAAATGACATTCTCGTTTTGATATTTCCCGGTTTTCTCTAAAAATGTGACGGAATCCAAATATAAATATTCCCATGTACATGTTTTCCATGTATTAACCGTGATCACAGATACACAAATGCAAAGTACAATCGTCTGCTTTTTCTCATCCAGTATCCTTTGCATGCCGGCATAAAGAAAACTATAAATTGCCAATAACACAACCGTATAAATGGGCAATATATATCTGGATTCCATCATGACTGCCATTTTAGTAACTATAAGAAAATAGCAGACACTCGGAAACAGCATCATATACCATAATACTTTTCTATCTGCCATCTTTTCTATAAATATTATCTTTCCGCAAATCATTCTGCAGACTAAAATAAGCAGAACAGTTATTATAATATAAGTAAGCATTCCTCCAAACAACTGCTCATTAATAAAAGCATAGAATATTTTTACTCGCATAAGATATTCAGAAAAATCAGTGTTTCTCAGATTATTGACAGATTGCTGCCCACGATACCCGTCTTTTAGAAACATATGCTTAATCATATTTGGAAAAATCATGACCGCTATTGAACCGGAGCCTGCCATGGATAGAATAAATACTATTACATCTCTGTATCTTTTGCATAGCAGCAAATAGATTCCAAATGCGATACACAGGAAAAATAAATATACAATAAAATAGTAATGCGTCAGAGCTCCAGTGATCGATGTCCCAATAACAGCCACATAAAATTTCCGGTCACATCCTTTCTTTACAGCCTCCAAAAACAGCCACGTTATAAAAGTAACCATGAACATTGTCATAATATACATTCTAAGAAAAGACGCGGCAGAAAGAATGCCTGCTGACAGGATAAAAGCGAAAGAACCGAATGTTACAGCCACCGGACTTGGAGTCAGCTCATTCAGCATACGCCGCACTGCCCAAAGCGTCAATACCGCAAAAGCAATATTGACAACTCCCGCATACCATATGCTGAATTTTTCCGCAAACAAAGAACAGATCGTGTGTACCAAAGCATAGTATAATGGCGGATGGACATCTCCTGCCTGATTATTCCATACCATATGATAATCAAATCTATTATCCTCAACAGTTACATATTCCATCCATGCATCGGCCGCCGGAGAATAGATTTGCCCGTTTACCGGCATCATCCATCCTTTCGCATCGTTAGCCAGACCATAAGTCAGAACCTCGTCAATGTGCATATTTCTCTTGTTGTCAATAACTGATATCAGCAATGCCACCAACAGGATATAGATAAAAATACTTTTGACTTTTATCCTGTTTCTATTGACAATAAAGCCACAAATATTCATTGTCCGTGCAACCCCCTTGCAGATAATACTTTTTATCATGATACTCCAGCATTTCTTCTCCGCCATAAGATGAAATAATACAATCAGGAATAAAATCTTCATCTTCAAATTGGGAACTTTCATTAACCACCATGATATGATTTATACAAATATCCGAAGCTTCCAATCGCTGCCACACAGGATATTCATATGTATCGCTGCCTAAAATCAACCCGATCTTCTTTGTTTCCTCAGGCAACATATCACACACTTCTTTATACTCATCATAAAGATGACCCTGGTGATAAAAATACCCGCGGAACCTGTCCACCGAACCAACTTGTGAATTCTGCCAGTGAAAATCCACCAACCCGGACAAATCCACACAACACATAAAAAGTATGACAGTTTCCGGCCATACAGCTATTTTCCTATTCCCCATATAATTCCTGAAATCTTCCGCCTCATAAGCTATGGCAGGACAAAGAATCGCCAAATAAGATATCATATATCTTGATACAAAGGGCTCCCATCTGACAATGCAACAGAATAAAATAAAAAGAACAGCAGCCGCCACCGCGTAAAACTTACCTGCTTCATTTTTCTGTTTCCTGAATCGATATACTCCCCATATCAGGCACAAAATAAAGCACCACGCGATCACATCATTCACTGCCGTATCATGACCATACGTTCGGGCTTCATGAAGAAAAAACACTCGCCCGTCTTCCGATATGCATGGATCGTCAATCACTACATTTAATATCCCCGCCATACGATATACTATCGCTTCCATCCAATGTCTACTCCTTGGAATATAAATGGTCGGAATATTAAAAGCGTAGTTTTTTAATCCGTTAATCAATATATATGCCGGCTTTATGGTTCCTACTAATTGCCTCTGTCCTGCGATAGACAGAGAAATAGAACCAAATGAGCTGATATTACGCAGCAGCTCCGGCAAAAGTGTCAACACTATTCCACAAAATACCCCCCCCCGCTAATTTCAGGAGAATAAGAGCCGACTCTTTTCTTCTAATACATTTTATCAATAACTTGTGAGTAAAAAGTTTGTGTCGTTTAAGAAGCCCATGAACCCCAGTAAGTTCCAGACTCATCCTGCTGTTCTTGAATTATTTGCGTTATGCGCAATTCCGGCTGTCTCCCTAAAAGGCAGAAAAAATACTTCCGCAAATAATGCATGACGGCTGCTTCTGATACCCTCCCTCTGGCAGGTGTCCTCTGGTAGCGAAGCTGGCCGGGGCTGATCTCTCCGGTATAACTGACGGAAAGACCCTGCAATATTCCCATTGCTATACAGGACAGCGCCATGTGCATCTCAGTAGCACGTACGGCTTCCAATACTTTCCGGCGGGATTTTTCCCTTTCCACACGCTCAAGTGCCGTGGGTTCCCCTTTTTTCTGGTAATGGTTCAGTTTTGGCATATGCTTTGACCAGAATCGGTAACAGAATGCCCCGGTCTGCTGTTTCAGCTCCCGGAAAGTACATTCGATCCGGAACCTGTAACTGTAAAGCCTGATGATGGACAACGGCTCCAGTTCCAGGCTGGTGCTGGCCAGGATGCTCTGGACCCCGTCCATTTCCACCAGGACAAAGCGCAGCTCCTGATACAGCCCTTGTCCCCACAGCAGATCGGTACAATAATAGCGTATGAATTTTTTCCGGCTATAGAGCCCGATCTCTGCTTCCTGGAAATTTTCCTTATGGGAAAGAAATAGTTCTTTCAGATGGACAGCAGGCCCTTTTTTAGGCGGACGTCCTCTTCCAGCCTTACGCGGGGAAGGTTTCTCAAAGGCAACACAGGATTTCTTTGCTTTCGTGACGATCTCCATGCGTGTATTCCCATTCTTGTTGAGGGCCGCCAGTT
>ERZ808046.215-NODE-215-length-70868-cov-5.154511_pt1 | contig 70868 bp, 64 predicted proteins | sample MGYA00380196_ERZ808046 | MGnify/ENA primary metagenome ERZ808046 (study PRJEB31490, sample SAMN06133421) | mouse gut metagenome | isolation source: Z6_2 | host: mice | place: China: Chengdu | collected 2015-05 ... | reverse complement strand
GGTTTCAATGAATCAACTAAGATGGCAAACGAACATAAGTTAAAAGGTAAGGCAAGGGCAATGAGTCTGATCGGGGGCACAGCAGTTGACCTAGGTGATATGGCTGTGACTGCAGGAGTGGCAACTGTTGGTGGTATGTTAGGAACAAGTGCAGTTGTTGCAGGTGCTGGGATTTTAGGTATAGCAACAGCACCTGCTTGGTTAACGATAGGTGTTGGAGCTGTCGCGTCTGTAATAGCATGTAAAGTTGTATCTGATCGCATAAAGAGTAGCGATCTTAAATCATTTGTAAAAGAAAAATGGAATGATTTTTTGAATTTTAATTCTAGAGAGATATAGGGGGAAGGTAATTGAAACAGGCTTTTAGAAAAGCACAATATCAAATTGTGACTGTGCTTATTTATAATAAGGGGGAAAATAGTATAGCAATGCTATTTGATTTCATAGTAATTTTAACTATATTATCTAGAAAAATACCTTCATTTTTATACCAATATAATATAGCTAAGTGTTTACTATATTTTTATACAGTAAATTTGGCACTATTACTAATCTGTAGGGTATTTTGGAATTGTTACTCGAGGTTTAGATATGTTGGAATTGTTGAAGTGTTTTCTAACTATTTAACTATGTGTATAGCCCCCTTTTTTATTGGAAGTGAATTAGGTATTTCGATGAAAAATATTATTGTCAGCATAATAGCGATAATAATATATTATATTATTTCTATGATTTTAAGTTCTTGGTATGGTAATAGAAAAGAGATTATAAATAAAATTTCTCATTACATTTTTTATGGAGTAGGTATAGTTACATTGATTACAATCCCTATAGGTTATTTCTTGAACAATAATATGTTGATGGGACTAGGGGCTATAACTTTTGCGATGATGGGTACTTTAAAATATATTCCGTATTGGCTAATATTAGATACTACTTATCGCCGTAACTTAATAAAAGAGTTTGGCCCTATAGGCATTGAGAAATCTGCAATTTTTGCATCAAAAAAGAAAAGCAAATAAATTGCTTATTTTAATGACATTAGGGAGTTAAAAGATGAAGAATTTGATATAGGCGAAGGCTTAGCAACTAGAAATGGATTGACACAGATAAAGATGCATCTTTTAGACAGGTTGAGCAACACCAAGGAATAAACATTGCCAGCAAGACTTTATCGCTCTATGACGGTTTCAATGAATCAACTAAGATGGCAAACGAACATAAGTTAAAAGGTAAGGCAAGGGCAATGAGTCTGATCGGGGGTACAGCAGTTGACCTAGGTGATATGGCTGTGACTGCAGGAGTGGCAACTGTTGCTAGTATGGGTGCAGTGGGAGTTACTACTTTTATAGTGGGGGTAGCACCTATATGGCTTACTATTGGTGTTGGGACTTTAGCTGCAGTATTTGCTGCTAAAAAAGTATCTGAATTTATTGATAAGTATGGAATAAGAAAGAAAGCAAAATGTTTAATAGATGATATTTTGAAAAATGGCGTAAACAGCACACAAAAAATAGTAGGAACTAGTGTATGATAAAAAAAGCTTATAGAAAAATAATGTTTCAATACGTAACTAGGTTAAATTATGATAAATTTGAAAACTCGATAATGTTAGCGATAAATAGCTTGTTGTCATTTTTATTTATATGCTTAAATTATTTAAAAATAGCATCAGTGATTCCATATCAAAGTAAGATAATGTACTTCTACTTGATAACATTTTTTCTATTGGTGGCCGTGCGACTTGTTTGGAAGTGGTATCACTCGAGGAAATGGGCTGGAATAGTGGAAGTAGTTTCGACATATGTAAATACCATAATAGTAGTTCTTATATTAGCAGATTTAGCAGAGATTTCAATTGAGCAATTAATTATATATATAGTAATTGTAGCTATATTCTATGCTGTATATTTAGGATTATCTGTTTGGTATGAAATACAAGGAGAGACAGCAGATTTATTTTCTAAAAAAATAGTAACTGTAATTACTAGTATAGGTGTTATTTCAGGGATACTAGGAGAGATTACAGATACCGAATTCTTTTGGAATGTGGTAACTCTCTTATTGGCTATGCTTAGTTCAATAAAAATTGTTAACTATTGGCTGATTTTAGATACACCTTATCGTCGTAACCTGATAAAAGAGTTTGGCCCTAAGGATATTGATAGGTCGGCAATTTTTATATCAAAAAAGAAGAGCAAATAAATTACCTTTTTGATGATATTGGGGGGAGAAGATGAAGATTGATGTGGGAGAAGTATTAACGACCAGAAATGAATTGTCACGGACAAAGCAACTTCTTTTGGGCAGTTTGAGTGATGCAAAAGTGGCAGCTGATTCGGTCAAGAAAAGTAGTGCGTTGGCAGGCCAAGTAAAAAAGGCTGTTGAAGCAGAATATGCTAATTATAAAATTCCGTTTATCAAAGTGCTTGAAGAATCATTGATCGGCCTGGTGAATACCTTTGATCAAAAAATCGATGACTTCAAAAAAACTGTGGAAGAGACGGCAGATGATGCGGTGATCGATACGCAAACGATCGATGAGTTGAAACAAACACTTCAGACAAAGCAAAATGAACTAAAAGAATTGGATGCTTCGTTTAAAAAAACATATAGTAGTGTTTCAGATATTGTCAGTGTGCATGTGCCAAGTATTGGTGGGATAACCAAAGAGTTGTCTGATACCAAAAAGGTATATGAGAACACGAAAAAATGGCTCGAAAGTTTTGAAAAGCAAAATGAAGCTTTTCAAACGATCGATGATCAGCTTGAACTACAGCTAAAAGCAGTCGGTAGTGTCGGGGCTGAAGTTTCTAAGGGTTACGGGACATTAAATACAGGCTCGTATTTATTCAATCCTAGTTATTTGACAAGTTCACAAAAATTCGACAAGGATATGCGGGCAACTGTGATCAAAAGAAATCCAGCATTGGAGATGTTGAGTGGCACAGACCTAGATACGCGAACATTGAATGATATTTCAAAAATGATCGGTGACTTAAGATGGGGCAAAGGTAAATATAAGATCGCTAAAGATACACAAAAGTATTTGATAAGTGCATATTTAGTGGCAGCTTTAAAGCAAGATAGTAAAGGGCGGATCGGATTTAAGACAGCTGAAGAGTTGTACCAAGAAATAGAAAAACATCTTCCAAAGGCTGCCCGAGAAAAGTTAGAAAAACCTTTGAGAAAATTGATCGAGCATTTGGATAACAAGTATATCGTCAAAGCATTTCAAACTCCAAAATCAGGACTATCAAAGAAAAACATGCGTGTTTTGATCGATATCAAAGCTAATGTTGTCAAAGGCGGTGAAAAATTAGCTAAACAATTGTATATCTACGATACTAAAAAGATCGTAGCTCCTCAGCAAAAAGGGAGCTTGAAACTCAAAGATTATCTTAAAGAAGCCAAGAGTAGTGCCTTAAAAGAGCTGAATTTTAAAGCAATGTTCAAAGATCTTAGTAAGGCTAAAGGATTAGGACGAGTTATCCCTGGAATAAACATTGCCAGCAAGACTTTATCGCTCTACGACGGTTTAAACGAATCAGGTAAGATAGCGAATGAACATAAGCTTAAAGGCAAGGCGAGGGCGATGAGTTTGATCGGTGGCACAGCAATCGATCTAGGCGATATGGCAGTGACAGCTGGTCTATCGACTGTTGGTAGTATGGTGGGAACATGGGGTGTCGCTGCTGGATTGGGATTTTTAGGTGTTACAACAGCACCAGTATGGTTAACAGTGGGAGCAGGAGCTGTGATTGCTACTGTTGCAGCTGTAGGGGTATCAAAAATTTTAAATGATACGGGAGCAAGAAAATCACTTAAAAATACGTGGAGTAATTTTTTAGGAAAATTTGGTAGTTAAAAAAGATGAGGTAAGTACATGAGAGCTTCTTTCAGAAAAGTGTTGTATCGGTATACAATGAAAGTTAGATACAACAAGTTGGAAAATACAATATTTATAATGGTAAACGCTAGTATATTATTTTTGCTTTATATAGGGATCGAAGCAGAAACATTACCATCACGTATTATTCCACATATTTATAGAGACAAATTATTGATGTTTTATGTAGTCACTACGTTATTGCTAATATTTTTAAGAATACTTTGGCCTTGGTATCATCGACTTAGATATGCTGGAATTGTTGAAGTAGTATCAAATTATGTAGATGTGATCATAATTACAGTATTATTTGGATGGGTAACAGGTGCTAGTAAAACATCTATGAGTATTGCAATATCCATAGTTTTATTGTTTGATGCTGCTGTTTTTATAGTAGGAGCAATATATACAAAGATTGGCCAGTACGCGATATATTCCATTGTTATTGCAGGTCTGGTAGTCATCTTCTTTTATTTTATTACAGATAAGGAAGTTTTTGCGAATTTGGCATTTATCCCAGCAGGCTGTATTCTTTCAATTAAAGTTACTCCATATTGGCTAATGCTAGACACCCCCTATCGTCGTAATCTAATAAAAGAATTTGGACCTAAAGATATTGATAGGTCGGTAATTTTTGTATCAAAGAAAAAGGAGAGAAATAAATGAGAGTAGTAGCATTACATCAAGAAAATATGATGACTATTGAGCGTCATTTAAAGAGCGAACAGTTGGTAGATCTAATTGAATATATCGATATGATGGGATATGGCGAAGGTGTCTATAAGACAGGTCCAGCAATGGTATCCCTGCCGACTGATCAGTTTTTGGCAGATGAGATCGATTTTAAGGCTTATGCCCCGATAAGCGTTGAGGTCGAGCTTGAGGAAAATCCTTTTGATTGGCAAGCGATTTTGGATATTCCTGAAGCCGTGACAGAAACAGTTCGCTTTGGAGATGAGATCAATGATGCCTATCAAAAGATCATTGACTTTCTCAAGGAAAAAAATCTACCGATCCCAGAACGATTTTTTATGGTGTTTACCCCGATCTATGCTGATTATTGGGTAGACTTCATCTTTCCGATCAAGCCGATCGAAGAAAAGTAGGTGAAAAGTGATGATAGCACATGGACAAAGCATTACTGCAAAAAATGTTATTAGTTTAAATTGCGTTGTTGATATGGAAATGATGAATGCAGCATTCACAGATTTTATCGATAATGTGACCAAAGCAGGTTACACACCTGTTGGAAATGTATTTTTTGCTAATGGAGGCGAGTTGATGCAGACTGAGGCGATCCCGATGCAACTTTTTGTCTCAGTGGAAGAAGATTATCATGGTGGCTTGACTGAAGAGTTCAATTACCGTACTTATTTTCAAGTGAGAAGAGTACTGCAAACGCGTGTTAAAGGGATGAGTCAATTGGATTTTGCACGTGGGATGGAAACTTTAGGGGAAGCTATAACAAAATTAGATGGTGAGTATCCAAACACCCCGACATTTTTTGTTTTCACTGAATTTGAAGGCGAGGTTTATACTGATATCGGTGTGGGATTACAATTTGAAGAAAGCTAAGGGAGGTATTTTAGATGGGAAAAGTCGGAGTCTATTTTCAAGAGTGGCAAACGACAGTAAAAAGGAATCAAGCCGCACTTGACCGAGTGGATTCTCTTAAACAGGTAGAGCTTAAGAAGACAGACTTAAAGCAGTTTAGAAATGTAAATCAGACGATCAAACGCTTTAATCAAGCACTAAATGCGTTGAAAGATCAGACGGTAAATGAAACACAACAACTGATCCAGCTAGGGTTAAATAAGCAAAATGACGATGCACAATACGGAAAGTAAGTTAGGTGGTCGGTATAATTTAATCGTTTCTTCTACAAAAGAAACGCTGAAACAAGCAACTTTTACAGACCTGAATTGTCAAATCAAGTTAGAAAAAGGCTAACTGCTCATTTGTAGGTTATAATGCCCTCTAAGTATACAGATGAAATAGAAAATTCATCTTATTGAAGTAAATCCCCTAAGTTGGACAAAAGAATCTGACTTAGGGGGGGTACTATGACTAAATTTAGTTTTGAAGTTAAACTTAAAGCTGTTCGAATGTATTTAGCTGGTATTGGTTCATCTACTACTGCCCGAAAATTAGGCATTAGTACCTTGACTCCAAAAATTTTGTATGAATGATAGTTCGCTTATGGTAAGATGATTATAGGTCATTTGTGATTTTTCTTTACTTTTGTTTGTAGTTACTCAAAAGTCTATCACAAATGGCTTTTTTATTTTTCTAACTTGATTTTACAAACTGCGACACTTATGCTCGAGGTTACTTTGATGAATAGTCAAGCACAAAAGCGGGGAGAGTGGGAACCCGTTCTTCGCCATGCGACAAATCTCACAGTAGATGAATATCCGAAAAATGTAATCACTTTATTTATTGCTGATGAACTTGATGATAATACTGTTAACATATGGCGTGCTGTTGCGAGTGTTAAGCTTAAGGCATCAAATAAAAATGAATTTGCTGATTTAGTTAAAATTTTTCCACTTGAAAATAAAGAATTAATTGATATGCTTCAGAACAATAGTACTGAAGAAAAGTTATTAAAAGCAATCGATGAATCTTACTCTAAATTTGCTGGAAGTTTTGATCTTGGATGGAGAGATGCGATATTGGATCATGCAAATAGGGGGAAATAAGTTAAACAAAAATTTAAATGTTGCGGAGGGCTTTTGAAGCATATAAGGAAATTATAGAAGCAAGTGACCAAATTTTACAATGTTTGTAGCTATTAATTATAAACAAAAATCCTAATTCTGGCGAGTGCTAGAATTAGGCTGGATAGAGGTTCATTTAGGTATTTGCATTAGAGCCAGTATTTTTTTCAGTCATTTTTGATAGGCAAGGCGTGGTGCTTGCTCCTCGGTCAAGATGATTCCACAATAAGTAAAACCATTTTTTTCGATCAGATGTTGCATGCGTTTATTATTTTGATGAGTGTCGATCCGGATATTTGGTTTGAGCTGTTCACAAAAGGCTAATGCTTTATTAAAGACGCCTTTGACTTTACCGTTACCTGCAATGCGATGGATCGTACCATAAGGCTGGTCATTGAGCCAAGCACCATCGATCTGCTGATATGTTGGATCTTCACCTAAGATAAAAGCAAAGACACCCCCGATGTTTCCGGCTTCTTCAATGACATAGAGGTGTTTAGCGGTAATATCAGCTTTTAAGAGATCCAAGGGCGGATGACTCTTTCCCCATTGGGTAAGATTGTTGTCTTTTGCCATTTGAGTGCGGGCAAAAGCATAGATCGCACTGATCGCGGGGAGATCAGCGGTAGTAGCTAAGCGAATAGGCAAGCGTATTCCTCCTCGTTAAAATATTTAACTTAATTTTAGCAAAGAAAAATTTTTTCGCAAGAGGGATTGCATTTACGAAAAGTAAGTGCTATTGTATTGATAACGATTTGAAAAGAGGAATTACGATGAAGACTTTAGTTATCAACAATATGGCTCATACATGTTGTCCTTCTTCGCGCCAGCTAGCGAAGAAGGTCCATTTGAGTTGAGTTTTTTAACGTAACTAGGGGGACTTCTTCAACGTAAGAGGGCGCAGACTTTTTTAAGTTTGCGCCCTTTTTTTCTACTCAGATCGCAGAAAGAAGGGAAGAATATGATATATCAGGATGTATCACAGCTGATCGGCCAAACACCGTTGATGAAACTTGCAGTCGAAACGCCAAACCATGTATCGATCTATGCCAAGTTAGAGATGTTTAATCCAGGTGGCAGTATCAAAGATCGATTAGGGGAGTATCTCATGGATGATGCCCAGAAAAAAGGCTTGTTGACAGCAGAAACGACCATCATTGAACCCACCGCGGGCAATACCGGGATCGGTCTAGCTTTAGCAGCTCAAAAACGGGGCCTAAAAACGATCTTAGTCGTGCCCGAAAAATTTAGCCAAGAAAAACAGATCTTGATGCGTGCGCTAGGTGCAAAAATAGTACATACGCCAAGTGGATCAGGGATCAAAGGTGCGATCGCTAAAGCCAAGAAATTAGCTACTCAGATCCCGGATAGCTACTTACCGCTACAATTTGAAAATCTAGCTAATCCAGCTGCTTATGCAACTAGTTTGGCTCCAGAGATCGTTACCGAATTTATGGAAAACAAGTTGAGTTTGGCTGCTTTTGTAGCAGGTGCCGGTAGTGGGGGGACGTTTGCTGGAATTGCGCAAGTGTTAAAGCAAAAATTTCCTGGGTTAACAGCAGCAGTAGTTGAACCAGAAGGCTCAATCCTAAATGGTGGCGCTTCTCATAGTCATTTGACTGAAGGGATCGGAGTTGAATTTATTCCGCCATTTTTTGCTAAAACTAAGCCAGATGTGATCTATACGATAAGTGATCGAGAGGCTTTTGAACAAGTCAAGCAACTGGCGCTGACAAATGGTTTATTCGTTGGGAGTTCAAGTGGCGCTGCTTTGGCGGCTAGTCTGAAATTAGCAAAAGAGCTCCCTCAAAACAGTAATATCGTCACGATTTTTCCCGATAGTTCAGAACGTTATTTAAGTAAACACATTTATCGATTCGAGGAGGAGATTTAAATGAAATTTGATTCAAAGTTGATCCATGGTGGTATCAGTAGTGATAAGACGACCGGTGCGGTGAGTGTACCGATCTATCAAGTCTCGACCTATAAGCAAACAGAGTTAGGGGGAACACCAGCTTATGAATACTCTCGAACCGGTAATCCAACGCGCCATGCACTGGAACAGCTGATCGCAGAGCTAGAAAATGGTACGCGTGGTCTAGCTTTTGCTTCGGGATCGGCAGCGATCCATGCTGTTTTTAATTTATTTTCTAAGGGAGATCATGTTGTCGTAGGAAATGATGTATATGGCGGAACTTTTCGGTTGTTGAATACAGTCTTAAATCGTCTTGGCTTGGAATTTACAGCCGTCGATACCCGTGATTTAAAGGCAGTCAAACAAGCGATCCAGCCAAATACTAAGGCGCTCTATTTAGAAACACCGACTAATCCTTTGTTACATGTCTCTGATCTGAGTTCATTAGCTGACTTGGCCCATGCTAACGAGTTATTGGTGATCGTGGATAATACCTTTGCGACTCCATATTTGCAACGGCCATTAGATCTAGGCGCTGATATCGTGGTCCATAGTGCTTCAAAATATCTCGGAGGCCATAGTGATCTTGTGGCAGGCTTAGCAGTTACCAAGAGTCAAGACCTCGGGGACAAATTAGCTTACTTACAAAATGCGATCGGGGCTATTTTAGGGCCACAAGATAGTTGGTTATTATCGCGGGGGATCAAGACATTAGCGGTCCGGATGCGCGCGCATAACGAAAACACTAGAGCTATCTTTGAATTTTTGCAAAAGCACAAAAAAGTTGCTAAGATCTATTATCCTGGTGATCCAAGTGCGCCAGAGTATGAACTTGCCAAAAAACAAATGCGTGATTTTGGGGGGATGATCTCATTTGAATTGGTAGCTGGAGCTGATGTAAAAGCCTTTATCGAATCCTTGCAGTTGATCACGCTAGCAGAAAGTTTAGGTTCAGTGGAAAGCTTGATCGAAGTACCTGCGATCATGACACATGGAGCGATCCCACGTGCGATCCGGCTAAAAGATGGGATCAGCGATGAATTGATCCGCCTATCAGTGGGGATCGAAGCAAAAGAAGATCTGCTCCAAGATCTAAAGCAAGCTTTAAAGCGGGCCTAGGTAAATTTAAAGAATTCTTTAGAAGTTTTAAGTTAAAAGTTGTGTACAATTAGTAAGTACAGGGAGCAAAAAATAATTGCGAGGTGACGCAAAATCAGATTTTTACGTTTCATTTGGAATCTATTTTTGACCCTTTTTATCACTGCTAGCTTAAGTTTGGGCTTGTTGTGGTTTATGACTAGTCCTTACGCGCTCCCAGTTGTGCGTGAGATACAGACTTTGGTAACTAAGATCATTCCAGCTCAAGGAAAGCTACCGAATGTCAAAACTGAAAGCATATCCCAAGGTGATCCAACGGCGCAAAGTTATTCTGAAGATACCAATGCGCAGGCGTCAAATGGCGCCCGTTGGAGTAAAAACACAGCGACTGTTTATCTTGAAGCAAGTGATGAACGCTTCCGAACCGCCTATTTAAGGGCGATCGAAAATTGGAACCAAACTGGGGCTTTTAACTTTGATTTGACTGATGATAAAAAACGAGCCCAGATCATTTTAAAACAACAAAATGATGCCAATACCAGTGCAGCTGGGGTGACGCATACCATGATAAATCAATTGACGAATCGTCTGACCAGTGCAGATGTCTATCTCAATTCCTATTATTTACTGAATGCGCAGTATGGTTATTCCCAATTACGGGTAACTAATACAGCAGAACATGAATTAGGGCATGCGATCGGTTTGGCGCATGATGATGAAAATGTCTCAGTGATGCAATCGGCCGGATCATATTATTCGATCCAACCAAAAGATATCGAAGCTGTAAAAGCACTCTATCAAGAAGGCTAGAGTTATTAGGAGAGGTCTGCTATAGTTGAGAAGTAGCAATGAGGAGGATATTTATGACTTTGAAATTAGTTACAGCGACTCCAGCTGATCTACCTAAGATAAAAGAATTGTATTTGAGTGTTTTTCCAGCCGTAGAACGGATCCCTTTTTGGCTGTTAAAAAAGCGCACTAAGACCGGGATAGCCGAATTTTGTAGTCTCTATGACGATGATAACTGGGTCGGTTTTATCTACACGGTCAAAAATGCCGAACTGGTCTATGTGTTCTTTTTGGCGATCAAAGAAACTGAGCGCTCTAAAGGGTATGGCAGTGGCTTGATGGAGCTGATAAAAGAACGTTATCAAGGGCAAGTGATCGGCTTAAGTGCTGAAAAGCCTGATGCAACTGCGGCTAACAACCATGAGCGTTTACGGCGTTTGAAGTTTTATGCTAAAAATGAGTTTTTACCGACTGATTTTTATACAGCTGAAAAAGGTGGTGTGGAGTTTGAGTTTTTGACCCAAAATGGGCAAAAGATCAGACCACAAGCTTATCCAGAGTTAATGGCGCAATGCCTAGGACTGTGGCAAAAATTCTTATTACCGATCAAAGTAGTTAAAGATTAGTCAAAAAAAGTGGTTCATTTGGGCCACTTTTTTCATTAGCTTGAAAAATTTGCAAAAAAGTGGATTAAATTAGATAATAAAAATTATCAAACTTAAAGGAAGAAAAAAATGAAACGATTAGTGTTGGCAGAAAAACCAAGTGTTGCTCGTGATCTAAGCAAGATCTTGGGAGCAGACCAAAAACACAAAAATTATTATGAAGGCAAAGATCATGTCGTTACTTGGGCTCTTGGGCACTTATTGACTTTGAAGATGCCGGAAGATTTAAAGAATGAATGGCAAACTTGGCAAATGGAAACTTTGCCAATGATCCCTAAGTATATCGGGACTAAGCCGTTGCCTAAAACCAAAGCACAATTAAAAGCGATCGCTAATTTAGCTAAACGAAAAGATATCTCAGAAGCGATCATCGCTACTGATGCAGGGCGTGAGGGCGAATTAGTGGCGCGCTGGATCTTGGAATATATTCGTTTCAATAAGCCAGTCAAACGTTTATGGATCTCTTCACAAACCAATAAAGCGATCAAAGAAGGATTTGCTGCACTAAAACCAGCTAAAGCTTACGATGATCTTTATTATTCGGCCTTAGCTCGGGCTAAAGCTGATTGGCTGATCGGATTGAATGTGACGCGCGCTTTAACGGTCAAGTACCAAGATAATTTATCTGCTGGTCGGGTCCAAACGCCAACTTTAGCTTTGGTCGCTAAGCAAGAAGAAAAGATCAGCAAATTTATCCCGCAAAAATATTTTACGCTCAGTCTCGAAGTTGCTGGTCAAAGAGCAACTAGAGTCCAAAAAGATCCTTATGCCCTAAAGGAGCGCCAAGCAGTAGATGAACTCGTTAAAAAGCTGAGTTCCCAAAATGGTAAAGTCGAGCAGATCACGGCTAAAGATAAGACGATCCCGGCCCCTTTACCATATGATCTAACAGAATTACAGCGCGTTGCTAACGAAAAGTATGGTTATTCAGCTAAAAAGACCTTGTCATTAGTCCAAAGTTTATATGAAGTTCACAAGATCGTATCTTATCCTCGGACTGATAGTAAATATCTGTCTAATGACTTAAAAGTGACGTTAAAAGATCGTTTACATGCGATCGCTGGTTTGTTTCCAGAAGCTAAGCAGTATGCTGTTAAGGGGGCAAAAGTCGTTCAAAATAAAGCTTTTAACGATGCTAAGGTGACAGATCACCATGCTTTGATCCCAACTGAACAGTTGCCACAATATAATAAGCTTAATAGTGATGAACATCGGATCTATACTTTGATCGCCGAAAGATTTGTGGGGTTATTTGCAGCGCCTCACAAAGAACGCCAAGAAAAGATCGTGTTTGTATTTGGTAAGGAACATTTTAAATTGACCCAAACCAAAGTCATTGAAGCTGGTTGGAAAAAGAAGGAAATCCCAGAAAAGTCAGTCGCTAAGTTTAGCGAAGGCATGCAAATTTCGCCGCGTTTTACGGTCAAAGAAGCCTTAACGACTCCACCTAAACCTTTGAGTGAAGGAGCGCTTTTAGCTCAAATGGAGCGTTATAGCTTAGGGACACCAGCGACCCGCGCGGAGATCATCGAAAAATTAGTCAAATCAGAACTGATGGAACGGACTAACAATAGTTTACGGGTGACTAAAAAAGGCCAACAATTGCTGGAATTGGTCAATGAAGAGCTCGTTAGCCCACAATTGACTGAAAAGTGGGAACGACAACTTGAACAGATCGCTAAGGGAAATTATGATAGCAAAAAATTCTTACGTGAGATCGAAACTGATACGAAGCGTTTAGTTCGTGAAGTCAAGAATAGTCAACAAAAATATCAAGACTTTTCATTGACTAAGAAAAAATGTCCTAAATGTGGTGCCTTTTTGAAGGAAAAGAAGGTCCGGGATGGTAAATTGCTAGTCTGCACCAGTGAAAGTTGTGATTATAAGCGCCGCGCTGAGGCAAAAGTCTCCAATCACCGTTGTCCAGTTTGTCATAAGAAGATGTTGATCGTCAGTGGCAAAAATGGTGATTATTTCAGATGTAAATATGATGGTACGACTGAAAAATTAACTGGGGGCAAAAAGAAGAACAAGAAGATGACCAAACATGAAGAAAGACGGCTTTTAAAGAAGATCAATCAAGATGATGAACCGCAAGAAAGTGCTCTAGCGCAAGCTTTAAAAGCTGCGTTAGGTGATAATAACGTTTAAAATAAATAACGCCCATAAGTAACGTAAACTCCAAGAGTTGACGTTGCTTGTGGGCGTTAATCATTAATTTTTTGCGAGTAATAAGAATTTTAGCCAAAGGACTTGATACCAAGTTTGCTTGATATGCTCTGAGCTGGCTTCGGCTTCAGCTATTTTTTCATCCAGAAATTTTTGGAGTTTACGGTAGATCTTAGTATTCACCATCCAGTTGTGGAAGCGCGGTGAAAACTTAGAGAGGCTGAAAAAGCCTAAAATAAAGAAGGGTACTTGGGGGACAACTGGAAGTAAGATTCCGATCACTCCAAAGATAAAACTAATGATCGCAAGAAGCAACCATAAGAAGCGCTTAATGTGTTTGAACATCGAATCCACCCTTTCTTAGCTGTTTACAATGTATTCCCTTTCTTAGCTGTTTAGAAAAGCATAACATAGAATTTTTTATTTGTCTGTAAAAGTAATATAAATTTTTATTAAGACTTTGAAGGTGGTGATAAGATGCTTGAAAAAACGATAAGAAAAACGTACCAAGAAGCCTGTGAGGCAATGCGGCAAAAGGAGTATCAAAAAGCGCGCTTTTATTTTGATGAGGTCCGACAAAGTGCCCCGACATATCGTTCAGTCAATTACTTTTTAGCTAAATGTGCTTTTGTGCTCAATGAAGCAGAAGAAAATATCTATCCCTTAGTTAGGGCACATTTGGCGACTGAAACGACCAAAAATCGCAAAGCAGCTTATCAGTTAGCTTTAAAAACAGCAGTCAAGTTCAAAAATGAGACCAAATTGGCTGACTTTTTAGAGCAAGCTAAAGCAGATGCGGTCCCAAAACTGGAGCCTTTTGCTGAAACTTTGGCTAAGTGGACTGGAAAAGCTCCAATGCATCTGCGTTTTAAATTTATTCAGTTTGCTAAAAATAAGACCCCGATCGCTAAAACTTCCCATCCCAAATATCGGGCGTATAAATTTTTTATCAACGGGATGAGTGAGCACCAAAAACAGCGCTTTGCGACTGGAAAATGGCAAGAATTGGCGGTCACCAAGCCTAAATTTTTAGAGTTCAAAGGTTACATGTCATGTTCGATCAGGGATGAACGAACGTATTATCGTAAATATTTACCTAAGTTTCCCGCTCTTTTTTTACGTTCGGTCTTCAATGACCATCTAGAAGAAGACGAATTCTTCAAGTCAAAATGGGAACGCTCCCGTGTTTTTTCGCTCTTACAGATCCCAGCTTTTGACCGGCCTAAGATCGCTGAATTACTGGAGTTAAATGATCTTTTGGATGAAACAGCAAAACGGCATTTAAAGGGGTGTGATGATCTAGTCTATTTAAAAAAAGCAGGTGAAGTATTACCTGAAAGTCAGGCAGCTGACCTGTCAGAGTTAAAATTGCTCAAGGAATTTGGCTATCTATGCAAGAAAAATTGTGGTCATACACTACATTTAGCCGATAAATGCCAATATGAACGTAACTTTAACCAGTTATTGGGCCGGATCTCACGGCGGAAGTTGCCTTTGGTCCATCCGCCTAAAACTTATCGGCCGACTAAAGAACAATTTGATTTCTTGAAGTGGCTTGCTCAAAATAAGCACGTTGTCATCAACTTACTAGGTGTCGGGGGTTCAGGAAAAACTTATACTTTGGGCCAGATCCTTGATCCTAAAAAGACTTTAGCCTTAGCCCCGACGCATAAAGCACGGCTGAATTTAGCGCAACATGGCTTCTTTAACAACGATACTTTGCAACATGTGATCTATGAGATCGAAAATGGCAATGAAGAACTAGTGAATGATTATGAAGTGATCATTATTGACGAGGTATCAATGGCGCCCCTAGAATTATTAGCTAAATTGACCCAAACTTTTAGTACGAAAGTCCGCTATCTTTTGGTCGGAGATGAAAAGCAATTACCACCAGTATCACAAGATGAAGATGCGTTGAGTGTTTGTGGTGATCCTATGGCCTTGATAAAAGCTAAAGGAGCCTGTTTTTATTTTAGAGCCAATCTGCGCTGTAAAGATAAAGCAACTGGGGAGTTGATCGCAGCTTGTCGAGCTGGAAACAGCAGTTATTTAGCCCACAGTCAGGCATTTAAGACGGCTACCGGTAAAGAAATGGTCTTAGCTAAATATCAACACGAAGCTTTGGAAGAGTGTATGATCTTAGCTTATCGAAATAAGACGGTCGGATTGATCAATCAGCAATTTTATCGCATTTTATCAAAGGATAAGCAAAAAGTTGTGCCGTTTTATTTTCAAAATGGTCTTGGGCGGGGAGGCTTTTTTATTGGAGCTAAAGTCGTGTTCTATCATAATGATGATAGTTTTCAAAATTATGGCTATACGAATAGTGAATTTGGTGAGGTCATAGGACTTGAGCTCAAAAATGATGATGAAGATAGTGCAGTAACAGTCCAAACTGAAGTCGGAAAGTATAAATTGCCCCTGTATCGAGCTAAAAAAGATCTCCTCTTAGCCTATGCCTTAACGATCCACAAAGCTCAAGGTAGTGGAGCTAAACGGGTCTACGTCTTAGAACCCAAAGATCATGGTCTAGCCTATACGGCGGTCTCACGTGCTAAACAGGAATTGTTTTTTGTTGGAGTCACACGAGATCAACTCTTAAAGGGAGTACAAACAGAGACTCCGAAAAAGAAAAACTTGCTAGATCTTATGGATGATAAAAATAAATAGATCTAATTGCTTACGTTTAGTAAAGACTAGTGCTAAAATGTACTTGTTACTATATTTATTTTTAGAAGGGCGGCGGAAATTAGATGTTTAATAATTTCTTGTTAAAAGAAGTGCTCGAACATTCATTCAACATTCCGGTACAAGTGACGTATGCCAATGGTAAAACAGAACGGTACGGAGATGGTGAACCGCAAGTAAAAATAACCTTCCACCGAGATTTTTCGATGCGAGAGTTAATTCATAATGCTTCGTTGACTTTAGGAGAAGCATATATGGATAAAGAAATTGAGATCGAAGGCTCGATCCAAGACTTGATAACCTCAGCCTATGAATCAGCTGATAGCTTTTTGAATAATAATAAGCTCAAACACTTTTTACCCAAACAGTCTCATACTGAGCGAAAAAGTAAGTCAGATGTGCAAAGCCACTACGATATCGGTAATGATTTTTACCGTTTGTGGCTCGATAAGACACTGACCTATTCGTGTGCATATTTCAAGCGACCACAAGATACACTTGAAGAAGCTCAACGAAATAAAGTGCATCATATCATCAATAAGTTAGATCCTAAACCCGGGAAAACTTTACTTGATATTGGCTGTGGGTGGGGCACCTTGATGCTAACTGCCTGCAAAGAATATGACCTAAATGTTGTTGGGATCACGCTAAGCAAGGAACAATACGAGCTAGTCACGCAGCGGATCAAAGATGAAGGCCTTGAAGATCGGGCTAAAGTTATTTTGGAAGATTACCGTGAGCTCAAACATGAACCGTTTGACTATATCACTAGTGTAGGTATGTTTGAACACGTAGGTAAGGAAAATCTAGGTGAATATTTCCAAAAGATCTCCGATTATTTAAAACCAAATGGCGTAGCTTTGATCCACGGTATCACCCGGCAACAAGGGGGGGCGGTCAATGCGTGGATCGATAAATATATTTTCCCGGGGGGTTATATACCTGGGTTAGCTGAAAATATCGAACATATCGTTGATGCTGGAATGCAAGTGGCTGATATTGAAACTTTGCGGCGCCATTACCAAAAGACTTTGGAATTATGGGACCAAAACTTCCGCCGGGCACTACCTGAGATCAGAAAAATTGAAGATGAACGTTTTATTCGCATGTGGGATCTATATCTTCAAGCTTGTGCGGCTTCATTTGAGTCGGGCAATATCGATGTGATCCAGTACCTGATCTCGAAAGGACCAAGTGGTAGCAACTTGCCAACTACACGTGAATATATGTATCAGGCATAAAAAATAGGAGATCATATGATCTCCATTTTTTATGCTTTTTTACGATTAAAGAAGTAAATGCCACCGCCTACAAATGCAAGGGCTAAGACGATCACGGTCACTAACGAATAGGTCTCGATCATGGCAACGATCTGCGGCCAGGCTGAACCAGCCATCCGCCCAACGATGATCAAGACGGTATTCCAAATCAAGGTACCAAGAGTCGTCAAAATGATAAAACTTGTAAATTTATAATGGGTCATGCCTGCCGGAACGGAGATCAAAGAGCGAACTACGGGTACGAATCTGCCAAAGAACAAGGCTAAGACGCCATTTTTTTGGAAGAATTTAGTTGCTTTATCTAGATCTTTAGCTTTGAAGCGTAATGTTTGGCCGACTTTACCGTTTAAGATCTTTTCAAGGCGTTCGACAGATAAGAAATGTCCTACCGCATATAAGATCGCTGCTCCTAAAACAGCACCGATCGTAGCTGCGGTGACCGCCCCCAAAACATTTAGACCAGCAGTTAAGGTCAAGAACCCGGTAAATGTCAAAACGATCTCTGAAGGGATCGGTGGAAAAATATTTTCAAGGGCGATCAGCAGTGCGATCCCGAGGTATCCATACTGTCCGATAAGTTCGGTCAAAACTGTTGTGTCCATTAAAATTCTCCTCTTAAGTTAGTAAATATGATTCTACTGGAGACGCTTTAAAAAGACAACTGAATTAGACAAATTCACCTCGAATTTTAAAATTCCTTAAAAATAGTGGCGGTTACTTTTTAAGCGTGTATCTTAGATAGTGACGAAAGCTTATGCAATACATCTTAAATAACGCGGGCCCCTCACGATGCAAGGAGCGCATCATGGAAAGCCCGCGTTATTCATTCAACGTCTCACACGCTGATAAAATTATTTTACAAACCAGAAATAAGCAATGACCAAAAGTCCTAAAATAATACGATACCATCCGAAAGCTTTGAATGTATGCTTTTTGATATATTGCATCAAGAACTTGATCGCAATGATCGAAGTGATAAAGGCTGTGACTAGGCCGACGACCAAGATCCAGATTTCTAAAGGTGTAAAGCTAAAGCCAAATTTAACTAATTTGAATAGGGCAGCACCAAACATGACAGGAATTGCCAAGAAGAAAGTGAATTCAGTCGCAACTGTCCGAGAAACACCTAAGATCAAAGCCCCTACGATCGTGGCCCCTGAACGAGATGTCCCGGGAAATACTGCTGCGATCAATTGGAAAAAGCCGATCAAAACTACCGTATAATATGAAAGTTCAGCGATCGAGGTGATCTTAGGTTGCTTATTTTTATGTATATCTTCGATCAAAATAAAAGCAATACCAAAAACGATCAGAGCGATAGCGACACAGGTCGGGTTATAAAAGAGACGTTCAAAAGTATCATTGAAAGCTACACCGATGATCCCAGCGGGCAAACAAGCAATGAAGATCTTGAGCCACATGATCATGATGTTTTTGTCGACATAACGCCAGATACCTTGAGCCTGTGTGTGTTTATCAGCTTGATGGAACGGCCAGATTTTGTGCCAGTAGATCACGACTACGGCTAAGATCGCTCCAAGTTGGATCACCACTTCAAACATGCTGTAAAAATCTTTTGAAACATCAAGTTGGACGAATTGATCAAGTAAGATCATATGTCCAGTACTACTGATCGGCAACCATTCGGTGATCCCTTCAACGACCCCGAATAAGAAAGCCTTTAAGAGTTCAAATAACATTATAGTGAAAATTCCTTTCTCAATATTAAGAGTCCTATTCATTATAAGATAAGTTTTTTTAAGTGACAAGTAGAGTAATTTTTAGTGAGTAGCTAAGAGTTAAAACAAGGGAATATTACGCGTACGTGGTATAATTATAGTTAGCAAAGTGACAAGGTGATCAAATGACAGAACAAATCGAAATCAGTAACGCTGAGTGGGAAGTGATGCGCGTGATCTGGACATTGGGGCAAGCAACTAGTCGCCAGTTGATCGAGATCATGGAAGTAAAGCAAAACTGGAAACCAGCAACGACCAAAACGCTTTTAGGTCGGTTAGTCGCTAAAGACGTACTTGAAACTAAAAAAGAGGGACGTGGTTTTATCTATTCGCCTCTAGTTCAAGAACAAGCGACGATCGATGCGCAGTTGATGCAAAATTTTAGCAATATTTGTCAGATGCATGTCGGCAAGACTTTGGCTTATTTAGTAGAAAATCTCAATTTAACGCAGAGCGATATCGCTAAAATAACTGCCAAACTTGAAGATAAAAAAGGTAGTGCACCTGAGGAACTGGAGTGTGACTGTATTCCGGCAGAATTTCACCGTTCAGGTTGCCAACAATGTAAATAAATTTATCCTGTTTAGGAATGCCTAATTTATTCTTTCGGATATCAAAAAATGTGTTATACTAAGAACGTTAAAAAATATTTATAGTTAGGATGGTTGATATGGACAAAGAACCGATCAAAAACATCAAAAAGATCCTAGTTGGGGTCGATGATTCTGAAGATGCACAGCTTGCTTTTCGTGTAGCTATGCGTCGGGCTTTGGATCTAGATGCTACGTTATGCATCACTTCGATCCTTGAGTCAGACGAGATGAACGTCTTTCAAGCCTTAAGTGCTGATTACATTCATGGTGAACGTAAAGAATTGGAAAAGCACGTTGAAAATTACCGCAAGATCGCTCTTCAAGCTGGGATCAAGCGGGTCGAAGTCGTAATTGCTGAGGGCGATGCTGGTGAAACGATCATCAAGCGTATCATTCCTAAAGTTGAACCAGATCTATTGATCATTGGGGCTCTTTCAAAGAAGGGCGTCAAGAAATTCTTTGGATCGCAAGCAGCTTATATGGCAAAACATGCACCGATCTCTGTATTAGTGGTGCGCTAAAAAAGAGGCTACAGTAAAGATCTAAAAGCAGTCTGGGTTTTTGCTGTTGCCTTTTTTACTTGGATGTGTACTTGAATTACTACAGGCTCCATTATATTATTTAATAAGGCAAAAAGGAAAGTTACCTTTTTGATATGTTAATGATAAGGTAAGGATAAAGGATAGGTCTATGAGTAAAAGTCAAGTGAGAAAAAAAGACGCCCTTGCGCAAGCTTTATTAACTCTTTTGCATCATGAGGCAGTCGAAAAGATAACAGTCGATCAACTTTGCCGTGAAGCTGATGTACATCGGAGTACGTTTTATCGCTATTTTCAAGATAAATACGATCTATTGCATTATGTTTTTCAAAAAATCTGGTTAGAGCAAATTGATGAGAATAATGTTGTTGATTCAATGATCGAAATGATCATTCGCGATAAGGATATTTTCCGAAATATTTCGGTCAACAATAGCAGTAATTCTTTATATGCGCTCATGATCGATATGGTTGCTGAACAGATCCTAGATGCAAGTTTAAATGATCGTTTGCATAATGTTCTTTGGATAGAAGAGACGGTGCTCAATGCAACTAATCAAAAATTAGCTGCTAATATGATAGCCGGTGCCTTTTTAACCTTGTTATTCAAATGGGTCGATAGCAACTACCAGATGAGTTCGACAGAGTTGAGTGATTTTATCAAGCACTTGCATTGATTTTTTGAAGAAATAAATTTATCATAATCTTTTACTTTAATTTTAGAATAGTGTACAATGTAATTGCTATTAGTATAGTGAAAACTATACTATCTACGAGGGGTGTGTCATGCCTTCCTTTACAGCAAGCGAGCGCATGGCAGTAGATTAGCGTGTCAGATTTTATTGCTAAGCTTACGAGTTTCAGCGCTCATTGATTTAGAGGGGGGTTAACGTAATGAGTTCATTACAAAAAATGACGACTAACTTGTGTCAAGTTTTGCGTTTGCACGAGTATCGTAATAGCAACATGCCGGGGTTGGAAAAACTTGGCGCGATCGATATTTACTATTTGGAAGCGATCTATCAGTTGAAAGATCCAACGATCGGGACGATCTCAAAACTGTTGGGACAATCGACTCCAAATACGAACTATCACATCAAAAAGTTGCTTGAGCTTGGTTTGATTCAAAAAAGGCTAGATGATTCAGATCATCGGGTAACACATCTTTCTGTGACCGATAAATATCACGAAGCATTGGAATCCAATTCCGAATTTTGGAAACTTTTACAAAACCGTTTAGAAGAAACAGTTTCGGTTCGTGATCTGGCTATTTTTCAACGTATCTTACGTCAATTAGTCGAGGTTTTGGCTGAAGAAACAACACTAAATGATTTTTAGAGGGAAAAGTTTGGAGCAAAAATAAAATAAGATGAAGTGTAGTTTTGAACTACACTTTTTTTATGTTTTACAATAAAATAGAATTAGCGCAAAAAAACCAGTAGTAGCCGACTGATATTCACTAGGAAGAGAAATGTGGGGTGGATACTTAGTGGGAAGTATTGTGTGCTACTGGTAAGCAAGATTTAGAAAGGAAAAACTATATTTTTCTAGTTATGAACTACATGATTCCACATTTTGTATAGTTATTATAAAGCGTGGCTGAAAAATTTAAATTTACTCCAAGTGCACCAAGCAGCTTAAAGGAACAGTATGATGTTGTGATCATCGGTTCAGGTGGAGCTGGACTGGTCAGTGCTCTTCAAGCACGAGAATTAGGTCTAAGACCAGTTATTTTAGAAAAGATGCCTACAGTTGGAGGCAACACCATGCGAGCATCTTCAGGGATGAATGCAGCTGAAACAAATATTCAGTTGCGCGAAGGTATCGTGGATAGCTTTGCTGAATTTTATCAAGAAACATACCAAGGTGGGGGGCGCCTAAACGACCCTGAATTATTGAACTACTTTACAACGCATAGTGGGCAAGCGATCGATTGGTTACGTTCACATGGGATCATCTTAAATGACTTGACGATCACTGGTGGAATGAAGAAAAAACGTGCTCATCGGCCTAAAAGTACTGCGCCGATCGGAGCCTTTTTAGTCAATAATCTTTTGTGGCTGCTAGATCAGATCAAAGTTCCGATCTTTACCCAAACAACAGTCACAGAACTGTTAAAAGACGATGCTGGTAAGATAAGGGGGGTAAATGTCCAAGTTGCTGGTGAGCACAAAACGATCTTTGCCCCAGCAGTTATTTTAGCAACGGGAGGTTTTGGTGCCTCCAAGCAACTACTCAAGCGCTATCGTCCCGATCTTTTAGCATACAAGACAACTAATCAAGTTGGCGCGACCGGAGATGGGATCATTTTAGCAGAGCATATTGGAGCGCAAGTGTTACAGATGGAAATGATCCAGATCCATCCGACCGTGCAACAAGATACACCACATACCTATTTGATCGGCGAAGCTGTACGTGGTGAAGGGGCGATCTTAGTTGATCAACAAGGGGTTCGATTTACTAATGAATTAGGAACTCGGAAAATTGTTTCTGAACAGATCACGGCTTTACCTGAACAAGCTGCATATTTGATATTTGATTACGGAGTCAAAGAACGAGTCAAAGCGATCGATTTTTACGCTAGCAAAGGGTTGGTCGTCAGTGCAGCTACCCCAAGTGAACTAGCTAAAAAGCTTCAGCTAGATCCAACTGTTTTAGCGGATACCTTGTTACAATGGAATACAGCGGTCGAAACCAAAAAAGATGTTAAATTTGGGCGAACGACGGGGATGCTACGTAAGCTAGAAAAAGCACCTTATTATGCGATCCATGTTGCCCCAGCGATCCATTACACGATGGGGGGCTTACACATCAATGAAAAAGCTCAAGTTTTAGATCAAGCGGGTAATATCATTGCTGGACTCTTTGCAGCCGGTGAGGTCACAGGTGGCTTACATGGTAATAATCGGATCGGTGGCAACTCGATCGCTGAAACGGTGGTCTTTGGGCGACAAGCTGGCCAACAAGCAGCGGTCTATTTGGCCTAAATTCAAATAAAAGTTTAAATTTGAGCAACAGTTTAGTTAAACTGTTGTTTTTTTACGTTTAATTTCAAAAAGAGTGTATAATAAATGATAAAAATAAATTAGTTAAAAAATAGAGATATTTTTATCATTTTATTGAAAGAGGTTCTTCAAGTGAAGATGTCTAAATTAATGCGTTCAAAGTTATTTCCCGCGTTAGTTATTGTGATCGGTGCGCTCGTCTTAGTCTTACCACAAGTGTTGGCCCATAAAATGCTTTTGGGGTCGGATTCGATCTTCCACTATAATCGCTTTTATGAAGCGGCAATGCAGTTAAAAGAGGGCAATTTCCATTACTTCATTACAATGTATGGCTTTCAGCAGTCGGGGCGGATCATCAACGCTCTTTATGGCCCAGTGGTTGCTTATTTTAATGGGGCTTTGTTGTTGGTGGGCAAAACTTGGTTCAACTACCAAATTCTCTCCGATATTGCTGTTTATCTATTAGCGGGCGGGTCGATGTATGCTCTTTTACGTAAGTGCAAACTCAGGGTGAGTTATAGTTTAGGCTTAGCGCTTTTTTACTTAACAACATATGCGATCCAGTACTGGACGCTATCACAAGCATTTTCAGGCTGGGCGGCTACTTTATTACCGCTATGTTTATTGCCATTAGTAACATTTATTGTCGAAAAGCGGATCAATGTCTTGGAATTGGCTTTGTGTACGGCTTTGATGTTTCAGATCCACTTTTTGACAAGTTTGTTTGTCGTCATGGCTTACCTACCTGCTTTTATCTATGCTTTCGTTAAAACACCTGAACGCATTAAAATGTTACAGCATATGGCCTTAGCAGTTGGGCTATTTTTCTTGTTGACAGCTAATATTTGGGCCGGTTTAGTCGAGGTCTACTTTGGAAATACTGTGTTACAACCATTTATCAATAAAAATATGTATGGGACAGCTGTTTCTTTGAATGCTTATCGTTTATCAAATTGGCTTTCACCGTTTGGGATCGTTATCTTGGGTGGGCTTCAAATCATTTTGTTGCTCCTATTTTGGAAAAAGATCTCAACTTTAAATAAGATCGTGTCGTTAGAGGCGCTGTTTTTTTTGATCTTATCGTCACGGTTATTACCTTGGAAATGGCTGAGTCAGACCTTTGAATTTGTCAATGTCTTGCAGTTTCCATTTCGTTTCTTTGTTCCCTATACGGTACTTTTACTCATGTCGATCGGGTTGTTTGCGACTGAGCTAAAGCTAGATGGTCGGGTGATGATCGGTGCGTTGATCTTATTAGTTACCTGTTCTTTTGTTCAAACTATCCAAGCCCTTGAGCAGAATTTAGCGGTGTGGGATGAACCTGAAGAATTTATGTATCAAAAAAATACGATCTATTTTACCGATGATACCCAAAAGATCAAGCAGGCGTTTTTTAGCACAGATCTGGCGTTAGGTTTGCGCTATGTTCAAAAATCTACGCCGGATTATTTACCACTTTACACAAAGTTGACCGCTCAAGATGAGATCCATGGTTACCGGCATTATCGCAAACAAGTGCTCATGCAAGAACAAAAATTTACTAAAGCAGCGACTACGGATGCCTTGGTCTATCAGTGGGATGCAGCAGAAGCTAAAGAGATCATCGTACCTGCGATCGGCTATAAGAACACAAAAGTTGTGCTCAACGGAAAGGTGTTGACGGATGCTCAACTTGGACATACCCGGATCGGCGCGTTAAAATTAAGACAAAAGCGGGGACATAATCGCTTAGAGCTCTCCTATGTTCCAGCTAAAGCCACGGTCGTATGTTTAGTGTTACCCGCCTTTGTTTGGTTGGGATGTCTAGGGATCGTAATTAAACGTAAAGGATACAACAAAAAAGATGACGCGAAAATTAATTGTCTCAGTGCTCGTTAGTCTAGACGGCTATATTGCAGATGAAAAAGGAAGTGTTTTAGCTTTAGAGCGCTTTTATCGAGATCACCTACCTGCAGGGGTGGTAGATTGGCGAGTTCCCCCGGATTTTGATACCGTTTTGGTGGGGAAAAATACTTACAAGTGTTACTATCATAGTTTATTGAATATGACAAAAAAAGAAGTGATTGTTTTTTCGCATACTCCCTTAGCAGGACTGGGAGCTAATATGCGTTGCTTTTCAGGCGAGGTGAGTTCTTTGATCAAACGCTTGCAGGCCAATGAAGGCAAAAATATATGGCTTTTTGGCGGAGGCGATCTGATCGACCAAGTTGTCTGTAGTGACTTAGTCGATCAGATCAGGTTGGTCACCTTGCCTCTCAATTTGACTAAGGGGATCGCCTTGTTCAATACAACTCATCAGGCTCCCAAAGTCAATTTACAAAGTCTAGAGACAAAATACGAAATGTCCTATTCGATTTGGTCTAAATAACGGTAAAAAAGAGGTGGATGAGATGGATAGATCAACAAGCGATGCGCTTAGGCATAAAGTGATGAATCTCTATCAGATCCAGATGGCAAGTTTAGATCAAAACTCACAGTTGATCACACAACTGCTACCAGAAACGAGTACGCAAAATAGATTTATCACGCAGATCTTAGTGGAAAATAAGCATCTGTTGTCACGTTTACAACAGATAAATGCAACTAAAAAAGTTGGTGTGATGGACTTTGCTGATCCAATTTCGATCGGAAGTCGGTTATTGAAAACTGATAGTCAAGAACAGTTATTGTGTCGGAATAGCTTTTTATATCCGGAGTTGTGTAAGTATCGGCGTAACTTCTATTATAGAAATAAACTAGATCCAAAGAAGGGCTTTTATTCAGAAGCCTTGATCTATGTTGAACATGTTAAATTTTTGCGAGATGCCAAGCAAGATAAGATCTTGTCACAGGCACGTTATGCCGATGTGGCTGCGATCAGTCCCCCAAATATTCAGCAGATAACTAAATTGTCAGGAAAAAAGCCAGATCAAAAGCAACTTCAATTGAGTATGCAGACTAAGATCTTGCAAACACTTCGCGCTTTTAAACAAGCTCAAGCGACCGTTCTTATTTTAGGTGCTTTTGGGTGTGGTGCTTCGGGAAATGATCCTAAGCTGGTCGCGCAAAGTTTTTGCTCGTGTTTAAAGCGGGCGGAATTTAAGGGGGTCTTTGAACAGATATATTTTGATATTTGGCAAGATCCGGCTACATTAGTGGAATTTAAACGCGCTTTTGCAGCTTAGAAGAAACTGTGACATAAGTAGTATCTATACTAATAAAAACTATCGCTAAAGAAAGACATCTTCAAAATTCTAACGTTCGGAATTTGAAGATGTCTTTCCTTATGTCACGGCCTCTTTTTAACTATTTTTCTTAATGTTTGTTATAAAAATGATTATATTTGTAAAGGAAGTTGATATTGTGGAGCGAGGGCTGTAAGATAACTATACAAATTTAATCTAGAGGAAGTGAAAATCGTATGTTTAAGTTAGTCAAAAAGCGCCTATCAAAAGGGGCAGTTTTGGCAGCGGTATTCTTTTTATTTATTCAAGTCATCTGTGATCTGAATTTACCAGCTTTGACCTCAGATATGATCAATAATGGGGTCGCTAAGGGAGATACAGCTTATATTTGGGAGATCGGTCTGCAAATGTTATTGATAGCTGCAGTTGGTTTAGTAGCAGCTGTGGGTAATGTCTATTTTGCTTCGACTCAGGCGCAAAAAACTGGGGCTAAGTTGCGTGAAGCCGTTTTTCGCAAGGTACTACAGTTTAGTGGGCGTGAGATCGATCAATTTGGGACCTCATCTTTGATCACCCGGACGACCAATGATATTTTGCAGATCCAAAATGTGTTGATCATGTTGCTTAGAATGATGTTGATGGCACCTTTGATGTTGATCGGTGCTAGTTTTATGGCGTATCAAAGCGAAAAACGTTTGACAGGTGTCTTTTTAGTTTCGATCCCACTATTGTTAGTGGCGATCGCGGTCATTATGTATTTTGCTGTTCCTTTATTCAAAGGGCTGCAAAAAAAGATCGATCGGATCAACTTGACTTTTAGAGAAGGTTTGACCGGGGTGCGGGTCATCCGGGCTTTCCGACGGGATGATTTTGAACAAAAACGTTTTGCTGATGCTAATAAAGACTATACAAGCACGGGGATCAAAGTTTTTAGTATCGTCTCCTTGATGTTTCCGATCATGACTTTGATCTTAAGTGGAACGAACATGGGGATCGTTTGGTTTGGGGCTAAATTGATCGGTGACCAAGAAATGGGTGTTGGTAATTTAGTTTCATTTATGACTTATGCCAGCATGATCTTATTTAGTTTTATGATGTTGTCGATGGTCTTTGTTTTTATCCCACGTGGTCAAGCGGCGGCTGCACGGATCAATGAAGTTTTGGAGATGCCACTTTCGATCGTTGAAACAACGGGTGATCAAGTGATCGATCAAAATAAACCAAGTCACTTGGTCTTTGATAATGTCAGCTTTCGGTATGAAAATGCAGAAAATCTTGCTTTAAAAAACGTCTCATTTTCGGCCAAAGCAGGTCAGATGTTAGCGGTGATCGGGGGGACTGGTTCAGGGAAATCGACCTTGGTCAACTTGATCCCACGCTTATACGATCCAACTGCTGGACAGATCATTTTAAATGAAATTCCGATCGCACAGGTAGCTCAAAGTGATCTGCATGAGCATGTGTCATTTGTACAGCAAAAAGCTGTGCTATTTAAAGGGACGATCCGAAGTAATTTGCAGTTTGGTAATGAAACAGCGACAGATGAAGAGCTGTGGCATGCTTTAGAATTAGCTCAAGCAAAAGAATTCGTTTCCGAACTACCAGATGGTTTAGATGCTCAAGTAGAACAGGGAGGCGATAACTTCTCTGGTGGTCAAAAGCAACGGTTAGCGATCGCCCGGGCTTTGATGAAAAAGGCCGCAGTCTATGTGTTTGATGATTCTTTTTCAGCACTGGATTTTAAGACTGATGCTAAACTACGTGAAGGCTTGAAAAACGATCCTGAGATCCAAAAAAGTGTATTAGTGATCGTTGCTCAACGTGTATCAACAGTTACTGCTGCCGATGAGATCATTGTTTTGGATGAAGGTAAAGTCGTCGGTCAAGGAACACATGATGAGCTAGTAGAAAATAACGAAACTTACCAAGAGATCGTTGAGTCACAATTAAAGAAGGGAGATGAGCACTAGTGCACGGACATGGGACAAAAGATCCGCTGAATCGGAAAGCTAAAAATTTTTGGAAGACGACTTTTAGATTGATCAAGTATATGAGTCCATGGAAGTGGGGCTTACTTTTAGTGATCATCTTTGCGATCAGTTCGGTCATTTTCCAAACAGTTACGCCAAAGATCTTAGGTCAAGCTACAACAGAGATCTTCAATGGTGTTTTATTGGGCTATAAGCAGATGAAAGCTGGACAACATTTGACACATTTGCCGATCGATCTTGATGCGATCAAACACATACTATTGATCGTCGGGAGCTTTTATGCGGTCGCAGCTGTTTTGAGTTTTGCCCAACAGCTGATCATGGCCAATATTTCTCAAAAGATCGTTTACCGTCTACGTAAAGATCTTAAAGAAAAAATGCAACGTCTCCCGATCTCATACTATGATACCCACTCTAATGGGGATATCATGTCACGGGCGGTCAATGATATGGATAATATCGGGGGGACGCTCCAACAGAGTTTGACACAATTAGTGACTAGTTCGGTGACTTTTATCGCTGTGTTGATCATGATGCTTTCGATCAGTTGGAAATTGACCTTGATCGCTTGTATCACGATCCCACTGGGATTAGTTACTGTCGCAGTCGTTGCCCCACGTTCACAAAAACATTTTGCCGCTCAACAAAAGAGTTTGGGACAGTTGAATAACTTTGTCGAAGAAGATTATGCGGGCCATACAGTCGTTAAGACTTTTAACAAGGCTGATGATATGATCGCTGAATTTGAAGCGGAAAATGAACGCTACTACAAGGCTTCATGGAAAGCACAATTTATTTCAGGGCTGATCATGCCACTGATGAACCTTGTTAAAAATATCGGTTATGTGCTAGTTGCCGTTGTTGGGGGGATCCAGGTCTCAAATGGCACGATCACATTAGGTAACGTGCAAGCTTTCTTACAATACGTCAACCAATTCACCCAACCGATCACGCAATTAGCTAACTTAGCCAATACGATCCAAGCGACGATCGTTTCGGCTGAACGGATCTTTGAAGTTTTGGATGAACCTGAGATGCATCCCGCTACTGAAACAAAGCCAGATATCCAAACTGATGCTAAGCTTGAATTTGATCATGTTAAATTTGGTTATACCGACGATAAGATCTTGATGGATGATTTTAGCTTCAAGGCCATGCCTGGACAAAAGATCGCGATCGTTGGTCCGACTGGGGCGGGGAAAACGACTTTGATCAATTTACTTGAACGGTTTTATGATATCAATGCTGGTGCGATCCGTTTGGATGGAAAAGATACACGAAAATTTACCCGCGAAGATCTACGGGGACATTTTTCGATGGTGCTCCAAGATACGTGGCTCTTTACTGGGACGATCTATGATAACATCAAGTATGGGCGTGAGAATGCTACTAAAGAAGATGTTATTCGAGCAGCCAAGGCAGCGCACGTTGATGCCTTTGTGCGCCAGCTCCCTGATGGCTATGATACAGTCTTAAATGAAGAAGCATCCAATATTTCTCAAGGACAAAGGCAATTGATCACGATCGCCCGCGCCTTTTTGGCTGATCCTGAGATCTTGATCTTAGATGAGGCTACAAGTTCGGTCGATACCCGGACTGAAGTGTTGATCCAACAAGCAATGGAACGTCTGTTGCAAGCACGTACGAGCTTTGTAGTTGCACACCGCTTATCCACGATCAAAGATGCCGATAACATCATCGTGATGGATCACGGTTCGATCGTTGAAACTGGTGATCATCAAGCGTTGATGGCTAAAGGTGGGTTCTACGCAGATCTGTATAACAGCCAATTTGCTGATGAGATCGCAGCCCAAAGTTAAAAAGAAATAATTGATAACGTCTAGTGATGAGCATAGCCACTAGGTGTTATTTTTTGATAGCAAGGGGCTGAGTTGCAAGGCTATATTTTGTCTTTCAAAACACTAGGATCATTAAAATACACATCTGGAACGTGTTGCCAATAAACACTAAAGAGCCCAGCCACGATACAAGACATCATGGCTGGGCTCTTTGTTATTTATTCTTTAGATCAGAGATAGAGTTGATATTTGTCATGTAAGTTGGAACAGCTAAACCAGTTTTAGCACCATCCAAGTTAGTTCTGACATCAACGTATTTACCCTTAAAATGCTTGGCATAGGCATCATGGGTCACAGGAAGCCAAGCGCTTAAAGAAGCATCAGCAGCACCTGTAGCTACAGCAGTCCACATCGGTTGAGCATCCATTGAGCGAATGTTGACTTTATAGCCACGGCTTTCTAAGGCAGCCTTAGCAACATTAGCACTTGCGATCTCAGAGTCCCAGGCAACATAGGCTACGGTCACAGTTTTACCTTTACCTTCAGGGACGTTTTTGAGCCAAGTGTTTAATTGCTCGGGATGCTTTTTGAGATAGTTTTTAGCTGCTTTTGCGGGATCGATCCCGTCATTTATTTGCAACATGACTTGGGCTAATTGATCTGAAGTCCAGTTGAAGTTTTCTAAAAATTGATAAAAACCAGGTTGATCTTTTTTTAGACCCAAGCGAGCAATCGTGTGGATCCCTTCGCTTTCACCATAAACTTTTTTAGGATCATCTAAAAATTTTAGGTCATACTTGGTAAACATCCAGTGTGGGACCCAACCAGTGATCACGATCGGTTGCTTGTTTTTGATCGCTTTGTCTAAAACACTAGTCATAGTAGCTGTTGAACTTGTTTGCAACTGCCAGTTTTTTTGCGTTAGTCCATATTTTTCTAAAGCGGTCTGAGTGTTACCCATCACCCCGGACCCAGCATCGATCCCGGTGATCGTATAGTTTACTTGGGGACCGAGGGCTTTAGTGGCATCATATTTAGCTTGCGTCGAGCTACTACAGCCACTCAGGGTAAAACCAAGTAAAAGTATAGGTAATAGTAGTTTTTTCAAATATTTCATTTTAGCCCTCCTTACTTATTTTGGAGAGATTGGCTCAAACGATCTAAGATGATCGCTAAGATAACGATCGCTAACCCAGCAGTAAAACCAGCCCCGGCATTATTACGCCCAACAGCAAAGTATACTTTGGTCCCTAAGCCTAAAGCTCCGATCATTGAGGCAATCACGACCATTGATAGGGATAACATCAAGGATTGAGTTACCCCAGACATGATCGTATTTTTGGCTAAAGGCAATTGTAGCTTGAATAATTTTTGCCAAGCAGTTGAACCGTAAGAGTCAGCGGCCTCGATCAAATCGGCTGGAACTTGGCGAATACCTAGATCAGTCATCCGAACTGTCGGTGGCATCGCAAAGATAACTGAGGCGATGACCCCAGGGACAGTCCCGATCCCAAAGAAAGCAACTGCGGGGATCAAGTAGACAAAGGCAGGCATTGTCTGCATAAAGTCTAAGATCGGTTGGACGATCGCTTTGACTGTTTTATTTTTAGCCATCCAAATTCCAAGTGGGATCCCAAAGAAATAGACGATCACACATGAAGTTAAAACTAAAGTCAAAGTTTGTGTCATATCACGCCAGTATCCCATGTTCCAAATAAATAGTAGACCAACTAATTCAAGACTTAGTAAGCCCCATTTCTTTTGGTCACGGCGTAAGTAATAAGTTACTAGTAATAGTAATAGGATAAAGAGCCAAACAGGGAAAAGGTCAAAGAACCATTGGAAAGCATTTGCGATCATCGAAATAAAGTTTGAGATCGCATCAAAAAATCCGGTAAATTTGGCTAAGTAGTCAACTCCTGAGTTGACCCAATCTTCAAGTGGTAATTTTGGAATATTAAACATTAGGCATCAACCTCGTTTCCTGAAAGTGCAGCCAAGACAGCGCCACGAATGATGATACCGCGAAGGCGCTGGTGCTCATCTAAAACAGCAAATGGGATCGTAGTTGTTGAAATATCGGCTAAAAGATCAGTCAAGACTGTGTCAAGTGTAGTTGTTGGGACATCGGTCTGAACGACATCATAAAGGTCGGTTTTGCCCTCTTTAAGGCATTGAGAAACATCTTGTGCAGAAGCGATACCTTTGAAATGGTATTTACTATCGACGAGATAGATCGAAGAAGTGTGATTTTCGCGCATTTCGCGAAGAGCTGTGCGTGGACCAGCTTTTTGGATGTTGACCATTGCGGGGCTGATCATCACATTTTCAGCGGTCAAGATCCGACTGCGGTCAACATCTTCAATAAATTTTTCAACATAATCATCGGCAGGTGAAGTCAAGATCTCTTCTGGGGTACCGACTTGAACGAGTTTAGCGTTACGCATGATCATGATATGATTGCCTAGTTTTAAGGCTTCATTCAGATCATGACTGATAAAGACGATGGTTTTATTTAACTCGGCTTGGATCCGTAAAAGCTCATCTTGCATTTCCTTACGGTTCAAAGGATCAAGAGCCGAGAAAGCTTCGTCCATCAATAAGACTTGTGCATCACTAGCAAGTGCTCGAGCAAGGCCGACACGTTGTTGCATCCCGCCTGATAATTGGTCAGGATATTGTTTTCCATAGCCCTTAAGGCCGACTAATTCAAGGGCATGCTGTGCTTTTTTTAGTCGCTCTTCTTTAGATACATTTTTGATTTCAAGTCCATAAGCAACATTTTCAAGAACTGTATAGTGTGGGAAAAGAGCAAAGTCTTGAAAGACCATACTCATTTTATTACGTCTAAAATCAAGCAGTTCTTTTTTGGTCAATTTAGTGAGATCTTGACCATCAACAATGATCTGGCCTGAGGTAGTTGGGATCAACTGGTTTAACATCCGTAAAACAGTTGATTTACCACTCCCAGAGAGTCCCATGATCACAAAGATCTCACCTTTTTCAATTTGGAAAGAGACACGGTCGACGCCGACCGTAGCTCCTGTTTTCTTTAAAATTTCTTCTTTACTTAAACCTTGGGCAGCTAATTTTTCAGCTTTCTCAACTTGACGCCCAAATATTTTGCTGACATTTCTTACGTCGATCTCGACTGTCATATGATCTTCCTTTCTGTTTTTTAAGCATTTACGCAGAAAAGCGATATAAAAACCTTAGCATATGCGTAAAAAACATGCAAATTGTGAAAACTATTAACAACCGCTTTCTTAAGCTTAACAATGGGAGCTAGAAAAATCTGAAATTTTTCCAAAAAAATGAATAATGATTTAATTTTGGGATAAAATGAGTGGTAAAAAAAGGAATTTTACAGGAATATAAAACTCAAAAAAATTTCATAAAAAATAGCACCTGCTAAAACAGGTGCTAGCGCTGTGAATATCTAACGGTAATTAGCCGCGTAGGTGTTCAGCATCAGAATCAAGTTTTGCAAAGCCTGAGCCAGCAGCTGGCTTAGGTTGTTTAGCACGAGCTTCCATTGCTTTACGTGCCATAGCCTTGCGTTCTTCTTTACTTAGTTTCTTAGCCATAATCCTTCGCCTCTTTCCGTAAAATGCTCCACAAAGCGGTGAAATCATTTCACAACTACATTATAGTTCTATTTCAAATTAGTTCAAGCAAAAGCAACTACTTGAATAATAGGATAAATTTAGCTAAAATAAGGCAAAATTACAGATGGAGTGGATAATATGGAGATCAAGAGCAGTAATTCACTTGAAAGTTCAGTCTATAAAGATGCATTAGCCCTTAGAAAAGAAGTATTCATCATGGAGCAAGGCGTGAGTTTAGAACTTGAAGTCGTAGGTGAAAAAGGACCATTATATTTTACAGGTTATTTAGCTGAGATACCTGTCGCTACGGCACGAGTTTTTGAAGAAGCGCCAGGTGTTTGGCATATTCAGCGTGTCGCTGTAAAAAAAGCTCATCGTGGTCAAGGCTTAGCTAGGGAGTTGTTGACTAGTATCGAAGCGAGCGCACGTGAGCATGAGATAAATACTTTGACATTAGGGGCCCAGGACCAGGCGCAAACTTTCTATAAAAAATTAGGTTATCAAGTAGTCGGAGAAGGCTTTATGGATGCGGGGATCGCACATCATCGGATGGATAAGGAACTGTTATCTTAACAAACTCTTAACTTGAATTGCTCCTTGATATAAGGTAAAATTACAGTATGCGATGAGTCGAGATAGACCAGGCAACATTTTGTTGTTTCGTTGCGGCGACTAGTGGTCAGTGTCGATAGCAGGGCACATTTAGCTACCGGATGTAGCGTGCTTGAATGGTCTACATTGTGGAGTGTGGCTGTTCTATTCAGTGATGAATACTGCGCTAGCCGAGAGTGATTGGTTTCACCCTTGGCTTTTTTTGTAAAGAAATCTAAGGAGGAAATTTTATGGCTTTGATCGTTTTAGTCGTGATCGTCTTATTGTTAGCTGTTGTCTATATCACACTTTATAACGGCTTGCAAAAGGCAAAAGTTTATACAGAAGAATCTTGGAGTCAGATCGATGTTCAATTGAAACGGCGTAATGACTTGATCCCTAATTTGGTCGAGACAACAAAGGGATATGCTAAGCATGAAAAAGAAACTTTAGCTGAAGTTGTTAAGTTGCGGAATCAATTAGTTGCGCTCCCAGATGGTGATCACCAAGCTAAGATGGAAGTATCTAATCAATTATCAGATACTTTACGTTCTATTTTTGCATTATCTGAGAGCTATCCAGATCTAAAAGCAAATCAAGAATTTACTAAATTGATGGAAGAATTGACAAATACTGAAAATAAGATCGCTTATTCACGCCAATTGTTCAACTCTTCGGCAGCTGCGTTCAACCAAAAGTTATTGACTTTCCCATCTAATTTGATCGCTAAGATCCATCATTTTACGAAAGTCGACTATCTTTCTGTTCCAGAAGAACAAAAGGAAGCGCCAAAAGTTTCATTTGATTAGAGGGATGTACAATGTTATATCAACAGATCGCCTCAAATAAACGAAAAACCGTTTTGGTAGTACTCGGTTTCTTATTATTGGTAGGTATGATCGGAGCAGCGATCGGTTATACTTTTGCTGGGAGTGCGACGATGGGTGTAGTTTTTGCGATCGTCTTGGGCTTTGTCTACATGTTTGTCATGTTAGGCCAGTCAACTGATGTGGTCATGAATATGAATAATGCACATGAGATCACTGATCCAAGTCAAGCGCCAGAATTGTGGCATATTGTAGAAGACATGGCTTTAGTTGGTAAGGTCCCAATGCCACGGGTCTTTATCATCGATGATCCAAGTCCAAATGCTTTTGCCACAGGTAGTGATCCAAATCATGCTGCCGTAGCGGCTACGACAGGGTTGTTGGCACGATTGAATCGAGAAGAGATCGAGGGTGTGATGGCACATGAAGTCTCACATATTCGTAACTATGATATCAAATTGCAAACAACAGCCTTGGCCTTAGCTGCAGTTGTTTCAATATTGGCTAATTTTGGCTCACATTCACTTTTTTGGGGTGGAGCTAGACGCCGCGATGATCGTGAAGGCGGTAATGGGATCTTTGAGATCATTATGTTGGTCTTGGCTTTATTAGCCATCGTTTTGGGCCCATTAGCAGCTTCAATGGCTCAAATGGCGCTTTCGCGTAATCGAGAGTATTTGGCTGATGCTTCGGCGGTTGAATTGACCCGAAATCCATTGGGCTTGATCAATGCCTTAGCTAAGATCTCAAATAGTGAACCGATGCAAGCAGCTGATGCAAGTAGCGCTTCGATGTATATTGCCGATCCATTCAAGGGTAAAACTTGGGCACATTTATTTGATACCCATCCCCCGATCGAAGAACGGATCGCACGTTTGCAAAAAATGTAATAGTGGAGGGTACTGTGTAAGCAGTGCCTTTTTTGTAGCTCATTATTGTTTGTGATACAATGGATAGGAACTGACAAAAAAGTTATGTTGATCATTATTAGGTCGACAGAAAGGAAGAACATCCGCATGAAGATGCAATTATCCGAAATTGCTCGTGCTTTAGAGATAGAAGCAAAGGAAACTTGGGAAGATATCACCATTACCAGCGTTAGCTTTGATAGCCGCCAGCTAGAACCGGGGGCTTTATTTGTGCCACTTATCGGCGAACAAGACGGGCACCGCTATGTACAAGCAGCGTTAGATAATGGAGCCAGCGCAGTCTTATGGCAAGCTGATCATCCTGAGACACCAACTGCTATCCCAGCTTTGGTGGTCGAGGATACGTTGGTCGCTTTACAAGCATTGGGGCGTTATTATTTGCAAAAAATAAATCCCAAAGTCGTAGCTGTAACGGGGAGCAATGGTAAGACGACTACTAAGGACATGATCGCTGCGGTCTTGAGTACTCAATTCAACGTCCAAAAGACTTTTGCTAATTTTAATAATGAGATCGGGGTCCCAATGACGATCTTATCAATGGAACCAAATACTGAGATCTTGGTCGTCGAAATGGGAATGGATCGCTTTGGGCAGCTCGATGAGTTGAGTCGGTTGGCCCAACCAGACGTGGCTGTGATCACGATGATCGGGGAAGCCCATATCGAATTTTTCGGTACGCGTGACAAGATCGCTGACGCTAAGATGGAGATCGTTAATGGCTTGAAAGAAGATGGGATCTTGATCTATAACGGTGATGAACCACTTTTAGTCGAACGGGCAGCTAAGATCGAACAAGCGACCTTCACGTTTGGGAATGAACCTAAAGATGATCTTCAAGGGATAAATGTCGTAAGTGACGCTACAAAATCAAGCTTTAGAGTGACTTTATGGCCCGATGAAAACTTTACTATCCCGATGATCGGGGCTTATAATGTCAAAAATGCTTTGGCTGCTTTAAGTGTCGGTAAGGAATTCATGATCGATGTAGCTCAAATGGCTAAAGCGTTAGAAAACTTCGATCTTACCAAAAACCGCACGGAATGGCGTACAGGGACAAACGATTTTATGATCTTAAGTGATGTCTACAATTCTAATCCAACAGCAGCTAAAGAGGTCTTACAAGCCTTTGCTGAGGTCAAAGTTGCGGGAAAACGGATCGCTGTTTTGGGAGATATGTTGGAATTAGGGGAAAATGAACGTCAAATGCATGCTAGTTTAGCTGAGGTGATCGATCCAAATAAGATCAGTGAGGTCTATCTTTGTGGTCCATTGATGGAAAGTTTGGCTACAGCTTTACAAGCTAAATTTGATGTGGACCAGATCCACTGCTATTCACCAGAGCAAAAAGAACAGTTAGCTACAGATCTATTGACTAAATTAACACCTGATGATGCCGTTTTATTAAAGGCTAGTCATGGGATCCATTTAGAAGAAGTTCTAACTAAGATTGCTAAGAGTGAATAATAGTGATATGCTATTATGATACGTACAAAATGAATAAGTATGAGATGAACTTTGCGGGCTGGCGGGCTTTGGCGAAGTTTAGTGGTCTGTTATTTTGTGCAGACAGGTGGCATTGACCACCGAAACTAGGAGGAAATAATTTTTGAAATTTGATGAACTCGGTCTTTCAGAAGATCTGTTGAAAGCTGTTAAGCGCAGTGGCTTTGAAGAAGCTACTCCAATTCAAGAGGCAACGATCCCGCTGGTTCTTTTGGGTAAAGATGTGATCGGTCAAGCTCAAACAGGGACTGGTAAAACAGCCGCTTTTGGTTTGCCTATCTTAGAGCATGTTGATCCTAAGGAACATGCTATTCAAGCGATCATCATTTCACCGACCCGTGAATTGGCGATCCAAACGCAAGAAGAACTTTATCGCTTAGGAAAAGACAAGCGCGCACGTGTTCAAGTTGTCTATGGTGGTGCTGATATTCGTCGTCAGATCAAGCTCTTGAAGAATCCACCACAAATTTTAGTGGGTACCCCAGGGCGCTTATTGGACCATATCAACCGTAAAACCGTTGATTTGAGCAAAGTTAAGTTGTTAGTACTTGATGAAGCCGATGAAATGTTAGATATGGGCTTTTTAGATGATATCGAAAAGATCATTTCTAACGTACCAGGTCAACGGCAAACGTTGCTATTCTCAGCAACTATGCCAAAAGCTATCTTAAGGATCGGCGAAAAATTCATGACCGAACCAGAGATCGTCAAGATCAAAGCTAAAGAATTGACAACTGATCTGGTCGACCAATACTTTGTTAAAGCACGTGATTACGAAAAATTTGATATCATGACCCGCATTTTAGATGTTCAAGCCCCAGAATTAACGATCGTCTTTGGGCGGACGAAACGGCGGGTCGATGAATTATCTAAGGGGTTGGAAGCCCGTGGTTATAACGCTGCTGGGATCCACGGTGACCTTTCACAACAACGTCGAATGAGTATCCTCAAGCGCTTCAAGGAAGGCAAGTTGGATATCTTAGTTGCAACTGATGTGGCGGCTCGTGGATTAGATATTTCAGGGGTTACACATGTTTATAATTATGATATCCCACAAGATCCAGAAAGTTATGTGCATCGGATCGGACGTACAGGACGTGCTGGACGTCACGGTGTTTCGGTGACTTTTGTAACACCTAATGAAATGGATTATTTACGTGTTATCGAGCGCTTGACCAAGAAGCGAATGGATCCATTGCGTCCGCCAACAGAAGAAGAAGCTTTTGTTGGTCAAGTTTCTTCAGCTTTAGACGATATCAAAGAACTAGTTGCTAAGACCCAAACTGATAAATATGAAACCCAAGCTAAAGAATTATTGGCAGAATATGATGCAGTCGATCTAGTCGCAGCTTTACTCAATAATATGACTAAAGATGATGCTAGTTCAGTTCCAGTGAAGATCACACCTGAACGTCCATTGCCAAGACGCAAGAATAGCAGTACTGGCAAGTATAAACGCTATGGTAGTCGCCGAAACAATAACAAGCGTGATCGTTCCAAAAACTATCGGGACAATAAAAAGAAACGGCGTAATGAGTCGCGGGAACGCTTTACAAAGAAAAAGAGCGAACGTACCTTTACGATCAGAACAAAAGATTAATAAATAAGGTTAGAGGTCCCTTGTAGTGAATTAAGTGGGTATAATGCCCTCCAAGTATACAGATGAAATAGAAAATTCATCTTATACTTGGAGGGTATTTTGTATGTTTAGGAAATCAAAATACAGTGCAGAACAAAAATTAGCTATACTAAATGAACTGACCTGTAATAGTATCAGTGAGGTAGCTAAAAAGTATGCAGTTGGCAAGAAAACTATTGAATATTTCAACACGCAACGTGCATATGCATCAAAAAACGACCTGACTGCAGAAAAATTTTGCCTTCAAACCGCATAAACTGTTTTTCGATTTAAACTGTAGACTTGACAGAACCAGTGCCAGCAGCAAGGGGTTTTTATTAATATTATTTATATAATTTTTTTAATGAATTAATAAGTTTTTATTGAATATAATTAAATAAAAATGATTGAATCTATTGATTATTACTTATTTAAGCGCTAAAGTATGTACAAGTCATCAAGTGTCTCTAAATTAGATGCTTGATCTCAAATAATCAATGGAGGGTGAGCGTATGCTTTCGAAAAAAAATCATCAACTTCAAGCACAAAAGCTCGAAGCAAAACAACAGCATTTTGCGATCAAGAAATTAACAGTAGGTGTAGCTTCAGTTTTGATCAGTTCAACATTTGCAATGTATGCTGGTTTACATACTGCGATGGCAGACGAGACGACTCGACCACAAGCAGCCAATACAGCAAGTGAGACCACGGCCACTGAAAATGAGACCGCTAAACCAAAAGTTGTTTTGAAGGCTACTACACCAAGTGAAGATAAGACTCAAACAGCCACAGCAAAAAGTTCTAGTGCCTTAACAACAACATCGACCAACAAGGCAGAGTCTGCAGTTGGACCAGCTAAAGCAGATAATGTCACTAGCACAGTGGGAAGTTCTAGTGCTTTAACAACAGCGTCGACCGACAAGGCAGAGTCTGCAGTTGGACCAGCTAAAGCAGATAATGTCACTAGCACAGTGGGAAGTTCTAGTGCTTTAGCAACAGCGTCGACCGATAAGGCAGAATCTGCGGTTGGACCAGCTAAAGTAGATAATGTCACTAGCACAGTGGGAAGTTCTAGTGCTTTAACAACAGCTGTTGGTGAAGAGTCGACCGCTAAGCCAATGAATGATCTGGTTTCCCGATCAAAGGAAGTAAATTCTGATGAAAAACAGAATACGCAAAGTTTAGTGCCGAGTGCGACTGTAGATCCAGATGAAACACCAACATCACCACAATGGCAAGCAAATGCTTCTAAGGCACTTGCAAATAAAAGTGGTTTATATACTCCGCAATTGAGTTATAACCGTAAATGGTATTCGATGACAGTAGATCCAGCTATGTTGACATCAGAGGTCATGAAGGGAAATGTTATTCCCTTTACAGCAACTATGCATCAGAGTACAGGAACGATGATCGTATCATCTGACTATAAGTTACGCCTACAATTAGATGCTCGTTTGGCTGACAAGGTCTCTTCAGTATCGCTTAGTCCAGCAAGTAATGAAAATGAGGTTGTTTATTTCAAGCGAGTTCTTGGTAGTGATGATCAGCCTTCAAATATTTGGGAATCCAATGTTGTGTATGCCCAAGGTGGACTTTATGGTGGGACTCCATTAGATTCAGGCAAGCCTTTGTTGGCTAAAAATGGGAAGATCACATTAAAAGACACGCTTGAAAATATTTATCCTAAATTGCCAGACATCACGAATGAACCACTTGGTTACAACGGATATATTTATGATGCCTCAAGTCGGACCGCATTATTGGCAACTAACAATGAAGGCTATGTAGTCGGACCTAATGATCCGTTAGTTAAAATTCCAGTTACAAGTGCTTTGAGAAGTAAATTTATCGGGGCTCATTCAAACGTCAATTATGATCCAACGGTCGGAGAAAATGGTGCTTTAGTTGTCTATTATCAAGCACAAAAAAGTAGTATGTGGGCGTATCAAAATGACTGGCAATTCCAATTACATTATGCGATCGACCCTGTTTTATTACCATATTTAGAGAAGAAAAATGGTGCTTACACAGTCGAGTTGGATAAAGCTGTTTCAGTTATGGGGTTAGATGATGGTTCTTATGGATTTGAAGCGATCACAAATAATTTTCTCAATAATTTGTATAAACCGCTAAGTTATAGATCAAAATTGATGAAAAAAGTTGCTGATCTACCTTTGAATTTAGATGGGACAGGGACTTTGAATCCTTCAAATCTTAAAGATTTTGTTGAATTCAATGATGGTTTTTTTGTTCATGGACGACCAGTAATGGTTCGACTAGTCTACCGTTTGAATAAAAAACTAAATGACATCTATGCTGAGATGCTCAAAAATGGCATGACGGGTAATAATCTGTTATTTAGTCACTATTATTCAGATTCGACTGGAAAAATGCAAAACCAGTCTTTAGCAACCAGTGTACTTAGTTTTAATGATTCAGATGGCGATACTTTACCGAATTTGAAAGAAGAATCAGATTCTACTAATCCATATGTATCAATGCCTAATGTGTCTGACACTTATGTTTCCGAGAAAAAAGTCCACGGACAGTTAGTCTTTAGTAATGTTGAAAGAAATCCTCAAGTTGTGAAAATCGTTGATGATAGCGGAAACGTTTTGGGAGACACTGAAGTCAGACCAGAAACTTTTACGACGTTAGCTAAAGCAGTACCCTTTGAAGTGACTTTAAAGCAACCAACTTTGACAGCTGGTAAAAAAGTGACTGTACAAGTTTCAAGTAAATTAAATCACAGTGAAGATACAGTTGAAAATGCAGTTCCCCAAAGAACCGTTGTCCAAATCAAAAAAGGTCCTCAAGCGGTGAAAGGCTTAACTTATCCACTAAATGCGGTCTTTTTGCAAGAACCTAAAGCCTTGATCGCAAATACTGCTGAGCTACCGGCTGATGCGACTTATGCTTTGATCAAAAAGCCAGATCTAAGTACGAATGGAACTAAAAATGCGGTCGTTAAAGTAAGTTTTCTAGACCAATATGATAAAAATTATAATCACGAGATCGAAGTCCAAGTGCCAGTTAAGGTCGAAGGTGTTAATTTAAAAGATGGTGAATTTACGCTCAAGCCATTGGTAATGCACGTTAATGAGGTAAATGATGACCTTAGACCGTTACCTGTTGAAGAATTAGAAAGTTGGCATGAAACAGATGGGACCAAGACTCTTAATGGGCAATCGTTAAGATCTTTAGTCAAGAGTGTAACTTGGAGTCAGAGTCCTTCGACAAAGAAAGCTGGTCAAGCTCGTGGAGTCGTAACGGTCACTACCAAAGATGATAAAACGATGCTAGCAAATGTACCAGTAAACATTGTAGGCGCAACAGCTAGAGCAGATCTGAAAACACCTTGGGGCACCGAGCTTTTAGCTAAAGATGCTGTAGCTGATACTACAGCTTTAGCACAATTTGATAAAGCCGATTCACCAGTAACATACAAGTGGAAAGAACCATTAAATGTGACCCCGACAGCAACTGCTGATCATGTAATGCATAATGCAGTCGTAGTAACTTATGGGGATAAGACGACTCAAGAAGTTCCGGTTTCAGTGTCAGTTGGTCCTTCACAAGCAAGTAAGTTCACGGTAGCCCCAGCAAAAGTCGAGGTCCATTATGGGCAAACGGTAGATCCAGGGGCTAGTTTGACGCCAGAACAAAAAACGCATTTCAATGTAAGTCAAGTTACCTTAGAGCAACCAGTAGTTACGACTAAATTAGGTCAAGTAAATGCTAACGGGCAAGTAGTCTTTAAAGATGGTTCGACAGCTTCAGTAGAAGTCCCAGTTGTAGTCGTAGGTGCAACAGCTAAAAATGATGTTACAACAGCTTGGAATGTTTTGCCGACTCCACAAACTTTAGTAAGTAATGTATCTTCTTTAGCTAAATATACACCGACTTATACTTGGAACAAAAGACCAGATGTATCACCGACTAAAGAAGAATCACATGTAGTTTCAGGTGTTGTTGATGTAACTTACCCTGATAAAGTAGTTCAACATTTACCCGCAACTTTGACTGTGTTAGCTTCGCAAGCTGAGAGATTTGATAACGCAACTGATAAACAAGTATTACCAGTCGTAGTTGCTTATGGAGCTACAGAGCTTGATGCGATGCATGCATTAGAGCCAGAAACAAAGACTGACTTTAGCGTGACACAAGCGACATTTACCACACCGGTAGACACAGCAACAGTTGGTACAAAAGAAGTTCCTGCTACATTGACATTTGCTGACACGTCGACGACAACTTTACCAGTTCAAGTCGAAGTTTTAGGTGCTAATGTAGCTTCAAAGGTTGAGACAGCTTGGGGGAAACTTCCAACAGCTAAAGATATGGTAACAAATGCTGATGAGTTGGAACAATTTGGTGCAAGTTATAGCTGGAAAAATGCCCCAGTCGTAACTCCAGGTGCAGGGGAGGATCATCAAGTAACCGGGACACTTTTAGTTACCTATCATAACGGAGCAACGCAGACGCTTCCAGTCTCATTGACAGTCAAACCTTCAGAAGGTGAACGATTTGCAAATGATCAAGATGTGCATCTTAACGAGGTGAGCGTCAATTATGGAGCCAAAGTTCCTGCTGATAAAGCTGATAATGCTTTGACAACAGAGGAAAAAACTAATTCTAAAGTAACTGCTCTAGTATTTAAACAAGATGTCGATACTTTGACTGCTGGTGAAAAGTTATATCCAGTCCAGTTGAGTTTTAATGATGGTTCAAAACTAGATTCACAGGTCTTAGTTAAAGTTGTGGGAGCAGTAGCTAAGCAGGCACTGACAACGCCTTGGGGAAGAAATGTTGCAGCTAAAGATCTAGTAGCTAATACGTCTGAACTAGATCGATTTGGGACACAAGAACACCCAGTAGCATATCAGTGGGCGACAGATCCTGACGTGACTCCTGAACCAGAGCAAACACATACTGTCACTGGAACAGTTACGGTAACTTATGGGGATGGTGCAACACAACAGTTACCGGTAAGCTTTACAGTTGAACCTTCCGATGCAGAAAAAGCAACTAATGAGCTAAAGAATAGTAATGTAGCATTTACAGTAAACTATGGAGCTAAGGTTGATCCAACTCAGGCGTTAACAGCTTATTCAACTGAAATAAAAAATAAGACCAAATTAACAACAGCAAAATTTGCTGGGGCGGTCGAAACGACTGAATTGGGGATGAATGCTCATCCAGTTACGTTGACATTTGCGGATGGATCTACTTTAGCAGTCGAATTGCCAGTTAAAGTAGTTGGAGCACAAGTCGATTTAACACGCAAAACGGCTTGGGGAAAAGTACCAGATCCAAGTACCGTTGTAACTGATCTGACCGAATTAGCTAAATTTGATCCTAAATATACATGGAAAGTTCAACCAGTGACTACACCATTACCTGATCAAGATCATCATGTTCAAGGAACATTGCAAGTTGAATTTGCTGATGGAGCGACTCAAACAGTACCTGTTGAATTGGATGTGGCTCCATCAATGGCTGAAGCTGCTAAAGATCTGCAAATGCAACTAGTAGTAGAAGATCTGAAGGCTTCGGTCCCAGCAACTGATGCATTAAAAGGTCTGACTGAGCAAGATAGACAAGTTTATTCAGTCACGCAAGCACTTTTTGATCATCCAGTTGAGACAAATGAAGTAGGCGTGAAAAGTTATGAAGCCACGTTGACGTTTGCGGATGGATCAACAGCTAAACTACCAGTACAGGTTAAAATAGTTTCTCAAGCAGAGAATTTAGCTCCAGTTGCTAAGGAAGGATTAAATGTTTCATTAGGCGAGACGCTAGCGCCAACCGATGTATTGACTCCAGCTGTAGTTTTACCAAAAGATACCCAACTAAGCTGGAAGACACCAGTAGATACGACAAAAGCTGGACATCAAATGGGTGAGTTAGAAGTAACATATCCAGACGGCTCAAAAGACGTAGTGGAAGTTCCAGTGAAAGTAGGTACGGACGCTGAAGCCATGACACCAACAGTTCGTCCAGACCTTGGAGTAGCGATGAATGGCGAATTGACCCTAACCGATGTGTTAAATTCAGAGTTACCAAAGGATACTCAATTAAGTTGGAAGACACCAGTGGATACGACAAAAGCTGGACATCAAATGGGTGAGTTAGAAGTAACATATCCAGATGGTTCCAAAGATGTAGTTGAAGTTCCAGTGAAAGTAGGTACAGATGCTGAAGCAATGACACCAACAGTTCGTCCAGCGGTTGAAGTAGCGTTGAATGGTGAACTAAATCCAACCGATGTGTTGAGTTCAGATTTACCAAAAGATACTCAATTAAATTGGAAGACACCAGTAGATACAACAAAGGCCGGTCACCAAACTGGAGAGCTAGAAGTAACATATCCAGATGGTTCCAAGGAAGTAGTTGAAGTTCCAGTGAAGGTAGGTACGGATGCCGAAGCGTTAACACCGACAGTTCGTCCAGATCTAGAAGTGGCATTGAATGGTCAGTTGACACCAGAACAAGTATTGAGTTCAGAGTTGCCAAAAAATACTGAGTTAAGCTGGAAGACGCCAGTAGATACGACAAAAGCCGGGCATCAAACTGGAGAGCTAGAAGTAACGTACCCAGATGGTTCCAAAGATGTAGTGGAAGTCCCAGTGAAAGTGGGAATGGATGCCGAAGCGCTGACGCCAACAGTTCGTCCAACAGTTGAAGTAGCTTTGAACGGCGAACTGAACCCAACCGATGTGTTGAGTTCAGATCTACCAAAAGAAACCCGCTTAAGTTGGAAGACCTCAGTGGATACGACAAAGGCCGGCCACCAAACGGGTGAACTAGAAGTAACATACCCAGATGGATCCAAAGACGTAGTGAAAGTCCCAGTGAAAGTAGGTACGGACGCTGAAGCCATGACACCAACAGTTCGTCCAGACCTTGGAGTAGCGATGAATGGCGAATTGACCCTAACCGATGTGTTAAATTCAGAGTTACCAAAGGATACTCAATTAAGTTGGAAGACACCAGTGGATACGACAAAAGCTGGACATCAAATGGGTGAGTTAGAAGTAACATATCCAGATGGTTCCAAGGATGTAGTGGAAGTTCCAGTGAAGGTTGGAACGGATGCCGAAGCGTTAACACCAACAGTTCGTCTAGGTCTAGAAGTGGAATTAAATGGAGAACTGGCACCAACCGATGTGTTGAGTTCAGATTTACCAAAAAAAACGCAATTAAGCTGGAAGATGCCAGTAGACACATCTAAAGCCGGGCATCAAACTGGAGAGTTAGAAGTAACATATCCAGACGGTTCCAAAGAAGTAGTCGAAGTTCCAGTGAAAGTAGGTACGGACGCTGAAGCACTGACGCCAACAGTTCGCTCAGGCCTAGAAGTAGCGTTGAATGGCGAATTGGCTCCAACTGATGTGTTGAACTCAGAGTTACCAAAAGATACTCAATTAAGCTGGAAGACACCAGTAGATACGACCAAGGCCGGCCACCAAACCGGAGAACTAGAAGTAACATATTCAGATGGTTCCAAAGATATGGTAAAAGTAACAGTTGAAGTAGTTGAGCCACCAAAAGAAACACCTGTAACTAAGCCAGTCTCTGAAAGCGTTGATCCCCAAGCTAAAGAGAACTTACAAGTAGGATTAGGAGAAACGTTAGAACCAACGAAAGTGCTAGATGGCAAGACTTTACCAACTGGTACCCGATTAAGCTGGAAGACACCAGTAGATACGACCAAAGCAGGATATCAAGCCGGAGAATTAGAAGTGACATATCCAGATGAAAGTAAAGACTTAGTCAAGGTATTAGTAAAAGTAGGGACTGATGCCGATATGTATACACCGGTCGGAAAATTAGGAGTTATGGTCAGCTTAAATGCTAAGGTTGCCCCACAACAATTTTTAGACACGGATCGCTTCCCGAAGGATACTCAATTTACTTTTGAAAAAGACTTTGATACTACGAACTCAGGTGAACAAAAAAATATGCTTAAAGTCGTATATCCAGATGGTTCCTATGATGAAGTAGTTGTTAGTGTTAAAGTATATTCCGAGGCTGACCTCTTCACTCTTAAAATGCGTGCTGCTCTTAAAGTGACAAAAGGTACGTCCTTGGCTTTAGATGACTTATTTGATGAAGGATTGCCAACTGATGCCCAAGTAAAATGGCTCGTTTTAGTCGATACGAATAAGGTTGGGACTCAAACCGGTAAACTAGAAGTAAGTTATCGTGATGGATCTAAAGATATGTTAAATGTCGTGGTTGATGTAGTAGAGGCTGATCAAGCACAACGTTTGACAGATGTTTTCCATGTGAATGGTCCTAAAGAAGGTTCCGCTGTAAATAATTGGAAAAAAGTTACAGGTAAACAACATACCGCCGGTGCAAAAAAACATAAAGAAGTTTTACCACAGACAGGTGAACACGAACACGAGTCGACCACTCTTTTAGGGATGATGTTGTTGATGCTATTAGGAACATTCAAGTTTGGTTATAAAAAGAAACACTAAAACTTTAAAATAAGAGTGTAGATTTTTATATAGCGCATTTTATACCCCTTAAGTAAATGGATGGAAATATCCGTCTAAATGCTTAGGGGGTATTGTAGTTGCTAGAATTTTTTAAGAAAAATAACGTAAATATACCAAAAAAATCAAATTATTCTGTATTTAAAGAGTTAAATCGTTGAAAACGCTTAGTTTCAAGAGTAAACTTAGAGTGTATAGGATTTACTATGGAACAATTTTTAGAATGGAGGGATAGAAATGGATATTGTAGATCTAGCGCGTTTCCAATTTGCGATGACAACGGTCTTTCACTTCTTCTTTGTACCATTTTCGATCGGAACGGCCTTCGTAGTTGCAATTTTAGAAACGTTCTACGTACGTACCAAGAATGAAGCTTATAAAAAGTTGGCTAAATTCTGGGGAAATATCTTCTTACTGAGCTTTGCAGTCGGTGTTGTTACTGGTTTGATCCAAGAATTCCAATTTGGGATGAACTGGTCTGATTACTCACGTTTTATGGGGGATATTTTTGGGGCACCTTTAGCCCTAGAAGCTTTATTGTCATTTTTCATTGAGTCTACATTTATCGGTCTTTGGATGTTTACTTGGGATCGAGTAAAGAAGGGCACGCATTTATTCTTTATGTGGATGGTCTGTTTTGGGACTTTAACGTCTGCGTTATGGATCCTGGCAGCTAACTCATTTATGCAACATCCAGTTGGGTATGCGATCAAGGGTGGCCGTGCTGAAATGGTCGACTTCTTTGCCTTATTGAAAAACCCACAACTTTGGTTTGAATACGGGCATGTTATCTTAGCTGCGTTAACTATGGGGGGAGTAGTACTCGCTGGTTTGACAGCTTTCCAAATGCTAAAGAAAGATACTACCAAAGAAGCTAAGGGTCTCTACAAGAAATCAATGCGTTTAGGCTTGTGGATGGCAATGATCTTTTCAGTTGGGACGATCCTAGTCGGTGACTTCCAAATGAAATATCTTGTTACTGAGCAACCGATGAAATTCGCTGCAACTGAAGCGATCTATGAAACCACAGGAGATCCTGCACCGTGGACGGCTGTGGGGATCGCTGATACTAAGAATCATACGGTCAAGTATAAGGTCGATATTCCAGTTCTTTTAAGTTTATTATCATATAATAAGCCATCTGGTTCAGTTAAAGGGATGGATGAGATCAATGCTGAAATGAAGGAAAAATATGGAACCACGATCGATGGGACCAAGATGGATTACATTCCACCAGTAAATACACTTTTCTGGAGTTTTAGAGTGATGGCTGGCTTTGGTGCTTGGATCATTCTAGTTTCTTTTGTCGGTTTATTGATGACACGTAAGAAGAAAGAAACATTGTATAAACGGCGCTGGATGTTGTGGGCTTTAGCACTAACGACATTTGTACCGTTTATCGCTAATACAGCCGGTTGGTTTATCACTGAATTTGGTCGTTACCCATGGACTGTTTATGGTCTATTCACGATCCAACAAAGTGTTTCGCCAAATGTTTCTGTAACTTCCTTGTTGATCTCAAATATTGTTTACTTCACGCTCTTTACGACGCTTGCCATCGTGATGATCGGTTTAGTAAAACGTCAATTGCAAAACGATCCAACTCAAATGCAAGGCCACGGCTATGCAGATAAGATTTTGGATCCATTCGATAAGGGGGCGTTTTAAATGAGTTTCTTACAAATTTTATGGTTTATTTTGATCGGCGTCCTATTTGCAGGATTCTTCTTCCTTGATGGTTTTGACTTTGGGGTCGGGATGGCAACGCGGTCATTAGCTCACAATGAAGATGAACGCTCACAAATTATTGAAACGATCGGACCCGTTTGGGATGGTAATGAAGTTTGGTTGATCACTGCAGGCGGAGCGATGTTTGCTTCGTTCCCATACTGGTATGCAACGTTATTTAGTGGCTACTATTTGATCTTGTTGATGATCTTGTTTGGCTTGATCATCCGTGGGGTCTCTTTTGAGTTTAGAACAGCGAGTGATCCAAAGAAACAACATATTTGGAGCTCAGCTTTGGCATTAGGTAGTTTGATAGTACCATTTTTCTTGGGTGTGATGTTTGTTTCAATGATCCAAGGTATGCCGATCGATGCCAATGGTAATATGAGTGCTGGTTTCTTTGATTACTTCAATGTTATGTCAGTTGTTGGTGGTGTGGCTTTAGTCTTATTGACTTATTTACATGGCCTTAACTACATTGCATTAAAGACACTCGGTGATATTCGTGAACGTGCACGTAACTATGCTGCTTTTCTCTACTGGATCTTATATGCTGGCCTAGTAGTCTTTGCAGTCTTGTTATTCTTCCAGACAGACTTCTTCCAAGTCCGTCCGCTCGGAACTTTGATCACAGTGGCTTTGATCGTTTGCTTTGCTGTTTTAGGGCATATTGCAACTTTCAAGGGCAACGAAATGTTAGCTTTCATTTCTAGTGGTTTGACAATGGTCTCATTGGTCGCAATGATCTTTGTAGGTATGTTCCCACGGGTAATGATCTCTAGCATCAGTGATAAGTATGACCTCTTGATCCAAAATGCTTCGTCGACCTCATATACACTGACTGTGATGACGATCGCAACGATCTGCTTGTTGCCATTTGTTTTGGCATACACGATCTGGTCATACTGGATCTTTAGAAAACGGATCGCACTTCCAGTTGTGCACACAGCGGAGGTAGTTAAATAATGGTCGATAAACTGCTGTTTAAACTAGCAGGAATAAGACAGATCATGGTAAAGCTTGCAGGACTCTCGTTCCTGCAAGCTTTACTTATCATAGGGCAAGCTTTATTTTTAAGTGCTACTTTGACTGATCTGTGGTTGGGAAAGCCACTAAAGAGTCAAGTATTCAATATTGGTGCTTTTTCGGTCTGTTTTATCCTGCGTCAAGGAATAGATCTGATCGATGCCAAATTATTAGATGATTATGCGCGAAAAAGTGCTAAAGAAATGCGAAAACGATTGTTGGAGAAGATCTTTATTCTAGGGCCTGGAGTGGTCCAAACTCAAGGAACAGGTAATCTGGTGACTTTGACTTTGGATGGGATCTTTCAGGTAGAAAATTACATCAAATTATTATTGAGTAAAATGATGAGTATGGCGATCGTGCCAGTCTTGATCTTGTTAGTAACATTTTGGATGGATATTACTTCTGGGATCATTATGTTGTTGGTGTACCCCTTGATCGTTTTATTTATGGTCATTTTGGGCTTTGCAGCTAAAGCTAAAGCTGACCGTCAATTTTCGACGTTTCAACGTCTATCCAATCACTTTATCGATTCGCTTCGGGGCATTGATACCTTAAAGTATTTTGGTTTGAGTAAACGATATTCTAAGAGTGTTTATCGTTCAAGCGAAAACTTTCGCAAGACTACGATGCAGACCTTACGTGTAGCTATGTTATCAACTTTTGCGCTCGATTTCTTTACGACTTTATCGATCGCTGTTTTGGCTGTCTTTTTAGGACTAAGATTGATCGATCAGCAAATGTCACTTTTCTATGGCCTATCGATCTTGATCTTAGCGCCCGAATATTTCTTGCCGATCAGAAATTTTGCTAATGACTATCATGCGACCTTAAATGGTAAGAACTCATTTCATGCGATCGCAAAGATCATCCATGCGCCTCTACCTAAAGCTTCTGAAGTCAAGTTGACTTCGTGGCAAGTCAAAGATAGTTTCAAAGTAAAGCAAGTGGGTTTTAGCTACGATGAACAAAATGGGATCGCACCTGTGAGCTTTGCGGTCAAAGGCTATCAAAAAGTTGGGATCATTGGCATGAGTGGTTCAGGAAAGACGACTTTGATCAATTTGTTAAGTGGGTTTTATACGCCTAATACAGGTGGATTTACTGTCCAAGGACATGAGCTACCTAACTTGGATCTAGCTGACTGGCGTAAACAAGTCCTCTATATCCCACAATCGCCTTATGTTTTCTCAGATACTTTACGAAACAATATTGCGTTTTATACGCCTGATGTTTCAGATGAAGAGATCTATGAAGCGATCAAAGTGGTCGGCCTTGAGCGTTTAGTTGCTGAGTTGCCTGAGGGTCTAGATACTAAGATCGGGAGCGGAAAACGTGCACTTTCAGGTGGACAAGCCCAACGGATCGCTTTAGCCCGTGCATTTTTGGATAAAAAACGCAAGGTCATGATCTTTGATGAGCCGACTGCACACTTAGATATCGAGACTGAATTGGAATTAAAAGAAAAAATGATGCCACTGATGCAAGATCGTTTAGTTTTCTTTGCTACCCATCGGCTACATTGGATGCATCAAATGGACTATATCTTGGTCATGGATGAAGGAAAATTAGTTGAAAGTGGTACTTATGCGGAACTTTTAGCTAAAAATGGCTACTTCTGTAAGTTGTTAAGTGAAATGAGGGGGGATACAGATGCTAAATAAGTTATCATTTTTTAAAGCTTTGCAACATGATAGCTGGGTCAAGCCGTTTTTGAAGCATTATAAAAAAACACTTTGGCTGGCGATCTTCCTCGGCATTTTAACTTTTATCTGTGCAGGGGGCTTAATGTTTACCAGTGGCTATCTGATCACAAAATCAGCGACACCACCGGAAAATATCTTATTAGTCTATGTTCCGATCGTTTTGACGAGAGCTTTTGGGATCTTTCGCCCCTTATTGCACTATTTAGAACGGTTGACTAGTCATAACTGGGTCTTTAAGATGACCTCAGAGTTTCGGCGTAAGATGTATGATGCTTTGGAACGAGATGCGGTCTTTTTCAATAACAAATATCGCTTGGGAGATATCTTAGGTTTGTTATCAGAAGATGTTGCCCATATCCAAAATCTATATCTGCGGACCCTTTTCCCATATTTTACAGTTTGTGGGCTTTACGTCTTTATCATTGTTGGTTTAGGCGTGATCTCACCGCTGTTTGCTTTGTGGATGCTTGTATTATATGGACTTTTGATCTTTGCGCTTCCCCTTTGGTCGGTTGTTGTCAATGGAGCACGCCAAGAGTACGAAAAACAGCTCAAAAATGCGTTGTACCTTGATCTTACCGATAATGTCTTAGGAGTCTCGGATTGGATCTTTTCAGAACGTGCCAATGATTATCTTAAACGACACGAAGAAAATGAAGCTAAATTGCTTATGACACAAGAAAAGATGCGCAAATTTGAACGGCGCCGTGACCTAGTGGGACAGTTTATCTTTTTGGCGATCGTTGTTAGTTTGATCATTTGGGCATCAAGTCGTTTTGGTGGCACTGAGACTGATTCGATCAACTGGATCGCAGCATTTGTGCTCTGTGTCTTTCCGTTGGCTGATGCCTTTATGCCACTGCCAACAGCTGCCCAAGAGACTAACGTGTATTTAGATTCGATCAAACGTTTAAATGCTTTGCCGAACCCAGAAAAACGCCAAAAAGCACCAGAAGTTACAGCTCCTTATGAACTGCAAGTTAAAGATCTGGTATATGCTTATGCTGATGGTCACCATAATGTGTTGAATGGGGTCAACTTAAAGATAAGTCCAGGGGAAAAGCTGGCAATTTTAGGTCGAAGTGGCTCGGGAAAAAGTACCCTAGCTAGTTTATTACGGGGAGATCTAACTCCAACAGCAGGATCAGTGACCTTAAATGCGATCAAAACAACAGAATTTGGCGATGAGATCGCTAAATATATCGGTGTTATCCACCAAACGCCATATCTTTTCAATACGACTGTAGTCAATAATGTTCGGATCGGTAATGAAGGTGCTAGTGATGAAGAAGTTTGGGATGTTTTAGAGCGAGTAGGCTTAAAAAAATTGATAAAAAAACTGCCTCAAGGACTGGAAACGATGGTCGATGAGGCAGGATTGAGATTTTCGGGTGGTGAAAGACACCGTTTGGCTTTAGCGCGGATCTTACTAAAAGATGCGCCGATCATCATTTTGGATGAACCGACAGTCGGACTTGACCCGATCACCGAACGTGCCTTGGTCAAGACATTCATGGATGTCTTACAGGGTAAGACTTTGATCTGGATCACACACCATCTCCAAGGAGTCGAGCATGTAGATCAGATCGTCTTTATCGAAGACGGCCAGATCAAACTACAAGGAGCTCCTAAACAGCTGGCTGATAATAAGCGTTATCAAAAACTTAAACAAGTTGATGAAGGCTATTGATCAGTTAGTTTTCTTCAAAAGGCGTTTGATCAACTTTTCGAGCAAGTCGCGTTTTTGCGAGGCTGGAAGCTGCGAAGTCTGATCGAGCGCTTTTTGTATGAATTTTTCAGCTAGGGCTTTGGCTTTAGTGACGCCGCCGTATTTTAAGACGAGTTGTTTGACAGCTTCCATATCGGCAGCGGTCATCTGCTCTTTTTTAGCTAGATAAGGCATCAATTCGGCTTTATGTTCTTGTAGGACCATTAATAAGGGTAAAGAATAGACGCCAGTTGCAAGGTCTTCCATGACTGGTTTATTTAAATTTTTGCCATCAGAGTAGTCAAGGATATCGTCTAACATTTGAAAACTCAAGCCGATATTTTGCCCGATCCGTTTAGCTAAAGCGACTTGGCGCCGGTCAGCTTCACTGAAATAAGCCCCTTCTTGACAGGCGAGACTAAAGATCGCAGCGGTCTTACCGTTGATATTGCGAAGATAAGTCAAAAAGCTCTGTTCTGTATCAAAACGGGCATTCATTTGGCCGATCTCACCATTTAAGATCTGACGCATCATTTGTGCGTTGACTTTGAGATAAGGCGAGGCGTATAAAGCATCAGCGATCAGATCAAAAAAGACAGTAAATAACAGATCCCCAGCATACACGGCGACATCTTTTCCAAAAGCAGATTGAATGCTGACTTGACCACGTCGTTTAGGTGAATCGTCAATGATATCATCATGGATCAAAGTTGCAGTGTGTAAAACTTCGATCGAAGCTGCGAGTTTAAGGAGACGTTCATCAGCGATCGTAGTCGAATTTTCCTTGGAAAAGAGCAATAGCAAGGCGGGGCGGAGATATTTCCCGCCGTTATTTGCCATCTGTAAGAGAGCGCTTTTAAGTTTAGGATCGTTGACTTCGATCTTTTTTGCGATCAATTGATTGACGATCTGCAGATCATCTTTGACCAACGGATACTGTTGCCAAAAATTTAATTTCATTATTTAGGTTTCCTTCCGACATATTTATCTAGTTTTATTGTACACTATACTGTGAAGACTAAACCAGTACAAAGCGAGGTAATTTGAATGTCACTTAAGGTTTTCCTTGAACTTGTTGAGATTAAGGCCAAAACAGCCAGTGTTTTACCTTTCTTGCTCGGAGTATGTTTTAGTTATTATTATTATCATTCACTTAATTGGGCGAATCTTTTGCTCTTTTTTATCGCAATGTTTTTATTTAACATGTCAGTCGATGCGTGGGATAATTACAATGACTATCATAATGCTCTTGATAAAGAGGAGTATAAACAAAAGACCAATATTATTGGTCGTGAAAACTTATCACCAGGAGAAGTTTTATGGATGTTACTTGGAATGGCTGGGATCGCGACTGTTTTAGGACTAGTATTGGTCGTACGCACAGGGTGGCCGTTATTATTGATGGGGATGTTTTGTTTTGCGGTCGGGATCTTATATTCCGCTGGGCCACGTCCACTATCGAGTTTACCGGTCGGCGAGTTCTTTTCTGGCTTTACCATGGGTGGAATGATCATGCTGATAAGTATTTATATCAATACTTATCAGGAATTTACGTTTGATCTCTCTGATCTTTGGCGGATCGCTTTATTAGCATTGCCAAATATGTTGTGGATCTCAAATTTGATGTTAGCTAATAATATTTGTGATCTAGCTGAAGATGAGCGCAATCATCGGTATACGATCGTGCACTATTTAGGAAAAAAACGGGCTTTGCAGGTCTATACTGCAAAAAATATTTTGGCGTTGGTCAGTTTGTGCTTAACACCATTTATTGGCTTAGCCCCCTATACGGTCTTATTGATCGTTTTAGCACTCCCATTTTTCTACCGGCAAAATAAATTGCTATGGGAAAAACAAGTAAAAGCTGAAACTTTTATTACAGCAGTCAAAACTTTAGCTGTAGGTTCGTTTTTACAAGTTATTTTATATTTATTAGGTATCTTATTTAATCTTATTTTTTAACGAGGAGATTTTTTTATGAAAAAAGTAGTTGTTTTAGGTGCTGGATATGCAGGCTTACAAACGGTGCATAAGTTACAAAAGAAAGTCAAGGGGAAAGCTGAGATCATCTTAGTCGACAAAGATGATTATCATTATGAAACAACGGAATTACATGAAGTTGCTTCTGGGACCCAACCGGCTTTGAAGATCACTTATCCGATCGCTGATATCATTGATCCAGCAGTGACGAAATTTATCCAAGATGAAGTAGTAAAGCTAGATGCTACCAAAAAACAAGTGCAACTAAAACAACATGGTATGCTCGACTATGATTACTGTGTCTTAGCATTAGGCTTTGTTTCTGAAACCTTTGGGATCAAAGGCGCTAAAGAAAATGCGCTTGAGATGACAAACATCAAGCAATCATTGGCGATCTATGACCATATTTTAGCTTCGATGAAAAAATACAAAGAAACAAAAGATAAGCGTTACTTACAACTTGTTGTCTGTGGCGCTGGTTTTACTGGGATCGAATTAGCTGGTGCTTTAGCTGAAGGACGCCCAGAATATGCTAAAGTTGCTGGGGTAGCACCATCAGAAGTTAAGATCACAGTTGTTGAAGCAGCAACGCGTCTTTTACCAATGTTTAGTGAAAAATTAGCTGACTATGGTGTCAAACTAGTTGAAAGCTTGGATGTTGAACTACTTTGCGGTGCTAAGATCAGTGAAGTGGCACCTGGTGAAGTGGTCTATGAAAAAGATGATCAAACCAATTCCTTAAAAGCTGAAACGATCATTTGGACAACAGGTGTTTCAGGTAGTCCCGTTGTTGGTGAATCTAACTTACAAGAACGTCGTGGTCGGGTCGTAGTCACAGATAATTTGACTGATCCAAACTTTGATGATCTATATATCTTAGGTGACGTAGCGGCCGTGATGGATAAAGAAAGTGGACGTCCATATCCAACAACGGCCCAGATCGCTACTGAGATGGCAGTCTATGCGGCTAAAGATCTCGAATCACAGATCAACGGGAATGGTCATTTGAGTACACCATTTGTTTATAAGAGTAAAGGAACAGTCGCTTCAGTTGGTAATACCCATGGTTTTGGTGTGATCGGAAAATTGGAGATTAAGGGTTATCCAGCTTCGATGATGAAGAAAATGATCATGAACAAGTCACTCTTTGAGATCGGTGGCTTCAAAGAATTTATTGCTAAAGGTCGCTTCGACTTATACCACTAATTTTTTAAGTAAAAGAACGTAGAATCAATTGGCTGCGTTCTTTCTTTGTGCAAATATTCAATAATTAAAAGCAAAACATGCAAGCGTTTTACGTACTTTGGAGTATAATTATGATATAGCAATGATTGTTGGTATTTTTTGATTTATATATGTTGCCCAAGCCTTATTAAAGGAGGTGGAGGTGCATTTTAAATGCACTTATCAATGAAAGTATGTATTTTTTCAACCTGTATCGTTGATCTGCTTTTTCCCAATGTAGGTCAAGCGATGGTCGAGGTTTTAGAGCGTTTTGGCTGTGAAACTGTCTTTCCTAAGGGACAGGTCTGTTGCGGTCAACCAACGTATAATAGCGGTTACAGTAAAGAAACGATCAAGACATTTTACAATGAGATCGATGCTTTATTGAGTGTGGATGCTGATTACATTGTTGGGCCTTCGGGTTCGTGTGTTGGGATGTTAAAGGAATATAAAGATATCTTAAAAGATGATCCTAATTATGCCAAAAAGGCTCAGATCTTACATGATAAAACTTATGAATTCTCACAATTTATCTATCGTGTGTTGGGGATCTTAGACTGTGGGGCTCAACTAGATGCAACTGCCACTTTCCACCGCTCTTGTCACATGACACGGTTATTAGGTGAGCGGACGGCGCCGTTTGTCTTGCTCGACCATGTTAAAGATCTTGAAATGATCCCATTGCATAATGTGCAGTTATGTTGTGGCTTTGGTGGAACTTTCTCGGCTAAAGAGCCTGAGATCTCCGAAGCAATGGTCGACGATAAGGTCAATAATATCGTGGCTACGAATGCTCAGATCTTGATTGGAGCAGATCAAGCGTGTTTGATGAATATTGGTGGACGAATGAACCGTCGGGGTGAAAAGATCAAAGTGATGCATATTGCAGAGGTTTTGAATCATAACGTTGATCTTTCCCGAGTCAAATACGTCAAGGATACAGATCATCAGATGGTACCAGCTAATGGAAGCGGGGTGTTTTAGATGGGCTTAAAAACAAGTGAACTTTCATTTGACGAACGTGTAAAAAATGCTAAAAAAGATAAGTTTATGCGTGCATCAGTGGCTAAAGCACAAGATGCGCAATTTGAGAAGCGGACGCGTGCACGAGAACAATTGGGTCATTGGAACGAGTGGCGAGAGTTAGGTGAGCAGATCCGTCAGCATGCTGTTAAACATTTACCAGATTACCTTGAAGAATTTAGTGAAAATGTCCAAAAAAATGGCGGACACGTTTATTTTGCCAAGACAGATGTTGATGCAACCGCTTATATCAAACAAGTTGTACGTGAGAAAAATATCAAAAAGGTCGTTAAATCTAAATCAATGGTCACGACTGAGATCGATCTAGACAAGGAATTGTTGAAGATCCCCAGAGTTTCAGTGATGGAAACTGATTTAGCGGAATTTATCTTACAAGAAGATGATTGGGATGAACCGACGCATATCGTTTTCCCGACCTTACACAAAAATCGTGATCAAGTGCGAGAAGTTTTTCAAAAGATCGGCTATGAGGGCGATAATGATCCTGAAAGCATGGGGCGTTTTGCTCGGAGCTATTTACGCAAATATTTTATGGAAGCCGATTTGGGGATCACTGGTTGTAACTTTGCGATCGCCGACAATGGGATGATCAATTTGGTCACTAACGAAGGTAATGCCGATCTCACGATGGCCTTACCAAAGACACAGATCGTTGTCATGGGAATGGAGCGGATCGTTCCCGGGCTAAAGGAAGCCGAGGTGTTGGATAACTTACTTTGTCGCAGTGCGGTCGGTCAGAAATTGACAAGTTACTGTACTTTTAGTGCAGGAAAGCTAGCCGACGAGCTTGATGGTCCAGAAGATTTCCATGTAGTCATTGTTGATAATGGCCGTTCCAATGCACTGAATACAGTTTTTGAACCGATCCTACAATGTATTCGTTGCGGAGCTTGCTTGAATGTTTGTCCTGTTTACCGTCAGATCGGGGGACAAGGCTATGGTTCGATCTATCCTGGACCGATGGGGGAAGTTTTATCCCCGATTTTAGATGGTTATGAAAACTTTGGGGAGTTGCCGTATGCCTGCAGTTTATGTGGAGCCTGTACAGAAACATGTCCAGTCAAGATCCCATTGCATGATCTGATCTTGGAACACCGCAAAGTTGAGATGAATAAACTTCATTTAGATCATAGCTTGAATAATGTTATTTTTAAGACGATCAGTGTCGGAACTAAGACTCCGATCCTTTTTAAGGGAGCTTTGATGGGTGAACATTTGGCAATGAAGCCATTTTCTAATAAAAAAGAAAATAGTGTTGAGAACCTTTATCCAGAAGGCAAGATCGATAAAGTTCCAAAGATCGCACCGAAGTTGATCCATGGTTGGGTCGATGTCAGAGATCTAGCTGAGCCACCAAAGCTAAGAGAAAATTTCCGGCATTGGTACGATCGACATGAAAAAGAACGGAAGCGAGGCGAACAAAATGACTGAAACGATCAAAGCAAATGATCCTAAAAATCGCGAAGAATTTCTAGAGCTTATCGCCAAAAAAGCTGATCGTCCCCGCCATGAGCTAGCAAATGATCCGCTAGTATTTATCAATGATCTACCAGAGACGACGCTATCAGGTCTTGATCAAGATGAATTATTAGCCTTAGCCAAGACCAATAGTGAGGCGATCCATGTTGATTTTAAGACAGTACCGGTAGCTAAGCTGAGTGAGACACTGGAAAACTTCTTAACTGAAAAGCAGATACACAGTTTGTTGTTGCCGACTTTTGCGGATGAAAAGTGGCAGAAATACGGTATTTTAGATTGGCGTAATGCGTTAGACCTAGATAAAGTATATTTTTGGGATGCCAAACGCGGACGAGATAACTTAGTTGATGCTGATCAAAGTGATGCAGCGATCGGTTTTGCTGATTATCTCTTAGCTGAATCGGGGACGATCACAGCGGCAACAGTTAAAGAACAAGGTCGAGGCTTCCATTTCTTACCGACGCATTATTTGGCGATCATTCCCAAAAGTAAGATCTTACCGCGGATGCGCCAAGCGATCGACCGCTATGACGAAGCAATGAAAACTGGTAAACTCAAGACTTCAAATATCAATTTCATCTCAGGTCCGTCTAATTCGGGAGATATTGAAATGGTATTGATCGTGGGCGTCCACGGTCCACTTGATATGACTTATGTTGTTGTAGAAGATCTGTAATTACGCAAAAGAGGCTGTTTAGGCCTCTTTTCTCTTGAGTTCAAGTATTAGGCTACTAGCAGATTTTTGGCTTGATTAAGCTTGAGAGAAAAAGTATGATTGATATGTAAAAAAATTGTGATGATGTTAGGGTGAAATCGGGTGATCTTGGGGATCGGAAATGATTTAGAATGTATTGATCGGGTCAAGCAGATGTTAGTCAAGTTGCCCAAAACAGCAACTAAGATCTTGACTCCAGCAGAATTAACTGTTTTTTTAGAGCTATCTCCTAAACGTCAGGGAGAGTTTTTGGCGGGACGTTTTTCCGCTAAAGAAGCATACAGTAAGGCTGTGGGAACTGGGATCGGTCAAACTGTCAGTTTTTTAGATATTGAGATCTTAAATGATACTTTGGGCCGGCCGTATTTTTCGCATCATCCCCTAGAAGATGAATGTAATGCATTTATTTCGATATCACATACCAAAGAACATGTTGCCACTATGGTTGTTTTAGAAAAAATCAAGTAAGAGAGAAGATGATCAAAATGGTTGTAGGTTTGCACCGCAACGCCCATGTAAATGTTGATCTAGCTGCGATCAAACATAATATCGCAGTTGAATTAGCTCGCATGGATGAACAACAAGAACTTTTTGCTGTCGTGAAGGCCAACGCTTATGGGCATGGGATCGTCCCCGTTGCTAAAGCTGCAAGACAAGCGGGAGCAACTGGCTTTTGTGTTGCTCTGATCGATGAGGGGCTGGCTTTACGTGAAGCTGGTATCGCTGAAACGATCTTGATCTTGGGTGTTACGCCTGCTAGAGAGGCTACTTTGATGGCTAAATATGATCTTTCAACTGCTGTTGGGGATCTAGAATTTCTGATCCAGGCACAAAAAAAATTGGCTCAAGCTGGTGCTAAGCTCAAAGTTCACTTGGCTTTAGATACTGGTATGGGACGGATCGGTTTTAGAGATCAAGCTAAATTGAGTCAAGCGATCGATTTTTTGCACGAACACACAGCACAATTTGAATTTGAAGGGATCTTTACGCACTTTGCGACTGCCGATGCTAAAGACCAAGAACACTACAATTACCAGGTGAAAAAATTCAATGAGTTGATGAAAGTCGTAACGACTAGACCGCGTTATGTCCATGTGGCTAATTCAGCAGCTGCGATGTGGCATACAGATTGTGGGGGAAATGTTGTTCGTTACGGTATCACGATGTATGGCTTAAATCCTTCGGGAGCAGAATTAAAACTGCCAGAGACTTTCAAGCCAGCGTTGAGTTTAGAAAGTGAATTAGTTGCGGTCAAGCAGTTGCAACCAGGCGATGGAGTCGGATATGGGAAAACCTATACTGCCTCTAAGCTAGAATGGTTAGGCACTGTGCCACTCGGTTATGCTGATGGTTGGTTGCGTCGAATGCAAGGTTATCATGTATTGGTCGCAGGTCAACCATGTGAGATCGTTGGGCGAGTGTGCATGGATCAGTTTATGGTACGTTTACCCCATAAATTACCACTAGGAACAAAGGTAACGTTGATCGGTCAAGATGGTGAGCAAAAGATCACGGCACAAGATGCAGCTGAGTATGCGCAAACGATCAATTATGAGATAGTCTGTGCACTATCCGAGCGGTTGCCGCGCTATTACAAATAAAGTATACTTTTAAACGCGTTTATGTTAAGATTGCGATAACTAATGGTCACGGAGGGCTAGTCATGGTGGAAGATGATTTGAGAAAGAAAATGACCGTGTTGCAATATCAAAATATTAAGGAATTTTGTGAATTCTATACTATTGAGGTGGAAGAGATAAACGACCATCCCGAATACGCTGAACGGATCGAAAAGTATCATACAGCTTTGGAAGAATTGATCGATGGTTACGGTCAAATGGGTGGTTTGAATCAAGAAATTTGTGGTATTTTCGGCAGTTGTGATTGCGATGCCGATTATGGATCGGTGAGCTAATAAATAAATTAGAGAGAGTGATCCTATGGCAAAAGAACTGGTTAAAAGAGGAGATATCTTCTATGCCGACTTGTCGCCTGTAGTAGGTTCTGAACAAGGTGGAATGCGACCTGTTCTGGTCATCCAAAACAACATTGGAAATAAATTTAGTCCAACAGTGATCGTAGCAGCGATCACGTCAAAGATCTCGAAACCTAAGATGTTGACCCATGTGGCTTTAAAAGCGGCACCCAAGGGTAAAAAAGGCTTAGAGAAAGATTCGGTCGTACTACTAGAACAATTACGCACTTTGGACAAACAACGTCTCCGGGATAAGATATCCCACTTAGATGATTCGACTATGAGATCGGTCGACTATGCACTCAAAGTAAGTGTAGGGTTGATCGATATACATACACGAAATAATAGCGATAAAAAGCAAGAAAAAACATATAATCGCTAATAAAGAGCGCCGGTCTAATAGGAGATCGGTGCTTTTTGTTTAAGAGAAGTGGCGCAAAGTTTGATACAATATAGTTAGATGAATTTGTGAGGTGAGTATTGATGGAAAAAGACTTTGAATACCAACAAATGCTAGCAGGTGAGCTTTATCTAGCTGGAGGTATCTTGCCTGAGCATAAATCAGTCCATGGCAAAAAAATCGCACAACAGATCAATCAAACACCGATCGCAGATAAAGCTAAATTAAAGGCACTGGTCAAACAGCTTTTTGGAAAAACGGGTAAAAATTACTACGTTACACCACCGGTCTACGTCGATTATGGTAGACATGTAAGTATTGGTGAGAACTTTTATGCCAACATGGATTGCATTTTTTTAGATGTTAACCAGATCACGATCGGTAATAATGTAATGCTTGGGCCACGAGTCGGACTCTATACTGCTGGTCATCCCTTAGATAGTCAGATCAGAAATGAAGATCAGCTTGAGTTTGGTCTTCCGATCGTGATCGAAGATAATGTATGGCTTGGGGCAAATGCTATTGTTTTACCGGGAGTCACGATCGGAAAAAATGCAGTCATTGGTAGTGGAGCTGTGGTAACTAAGGACATTCCAGCAGATAGTGTAGCTGTTGGTAATCCAGCTAAAGTCATTAAAACGCTGGGAGAAGCCGAGCGTAAATATTGGCAGGCACAAAAAGCCAAATATTTAGCTGCTAAAGAAAAATTTAATAGCTTAGATTAGCTTGATAGCAACTGAGTTTTCGGAGATGAAGACGGCAGTTGCTATTTTTGTAATAGTGGCTCAAGAATTTCGTGGTATAATATTTTTAATAACGAACAAAGGTTTGATTTAGGGGGTAGACGATGAAATTTTTACATACAGCAGATTGGCATATCGGAAAACGACTTCACGAATATCCATTGGTCAAAGAGCAGCAAGATGCTTTAGCCCAGATCGCTCAGATCGCTCAAAAAGAGCAAGTCGATGCAATAGTCATTGCTGGTGATCTCTATGACCGCTCTTTACCGAGTGAAGAGGCAGTGACGTTAGTGAATCAAGCCCTAAGGGATTTGAATCTAACAGCAGATCTTCCCTTGTTAGTGATCAGCGGTAACCATGATTCAGCAGTACGTTTGGCGACAGGTCAAGAGTGGTTCAAGCAAACCAAACTATACCTGCATACTAAGTTATCCGAGGCGTTTACCCCGATCGAATTTGAGGATACGCAATTTTTCCTATTACCGTATTTTGAACTTCAAGAAGCGCGTAACTATTTTGCAGATGAAAGCATAAGTGATCTGACTTCAGCGATGAAATTAGTCGTAGCAAAGCTAAAAACTAAATTTGATCCGGCTAAAAAGCAGGTCTTAGTTGCCCATTTTTTTGCAGCTGGCAGTTTACGCTCAGATTCAGAGACTAAGATCGAAGTGGGCGGACTGGATTCAGTGCCAACAAAGCTCTTTAGTGATTTTGATCATGTGGCATTAGGCCATCTGCATGATAAGCGAGCATTGGATCTGCCAACGATCAAATATAGTGGGAGCTTACTGAAATATTCGGTGGCTGAAGCTAATAGTCAAAAAGGCGTTTGGATCGTGGAAACAGAACCTTTTTCGTGTAAATGGATCTCATTAGCTCCACTCAATGATATCTGTTGTTTGGAAGCTTCGTATGCAGAATTGACGACAAAACTTTATCAAACTGTGGCCCAAGATGACTACGTAGCGATTGAATTGACTGATGAACATGAGATCATTGATGTGATGAATAAATTGCGCAAGTATTATCCACGGATAGTTGAATTGAAGCGCAAGAAACGTCTGGTCCACACTAAGCAAGCTGAAAAGATCGAAAGCAAGAGCCCACTGGAGCTATTTACTGATTTCTTTGTTCAAGCTACTGGTCGAAAACCAACGCAACTCCAGCAAAAATGGGCTAAAGAAAGTCTACTAGAGCTAGAAAAGGAAGGTGAGTAGGGATGCGACCATTAGAATTAAAACTCAAAAATTTTGGACCTTATGTGGATGAGACCGTTGATTTTACCCGCTTTGAGCAGGCACCGTTGTTTTTGATCACGGGTAAGACAGGGAGCGGTAAAACCACGATCTTTGATGCGATGTGTTACGCGCTTTTCAATGAAACTTCAGGTAAGAAACGTCAAGCCTTCCAAATGCGTTCTGATTTTGCTAGTGACAAAAAAGAGACCAGTGTTGAATTTACCTTTGAGCATCAAGGGAAGATCTATTATATCAAGCGCCAGCCAAAACAAGTTTTAGCGGGACGTGGTGGCAAGCCTGTTGAAAAAAAGGCAAAAGTCGAACTGATCTATCCAGGACCTGCTGAAGAAAAGTTAGCTATCCAAAAGATCCCCGAAGCTAGACGCTTTATTGATGAGCTGTTACATTTGACGGCAGAACAATTTACCAAAGTCATTTTGTTGCCTCAAGGTGAATTTCGCAATTTCTTAGCAGCTGATAGTAAGGAAAAAGAAGAGGTCTTGCGCAATTTATTTGGCAGTGAACTGTTTGAACGCTGGACTGAACAACTCAAGGTAAAATTTAAAGAGCAAAATGCAAAATATCAGCAAAAAGAGCAGCAACTAATGCTGAGCATGCAACAAGCTGATTTTACCAGCGAAACACAGCTCCCTGAATTATGGCTCAAACAGATCAAAAGCTGGCTCGAACAAGTCAACGCCCAATTGGCAGAGCAAGCTAAGGACTGGCAGCAAGCTAAAAAAGAAAACGAACGCTTGCAACATGTTTTGAGTAAACAAGAAGAGCTTCAAAAAAGTTTCGATCTATTGGAAAAATTACAAGCTAAGCAGGCTGATCTACTAGCCAAAGCCCCTAAACGTGAAGCTTTACGCCAGCAAATAGCTACTTTGAAATGGGCGCTAAAACACCGAACAAACTTTGAGTTATTGGAAAATAATAAGGCCACCCTTGTTAAAACTAAACAGGATATCCAAAAGTTAGAGCAAAGCTATGCAGATTTAAAAAACGAACAGCTAAGTTTAGCTACTAAATTAGCAAAACACGAAGCTAAGCATAAAGAGATAGCTAACTATCAGTATCAATACAAACAATTGGAGACTAACTTGCCACTATATAAAGTTGTTAGTGAGCTTTTGACCGCTCGAAAAGAGGTTGAAGCCAGACAGAGCGTTTTGGTAGCTGAAATTCAAAAAACAACGACGAGCTTGGATAAAAAGCAAGCAAAGCTAGCTACTATCAAAGCAAAACAACACGCGCTCACAGAACGGATCCAGGAAAAAGGCTCGTTGGAAACAAAATTAGAAAAGCTAAAGTATCAACAAGTAGCATTGACCGAGCTTTTGCAAAAGCAAGTGGACTTGGACAAGCGCCAAACTAATATTACAAATTTGCAAAATGAATTAGCTGATGCAACAACTATCAGCAAAAAGGCCCGGGCTAAGGCTCGTGATCTAGCCAATCAATTAGCAGATCACTATATTTTTGTGGCAGTCAAAAAGCTTCAAGCAGGTAAACCGTGTCCGGTCTGTGGGAGTTTAGAGCATCCATCTCCGGCTAAAGTCAGTGAAGTGGCGAGGGTCGATGAAGAACAAGTCGAGCAAGCTAAACAACAGGCCCGTAAACTGGAAGATACAGCTACCGCTTTGCAAGCCCGAATAAATGAGTTTGACGCTGAGACTGTTGAGCGGCAAAAAGAATTTGAAACGAAAATGCAGGCCTTTTTTGAAGAATATCCTGCTTTAGAAAAAAGCGAGTTAACTTCTTTAGAGGACAAACTGGCACAAAATAAACACGAATTGACCCAAGAGATAACGATACTTACAGATAAAGAAAAAGAAGCAGCAAGCTTGCAAAAACAACAGGAAACACTGGAGCAAAAAAGCGAACAAGCACGCTCAAAGCTGACTGAGTTAAATGAACAAGCACAAGCAGCTCAACTTGATAAGCAGACCTTGATAACACAATTAGCCGAAAAAAAAGCTCAGTTGCCAGCAAAGTATCAGACGGAAAAACAAGCTAAGGCCCAACTAAGAATTTGGCAACAAAAGATAGCCGAGTTTGAAACGCATTTAGCCGACTTGAATGCACATATAAAACAAACTGAGCAGTCACTAGTGGCAACTGAGACTAAGTTAAACGAAGCAAAACAACAAGCAAAAGAACTACAGCAAGTGATCAGCCAAAGACAGGCTGACTTAGAAGCGGTCTGTGCAGTCAAAAAAGTGACATTAGCGGAATTAAAAGACTTGCTAGCCCAAAGCGTCCAACTTGAACAGTTAGAAAAAGCTTTAGCTGATCAGCAAAAAGAGCTAGATTCTATCAATGGACAAGTGGAGATCCTTTCAAAACAAGTTGCTGGTCAAAAACAGCCTGACTTAGAGCAAACTAATAAGAAATTATTACAGGCAAAACAAGCAGAAGCTAAGTTACAGCAGCTGGTCGCTGAGCTAGAGCATAAATATAGTACCAATACCAAATGCTATCAACAAGTAAAATCGCTTTTTGAACAACAACAAGCTGAATTTACACAGTTAGGGCAGTTAAAGGAACTAGTCGATGTTGTTACGGGGAAAGGTGAACAAAAATTGGGGTTTGAGCGTTATATTTTGCAGACCTATCTCAAGGAAGTTTTGCTAACAGCTAATGTGCGGCTAGCTCATTTGACTAATGGTCGCTATGAATTATGCTTAAATGAAGATACTGGACGTGGTGCTTCGAGTACGGGGTTAGAGCTAGATATTTATGATGATAACGCGGGTAAAAGACGTAGCGTCCATACGCTTTCAGGGGGCGAGAGTTTCCTAGCTGCTTTAGCCTTAGCTTTGGCACTAGGAGAGGTCATCCAAAAGAAGAGCGGTGGGATCGAGATCGAAGCGTTATTTGTCGATGAAGGTTTTGGTTCGCTCGATCAAGAAGCTTTACGAGTTGCCTTAGAAACTTTGCAAACGATCGAGGGGAAAAATCGCATGGTCGGGATAATCAGTCACGTTACCGAATTAAAGGCGCAATTACCATATCAGTTACAAGTTGTTACTAAAGGTGAGCGGAGTACTTTGCGGTATGTGACGACAATTTAGTTAGATTTGAGGAAAAACGATGCAATATCGTACACATATAACAGTCTCACTGGCTGTAGGACTGCCAATGCTAGCTGCAGTCGATCAAGTGACATTTATCAATACTGTCGCCTTAGTCTGTGGTAGCGTTTTGCCAGATATCGATCATCCAAGGTCATTTATCGGTAAGCGGAGTCAAGTTGTTAGTAAAGTGGCCAATAAAACATTAGGTCATCGTGGAGCGACACATTCGTTAGTTGTGGCAGCTGGAGTCTACTTACTGGCTTTATTTATTGCTAAAGCATATTTAGCGAGCGCAGCGATGCATTTACCTTTTTGGCTACTGATCGGCTACCTTTTACATTTAGTCGAAGACAGTTTCTCCAAAAATAGTATCCATTGGTTTTGGCCTTTTTCTAAATTCAAGCGAAGTACGCGTAAACGATTATTTTATTATCGAACAGGGCATGTGAGTGAGTATTTGATCTTGGGCTTTGCGCTATGCCTTTTACTGATCGAGTTGAATTTACTATGGTCAGGACATCTAACAAGTTTATTTGATCATGGTTTTGCAGCTTCACTTAAGCTGTTGATAGCTAAGTTACAGCTTCTTCTTTTACCACGTTGAAATACTAAATACTTGACATGAAAAAGTAGTTGATGATTTTTTTTTTAAAATAGCGTATCATCTAAGTGAGAAGTCAACAAGAAAGGACAGGCTATATATAATAGCGCGGGTGGAGCCAATGAAAGATCAATCATTATTAGTATCTTCAGCACAAAAGTTAAAGCAACACGGAATAAAATCAACACCACAACGCCAAGCGATCTTAGCATATCTGATGTGTTCAGATGAACATCCGTCGATCACGATGATCCATCAATATCTGCAAAAGCAAGATATCAAGGTGAGTTTGGCGACTGTGTATAATACCCTCGAATTGTTAGCAAAGTCTGATCTAGTATCTGAAGTGGCTTTGGATAGTGCGGGGCATGTGAGATATGATTATTTTGCTAAACCCCACTATCATTTGATCTGCTTAGAGTGTGGTAAGATCGAGGATATTTTTGATGACACTTACTTAGAATTAGAAAAACTGGTTCAGGCTCAAAGTGACTATGAGATCGTCAATAGTCGCTATGATGTGTATGGTATTTGTCCAGAATGTCAGCAAAAGAAAGCTAACACATAAATTTTCTGGAGTAAGTAGCCGGTTTTGTGCTATAATCAATCAAGATATTTTATCATTTGCGATGAAGTAGAAAGTAGCAGAGCTCATCCCTATCACAGAGAGCCACTAGTGCTGGAAGGTGGCATATATGTTTTTTGCGAAGTACACTATGGAGCAACAGCGGGTCATTCCGATATCGATGACAGAGTTGGTTACATTTATGTAGCAATCTGGGTGGTAACGCGGAAATTAATTCGTCCCTGATGATTTTTCATCGGGGACTTTTTTTATTAAAAGGAGGATCTTAAATGGAAAATATTTTAGAAGAATTAAAATGGCGGGGCGCTGTCAACCAAGTTTCAGATGAAGCTGGTTTAGAAGAGTTATTGGCTAAAAAATCGATCGGTGTTTACTGTGGCGTCGATCCAACTGGTGATAGTTTGCATATTGGACACTTGATCCCATTTATGATGTTGAAACGATTCCAAATGGCTGGCCATCGTGCGCATATCTTGATCGGTGGTGGTACTGGTTCGATCGGTGATCCATCGGGTAAGAAGTCAGAACGGACTTTGCAAACAATGGAACAAGTTCGTCACAATGAAGAAGCTTTGACAGGACAAATGAAGGCTCTCTTTGGCAAAGATAATATCACGATCGTTAATAACTATGATTGGTTAAAAGAGATCAGTTTATTAGATTTCTTGCGCGATTATGGTAAATTGTTCAACGTTAATACGATGTTGAATAAAGAAGTTGTTGCTAGCCGTTTAGAAGTAGGGATCTCTTATACTGAATTTACGTACCAGATCTTGCAAGCGATCGATTTTCATCATTTGCTAAAGACAAAAGATGTGCAACTTCAGATCGGTGGGGCTGATCAATGGGGCAATATCACAGCTGGGATCGATCTGATCCACAAAATGGAAGGTTCAGATACGCAAGCATTTGCCTTGACGATCCCATTGATGTTGAAAGCTGACGGGACAAAATTTGGTAAAACAGCCGGTGGTGCAGTGTGGCTTGACGCAGAAAAAACAACACCGTATGAATTCTACCAATTCTGGTTGAATCAAGACGATCGCGATGTTGTTAAATACTTGAAGTACTTTACTTTCTTGGATGAAGCTCAGATCGCCGAATTAGAAAAGAAACTTGAAGAACATCCAGAATTGCGTGAAGCTCAAAGATGCTTAGCAAAAGAAGTGACCGAATTTGTTCACGGAAAAGAAGCGGTCGTGCAAGCTGAACACATTTCTAAGGCACTCTTCTCAGGTGAAGTGAAAGCTTTAACTGCTGCTGAGATCGAGCAAGGCTTTAAGAATATGCCGACAGTTGAGATCAGTTCTGAACCGGAAAACATCGTTGAATGGCTCGTTAACACAGGGATCGAAAAATCTAAACGGCAAGCTCGTGAAGATGTAACTAATGGAGCGATCTATATCAATGGTGATCGAATTCAAGATCTGGATGCAATGATCGATCCAGCAGCAAACTTTGATGGAAAATTTGTGATCGCCCGTCGTGGTAAGAAGCGTTATTTCTTAGCCCGTGTAACTAAATAATTTTTAAAAAATCTGCAGATTTTGTGTCTGCAGATTTTTTTTGAAAAAAATTTTCTGCGGGAAATGTAAGTGTTTTACTGAGTAAAAAGCTGTTTTTTGGTCAAAGAGACGCTGATTTATCGAGTAAAAAACGAACGATAATATTTAAGCGTGATTTATGTTCGTTTTTTAAATAGGGGGAAGTGAAATTTTATGCAAAAAAATTTAAAAGTAGGGTTGACGTTTAAGCTAAAAGTGAGTATAGTAGTTCTTGTCATTGAGATGTGATCAAACATTTCAAATCGCTTAAAAATTAATTCAAAAAACTTGTTGACATTGAGATGCAAGTTTGGATATAATAATTAAGTCGATGAGACATGATAATGAATTTTCATTCAAGATAATGAATAAAAATTGAGTAGATCTTTGAAAACTGAACAAAGTTTCGATAAGCAAATGTGCAGGGTCTCTTATCTAAGTGATAAGAGCAATAAACATTTTG
>ERZ808046.214-NODE-214-length-70910-cov-7.140514_pt1 | contig 70910 bp, 68 predicted proteins | sample MGYA00380196_ERZ808046 | MGnify/ENA primary metagenome ERZ808046 (study PRJEB31490, sample SAMN06133421) | mouse gut metagenome | isolation source: Z6_2 | host: mice | place: China: Chengdu | collected 2015-05 ... | reverse complement strand
TTTTCCCGGATGAAATAACAGAAAAAATACAGAGAAATTGGAAAAACAGGTTGCGTAATCGAAAAAAAAAAGATATGATAAAGTCATTGTATATTGGCGTTTGTTAAGTAAGGAGGATATGACGTTGTTGGAAATTATGACGAATGAAACTGAAGCTGCCGCCCGCATCATCGTGATTGGCGTTGGAGGGGCAGGCAACAACGCTGTAAATAGAATGGTAGAAGAACAGATTGGAGGAGTGGAGTTTGTCGGTGTGAACACGGACAAGCAGGCTCTGAAGCTCTGCAAGGCGCCGACGGCGATTCAGATCGGTGAGAAATTGACAAAGGGACTTGGAGCAGGTGCCAAACCGGAGATTGGAGAGAAAGCGGCAGAAGAGAGTATCGAAGAATTAAAAGAAGCGATCCAGGGTGCAGATATGGTGTTTGTGACCTGCGGCATGGGCGGTGGTACCGGTACCGGTGCGACGCCTGTTCTTGCAAGAGCTGCCAAGGAGATGGGAATTCTCACCGTTGGCGTGGTGACAAAGCCCTTTCGCTTTGAGGCAAAACAGAGGATGAACAATGCCCTTATGGGGATTGAGAAGTTGAAAGAGTCGGTAGACACACTGATTGTGATACCAAATGACAAGCTTTTGGAGATTGTGGACCGAAGGACCACCATGCCGGAAGCGCTGAAGAAAGCAGACGAGGTGCTGCAGCAGGCAGTGCAGGGCATTACGGATCTGATTAACCTTCCGGCACTGATCAATCTGGATTTTGCAGATGTACAGACAGTCATGACAGACAAGGGAATTGCACATATCGGAATCGGTACGGCAAGAGGCGATGACAAGGCTTTGGAGGCAGTGAAGCAGGCAATTACCAGTCCGCTTTTAGAGACGACCATCTCCGGAGCGAGTCATGTCATCATCAATGTATCCGGAGACATTTCCCTGATTGATGCCAACGAGGCAGCAAGCTTTGTACAGGAGCAGGTAGGAGAAGAGGCAAATGTCATCTTTGGTGCCATGTATGACGCCAGCAACTCCGATGAGGTCAGCATTACCGTGATTGCAACAGGGCTTCAGGAGAGCGGAAAAACATCATTCTCTTCTTATCGTCCGGCTGTGGCCAAGCCCGGAACGCCTGTGCCGGCCAATCAGGCCGGATACGGAAAGACTCCGGAGCAGCCGAGGAGGCAGGTGGTACAGCCTTTGCCGGGTCTGAAGACTTTTAAAGCGCCGGAGAGTACAGTGGAAGTACAGGAGATTAAGATTCCTCAGTTTTTCCAGAAAAACAGATAGGAAAGTCAAACGAAGCTGTTGGAGACGATGGCTTCGTTTCTATATGCAGGGAAGTACATACCCTCAGTGGACAAAATAGGAAGGACAATGATTGGGGAGGAAAGAGAAAAGATGATTACAGGACATACCGGGCTGCTCTGCCTGTTGGGAAGTCCGGTGGCACACAGCGTGTCTCCGGCCATGCATAACGAGGCATTTGCCTATCATAAACTGGATTATGTCTATCTGGCTTTTGATGTGTCTTTGGAGCGCTTTGACGGGGTGGTGGAGGCGCTGACAGCCATGAATGTCAGAGGATGGAACTGTACGATGCCTCATAAAAGGCGGATGTATGAACGTGTGGACGTTCTCTCAGAGGAGGCTCAGCTGATCGGTGCAGTCAACACGGTGGTGCAAAAAGACGGTGTGCTGACCGGCTACAACACAGATGGAAAAGGATACATGGCCTCAGTTCGGGACGCTGGATATGATATCTCAGGCGGGAAGATGACGCTTCTGGGAGCCGGAGGCGCAGCAGCTTCCATTATCGCCCAGGCGGCACTGGACGGAGTACCAAGGATTGACCTGCTGGCAAGAAAAGGGAAGTCCTGGGATGCCATCCAAAAGGTTGCAGACCGGATCTGCCGTCAGACAGACTGCCAGGTGCGTTTGTTTGAACTTGCAGACTTGTGTCAGATGAAAGAGAGCATCCAGGAAAGCCGGATTCTGATAAATGCTTCTTCAGTGGGGATGGGTCCGGATTTGGCCGGATGCCTGGTACCGGATGAAAGTTATTTTCATCGGGATTTGATTGTATCAGATGTAATTTATAATCCCAGGAAGACAAGACTTCTTCAGATGGCAGAAAAAGCGGGCTGTTCGGTGTTCAACGGAATGTATATGCTCTTGTATCAGGGAGCATATGCCTTTGAGCTGTGGACTGGCAAAAAGATGCCGGTGGATCTGGTGAAGGAAAAATACTTTAGAGATTAGACAGGACAGGTATGATGAAAAAGGTATTTCAGATAGGAAGCAAGGTGTTCGGACAGGGCGCACCAAAGATCTGCGTCCCCATTGTGGCAGAAAGCCAGGAACAGATCTGGAAAAACGCAGAAAAGACCTCCGGTCTTGGGACGGATCTGGCAGAGTGGCGTGTGGATTTTTATAAAGACGTTTTGGATGCGGAAAAAGTAGCCGTTACCCTGAAAGGGGTGAAAAAGCGGCTTGGAGACAAAGCACTTCTTTTTACGTTCCGGACCAAGGGAGAGGGTGGCTGCAGAGCAATTGCTCCCGGGGATTACGATCGTCTGAACGAAATGGCGGCTCTGGCCGGTGCAGATCTTGTGGATGTGGAAGCTTTTTTTGAAGAAGAACAGTCTGCCAAACGGATAAAAAAGATCCAGGCTGCCGGTGCCCGGGTGATTGCTTCCTGCCACGATTTTCAGAAGACGCCGGCGGTGGAAGAGATGGTGATGCGTTTGCAGCGGATGGAAGAGCTGGGAGCGGATGCGGTAAAGCTTGCAGTGATGCCGGCAAAGCGGCAGGATGTATTAAACCTTCTGCAGGCCACGCTGACAGCCTGGGAAAGACTGTCCGTCCCGGTGGTCACCATGTCCATGGGAGACCTGGGCGTCATTAGCCGAATCAGCGGCTCTCTTACGGGTTCTGCCATGACCTTTGCAGCAGCAGGAGCTGTCTCGGCGCCAGGACAGATTCCGGTGGAAGCTGTTGCAGAAATACAGAATTTTTTGAACAAAGAGACAAAGATGTAAATACACATCGGATGTCTCTTTTTTTCTGTATGGGGGTATTTGTCGATTTTTGGGAGGAAATGGGGATAAAAAAGCCGTTTTTCAAGCAGGATTTGACAAAGAATGCGCCATTTTCTTTCTATAATGGTGATTACCATAAGAGAGAGGGTGGCAAGTGTACTATGAAGTTTATGTAGATGTACTGTTTGTAAAAAATCTCTGGATGAATGCGATGCTGCTTCTTCTGACCGGATGGGCGGATCAGGAAACCATAAAATGGTACAAAATTTTAGCAGCGGCCGTGACAGGCAGCCTGGGTGTCTGTCTCCTTTATCTCGCATCGCCGTGGCTGTCCGGGATCCATTATGTACTGGGATCGATGCTCCTGGCAGCAGCCATGACAGGGATTGCTTTTTCGGGCAGAAAGCATTTTTTCGGACGGCTGGGATGTCTTTATCTGGAAAGCTTTCTGCTGAATGGAATTTTGAACTATCTGGAGCAGTTTCACAGGCTGAGCGGATTATGGTTCGCGGTTTTTAGCAGTATATCTGCAGCAGTGTTAATGACGGCGGAGTACATATGGAGAAACAGAAGAAGGGAGCGAGAGAGGACCTTCTCTGTTGTTCTGCATCACGGGGCGTGCCGGATGCAGGTAGAAGCATTATATGATACCGGCAACAGCCTGTATGATCCAATCAGCAAAAAAGCGGTCAGTATCCTGGACGGGAATGTGCTGGAAGCACTCCTTTTCGGATCCGGAAAAGAGAGCTTTCCTCGTCTGATTCCCTATGATACCATCGCAGAACATGGGATGTTGGAGGCCTATGTTCTGGACAGGATGGAATTGTCATCCGGGGAGATGTCCTGTGAGGTCTCTTTGCCGATGATTGCGCGTATGCCCGGTCAGAGCAGACAGTATCAGCTTATACTTCATCGTGACCTGCTTTCCTCATAAGAGGAGGCATTATGATCATTAAGGTAACGATACCGCATCAGATTCAGTTAAAAGTAGCGCCCAAATTTAAAAGTATGTTTTTTTCACAGAAAGGAGAGATCCATTACATCGGCGGAGCGGAGATTCTGCCGCCGCCTCTGAATGCTGAAGAGGAGAATCGGGCGATCCTGGGACTTGAGACCGATCAGGAGCAGCAGGCAAGAAAAAAACTGATCGAACACAATCTGAGGCTGGTAGTATACATTGCGAAAAAGTTCGACAATACAGGGGTTGGAGTGGAGGATCTGATTTCCATCGGTACCATCGGGCTGATCAAAGCCATCAATACCTTTAATCGAAGTAAGAACATCAAACTGGCAACCTATGCGTCCCGCTGTATTGAAAATGAGATTCTGATGTATCTTCGAAGAAACAGCAAGGTGCGCATGGAAGTATCCATCGATGAACCGCTCAATGTGGACTGGGACGGAAATGAACTGCTGTTGTCGGATATCCTGGGAACGGATGAAGACATTATCTACCGGGATCTGGAGAACGAAGTGGAGCGGAAGCTTCTGAAAAAAGCACTGTCCAAGCTTTCCGAACGGGAAAAGACAATCATCGAACTTAGGTTTGGTCTGAATCATCCTGCAGGAAGGGAGATGACACAAAAAGAGGTGGCGGACCTGCTTGGCATCTCCCAATCCTACATCTCCAGACTGGAGAAAAAGATCATTGGACGACTGAAAAAAGAGATTGTGAAGTATGAATGAATCACTTCAGATAACTCTTCATGGTTTTTAAAGCATTTTTTTCCAGACGGCTGACCTGTGCCTGGGAGATGTGGATCTCCTCGGCCACCTCCATCTGGGTCTTTCCCTCGAAAAAACGCAGGTTGATGATGTGGTTTTCCCGGGGGCTTAAGCGTTTCATAGCTTCAGAAAGGGAAAGATTTTCCACCCAGTTGTCCTCTTTGTTCTTGCGGTCGCTGATCTGGTCCATGACATAGAGGGTGTCGCCGCCCTCTGTGTAGACCGGATCATAGAGGCTGACCGGGCTTTGAATGGCATCCAGGGCATAGACGATATCCTCTTTGGGAATGCCGATGGCATCCGAGATTTCCTGGATCGTCGGCTCTTTGGAAGTCTCTTTGAGCAGATTTTCCTTGGCGTAGATGGCTTTATAGGCCGTATCCCGCAGAGAGCGGCTGACACGGATGCTGTTGTTGTCTCTTAAGTAGCGCCTGATCTCTCCGATGATCATTGGAACCGCATAGGTGCTGAATTTTACATCCATGGTGCAGTCAAAATTGTCTATGGCCTTCATCAGTCCGATGCAGCCGATCTGGAACAGATCATCCACATTTTCGCTGCTGGAAGAGAAGCGTTTGATGACACTTAAAACCAGACGGAGATTGCCCTTGATGTACAGTTCCCTTGCTTCTTTATCCCCTTTCTGAATACGCTCAAAAAGCATCTTTTTTTCATCATTGGTAAGAAGCGGTAGTTTGGACGTGTTGACTCCGCAGATTTCAACCTTGTTCACAACCATTGATTTTCCTCCTGCAGCATTTATATAAAAAGGATTTCCCAAAATATTCTGCTTATGCAAAAGGAGTCCAAATAAAAAATGGCAAAATCTGTGTGTCAGGACATGAGAGCTCCCGTGCGTCTTCTGGGACACAGGACATCGGCTTCACAGACTTCCACCAGTATGATGTCCGGCCCGATCTGACAGATTTTATTCCAGGGGATGATATATTCCTGATCCGGTCCTAAGATTCCGCAGAAACGAAAAGGGCCGGGAACTACAAGTGCTTTGATGCACCCGTTTCTCTCGTCCAGAATCAGATCGGATACTCTTCCAAGCTTCTTGCAGTCACAACGGTTAATCACATCTTTTTCTCTTAATTCACAATATCGCATCTCGTTTTTCCAGATCCTTTTTCTAATAATCTATGCAAAAAGCCCCATAAACACCACGCTTTCATTGACAGAAAAGTACACCATGATATATACTGAAAAAAAAGAGGGGGACCATACTGATGAAGTGTCCATATTGCGGAAAAGACAATACAAGAGTGATTGATTCCAGGCCGGCGGATGACGGCGAATCCATCCGCCGCAGAAGAGAGTGTGATGCCTGCAGCCGGCGTTTTACGACCTATGAGAAAGTGGAGACCATACCGGTCATTGTGATCAAAAAAGATAACAACCGCGAAACGTACGACCGTTCCAAGATCGAGGCCGGCATTATCCGTGCCTGTCATAAGCGTCCCATCTCGGCAGGTCAGGTGAGGGAGCTGGTGGATGCAGTTGAGGCAGCCATCTTCAATAAAGAAGTCCGGGAAATTTCCACCCGGGAGATCGGGGAGCTGGTTATGGAAAAGCTCAAGGCGCTGGATTCTGTGGCTTATGTAAGATTTGCGTCGGTCTACCGGGAGTTCAAAGATGTGAACACCTTTATGGACGCGCTGAAAAAGATGGTGGAGTGAAGATGAAGAATCTAATCTTAATCGGATTCATGGGGGCAGGGAAGACGACAGTGGGAAAACTTCTGGCCAGAGAAAAAGAAATGTTGTTTGTGGATACGGACGAACGGATTGTATCCGAACAGGGCCGGGAGATTCCGGATCTTTTCTCGGAGAAGGGCGAAGAGTATTTCCGGGATCTGGAGACGGATCTTTTGGAGCGGATGCTTGAGGACACCGACCAGGCGGTGATTTCCGTGGGCGGCGGGATGCCGGTCCGCGAAAGGAACCGGAAGCTTTTAAGGAGCCTTGGCCTTGTCGTTTATCTGTCTGCCACCAGGCAAACCATTCTGGAACGGGTCAAAAACGACGGAAGCCGGCCTATGCTGTCAGGCGGTGACCTGGAAAGGAAAGTGGAACAGTTGATGAGAGAGCGGGAGGCGCTCTATCGGCAGACTGCCCATATTGACGTCAGGACAGACGGACGCAGTGTACGTCAGGTGCTGAAGATTATCGGGCAGGAGACGCGGAAATTTGGGTGAGAGCATGAGCATACAGATTCCAATGCAGGCAAAGGGAGCCTGGAACAAAGACACCATAATATCTATGAATACGTTAAAGAAGGGTGGGGTATTCCGTGCACAGACCATCACCGAACTGCAAGGGCGTCAGGGAACATCAGAGGAAAGACGGGGCAGGGCGGGAAATGCCGCTTCGAATGAACGGTCCTCGATGCCTGGTCAGATGTCGGTTCCGCCGCTGGTGCGTCCCATCTCAAAGGGACAGAAAGTGGTGCTTTCTCTGACCGGATCTGCATCTTTGGTGGATGTGCGCCTTGGCTGGAACCGTACAGATTCCAGGTGCGATGTGGATGTGTCTGCCTTTTTGCTTGGCGGGAACGGAAAGGTGATCGGGGACGACTGGTTTGTCTTTTATGGGCAGACAAAGAGTCCGGATGGCAGTACGGTCTTTGAGATGGACGGCGTTCAGGACCGGGAGGTGATCCGCCTGGATCTTGACCGGCTGAATACTGCAGTGAAAAAGATCGTATTCGTGCTGACAATCAATGAGGCCTTTGAGAAAAAATTACATTTTGGTATGTTAAAAGATGCCTATATCCGGATTCTGAATCACAAGGATCAGAACGAACTGGTGAGCTTCTCCATGACAGATTATTACACAAATGTGATTTCCATGATGATCGGGGAGCTGTATCTGCACAACGGCAGCTGGAAATTCCACGGGATCGGGAACGGAGTGGCAAAGGATCTGGCCGGACTGTGCGGACTGTACGGCGTTCAGGTGAGCTGAAGGCAGAAAGGGGATAAGGAAAATGCTTACTTTTGAAACAGTCAATGAATTGACGCTGAAGGTGACCTGCAGCGGAAGCGATGTGCTTTTTACCAAAGCGGGATCTTTTATTGCAGGAGACAGTGCAGGTGGTAAGAATTACCGGTTTGAAAAGGTACTGCTGGGCCCCCAGGGCAATCTGGCCCAGGCGGCGCTTGGTTCGATCATCCGGCGGGTGACCGGGGAGAATCTTCCGCTTATGAAGGTAAATATGAACGGAGATTCGGTGACTTATTTTGCCAACAACAGTCAGCATGTGTTCATCTATCAGCTTGGTTATGGAGAGATGATCTCGGTGGAATCAGAGAATATCCTGGCCTTTACCCAGGACTGCAAGTATGAGGTGCGGTTTATCGGCTGTGGTGTGCTGTCTCAGAAAGGACTTGCCACTTCTCTTTTGACCGGTAACGGAAGCAATGCCTATGTGGCGATTCTCACAGACGGGAATCCCATTGTGCTCAATAACGTTCAGAGCAGAAATACAATTTCTGTGGATCCGGATGCGGTGATCTGCTGGATGGGGCAGGGTTACTGCGATCCGCAGGTGAAGGTGGATATTTCCTGGAAAAATTTCATCGGCCAGGCGTCGGGAGAGTCCTATGCCTTTGAGTGGAGCGGAAATCAGCCGGTCTCAGTGGTGGTGCAGCCTTCTGAGAGACAGGGCGGCGTGTCTGTGAGGATGGACTAAGTGCCGGGCGGATATAGGAACAGGATCTAACAGGGGGAATGAAAAAAATACAGAAAAGGTGCGGCTGTGAAAAAATAGTTGAAATCCGGGCCGTTCTATTATAGAATAGTAGAAAGTGTGGGGAGTGTGTAATCCCTTCATAACAGTAAGGAGGAAGAACAGAATGATTTCAGCAGGTGATTTCAGAAATGGCGTTACATTGGAGATAGAGGGTAACGTTTATCAGATCTTAGAGTTTCAGCATGTAAAGCCGGGCAAAGGTGCGGCTTTTGTAAGAACCAAGCTTAAGAACATCATCAACGGCGGCGTGGTGGAGAAAACCTTCCGTCCGACAGAGAAGTTCCCGGCAGCCCGGATTGACCGGGTGGACATGCAGTATCTGTACAGCGACGGGGATCTGTTCCACTTTATGAATACAGAGACCTACGATCAGATTGCGCTGAACAGCGACGATGTGGGCGATGCTCTGAAGTTCGTAAAAGAGAACGAGATGGTGAAGATCTGTTCTCACAACGGCAATGTGTTTGCCGTAGAGGCGCCGCTGTTTGTAGAGCTGGAGATCACGGATACCGAGCCTGGTTTCAAGGGTGACACGGCTACCGGTGCAACCAAGCCGGCGACGGTGGAGACCGGAGCGGTAGTGTATGTTCCGCTGTTTGTGGAGACCGGGAATAAAATCAAGATTGACACCAGAAGCGGAGAGTATCTGTCCAGAGTGTAATGCATAGGTGAAAAGGGGTCGGCGTCTGATGTCGGCGCCTTTTTTCGCTTTACGGGAGCGGGTATTCTGTGAAGCGTCAAAGCATTTGCTGCAAAAACCTTGAGAACATGATTCATATGGAAGGAGATCTTTTGATGAAAAGATGGCTGTCGAAGGTCTGGTTTGTAATAAGTCTGCCCTGTATCTTCAATCTTCCGCTGTGTTTCTGGCAGATGCATGTGCTTGGTGCCGGGATTTTGTCCATGCTGATCTTTGTGCTGGTTATGCTGGCCGGGACCTGTTTCTTCTGGCCGGTCAAAAGCCGGGAGATGGTCAGTCTCCGGGTGCGGATGATGGCGGCAGGAGCAAGATTTGCCTGGGGTGGACTGTATGGGATGGCAGCGGAAATTCTGCTGATTTTTCTTGTCTATGTGAGACATACACCGGGTGTGGTGGTGCTGACGGTGAATCTGATTTTTGCCTGTGTGGGATGTTTTTCCCTTTTGTCTGCGGGGGTGTTTTTGATCATAGTTACTTCCAGGCGTCTGGGGATCGTCCGCCGGCTGTTTATGGTTCTGACCATGTGGATTCCGGTGGTGAATCTGGTGGTGCTCCTCTATGCCTGCCGTCTGGTTCTGGAAGAATATGACTTTGAGCAGGAAAAAGCGGCCCTTCAGAAACTGCGGGTGGACTCCGACCTTTGTAAAACCCGTTATCCGCTGGTGATGGTTCATGGCGTAGGATTTCGGGATCTTCGGTACTTTAATTACTGGGGGAGGATTCCCAGAGCATTAAAACGCAATGGTGCCTCCGTCTACTACGGCAACCAGGAAGCCTTTGGAACCATTGTCTACAATGCGCAGGACATCAAGAAACGGATTCACCAGGTACTTGAGGAGACCGGATGTAAAAAGGTGAATATCATCGCCCACTCCAAGGGAGGACTGGATGCCAGATACGCTGTTTCCAGGCTGGGTATGGGGCCTTATGTGGCGTCATTAACCACCATGAATACTCCCCACAGAGGCTGCCGTTTTGTGGATTATGCCTGCTGTCTGCCGGAGGGGCTGTACCGCCTGGTGGCCGCCTGCTTTGACCGGACTTTTTCCAGGTTTGGAGATAAAAATCCGGATTTTTACACGGCAACGCATCAGTTTTCCACCAAAGAAAGCGAACTCTTTAACCAGCAGGTGCCAGATGTACCGGGGGTCTATTATCAAAGTTATGCTTCCAAGATGAAGCGGCCCTGGAGTCACCTGCTTTTGGCGGTTCCCTATTGTATGATCAAACCTTTAGAGGGCGACAATGACGGTCTGGTCAGCATAACTTCCGCACAATGGGGAGAATTCCAGGGCGTTTTTTCCAATTCCCGCACAAGGGGAATTTCCCACGGCGACATCATAGATCTGAAAAGGGAAGATTACACAGGCTTTGATGTAGTGGAGACTTACATACAGATTGTGGCAAAACTGAAAGAAAAAGGATTTTGATCTGTGACACTCTTGCAAAAAGGAACCATATCAGGTACAATAGAAAAAGATATAAAACATTTCGGTGCATTTCGCACACTGATTTCCGCAAGACAATACAGAGACAGAAAGGAATTCGATGACATACGAATCGTATTTGTTGTATCTGGAGCAAAAGATTCAGGAACGGATGTCCCAGGAAGAGGAGGTAAAAAGTGTCCGGGTCCTGAAGAACAACAGCGTGGAGCTGGATGGTTTTTCCTACTATGTGGAAGGACACAGGGAACGGCCCACCGTTTATGTAAATGATTACTACCGGGAGGATCTGACCAAAGAAGAGCTGGAAGTAATCGCGGATCGGGTCTTGAAGACTTTAAGAGAGTGTCAGATGTTTAAAAGCCAGAGCCTGGAGCAGATTCTGGATTTTGGCAAGCTGAAACAGCGGATTTTCTGCCGCCTGATTTCCAGGGAGAGGAATGAGGAGCTTTTAAAAGAGGTTCCCTGGATTCCCTGGATGGATCTGGCAGCGGTATTTTACTTCCGGATTCCGGAGGAGATGATGAAACACGCCACAGCTCTGATCCGCAGAGGACATATGGAGTACTGGAAGGTGACTTTGGAAGAGCTTTGCAAAGCAGCAGCAGGGAACATGGCAGAAGAACCAGTATTTTTCGAGTCTATCGAGGAATTCATGGAGTGCGCCGGCTTTGAACCGGTCAGCCGGGGGATGTATATTTTGAGTAATCTCAGAAAAGAATACGGAGCTGCCGTCTTTATGGATCCCGGGGTACAGCGCATGTGCTGGGAAACGTTTGGAGAAGATTTTTATGTGATTCCAAGCAGTATCCATGAGCTGCTTCTGCTTCCTAAAAGCCTGTCTTTTGGCCGTGCAGATCTGGACCAGCTCATCCAGGAGGTGAATGCAACCTGCGTAAGTCCGGAAGAATATCTAAGCAGCCATGCCTATCTTTATTCCGGGGAGACAGGAGTGCTTACGTAGTCTGTGTCAGCCAGAAAGGAGGCTGCAAAAAGCCTGCCTGTTCTTAGGCTGCTCTCATTCATAAGGAGCGGCTGAGCAAACAGACAAAACTGTATTTTGCAGCCGCCCTCCGGGCTCCGGGATTTTTGAGAAAAGACACCTCTGAAAAAATGTTACAAATTTATTACAAAAAGGGGTTGCGTAATTTTGAAAATTGGTGTATGATAGTCAGCGTAGTGATACAAGCACCTGTAGCTCAGCTGGATAGAGCACGGGCCTCCGACGCCCGGTGTCGCAAGTTCGAATCTTGTCAGGTGCATTTTTTATATTCTAAAATAACCTAAGGAGGATCTATGGATAACAAAAAGAACCAGAATGCGAATAAAAGTACAAGCACCTTCCAGGAGCTTTTGACCAATTATAAAGTATACCTTGCAATCATTGCCGTGCTTCTTTTGATCATTGTGCTGCTTTTAAAAGACCGGTATGCAGCGGTCCCGTCACCTCAGCCGGAGCAGCCTGTCCAGGATGCATCTGCAAATGAGCAGGATCCAGGGCAGGGCGGGGAAGAGACGCCCGCACAGGAGCCGGAAGCAGAGCCGGACAACAAGTTGGAGGAAAACCGGCATGGTTCCATCGATCTTCTGATTCAGAGATACTGTAATTATATAGCTTCCGGAGATGTGGAAGCGCTAGAAGAGATCGTGGATGTCCTGACCGAGGAGGAAAAAGAAAGTATCCGCACAAGAGCAGCATTTATTGAATCCTTTGACAATATATCCTGCTTTACCAAAGACGGCCCGGTGGAAGATTCGTTTATTGTCTTTGCGTGCTATGACATGAAGCTGATCAACATTGAGACCAGCGCACCGGATATCATCTGCCTGTATGTGGGACCGGATGAAGGAGAAGGACGCCGCATCCATTACGGTACGGTAGATGAGGGTATGCAGGATTATGTAGCGCAGCTTGAGCAGGATCCGGAAGTAAAAGCGCTGTATGACGATGTGAGTGCCCGTTACCAGGCAGCTCAGGAAAGTGACGAGACACTGGCGGCGTTTGTACAGAAGATTACCGGACAGGTGGCAGAGACAGAAACAGTGCCGGAAGAAACACCTTCCGAGGAACCAGAAGAGGCGCCTCAGGAAGAAGAACCCCAGGAACCAGAACCGGAGGCTCCGGCGGAGAGTCAGACAGCGACTGCTCAGAACCGTCAGACCCGTGTGTCTGAGACTGTGAATGTGCGTACAGAGCAGAGTACAGAGTCAGCAAGGGTGACGCTGGCTTACCAGGGAGACGAGATTACCCAGATCGAATCCTATGAAAACGGCTGGAGCAAAGTAGAGTACAAAGGACAGAGCGGTTATGTGATGACAGAATATCTGGAATAATTTCATTTTGCAGAATAATTATAAAAAAGCTCCATACCCTAGTAAGGATTACCAGGGAAAGGAGCTTTTTTTATGATGACAGAAGCAGACAGAGCAGTGATGGATGAAAGCTATCGGAACACACGCATGGGGCGGGAAGCCATCAATGTGATCATCGGAAAGGTGGAAGATGATGACCTGGCACTGGATCTTAACCGCCAGGCATGCAAGTTCATCCAGATGGAAGAGAAGTTACAAAAAGAGTATCACAAGGCAAAAGAGACGCCTCCGGAGGACAACCTTGTGAACCGGACCATGCTGTGGGGCGGGATTCAGATGAATACGCTTTTGAATGCCAGTACAGAACATCTGGCCGATATGATGATCCAGGGCAACACAAAGGGAATTACGGAACTGATGAAAGTAGTCAAAAAGAATAAAAGCGTCCAGAAAGAGTATTATGAGATGGCTCAGGAGCTGATGGATTTTGAGGAAAAAAACATCGAAAAACTGAAGGCATATCTGAAGTAGCCAGGCTGGCTTTTTCTGAGGAATCTTTGCCTGCGGCGGGCTGCTCTGGCGACATTTTACCTTTCCGCCGCAGTGCGGTCCTGCCCAGAGGTTTTTTATATCATAGGGAAGTTCGGAGGACTTTCCTGTGATATAAGATAGTGGCTGCGGGGTTTGCCGCAGCCACAGAAGGGAACGTTACATAGATGAAAATACGACTGAATAAATATTTGAGCGAAGCCGGGATCTGTTCCAGGCGGGAAGCGGATCGGCTGGTGGAAGCCGGAAGAGTGAAGGTGGACGGGCAGAAGGCGGTCGTCGGCATGCAGGTGGAAGAGGGGCAGATGGTGACGCTGGACGGAAAAAAAGTGCAGGGAGCGTCAGAGAATCGGACCATACTGCTGGCGGTTCATAAGCCGAGGGGGGTGGTGTGCTCAAATGTCAGTCAGAGAGAGGAAGTCAATATCATCGAATACCTGAATTATCCAGAGCGTATTACCTATGCAGGGCGGCTGGACAAAGATTCTGAGGGACTTCTGCTGATGACCAATCGGGGGGACATCATCCATCAGATGATGAAAGGTTCTCATGGGCATGAGAAAGAGTATGAAGTGGTGGTGGACCGGCCGGTGACGGACCGTTTTCTGAGAGCCATGGCTTCCGGGGTTGATCTGCCGGAACTGAAGGTAAGAACCAGGCCCTGCCAGGTGGAGCGGATGGGAGAGCGTACCTTCCGGATCATACTGACCCAGGGATTGAACCGTCAGATCCGGCGAATGTGCAAAGAACAGGGATATCGGGTGCAGAAGCTTACCCGGGTACGGATTCTGAATATTCGCCTTGGGCATCTGAAGGCCGGGGCATACCGGAAGGTGACAGAAGAAGAAATGAAAGAACTGATGTTCTTTCTTGGGCATAAGAAAGAGCCGGCAGCATCGGAAAAGGAGCTGGGAGCGCTGATAACATCGAAAAGACAGCCGGCAGCACCGAAAAAAGAGCTGGGAGCACCGAAAAAACAGGCAGAACGGAGGAGACGAGGATGAATCAGATGGAGCGTATGAAGGAGCTGACGGATCAGCTTAGAGACGCTGCAAAGGCATATTATCAGGAAGACCGGGAGATCATGAGCAATCTTGAGTATGACAGACTGTACGAAGAGCTGGAAGATCTGGAAAAAAAGACAGGCGTGGTACTTTCCGGAAGTCCTACCATCAGTGTGGGGTATGAGGCCGCATTGGAACTTCCAAAGGAACATCATGAGACGCCCATGCTGTCTCTGGATAAGACCAAGGACGTGGCAGAACTGGAGGAGTTTGCAGGAGACCATGAAGTGCTACTTTCCTGGAAGCTGGATGGGCTGACCGTTGTTCTGACCTACAAGGACGGCCGGCTGGAAAAGGCGGTTACCAGAGGGAACGGAGAGATCGGAGAAGTGATTACCGGCAATGCAAAAGTGTTCCGGAATGTGCCGCTTCAGATTTCCCATAAAGGAGAGGTTATCTTACGGGGCGAAGCGGTGATCCGCTATTCGGATTTTGAGAAAATCAATGCAAAAATCCCGGAGGAAGAAGCCAGATACAAAAACCCAAGAAATCTTTGCAGCGGTTCTGTGCGCCAGCTGAACAGCGAGATCACAGCCGAGCGAAATGTGTACTTTTATGCTTTCGGGCTGGTGCGTGCCGACGGGATAGACTTTGAAAATTCCAGAGAGCGGCAGTTTTTATGGCTGAAAAGTCAGGGATTTGACGTGGTGGCATATAAAAAGGTGACAGGCGCTCAGGTGGCACAGGCGGTACAGGAGTTCTCTGAGGCAGTGGCGACCAACGACTTTCCTTCTGACGGACTGGTCAGTATCTACGAGGACATCGCTTATGGACAGTCCCTTGGACGTACGGCCAAATTCCCCCGGGATTCCTATGCCTTCAAATGGCAGGATGAACTGCGGGAGACCAGTTTAAAGGAGATTGAGTGGAGTCCGTCCAGGACCGGACTGATCAATCCGGTAGCCATATTTGAGCCGGTGGAGCTGGAAGGAACCACGGTCAGTCGGGCGTCGGTTCACAACGTCAGCATCCTGAAAAGCCTGCAGCTTGGGATCGGGGACCGGATTACGGTCTATAAGGCCAACATGATTATTCCTCAGATTGCAGAAAATCTGACCAGAAGCGGAAACGTTGAGATTCCCGGAATCTGTCCAGTATGCGGCGGTGCCACCAAGATCCGGCAGGTGAACGAGGTGGAGTCTCTTTACTGTGTCAATCCGGACTGCCAGGCCAAGAAGATCAAGGCGTTTACGCTCTTTGTCAGCAGAGACGCCATGAACATCGACGGCCTTTCCGAGATGACGCTGGAAAAATTCATCGGCTTCGGGTATGTAAAAGAATATGCGGATCTGTTCCATCTGGATCGTTACCGGGATGAGATCGTAAGTATGGAAGGATTTGGGGAGCGGTCTTATGAAAAGCTTGCAGAAAGCCTGAAAAAGGCGCGGCATGTGACCCTTCCAAGGGTGATCTACAGTCTTGGAATCCCCAACATCGGGGTAGCCAATGCCAAAGTCCTCAGCAGGGAATATGATCATGATCTGGCCAGACTTCGGGCTGCCAGCGCAGAGGAACTCAGTGAGATTCCAGGCGTCGGTGAGGTGATTGGTGCCAGTGTGGAGGCGTATTTTGCAGATCCAGAGCATAACCGCTGGGTGGATGACCTGCTAAGAGAGCTGGATCTGTACGTGGAAGAAGTGGATGAGTCCGGGCTGATACTGGATGGAAAGACTTTTGTGATTACCGGAAGCCTGAAGGCATTTGCCAACCGGAACGAGCTGAAGAATCTGATCGAGGCAAAAGGGGGCAAGGTAACCGGAAGCGTCACTTCCAAGACCAGCTATCTTATCAACAATGACACCATGTCTTCTTCTTCCAAGAATAAAAAAGCGAAGGAACTTGGAGTGGAGATCATATCAGAACAGGATTTCCTGAATCGGTTTACCAAAGAGGAAGGAGTATAAGCAGATGGAAACGGATGTTTTAGAGAAACTTTTACCAAAATTTTTATCGGGGGGCATGTCTCTTATATGGTCCCTGGCCTTTTTGTTTATCGGCTTAAAGGTGATCAATTTAGCGCGAAAACTGCTCCGCGGTACATTGGAGCGTTCCAGTGTGGACACTGGGGTGGTACAGTTTTTGGATGCACTTGTAAAATTTTCGGCTTATGCGGTATTGGTTCTGACGCTGCTGGCCCGTTTCGGTATCCAGACAACCTCGCTTATCACTCTCCTGGGTTCTGCCGGAGTGGCCATCGGATTGTCCCTTCAGGGAAGTCTTGCGAATTTTGCCGGAGGAATTTTGATTCTGATGCTCAAACCTTTTGTGGTTGGAGACTATATCAGTGCATGCGGATGTGAGGGGACCGTGGTGGAGATTTCTCTTTTTTCAACCACGCTTCACTCGGCGGATAACCGCAATGTGGTGATTCCCAATGGCACGCTGTCCAACAGCAACATCATCGATTATTCCACCAATGAAACCCGAAGGGTGGATATGAGCGTGGATGTGGCCTATAATTCTGATCTGAAGGCGGTGCGCCGGATCATCGAAGAAATCCTGGACAAGGATCCAATGATTCTGAAGGAGCCGGCTTCTGTGGTGGCAGTCAATGAACTTGGGGAAAGCGGCATTACCATTTTAATCCGTCCCTGGGTAAAGACCGAGCATTACTGGGAAGTGAAGTGGAGAGTGCTAGAGCAGGTTCATAACCGGCTGCATGAAGAGAATATCGAGATTCCTTTCCCGCAGATGACCATACATATGGACAAGGAATCAGAAAGGGGCTGATGCAGCATGCAGTCTGGCCTGTTGACTTTGCAGCGTTCTGTATAGAAGAGCGGGCTAAGAACAGGCTGGAGTGCATATGGCGTCAGCCCCGTTTAGGTTTTATTTGACTTCGATCAATTCATATTCATCGGTGCCAATGCCGATTTTTTTGGCATGGTCGATGCAGCATTTCCAGTTGGTCTCCGGGAAGACGGAGGTAAAATGGTCATCAAGATAAGGACGGCCGGAGTCTTCCAAGGAACTTCCCTTTATGGGATCCTGAGCATTCACCGCGTCGATGCAGGCCATATCCAGAGCCACCGGATCAAAGGATGCAAACATCCCCACATCCGGTACGATCGGAAGATCGTTCTCGGAATGGCAGTCACAGTAGGGGGAGACGTCGATGACAAAGTTCACATGGAAATGAGGTCTTTTGTCCAGAACCGCCTTGCTGTATTCTGCGATCTTATAATTCAGAACTTCGTTGGCTTCGTCTTCAGCAGGTTTTACCGCATCTTTGGGACAGACACCAATACAGCGGCCGCAGCCGACGCATGCCTGGTGATCAATGGAGGCCTTCTTGTCCGTGATGCTCGGAGCCCCGTGTGCACAGACTTTTTCGCATTGTCCGCAGCCGATGCAAAGATCCTGGTTGACATAAGGTTTTCCGGCAGAATGCATTTCCATCTTGCCGGCCCGGGAGCCGCAGCCCATACCGATGTTTTTCAGGGCGCCGCCGAAACCGGCCAGTTCGTGGCCTTTGAAATGATTCACGGAAAGGAAGACATCCGCGTCCATAACAGCCCGTCCGATCTTTGCCTCTTTGACGTATTCACCGCCTTCTACAGGGACATATACGTCGTCGGTTCCTTTCAGACCATCGGCGATCAGCACATGACAGCCGGTATTGTAGGGATTAAAGCCGTTTTGGTATGCACTTTCGATGTGATCCAGCGCATTTTTGCGTCCGCCCACATAGAGGGTGTTGCAGTCGGTCAGGAAGGGCCTGCCGCCCAGATATTTGACCATGTCCACGATGGTGCGGGCATAGTTTGGGCGAAGATAAGCCAGATTCCCCGGCTCTCCAAAGTGGATTTTGATCGCTACGTATTTGTTGTCCAGATCCATGGTGGGAAGCCCAGCTTTTCTGAGAAGCCGCTCCAGTTTCATCTGCAGGGAGTCTCCCGTTTTTACCCGCAGGTTGGTAAAGTAAACCTTTGATGTACTCATAAAATCCTCCTGATTAAGATTTGGCATCTTTTCGGCTTCCACCTGAAAAGATGCTGATAAAAAGTGCTGTATCTGCCATCTGTGAAGCAGATTCACAGAAATGGCAGAGTGGTTTATCATAAGTATAAAGGGAGATGGGAAAACTGTCAAATGGAGAATAAAAATCAGATCCCGTTGCAAAAACAACAGCAACAACAACATTCTTTCGTAAATTTGACATAAAATTCACAAAATTTTAATGGAAAATGAAGGAAGAAGAAGGTATACTAGGAAGGGTATGTAAAGGAGTGGATGGACATGGATGTGAATGCAGTGCTGACCAGTGTGAAATCTGGCGAGATGGATATAAAAGAGGCGGAGGAGCTGTTAAAAAAGCTTCCTTATGAAGACTTGGGATATGCCAAGATCGATCATCATCGTAAAGTCCGGCAGGGGTTTGAAGAAGTGATTTACTGTCAGGGAAAGGAGACCGGGCACCTGGTGGGGATCTGCAGACGCATGGCTTTAGAGCGGATCAATGTCCTGGGAACCAGAGCGACAAAAGAACAGGCAGAAGCCGTGTGCCGGGAGATTCCTGCTTTTACTTATGAACCCGTATCCCGGCTTTTAAAAGCGGAGTTTCAAAAAACTGAAAAGATTGGCAAAATTGTGGTATGTACCGGGGGTACAGCGGATATTCCGGTAGCGGAAGAGGCGGCAGGAGCGGCGGAATTTTTCGGAACCAGTGTGACCCGGCTTTTCGATGTGGGAGTGGCCGGGATTCACAGGCTGCTTCGGAATCTGGAGGTCTTTGAAGGGGTGAACTGTGTGGTGGCGGTGGCCGGCATGGAAGGGGCACTGCCGGGAGTGGTGGCAGGCCTTGTGGATGTTCCGGTGATTGCCGTGCCCACCAGCGTAGGTTACGGGGCCAGTTTTGGAGGGCTGTCTGCCCTTTTGACCATGATCAACTCCTGCGCCAACGGAATCACGGTTGTAAATATTGACAACGGCTACGGGGCAGGATACGTAGCTACCCAGATCAATCGACTGGCGGTGGGAGGAAATGAAAAAAATCAGTAAGCTTCTGAAAAGCAGGCTGGTCCTGGTAGGCCTTGCGATTCTGCTTCAGATGCTGTGGTGGGCACTTTTTGTTGGCCGGCTGACCAGTTACTCGGTATTTATCAATACGTTTTTCCGTCTGGTCAGCATTGGTATTCTCTTGTATCTGATCCGGAAGGATGAAAACTCGGCCTACAAGATTGCCTGGATTATTGTGATTATGGGATTCCCTCTTTTCGGTGGAATTTTGTATGTAATGGTGGGCAATAAAAAGCCAAGCAAACGTCTGGCAGTGAAGATGGCAGCCGTAAAAAGAGAGATGAAAGATGCCATGGCTCAGAACCAGACGCTGTTAAAAGAGATCTGGGAGAAGGATCCGGCAGTAGCGGGGAATGTGCACTATATCGGAGAATTTGGTCCTTACCCGGTCTGGAAGCATACAGAGGTGACTTATTATCCCCTGGGGGAAGAGATGTTTGCGCATATGCTTGAGGATCTTCGAAAAGCGAAACATTATATTTTCCTGGAATATTTTATTATACAGGAAGGGCTGATGTGGGACTGGATTCTGGAAATCCTGGAGCAGAAGGTAAAAGAAGGCGTGGATGTCCGGCTGATCTATGATGATGTGGGATGCGTGTCGCTGCTGCCGTTTCACTATGACTCCATGATGGAGGAAAAGGGGATCAAGTGCCTTGCTTTTAACCGGTTTATTCCGGTCTTTTCTCTGGTCATGAACAATCGGGACCACCGAAAAATCATGGTGATCGACGGACACACAGCCTATAACGGCGGTATCAATCTGGCAGATGAATACATCAATAAAAAAGTCCGGTTTGGTCACTGGAAAGATACCGGGGTCCGGCTTCACGGGGAGGGCGTGTTTAATTTTACCCTGATGTTTCTGGAGGTGTGGAACGCCTTTAAGGTTCCGGATTTGAATTATGAAATCTTTCGTCCCCACAGATGCCATAAGGAGGATTTTGAAGACGACGGCTATGTGGCGCCCTATGCGGATACACCGCTGGACAATGAGTCGCTTGGGGAGAACGTCTATATCAACATCCTGAACCAGGCGAAAGATTATGTCTATATTGCCACGCCCTACCTTCTGATCAGCGATGAGATGGAGAACGCGCTTTGTCTGGCTGCAAAGCGGGGAGTGGATGTGCGGATTCTGATGCCGGGAATTCCGGATAAGCCAATGGTGTTTTTTATGGCCAAATCCTATTATCCGCCGCTTTTAAAGGCGGGCGTACAGATCTATGAGTACACACCGGGATTTGTTCATGCCAAATCTTATGTATGCGATGACCGGATTGCCACCGTCGGGACCATCAATATGGATTTTCGGAGTCTGTATCTGCACTTCGAGTGCGGAACCTTTCTGTATGGATGCAGGGCGGTTCTGGATGTGAAAAAAGATATGGAGGACTGCTTCCCTAAATGCCATCAGGTAAGTGTGGGAGACTGCAGGCAGGGGATGATAGGAAATATGATTACGTCTGTGTTGAGAGTGCTTGCGCCTTTGATGTAGACGGGACGGATCGTGGAGGATGAGATGAACGTATTATTTTTTTTGACACCGAAGAGTGAAGTGGCCCATCTGCATGATGACTGGACGCTTCGGCAGGGGATTGAAAAACTGGAGCGAAGCGGTTACACCGCCATACCACTGATCGACAGAGAGGGGCGGTATATTGGGACCATTACAGAAGGAGACATTCTAAGAGTTCTGAAAAAGAGATATGATATGAACCTTCGGTCTGCAGAGAATGTGTCGATCCTTGCGGTGGAACGGAAGGTAGATATCCAGCCGGTGTCTGCAGGCGCCACCATGGAAGATCTGGTGCGTATGGCCATGAATCAGAATTTTGTGCCGGTCATTGATGATAAAAAAATCTTTATCGGGATTGTAACCAGAAAAGATATCATCCGGTTCTGCTATGAGCGGTATGTGGAGAAGAAGGAGTCTTAAACGGCATTCGGTCAGCGGCCATGTGCCCGTAGTGTGAAGGCGGAAAATGGGAGAAATAAAAAAAGGATTGACATTTCTAAAAAACTGTCATAGAATATGTTACAGAAATAAGAGAAACCGATGAGAAAGAGGAGTAAGTCTTCGTATGAAGTTACAGAGAGCCGCAGGCGGTGGGATTGCGGTACGGAGTAGATGGCTGAATGGACTTTCGAGGGCAGACCGAAATGAAAAGAGTAGGACCTGCCGGGAACCAAACCCGTTATCAATGAGGAGCGTATGTTAGTACGTGTAAAAGAGGGCGTAATGCCAATTTGAGTGGTACCGCGATTATAATCCGATTATAACCGTCTCAAGCGAAAGCTTGGGGCGGTTTTTGTGTTATGGAAAAGCAGCATTTATAGAATCGCTTCCGCTGAAAAAGGGTTTCTTCATTTCTAAAAAAAATAATATGCAGATTTTGGAGGAAAAGAAGATGAAAAAAAGAGTAGTGAGCAGTTTACTGGCAGTGATGATGAGTGCAGCAATGCTGGCAGGATGCGGCGGCAACTCCGGTAACGGAGAGACTTTGACACCGGAACAGGCGGAAGATGATGCAGCAGCCGGTGAAGATGCAAAGAGCAGCGGGGAATCTTCCGGCGAAGGAGAGAGTTACAAGATTGCGGTGGTGAAACAGATGGACCATGCTTCTTTGGATGAGATCGCTGAAGCGGTTTGCGAGGAACTGGATAGCATCGCCTCAAGTTCCGACCATGCAGTCAACATCGAGTATGAGGTGTATTCCGGGCAGGGGGACCAGTCGGTATTGACCCAGATCGGGACCCAGATCATAGCGGAAGAGGTGGACGCGGTCATACCGGTGGCTACGCTGGCCGCTCAGGTGATGGCGAACTGTGCGGAGGAGACGAAGACTCCGGTGATCTTTGCGGCGATCTCAGATCCGGAAAGTGCGGATATGACAGGTATTGATTATGTGACTGGTACATCAGACGCACTGAATACCTCATTTATCCTGGACATGATGCTGGCTCAGAATCCGAAGGTGCAGAAAGTCGGGCTGCTTTATTCTCTGTCTGAAGATAACTCCCAGGCTCCCATTGCGGAGGCTAAAGAGTACCTGGACAGCAAAGGGATCTCCTATGTGGAGAAAACAGCCAACACCAATGACGAGGTGATTACGGCGGCCAGTGCTCTGATCTCCGAAAAAGTAGATGCGATCTTTACGCCTACGGATAATGTAATCATGTCGGCGGAGCTTGCGATCTATGAAGATCTGGCGGCAGCAGGGATTCCCCATTATACCGGAGCCGATTCCTTTGTCCGCAACGGAGCATTTGCCACCTGTGGTGTGAACTATACGGACCTGGGGCATAAGACAGCAGATCTGGCTTATCAGGCGCTGACGGAGGGGATGGATGGTCTGGAAGATTATTATCTGATGGAGGGCGGCATCATCACGGTCAACACGGAGACGGCTTCGGCCCTTGGGGCGGATTATTCGGCCTTTTCTGATTTGGGCGAAGTGGTGGAAGTGACAACTACGGAAGAATAAGGAGGCGGCTATGGTTTATGTGATCCAGACAGCGCTGGAACTGGGATTTATGTATGCACTGGTGGCGCTGGCACTGTTTTTAAGCTATCGGATTCTGGATATTGCGGATCTGACCACAGACGGCAGCTTTGTGCTGGGAGCGGCCGTGTCGGTCACGATTGCAGCGGCGGGGCATCCGTTTCTCGCCGTCTTTGCAGCGCTGGCTGCCGGAGCATGTGCCGGGTATGTGACGGCATTTCTCCAGACCAGGCTTGGAGTCCCTTCCATACTGGCCGGGATTGTGACCAACACCGGGCTTTATACGGTAAATCTGATGGTTATGGGCTGGAGTTCTAATGTGAGCCTTTTAAAGCAGGACACGTTGTTTACCATTGTCCGGGATGCAGGGATTGGCGGGGATTTTCATAAACTGATTCTGGCGGCCGCAATCACGGTGCTGATGTCGCTTCTTCTGGTGTGGTTTTTAAGTACCAGGCTTGGACTGAGCATCCGGGCCACCGGTGACAACAAAGACATTGTGAGAGCCTCCTCCATCAATCCGGTATTTACCATCTCGGTGGGACTGTGCGTGGCCAATGCCATGACCGCTCTGTCTGGTGCTGTGGTCGGTCAGTATCAGAAGTCGGCGGATATCAACAGCGGCACCGGGATCGTCGTCATCGGTCTGGCTTGTCTGATCATCGGAGAGACGGTTTTTGGCAGGCGTTCGGTGGTCCGTAATGTGGTGGCGGCCGTGGCGGGCAGCATCGGATACCGGTTTTTGTATGCCATGATCCTGAAGACCTCCGTCGTTCCCATCGAGTGCCTGAAGCTTGTGACGGCGATCGTGGTGGCACTGGCCATCGCTTCTCCTGCTTTGAAGGAGTGGGGCAGTTTTCAGAAGCGGAAGTTTGGCTCTGTGCAGAAAGGGGGCAGATAATTTGTTACGGCTGGAACATATTAAGAAAACCTTTAATCCTGGCACGGTCAATGAAAAGCGGGCTGTCTGGGACCTGTCGCTGCATTTAAAGCCGGGGGATTTTGCGACTATCATCGGTTCCAACGGTGCCGGAAAATCCACCATGCTAAACGCCATATCAGGAAGTTTTTATGTGGATGAGGGCGCGATTTATCTGGACGGAAAAAATATCACCTTTGTGGAGGAATACAAAAGGAGCCGTGTGATCGGCCGGCTGTTTCAGGATCCGTTGAGGGGAACTGCGCCCCATATGACCATGGAAGAAAATCTGGCGCTGGCGTACCTGAGGGCCTCAGAGGGAAGCAACCCTTTCAGCCGTATTTCCAAAAAGGACAAGGCATTTTTCAGAGAACAGCTCTCCCTGCTGGATATGGGACTGGAAGACCGCATGAAGCAGCCGGTAGGGCTTCTGTCCGGAGGACAGCGGCAGGCGCTGACCCTTCTGATGGCAACGATGGTTCCGCCAAAGCTTCTGCTTCTGGATGAACATACGGCGGCGCTGGACCCGGGGACCGCAAAAAAAGTGCTCGGACTGACCGCCCGGATGATAGAGAAACATCAGACTACCTGCCTGATGGTCACCCACAATATGCATCAGGCACTGGAGCTTGGAAACCGGACTTTGATGATGGACAGCGGGAAAATCATTCTGGATGTGGAGGGGGAGGAGCGGGCGCATATGACCGTGTCCGATCTTCTGAATAAATTCCAAAGCAATTCTAAAAGAGCGCTGGATAATGACCGGATTCTGCTGTCTATGGAATAAGATAGATTTTTTACGGGCTGTGAAAATGGTGTTTACCCATGTGCCGGAGGAATTTCGGCGTGTGAATGAGCATGGATCAGCCCGTTTTTTCTATGAAATCTTAGAAGAAATTCTTCTTGATTTTTGTCAAAATTTGTAGTATAATTCCGTTATACAAAAGAAGATCTTGGGCATTCGCCCTTTCGATTCCCAAAAAAGAGAACAGAATTTATGGAAAAATGGTGGTTGATGTGGACGCTTTTTCGGCGGTTTTTGGTCTATCCGCACTTGTTTTTGATTGCATGGGAGGATGGAAAAACCGGGAAAATTCCGGGCACTCTTTTAAAATCTCTCCTGTGCAGAGGATGTGTACTGCTTTTTCTGAAGTGTATTTTTTATGCGGATCCCGGCGTGCTTCTGGAGGCTTTTGAGGGCTTTCTGACAGGAGGGGGAGCCGTATTTTTGATCCGCATTCTGACACGCGGGGGGATTGGAGCCGGAGATGTAAAGTTTTTGGCTGCAGCAGGTTTCTGCTTTGGAAGTAAAACGATTTTGAGAGCCCAGATCTTTGCGGTTTTTCTGGCATGTCCGGTATGTGTGTATTTGTTTTTGACCGGAAATCATCGAAAGAGAAAAGGGATTCCGCTGGCGCCCTTTTTGTCAGCGGGAATTCTGCTTGCAGACTGTCTGCAGAGGTAGGAAAGGAAAAAAGATGACGTATGAATGGGCATATTGTACAGACAAAGGGGCGAAGAGGAGGAACAATCAGGACGCCTTACTTTTGAAAAAAGCGCTTCGGGACGGGGAAGAGGCAGTCCTGGCGGTGCTCTGTGATGGTATGGGGGGACTGGAGAAAGGGGAACTGGCCAGTGCATCAGCAGTCCAGGCATTTTCCCGCTGGTTTGAGGAAGACTTTCCGGGGATTGGATTAAAAAATGCCGGAGAAAAGGCAGTATTTTCTTCCTGGGAGGTACTTTTGCAAAAGCTGAATGAACGGATCAGCGCATATGGCCGGAGACGGCGCTTCTTGCTTGGAACAACGGTGACGGCAGTTCTTTTTTTCAAAGGCAGGTATTGTGTTGCACATGTGGGGGACTGCAGGCTGTACGAGATTACGGATCGGGTTTGGCAGATTACGAAGGACCAGACGCTTTTGCAGCGGGAGGTGGATCTGGGACGTCTGACTTTGGAAGAGGCGAGAAAGGATGGGAAGGGTCATGTGCTGCTTCAGTGTGTGGGCGCGTCAAAGGAGGTGGAGCCGGCCTACAGAGCCGGTCGGATTCCGAAAGAAGCGTTGTATCTGCTTTGCTGCGACGGATTCTGGCGCGGCACGGACAGCCGGGAACTGCTTGCAATATTTGGCATCGGGAAGATGAGGAATCCAGATGTCCTGCACAGGCGGCTTAAGGAGATGGCATTCAAAAACCGGAGCAGAGGAGAGCAGGATAATATTTCTGCGGCCGGGATCCTCTGCAGCAGAAAAAAGAGGCCGGGAGAATGGGATGCTTAGAATCGGTTCTGTGGTCGATGGAAAATACAAGATTTTGAATGTGATCGGTCAGGGTGGTATGAGTATCGTGTATCTTGCCATGAACGAGCGGGTCAACAAGCAGTGGGCAGTCAAGGAGATTCTGAAAAAGGGCTGCCGGGATTTGAGAACGGACCGAAAAGAGATCGAGATGATGAAAAAACTGAGTCATCCTCATCTGCCAAGCGTTGTGGATGTGATTGAAAACAGGGAATCGCTCCTGATCGTGATGGATTATATTGAGGGCCGGTCTTTGCAGGATCTTCTGGCAGAGCAGGGGGCACAGCCGCAGGAGAAGGTGCTGAAGTGGGCAGGACAGCTCTGCGATGTGCTGTCCTATCTGCACACCCGAAAACCGGCCATCATTTACCGGGATATGAAGCCGGCCAATGTGATGCTCAGACCGGACAACAATGTGATGCTGATTGATTTCGGAGCGGCGCGGGAGTATAAGCCGCAGAACATAAAAGACACCATCTCTTTAGGGACCCGAGGCTATGCGGCTCCGGAACAGTATGAGGAGACCGGACAGAGCGACGCGAGAACGGATCTCTATTGCCTTGGGGTTATGCTGTTTCAGCTTCTGACAGGAGAGAGTCCCCATGCACTTCAGCCGATCTGTCGGATCAACCCTTCTTTTTCTTCCGGTCTGGAGGCAATTATCATCAAGTGTACAAAGATCAGAAAAGAGGACCGATATCAGTCCGCAAAAGAGCTTTGGTATGCACTGGAACACTACTGGGAGTGGGACGGTGCATACCGGAAAAAACAGCGGACCAGACTTTTGACGTTTCTTTGGTCGCTGGCTTTTACGGTATCGCTGGGTGCCGGTGCCCTCTTTTTTGGCTGCATGGAGCAGCGCTTAAAACGGCATAATTATGAAGCATATCTTCTGGCAGCAGGCCATGCGGTCAGCAAAGAGGAAGAAATTGAGAATTATAAAAGGGCCGTGGATCTGGATCCTTTCCGGGAGGAGGCATATCGGGCCCTTTTGGAATATGCCTTTTTGGATGATCAGATTCTGACCAAAGAGGAGAGCAGAATATTAAGGACAGTATTGATTGACTATGGGGGAAGGGATCAGACCAATGAGTCCTTGTTTCGGAGAAATCAGGAGGGGTACGATCGGTTTTCGTATGAAGCGGGGATTGCTTATTATTATAAGTATGAAGAAAAGAGCAACAAAAAATATGCCAGGAGTTATTTGGAGATCGCGGCAAAGTCAGAGTATCTGGATATGCGCAAAAAGGAGCGGGCAAAGCGGCTGTGGATGATTGCGGATTATTATTCCCGTCTGGGGCAGGTGGATGAAGCGGGAGATGCGCTGGTCACTTATCGGGATTACTGGGAAGATCTGACGGCCCTGTCAGCGGGCAATCTGGTGGAAGCAGACAACGAGCGAACCGCTCTTGTTATGTATGGGGAACTGGTGAGCCAGATGATATCCCGGGCCGCGGGATTTCGGGATGACGGAGTGAGAGAAGAAGAAATGCTCTCTAAGCTTGCAGATATCCGGCTGCATCTGGATTCGGATTTTCGAAACAAAGGGGACGGCAGCACAAGAGTTTTGGCAGAAGAGATAGAGAGATTGCAGGAACAGATACAAAAGGCTGAAAAGATGATTCGCTCGGCTTACCATCAGACAGGATGGAAGGAGACAGAGGATGGAACGATATCATGAGATGTATCGGTTCTGCCTGGCAGGAATGGGGGCAGGATGGTTATTGTCTTTGGTCCTTTTCATCCGGCTGGATATTCGTACAGCAGTCAGAGTGCTGAGAGGAAAAGGGGAAAAACAGACTGGCCAGAAGCAAAAATCTGCCAAAATCAGGGAAAAAAGACAGATACCAAAGAACTGCCGGGAAGAAAAGACGGTACAGATAGCAGAAGCACCAGAAGGTTTTCTCGTGGTAGAAGAAATTCTGCTGGTTCACACAAAGGAGTGTATATAGGGGACAGACTGTGAAAAGGAGAAGAATATATGGAGAAAAAAAGAAGAAAAAATGCGGTATGGATTTTGTTTGTTCTGGTGGGACTTTTTATCTGGCTTTGCACAATTCCGGCAGTACAGGCGGAGGGGGATCAGGAAGAAAAAATAGAAAAGAGTCAGGTGGAGAATACGGAGCGAAAGATAGAAGAAAACATGGAGAAGGAACCAAAAGACAATATCGAGGAGGGCCAGGAGGAAAATGGAAAGAAGGAACAGAAAGAGAATATAAAGGATCAGGGAGAGAGTCAGGAGGAGAGGCAAAGAGAGATCCTTGACAAGGATCAAAAGAAAGACCCAGAGGAGAGCCAAAAGGAGAATCGGGAGGAAAGCCAAGAAGAGAACCAAAAGAAGACTCAGGAGGACAATATAAAGGAGAACACAGAGGAAAATATGGAAGAGGCACCAGAGGAGATCCCGGAGGAGGGAAAGGGAGAGTCACAAACGGATCCGGAAAAATTGCCGGAGGATATTCTTCCAAAACTCTGTGCCTGGTCGGCAGTAAATGATTATGGTACAACGGTGACCGACGAGGAAGGGACTTTCTATTTTCGGGACTCATTGACAGTGACTTTGTATTTTTCCGAATCAGAAGAGGAAGAAGAGGGTGAAAAAGAGCCTTTTGTACTGCAGAGAGAAGGGGAGATGATACCCTGTGAGGATGGATTTTATCAGGATATCCTGTATGAGAGCGGAAACTATACCTACGTGGTCAGGGATGGAAAGGAGGAGCTGCGGGAGGAAGTGCTGACCGTCTGCGCCGGAAAATATGAAGAGGCACCCATAGTGTCTTTGCACTGTGAGGCAGATCCGGTGTCTGTGGAAGGAACGGATTATTTTGACAAAGATCCAAAGATCACCATACAGGCAGGTGCCGCCCCAGGGATTGCAAAAGTGGAGTATCGGACAGAAGACGGCATCTATGTGCCGCTGTTTCTGCTGCCAGAGGATGACCGGTATCTCTTTGGCGTTTCTTCTTCTCTGGAACTTCCCCTCACTGACCAGGAGAAGGCAAAAGAGGGGGCTCATCGTTACACGGTACAGGTGACGGACCTGTTGGGCGGCAGGCAGGAAGTGCCCATTGTCTATGTGATAGATCAGACTGCGCCGGATGAAAAGATCTTTGTTTCCTATCAGTCCGACGGAACGAATCCATCCATGAAAAATCAAACGGGAATTATGTCATTCATTTCTAATATAGAAGAACGTTTGTTTGGAAAGAAAAAAGTTTCTTTTGAACTGTATGTAAAAGACAAAATTTCTTCTGGGTCAGAAGAAGCAAAGGCATCCGGGATTGACTGGGAGGATTTCAAAGGGCAGATTGGGACTGTGAATGAAAAAATAAAAATCAAAGATTTGGTGATGGAAGAAGAGGCATCTGCCAGTTTTTTCTATGATGGTATATCCTATGAAGGATATACCAGGATCACAGGCTGTCTGGTGCTGCCCCTGGGAGAAAAAGGAGATGTAAAAGATCAGCTTTTGATTCGACGGCTGAAAGATCGGGCAGGAAATGTGGCAGAAAGAGAAAATCTCACGGGAGCTGTATTGTTCACGCTGGACCAAACTGCACCGGTTCTCTCGGTCGATTACGGCGGCGGGACCGTGGAAGAGGATGCAAAAAGAATTTTTTACCAGGAGGATGCGGTTCTGTCGCTTTCGCTCAAGGAGGAACAGTATGGGGATGCATTGGATGAAGAAGGACAGCCGTTTTCTCCCCGGGTGACCATTACAGGAGCCAATGGTCTAAAAGGACAGATAACACCCTGGGAGCAACAGGAATCCGGAGCTCTGGCATCTGTTCTTTTTCCGGCTTTGAAAGAACCAGAAGAGACAGTCTATGATTTTTTGGTTATGTATGAAGATGGGGCCGGCAATCTTCTGGAAAAGGAGGAGGGGTGCCTTGGAAACACGGAGAACGGATGCTTTGCCGGATATACAATCATTGTGGACAACCGGCCGCCGAAGCTGATTGATTTTTTAATTGAGGGTGAAAGCAAATCCCGGGCAGACGGCCAGAACGTGTATCGAAACAGAGAAGGAGCAGATGTGACCATCGTGTTTGCGCTGGAGGATAAGGAGGCTTACTGGAACCCTGATCAAGTGCAGCTTGAAATCTTTGACCAGAGTACGAAAGATCTGGCAGTGGCAGTCGGTGGAAGAGAGCTGCAGTGGCAGGATGAGGGAGAGATACACCAGGCATGTTTTGCATTTGACGGGTCGGAAGGGATGGGAGTCTCTGCTTATGAAGTCAGGCTTTCTTATGAAGACCGGGCCGGCAATCTGCTCATTGGCGGTGAGAGATTAAGGGGCGGTGTGACAGACGGTATGTACAGGAGCGAAATCTTTTGGCTGGATCACGAGGCGCCGGTTTTGGATCTTTCTTATCCCAAAGCAGTGCGTCTGGTGCAAAAGGAGAACCCGGATCCCATGATGGATGAAAGGGATATGGTTCCCAGGGCCGGGTATATTGCTTATTATGACCAGGAGATTGAGGTGGCCTTTTCGATCAGAGAGAAGTGCGGTTTCCCGGTTATCCAGGATGGCAGGATGACAGATCTGGTGGATTTTAAACTTCAGGTCTGCGGTCTGAAGGGAGAATACAGCCCGGAAATTGACTGGAAGGAAAGCAAAGAAGGGTATGAGGGAAGGTTTGTCCTTCAGAAGGAAGACCACTATACGATTTCTTTGGAGTATAAGGATCTGGCAGAGAATTTTTTGCAGGAAGGACAGGAAGAACTTTTGGTGTCACAGGAGGGAATTTATACCAGTCCGGTTCTGGTTCTTGACCGGACAGCTCCGGTGCTGCAAGTGTCTTACGTCAATCAGTCTTTGGAGCCGCTGGATGTGAGCACCCTGCCAGAGACAGAAGGGCGCATTTGTTTTTCAGAACCGGTTTATCTGAAACTGGAACTTATAGATGAGAATCTGCGGGGGCAGGAAGTAAAAGAAGTGCTCAGCGGGCTTTTGCTGTCGGATTGTGAAGGCCGGAGGATAGAGAGCAGCAGTGCCAGTCTGTATATGGAAGAGCTTGACGCAGAGCAGATGATACAGGGCAGCGCTTTGTGGTATGTACCTCTTTTGACCGAGGCAGTCTATCAGCTGCCTCTGGGAGCCGAAGATCTGGCGGGCAATGCCTCTGTGTGTATCTGGGAAAATGCAGTGATAGACCGGTCCAGTCCTGAGCTTGTATTGTCCTATGAAGTGGAAAAGTCCGGTTTTCTGGACGTCTTCCGGTATGGAAACCCGGATTTTCTCTTTGCGGACCATCGGGTGACCATCAAAGCCTCTGCTGTGGATCCAATCTCCGGGATTCGTTTCATAAAATTTTTTTCAGAAGAGGAAGACGGAAAGACCAGAGAATATGTGCAGGAATTTTCACCTGCAGAAAAAAATATGTTTTCCGTGACGCTTCCGGCAGAAGGAGAGGACTTTAAAGGAAAGGTTACAGTACAGGCATACGACTGGTCCGGTAACTGTATCTATAAGGAATGTGCACCGGTGGTGGAAAGCCGGCAGAAACACGACCGCACCGGAGGACTGACGATCACGACGCTGACAACGCCTGGCAGGATGGTTGGAGGAAAGGCTTATTACAATACAGATGTCCGGTTCCGGGTGCAGGCAAAAGACATGTTTTCCGGTCTGCGAAGGGTGTCACTGATGGGCGGAGCAACGATTGTACAGGTGACAGACTATAAAAAGAAGGAGACAGAGGGAGTTGTCTGCGAATACGAAGAAGAATTTCTGCTGGAAGCAGCCGGGAACAATGAAAATGAGGTGTTTGTAAAGGCAGAATATCAGGACTATGCGGGGCATATCAGTACAGCGGAACAAAGCTATAACATTGATATTACGCCGCCGAAGATCAGCGTGATATATGATCTGGACACACCTTCCCACGGACAATATTATGGACAGACCAGAACTGCTACGGTGACAGTCCGGGAACGGAATCTGGATCCTGCGGATGTGGAATTCTGGATGACAAATACAGAAGGAGGGGTGCCGCTGATCGGGAACTGGACGACTTCCGGGGAGGGAGATGATACCCTGCATGTGTGCCAGGTGACATTTGCAGAAGACGGAGATTATACTTTTTCCCTGGCGGTGACAGATCTGGCGGGCAACCGGACGGAGTACGGGCAGGCAGATGCATTCACCATTGATCAGACAGCCCCCATCCTTACCATAAGCTATGACCAGAATCAGAGTGAAAACGGATTTTATTATAAGAAAGGGAGGACTGCGTTCATCGAAGTTTTGGAACATAACTTTGACCCCTCCCTTGTGGAAGTTCTGATGACAGCGGAAGACGGAAAAGCCGCTCCTTCTCTTTCCGGCTGGGTACAGGAAGGGGATTTCAACCGGGCGGCAATGTCTTTCACAGAAGACGGTGTCTATGGGTTTTCCATCATGGGCGTGGATCTGGCAGAAAATTCGATGGAAATCTATGAATCAGGGACATTTATCATTGATCAGACACCGCCTAAGATCGAGATTACCGGAGTGGAGCATCAGTCGGCGAATAATCAGATGGTTGCCCCGCAGATTCGGTGCCTGGATGAAAACTATGACATTGGGCAGACCCGAATCTGGCTGGAAAGCTTTCAAAAAGGGATTCAGGAATATGAGGGGACAAGAAGAGAACACCAGTACGGTATGGAGTGCCGAATGGAAGATTTTGCATATGTGCCGGAGATGGATGATTTGTATTGCCTGCAGGTCATGGCCTGTGATCTGGCAGGCAACCAGAGTATGGAAGAAGTGCTGTTTTCTGTAAATCGTTTTGGATCTGTCTATACGTTGGAAGAACAGACCGATTTGCTGGCGGGTGAAAAAGGAAGATACTACACCAACCAGGAACAGGATCTGATCATTACGGAAACCAATGTGGATTCTCTTTTATTTCGGGAGATCACCTGCAACCGGGATGGGAAGATTTGTACACTTACCGAAGGAAAAGATTATACCGTCAGGACTGAGGAGATCGAAGGCGGCTGGAAACAATATCAGTATACCATCAACAAAAGCAATTTCTCAGAGGAAGGAACTTATGTACTGACCTTGTACTCTGAGGATCTGGCACAAAATCCGTCGGATAATTATACAAAAGGAAAAAAGCTGGAGTTTGCAGTGGATAAAACCGGTCCGGATATTCTGGTGTCCGGGATTGAAGACGGGGGGCAATACAGAGAAAACAGCCGCCGGATCACGGCGGATGTCCGGGATAATCTTTGTCTTTTTGGGGCAGAAGCTGTGATCAACGGAATTCCGGTCACGTATTATGCTTCAGAGGTCTTCGCAGAGGATGGCAGAATCGCTCTGACTGCGGGAAGTGCGAACCACTGGCAGACCTTGCAGGTCACAGCCCGTGATGCGGCGGGAAATCAGACATCCACGAAAATCTGTCGTTTTTTGATTACACCCAACCTTCTGGTACAGTTTTGCATGGACAGGCCGATGTTTTATGGGATGTGGGGAATCCTGTGTCTGGCGGCAGTTTTAGCAGGAGGCATATGGCATTTTAGAAAGAGGGGAAGAAAGTAGAATAGTCGTTGATTTTTCTGCCGGGTCAGTATTATAATATCTTGTAGTATGGAAATTTTGGCCTGCACATTCTGACAATGCAAAGGAGACTGCATCATTGACAATGAAAATACTGTTTGTATCCCTTGGCTGTGACAAAAATCTGGTGGATTCTGAAGTTATGCTGGGACTTTTATCGGACAGAGGGTATGGATTTACGGACGATGAGGAAGAAGCCGATGTTATCATTGTGAACACCTGCTGCTTCATCGGTGATGCCAAGGAGGAGAGTGTCAACACGATCCTACAGCTGGCAGAGTACAAAAAAGAGGGCAGTGCAAAGGCACTGGTTGTAACCGGATGTCTGGCAGAGCGCTACCGGCAGGAAATTCTGGAAGAGATTCCGGAAGTGGATGCGGTACTGGGTACTACGGCTTATGATCAGATCGGGGAGGTGCTGCAAAAAGCACTGGAAGGAAAGCAGCAGCTTTTATGCCAGGATCTGAACCGGCTGGTCGTAAGTGATACAAAAAGAATACTGACCACCGGAGGTCACTACGCTTATCTGAAGATTGCCGAGGGCTGTGACAAGCGCTGTACGTATTGTATCATCCCCAAGCTTCGGGGCAGTTATCGGAGTGTTCCTTTGGAATCTCTTATCAAAGAAGCACAGGAGCTGGCAGAGCAGGGGGTAAAAGAGCTGATTTTGGTGGCGCAGGAGACAACCCGGTATGGGGTGGATCTCTATGGAGAGAAAAGTCTGCACAAACTTTTAAAAGCCCTTTGCAGGATCCGGGGAATCCGGTGGATCCGGGTGCAGTACTGTTATCCGGAGGAGATCTATGAGGAGTTGATTTCCGTAATCCGGGAGGAACCAAAGATCTGTCATTATCTGGATCTTCCCATCCAGCATGCGTCGGATACGATCCTGCAGTCCATGGGAAGAAAGACCAGATGTCAGGAGCTAAGAGCGATCATCAAAAAGCTTCGTCGGGAGATTCCGGATATTTGTCTTCGGACAACGCTGATCAGCGGTTTTCCAGGAGAGACCAAAGAGGACCATGAGATGCTTCTTGATTTTGTGGATGAGATGGAATTTGACCGCCTGGGCGTGTTTGCCTATTCTCCGGAAGAGGGGACAAAGGCGGCTCTGATGGAGCCGCAGGTTCCAGAAGAAGTGAAGGAAGCGCGCCGCGGCGAGATCATGGAGCTTCAGCAGGAGATTTCTTTTGAAAAAGCCCAGGATATGATCGGCAAAGAACTCTGGTGTATGGTGGAAGGAAAGGTGGCAGATGAGTATGCTTACGTGGCGCGTACTTACAAAGATGCGCCGGATGTAGATGGTTATCTGTTTATCCAGACCACGGCGGAACTGATGTCCGGTGATTTTGTCAAAGTGCGGGTAACCGGCGCACAGGAATATGATTTGATTGGAGAGATTGCAGATGAATTTACCGAATAAACTGACGGTACTCCGGGTGCTGATGATTCCCTTTTTTGTGCTGTTTGCGCTCACGGATGTGGCCGGAACTCAGAGCAGATATGTGGCGGTTCTGATTTTTATTCTGGCAAGTCTGACAGATTTGCTGGACGGAAAGATTGCAAGAAAGTATAATCTGGTGACAAATTTTGGAAAGTTTATGGATCCTCTGGCGGATAAGCTTTTGGTATGCGCGGCTCTGATCTGTCTGGTATCCAAGGGACTTCTTTCAGCCTGGATGGTGATCGTCATCATCAGCCGGGAATTTATCATCAGTGGTTTCCGGCTGGTGGCTTCGGACAACGGTGTAGTGATTGCGGCCAATTACTGGGGAAAATTTAAGACGACGTTTCAGATGCTGATGATCATCCTGCTGTTTTTGGATCTGGGCGGAGTTTTTGTGTGGATCGGACAGGCAGTGACATGGATCGCCCTGATTCTGACGGTTGTGTCGCTGGTTGATTATGTTATAAAAAATAAGCATGTGATATTGGAGGGGAATATTTAGTAATGGAAAAGGAAACACAGAGTTATTCTTATTCAAAGACCGTGAAGATATGTGGAGTGGAAGAAAAGGAAGTCCGGGATAAGATCCGTGATCTGATGGAAGAGCAAAAACAGCTTAAGGTTACAATCCAATCCTGCCCGGGAGAAGTGGCTGTCCAGGTGGAGGCTTCCGGAGAACAGGAAGAAAAGGTAAAAGGACCGGTGAAGGCCATGGTCCGGGAGCTGAAAATCCGTTTTGGCAGCAGTATCTTTACTACCAATGCAAAAGTGACGCTGGAGGAGACCATCGTTCAGCTGTTAAAAGAGCAGAATATGACCATCACCACAGTAGAATCCTGTACAGGCGGCATGCTCAGCGCAAGACTTACAGATGTGGCAGGTGTCTCTGAGGTCTTCAAGCAAGGATATGTGACCTATTCCAATAAAGCAAAGAGAAAACTGATCGGTGTCAAGAAGATGACCCTGAAAAAATATACGGCAGTCAGTGAGCAGACGGCCTGGGAGATGGCCCGGGGTGGGGCGTTTCTTACGGGGGCAGATGTGTGCATCAGCGTGACCGGCTATGCGGGGCCAGAGACCGGAGATGAGGAACAGCCGGTGGGACTGGTCTATATTGGATGCAACGTAAAAGGCAAAATCGAAGTAAAAGAATTCCATTTTAAAGGAGACCGCAGGAGAATCAGAGAACTGGCGACGGTCAATGCGCTGATTGTTCTGCGCAGATGGATTCTGGAAAATTATAAAATATGATCCGCAGGCGCAGGAGGGGCATATGAGATACCATAATATAACCAAAGAAGATATGTTAAACGGAGACGGACTTCGGGTGGTGCTCTGGTTTGCCGGCTGTGCTCATCACTGTAAAAACTGTCAGAATCCCATCACCTGGGATCCGGAGGGAGGACTTCCTTTTGATGAGGCGGCAAAGCAGGAGATCTTTGAAGAGCTGGAAAAAGACTATATCAGCGGCATTACCTTCAGCGGCGGAGATCCCCTCTATCCAGGTACGAGAGACGGACTTTTCCTGCTGATAAAAGAGATCAAGGAGCGGTATCCGAACAAGACCATCTGGCTGTACACCGGCTATCTGTGGGAGGAGATTAAGGATCTGGAACTGATTCCCTGTCTGGATGTGGTGGTGGATGGAACCTTTGTGGAAGAACTCAAAGATAATAACCTTCCCTGGAAAGGCAGTTCCAATCAAAGAGTGATTGATGTCAAGACTACGCTGACACTAAAGAAGACCGTGCTGTACGCATGAAAATACATCTGCGAGGAGACATAAAATGGAAACAATCAAGATAAAATATTTTTCAGAGGAGATCGAAAGGCTGTGCTATGTGGCGGGGAAATCCGACTGGATTGATCTGCGCGCGGCAGAGGATGTCTCGATGAAAGCAGGAGAATTTTGCTTAATTCCTCTTGGGGTGGCCATGAAGCTTCCAGAAGGCTATGAAGCCCATGTGATCCCCAGAAGCAGCACCTATAAACATTACGGAATCCTTCAGACGAACAGCTGCGGACTCATTGACGAAAGCTATTGCGGAGACCGGGATCAGTGGTTCTTTCCGGCACTGGCCATGCGGGATACGGTGATCCATAAAAACGACCGGATCTGTCAGTTTCGGATCATGAAGCATCAGCCGGAGATATTTTTTGAAGAGACAGAGGAACTGACAGGAGAGAATCGGGGAGGATTTGGAAGTACCGGCAGACAATAAAAGGTGGAGGGGAACGATCATGGCATGTGCGATGTTTGCTGCGATTGATGTTGGAAGTTATGAAGTGAATCTGAAAATCTATGAATTGTCCGCGAGAAAAGGAATCCGCGTGGTCAATCATGTCAGACACCGGATGGAACTTGGAAAGGACACGTATGCCATCGGGAGGATCGGCACAGAACTGGTAGATGAACTGTGCAGAGTGTTTTTGGATTTTCAGCGGATTATGAAAGAGTTTGGAGTGGAGGACTACCGCGCCTGTGCCACCAGCGCTGTGCGGGAGTCTAAAAACTATGTAGTCCTTCTGGACCGGATTTACCTGAAGACCGGAATTCGCCTGGAAGTACTGAATAATTCGGAACAGCGATTTCTGGGTTATAAATCCATCGCGTCAAATTCCGAGCGGTTCCAGGAGATCATTGAAAAAGGGACCGCCATTGTGGACGTGGGGGGCGGAAGTATCCAGCTTTCTCTTTTTGACAAAGATAATCTGGTGACGACGCAGAACATCCGCCTGGGCACCCTCAGGCTTCGGGAGCGGCTGGCGGATGTGGCGGAACGGACGGTCCGGTATGCAGGTGCCATCGAAGAACTTTTGAATAATGAGATGAGAACTTACCGGAAATTCTACTTAAAGGACCGTAACATCCGCTACATGCTTCTGGTGGGAAGCTATATTCAGTACATCAACCAGTATATTCACAAAGACCGGGAAGTCAACCAGATTACCAGGGAAGAATTCATTACATTCTATGATGAATTTATCCAGAACGGACAGTCTGCCATGGCGGAAAAGATGGGGATAGCCATGGAGAACAGTACGCTTTTGCTTCCCACCCTGGTGATCTACAAACGGCTGTTGGAGGAATCCGGCGCCGAGTATGTGGTGATTCTGGGAATGGATCTGGGAGATGGTATGGCTTTTGACTACGCAGAGCGAAAGAAGTTACTGAAGCCAAAACATAATCTGGAAAATGACATCATCGAGTCGGCAAGAAATATTGCGAAGCGGTATCACACGAACCGGAATCACACACAGCTGATCGAGCGTCTTGCTTTGTTCCTTTTTGACAAGACAAAGTCCCTTCATGGTCTTGGAAAGCGGGAACGCCTGCTTCTGCAGATCTGTGCCCTGCTTCACGACTGCGGAAAATACATCAATATGTCACAGGCAGCCCAGTGTTCTTACAACATCATTATGGCTACAGAGATCATCGGGCTGTCACATTTGGAGCAGGAGATCGTGGCCAATACCGTTCGTTTTAACAGCGGAGATGTACTTGCTTTTGAAGAGCTGGCGGCCAGTTCGCTTTTGGAACGGGCAGAATATATGACGATCATAAAGCTGGCGGCGATTCTCAGCCTTGCCAATGGTCTGGATCGAAGCCATAAGCAGAAGATCCGGGAAATCAAGGTCAGCATGAAAGACAATCATACCATGCAGATTGTGGCGAATACCGAGGAAGATCTGACGTTGGAGCAGGCAATGTTTCCGGAAAAAGCGGATTTGTTTGAAGAAGTGTTCAGTATCCGGCCGGTGCTGAAGGCAAAGAAGCTGGGTTAGGAGGAGAGAGCGTGAAAAAGGAGTTTATGAAACCGGAATATTTTGAAAACCGGGAATTGAGCTGGCTCGGGTTCAACGAGCGCATACTTGGAGAGGCCAGAGACAAGGGGAATCCTCTGTTTGAACGGCTGAAATTTTTGAGCATCACTGCTTCTAACCTGGATGAATTTTTTATGGTCCGCGTGGCGTCCTTAAAAGATATGGTCAATGCGGAATATTCCAAAAAGGACTTTTCCGGCATGAGTCCGCAGCAGCAGTTGAGTGCCATTCATGACCGGGTTCATAATTTTGTCGGCACTCAGTATTCCACCTGGCAGCGTTCCTTACTGCCGGGGCTTCGCCAGTGCGGGCTTCAGGTGGTCGAAGATTACAGAGAACTGAATCAGGAACAGGCAAGGTTTGTGGATCAGTATTTTGTGGAAAATGTATATCCGGTGCTGACTCCCATGGCGGTGGATTCTTCCAGGCCCTTTCCCCTGATCGTGAATAAGACACTGAATTTAGGAGCGCTTCTGAAAAAGAAAAATGAGAAAGACGGAGAACTGGAGTTTGCCACGGTCCAGGTTCCGTCGGTGCTTCCAAGGATCATCCGCATCCCTTCGGTGGAGAAGCATGTGGAGTCGGTGATCCTTTTGGAGGAGATGATCGCCAGGAATATGTCGCAGCTTTTTTTAAGTTATGATGTGCTCTGTGTTCATCCTTACCGGATCATGAGAAATGCGGATCTGACCATTGATGAAGATGAGGCTTCTGATCTTTTAAAAGAGATTCAAAAGCAGCTGAAAAAAAGGCAGTGGGGAGAAGTCATCCGGATGGAGGTGGACGAGAAGATTGACAAGCGTCTTCTGAAAATCCTAAAAAGAGAATTTGAGATCAAAGAGGATAGTATCTACCGGGCTTTTGGTCCTCTGGATCTGACATTTTTGATGAAGATGTATGGACTGGATGGCTTTGATGCCTACAAGGAGCCAAGGCATGTGCCTCAGCCGGTTCCGGAACTGACTGGAAAAGCGGATATTTTTGAAGAAATCCGGGAGCGGGATATTCTGCTGCATCATCCCTATCAGACGTTTGACCCGGTGGTGGATTTTGTAAGGAAAGCGGCCAAGGATCCGGAGGTACTGGCCATCAAGCAGACCTTATATCGGGTCAGCGGCAATTCTCCCATTATCGCGGCGCTGGCTATGGCAGCGGAAAACGGCAAGCAGGTGTCAGTCCTGGTGGAACTGAAAGCCAGATTTGACGAGGAGCACAACATCGCCTGGGCGAAGATGCTAGAACGTGCAGGATGTCATGTAATCTATGGACTTGTGGGGCTGAAAACCCACAGTAAAATTACTTTGGTGGTGCGCAGAGAAGAAGACGGTATTCGAAGATATGTGCATCTTGGGACAGGAAACTATAATGATTCCACGGCCAAGCTGTACACGGACATGGGGCTTTTGACCTGTTCGGAACCCATAGGAGCGGATGCCACGGCAGTGTTCAATATGCTTTCCGGATATTCGGAACCAGCCAGCTGGAATAAGCTTTCTTTGGCACCTTTATGGCTTCGGGACCGTTTTCTTGACATGATTCAAAGAGAGACGGCCTATGCAAAGAACGGGGAGCCGGCCCACATCATTGCCAAGATGAATTCTCTGTGTGATCCGGAGTTGATCGCGGCTCTCTATGAGGCCAGTGCGGCAGGTGTCCGGATCGAATTGATTGTGCGGGGGATCTGTTCTCTGCAGGTTGGAATTCCCGGGGTCAGCGAGAATATTTTGGTACGTTCCATTGTAGGAAGTTTTCTGGAACACAGCCGTATCTATTATTTCCTGAACGGAGGACAGGAGGAAGTTTACCTGGCCAGTGCGGACTGGATGCCAAGGAACCTGGACCGGAGGGTGGAGATTTTGTTCCCCATCGAGAATGAACAGCTGAAAAAAGAAGTGGTGCATGTGCTGAAGATTCAGCTTTTGGATACCCTCAAGGCACAGATCAAACAGCCGGACGGTACCTATGAAAAAATAGACCGGAGGGGAAAACAGGCGCTTTCCTCCCAGGAATACTTTGCAGAGTATGCCAGAAGACAGAATACATCCAAAGAAGATCCGGTTCATGACCGGGTATTTATACCGGCAGAACCCATTGGAGAGGTGCAGGAGAATGAATAAAAAAGCTTTATTTTTAGATATGGATGCCACCACCCTGAATGATGAAAAGCAGATACCGGAAGTGAATATGGAAGCTTTAAGAAAGTGCATCCAGGCAGGACATGAGGTGGTGGTCACCACCGGAAGGACGCTTTCGAGTGTGGAAGGATTAAAAGCATCCAGCGGACTTGGATCGTTGGGCTGCCGGTATGTCATCGCATGCAACGGCGGTGCCATTATGGACTGCATGGAAAACAAACTGATGTTCGAGGAGACGATTCCTCTGGAATATGTCTACCATCTGGTCGATGCAGCCAGGGAGGAAGGACTGTATATTCAGACTTATCTGGAAGGGAAGGTTTTGTCGGAGAGGGAGGATGAGAATTTGAATGTCTATCTCTCCCGAACCAACATGAAAGCGCTCGTGGTACCGGATATCAAAGCGCGGCTCCGTGAGCGTCCCTGTAAGATGCTTGCCATTGATATTAAAAAGGAAGAGAAGCTTCATGCATTCGCAGAGAAGATGGCAGTGTGGAGTGAAGGAAAAGTGGACATGTACTTCAGCAGCAGAGAGTATCTGGAGATTGTGCCAAAGGGCGTCAACAAGGGGGCCGGTATGATCAAATTCTGTGAATTGATGGGGATTCCCTTGTCATGTACCATTGCCGCCGGAGATGAAAACAATGATATTTCCATGATCCGGGCGGCAGAGGTGGGCTGTGCGGTGGCCAATGGACTTGACCAGGTAAAAGCAGAGGCGGATTACGTGACCAGCCGCGACAACAATCAGGGCGCAGTGGCAGAGATTATCGAACGTTTTGTTCTTTAGCAGGAGGTATCCGCCCTGCTATGGACGAAGCTTGGAGCGCAATAGCTGCCGTTTCAGGGTTTTCCAGTGGAAAGGAACCAGCGGATACAGATAGCCTCGTCCGGAAAACGTCCTGCAGGTCAGAAGACAGACGGCAACGCCCAGGATTCCGGCAAGAAAGCCCCAGAGGCCCAAAAAGCAGGTCAGAAGCAGAAGCAGGATGCGCATGAATTTTACTGCATAGTTCAGTTCTGCATTGGACTGGGAGTAGTTGGCAATGGTTACAAAAGCCATATAAAGCATAACCTCGCTGTTGAACCAGCCGGAGTTGACAGCAAACTCTCCGATCACAAGACCGGCGATGACCGAAAGTGGAGTGCTCAGCATATCCGGGGTGTGGATGGCGGCAAGACGCAGTCCGTCAATTGCCAGTTCCAGCAGAAGAAACTGCCAGATCAGAGGAATATTCACAGTATCCTGAATCTGGATAAACTGAAATCCTTCCGGTATCCAGGCAGGATGCTGCATCAGAAGCAGAAAGAGCGGGGTCAGCACCAGAGAGATCACCATGATCAGGAATCTGGACAGCCTAAGATAAGTTCCGGTGACTGGAGGAAAATAATAGTCATTGGCTTCTTCGGTGATGGCAAAAAGCGTGGTGGGAAGAATGATGGCTGAGGGAGAGTTGTCCACCAAAAGTATGATGTTTCCCTCCAAAATGGAGGCGGATGCGGTGTCCGGCCGCTCAGTCAGATGAAATCTTGGGAATGGGTTCCACCAGTGTCCAGGCAGCAGAAGTTCGGTTAAGCTTTCCTGATTCATGGTCAGGGCATCGACGGCTAGGGATGAGATTCGTTCTTTGAGTTTTTCAAGACAGGGACGGTCCACCCGATCGCTCATGTAGCAGAGAACCACGTCCGTAAGAGAGCTTTTTCCAACGGTCTGCATCTCCATACAGAGCTTTGGAGAGCGGATTCTGCGCCGGATCAATGCGGTGTTGAAGACGACGGTCTCCACAAATCCGTCCCTGGATCCCCGCAGCGTCCGGTCTTTGAAAGGTTCTTCCACATTTCTGGCAGGATACGTTCTGCAGTCGATGGCCAGCGAATCGGGCATGCCGTTTATAAAAAGACAGGGAACGCCGGAGAGCAGGTTTTTCTGGACCTGCTCAAACGTGGCGAGAACTTCTGTTTCGATATAGGGGAGCGCCTGCATCTGAAATTGCTCCAAAGAATCCGGAAGCTCTTTTGGATTCAGAGAATAGAAATATTCCAGCAGCTTTTCTAAAATTTCATCTTTGACCAGTCCGTCTATGAAGAACAGACTGGCTGCATGTCCTGCGATCAGCAGATGCTTTTCCAGAATATCAAAATTTTGGTCTGAACCAAGAATCTGACGCAGGGCGCGCACATTTTCTTCGTAATTTTTCGACAATAATTTCAAAATATCACCTCCGGGATAGTATGCCCGTTCGGTGTTGTCTGCATACGTAAAAAGAATGTCTTAATCGTATTCCGAAGAGTTCAGTATTTTTTTAAATTCTTCAAAAGTAATCTCGTTATTTTTCGCCTGTTCCAGTGCTTTTTTCGCCATGGAGGCCCATTTCTTAAAGTTTTTTTCAGAAGACGGTTTGTTTTTTAAATTGCGCTGTTTTTTGGTATTGTGTTTTTTGTAAGCTTTTCGATAATACTGAGTCAGTTCATCGGCTTTTAGTTTCTTTTCATGATAAAGTTCCCGGCAGCTTTTATTTTTTTCCCATATACGTGAACAATATAGCTCGTCGCTTCGGTTGTAGGGCGAGAAGTAGCGGTTGCAGTAACGGCAGCGCCTCACATGAATATTTTTGGATACAAGAGTGAAGAAGGAATAGATACAGGCAGTATATACGTCCTCGACCGTCTGAATGTTCAGATTCAGGGACAATTCAATCTCCTGTTTTTGTACTTTTTCCAAATACTTGGTGTAGGCTTTCCTGGAATCTGCATTCTGGAACAAATGAAAATAATCTTTCGTAGAGAAGGTTCTCTGATTCAACTGTTCAACAGGGCTGACCGGCTGGGACAGACGCTCCAGCGTCACATCCGGAATGATGGACTTTTTTTCGGACAGATTCAGATAGACTTTCATAGAGTCATTCAGTAAAAAACGGGTGTCAAACAAAGTCTGATACAGATAAGTACGCCGGCCGGGATGCAGATCGGACTGTTCCGGAAAAGCAGAATTGTCCAGACAGAAAGTGACTGCATTGTTCATGGAGGTGATAAAGGAGCTGATGGTGTCGAACAGACGAATCTCATCTAAGATGGCTTTACGGGTCTGTTCCCAGTAAAGACGCATCTTTTCCAGACGAACTTCCTCTCCGACAGAAGCAGAATCCAGCAGATATTCTTTGGTGGCGTAAAAACAGTACCAGCGATGATGGAAGAGTACAGGACTGTTGAACACCACCGATTTCCATATGATGTTGGTGTCTGCCAGATCCTGATAGAGACTGTTTATGAAATCCAGATAGTACTGAATTTTGTCAAAATCCTGGTAATCTCTGGTAAGATAATCGTCAATACTATGATAACGGATACAGGCTTTTTGAAATACTGTTTTATTGGATTCCAGAAAATCCAGCAGGTGCTGGCCAAGAGAAGTCTGTGTCTGTTCTCTGCACAGATAGTCTTTGGAATCCATCCTTATCTGTTGAAAATAATTGAAATATTCCCGGTTGGATTCCAGTAAAATCCGCAGTTTTCCAAAGGTTTTTCTGTGGTCCGTAAGCATAATACTGCCTCCTTAAATGTTGACAAAGACTAATTAAATTATCCATAATCCACAAAATAAACCCCTGAAAGATTGATTATTTGTGGAAAATATATATAATGTAGACAAGATATCTGAGAAATGTTATGGCTATAAATATATTATAACATTTTTCGCAGCAAAATTACAGGGCCTTGTATAAAACAAAATGGAACTAACAACAAGCAGAACTGAAACAGGAGGATATGGGGTATGAAACCTTATGTGGTAATTGAATGGAACGACACACAGACAGAAGCAAAAGGATGGCTTTGCATCTTCAATTTTGTAAAGGGATATTCCGGGGGCGGGATACGGATGCATCCTTCTGTGAACAAAGAAGAAGTGATCCGTCTGGCAGAGATTATGGCATATAAAAGAAATGCCTGTGAAAATGTCTGCCAGGGCGGAGCAAAGGCCGGCATTGCCTATGATTATAAAGCACCGAATGCTTATGACGTACTGAAGCGATTTATTATTGCGATGCGTCCTTACATTGATATCGGTCTGTCCATGGGTTCGGACCTGGGAACCAAGTATGAGGATGTGTACGGAATCTTTGATGAACTGGGAATGGGCAGACCCCAGACCAAGTCCATGAAGAAAAATCCGATTGTGGAGCAGGGACAGAAAAATGTCAGAAAACTTCTGCAGAGCAAATATGACGGCTGGCTGGTGAATGATGTGACCACCGGGTTTGGTGTGGCAATCTCGGCAGATGAGGGATGGAAACAGATCGACGGAACTTCGGGGGCTTCCGTAGTGGTACAGGGCTTTGGATGTGTGGGTTTAAGCTGTTGTTATCGTCTCCATCAGCTTGGATACCGGATTGTAGGTATCGCAGATGCCAACTGTTTCGTGTATTGTGAGGATGGACTGGATGTTCCAAGTCTGATTGCCAATGTGAAGCCAAAAGGTGAGATGGATCAGTCAAAATTTGATTCTTCCTGGAAGATTATGCCGAATCAGGCATGGCTCGATGTTCCCTGCGACATCTTGGTACCTGTGGCGCTTGAGGATGTCATCAATGAAAAGAATGCTGATCAGGTGAAGGCGAAACTGATCTGTGAGGGGGCAAACATTCCGGTGGATTACAAGGCAGATCCGATTCTTCATAAAAAAGGCATCTGGGATATTCCGGACTTTATCGCCAACGTGGGTGCAGTACGTTTCTTCTATACCGTGACCTTCGGCGTGATTGAAGCAACGCCGGAATCCGTGATTCAGGATATTGAGGATCTGTGCCGCAGAAACGTCAGCAGGCTGTTTGAAAAATCCAGGGAGACCGGAAGATTCCAAAGAGAACTGGCTTTTGAGATTTTTGAGCCGTCAATCCAGGATGAGCCGGAGTGCTGATCTGTCAACGGGAAACATATCCAGACGGTATCTGCCAATGAACTGTCGGAAAATCAGGGGGAATTTAAATGCTGATCATAGAGAAAACAAAATGCAAAGCATGCGGATACTGTGTGTCCGCATGCCCGAAGGAAGCCCTGTTCTTGGGTGATGAAGTGAATGAAAAAGGCTACAAGGCGGTTGCAGTGGATCCCGAAAAGTGCGTGGAATGCGGGACCTGCTATACGGTCTGTCCGGACACGGTATTCACGATAAAGGAGGCGTAGAACGATGAAAAAATTGATGAAAGGCAATAACGCGTTGGCGGAAGCTGCCATTTTGGCAGGCTGCCGTTTCTTCGCAGGCTATCCGATCACGCCCCAGACGGAGATATTGGAGTATCTGGCGAAACATCTGCCAAAGAGGGGCGGACATTTTGTCCAGACAGAATCAGAACTGGCAGGCATCAATATGGTTATGGGAGCGGCAGCTACCGGCTTCCGTGCCATGACCAGTTCTGCAGGACCGGGATTTTCTTTAAAACAGGAAGGAATTTCCTATCTTTGTTCCATGGAGCTTCCGGCAGTCATCGTGGACGTGATGCGTTACGGCATCGGTCTTGGCAACATCGTTCTTGGACAGGGCGATTATTTCCAGGCAGTCAAGGGCGGCGGGCATGGCGGCTATAAAGTACCGGTTTATGCGCCGTCTTCTGTACAGGAAAATGTAGACTATATTACCATGGCGTTCGACACGGCAGAGGCATACCGGACACCGGTAATTCTGCTGAGCGACGGAGCGATCGGTCAGATGGCAGAGTCCGTGGAGCTGCCAGAAGCAAAGGAGCATGATCCGGACAAATATGACTGGACTTTAAAGGGAAGAGATGCGGCACATCCGACCGGAAGAAAGATGACCGACCGCATTTACTACGATTTTGCTTACAGTGAGTATGATCCCCATATTCGGGAACGTTACAGCAAGATGGAAGAGGAACTTCAGATGTGGGAAGAAATCGAGCTTGCAGATGCAGAAGTGGTGCTGGTCAGCTACGGAATCAGTTCCCGTGTATGCAAAGAGGCGGTAAAGCTGGCGAGAAAGAAAGGCTGGAAGGCAGGCATGATCCGTCCGATTACCTTGTGGCCCTTCCCGCGCAAAGCATTTGAGAAGACCAACAAGATGGCAAAGGCATATTTGTCTGTGGAGATGAATGCCTGTGGTCAGATGGTGGAAGATGTGGCACTTTATGGACGGAGCGTTCCGGTTTATTCTTATCCGTCTGGTCGGGTGATTGCGGATCCGGAAGTGATTCTGCAGAAGATTGAGGGGATTTTTCAGGGAACAGAAAAGGAGGTATTCTGATTATGGCAGCGGAAAGAAAAGCTCCCAGCACAATATATGGTGTAAACAGCTTCTGCCCGGGATGCGGACACGGGATCGTGATTCGTCTGATCGCGGAAGTGGTGGAAGAGATGGGACTGGCAGAGAATGCCATCGGTGTACTGGCAGTTGGATGTTCCTGTCTGACAAACCGTTATCTGGCTCTGGACCTGATGCAGGCGGCCCACGGAAGAGCGGCGGCATCCGCAGGCGCCATCAAAAGATGCCGTCCTGAGAAACTGATCTTTACATATCAGGGCGACGGTGACGCAGCCTCCATCGGAATTGCAGAGACGCTGTACAGTGCCCAGAGAAACGAAGGCTTTACCCAGATTATCGTAAATAACGGGGTTTACGGTATGACCGGAGGACAGATGTCTCCGACCACTTTGGTGGGGCAGAAGACTACGACCTCCGTACAAGGAAGAGATCCGGAAGTGATGGGTATGCCTCTGAAGATATCGGAGCTGATCAGCAGTTTTGATGTGGCTTACCTGGCAAGAGGTTCCGTACATAATGCAGCCAGCATCAGAAAAACAAAAAAATATATTCAAAAAGCATTTGAGACCCAGATGAATCAGGGCGGATATACCTGTGTGGAGGTGATCTCCCCTTGTCCGACCAACTGGCACCTGACACCGCTTCAGGCTGTGGACCGGATTGAGAAAGAAGTACTTGCGTATTATCCGTTGGGAGAGTTTTGCGAAGGAGGTGTCCGGTAATGTTAAATCAGTTTATTTTTGCAGGTTTTGGCGGACAGGGAATCCTGACAGCAGGATTGCTTCTGGCGAATACGGCTTCTGTCCATGGGAAAGAAGTGATCTGGATGCCGTCTTACGGTTCAGAGATGCGCGGGGGTACGGCAAACTGCAGCGTCAAGATTGATGATGAGATGATTTCAAGCCCTTTTATCAAGAAGATAGATTATCTTATTGTTATGAATAAGCCGTCTCTGGACAAATTTCTTCCTCAGGTGAGGGAAGGGGGGACTGTGATCCTTAATTCTTCCATCATCACAGAGGTGCCGGAAATGCCAAAGCTTCAGAAAATTGCGGTTCCTGCAGGTGAAATCTGTGAGAAGCTGAAAAATGAAAGAGGGGCCAACATCTGTATGCTGGGTGCTTTGGCAGGCTGCTGCGAACTGTTTACCAGAGAAGAATACGAGACAGGAATCAAGGATTATTTTTCTGCCAAGCCTCAGTTCCATGAGGGAAATATGGCGGTATTTGAAGCAGGCTATCAGTGTGTGAAAGGAGAATAGGTCAGATGGATTTAAAAAAATTGCTCCGGCCTTCCAGCATCGCAGTCATTGGTGCCAATGATAAGAATGGCTTTGGAAAATCCACCTGTATGAATCTTTTATCTTCGCCGATCAGGGATCATATTTACTTTGTGAATCCGAAAAGGGAAGAGCTGTTCGGGAAAAAATGTTATAAAAGTATCCGGGAGCTGCCGGAACCGATGGATATGTGCATCGTCATTCTGAATAAAAAACTGGTGGCAGCAACACTGGAAGAAGCAGCCTTGGCAGGCTGCAGGGCAGCTGTCGTCTATGCCAGCGGTTACGCGGAGACGGGTGACAAAGAGGCGGAAAAAGAATTAAAGGATCTGTGTCAAAAGCACGATCTGGCTGTGATGGGCGTAAACTGCGCCGGATATATCAACAACCTGGACGGGATCTTTGCCTTTGGAATGCTGGTAAAAAGGGAAGCGGTGCCGGGAAATATCGCCATTATCTCGCAGTCTGGAAAGATCTGCCTGAATATGATGCAGATGGATCATATGAATTATTCGTATCTGATCTCCAGCGGCAACAGCACCTGCATTCATATCGAGGATTATCTGGAATACCTGATTGAAGATGACGAGACCAAAGTGATCGGACTTTATCTGGAAGGGGTAAAAGATCCGCAGAAGTTTACAAAGGTTCTGGCTATGGCAGCCAGAAAGAGGAAACCCATCGTGATCATGAAGGTGGGGAAAACTTCCAAGGGAAGCGCACTGGCAGCTTCACATACGGGAAGTCTTTCCGGGTCTGACAAATCTTTTGACGCGGTCATGAAAAAGTTCGGAGTCATACGAGTGGATGATATCGAGGAACTGGCTGAGATGTGTCATCTTCTCAGCGTAATCCCCATGCTTCCGCCTTCCACGGGGTTGAGTGCCATGTGTCTGTCCGGCGGAGAGACTGGTATCTGTGCAGATATGGGAACTTTGATGGGTCTGTCCTATCCGGAACTTCAGCCGGAGACGGCAGCGCGGATCAAAGAACTGCTGCCAGGATATGCGACAGTGGCGAACCCTCTGGACATGTCCGCGACACTGGCCCATGACGGTCCGAAATACGCGGAAGTGATCAAGGCGTTTATGGATGATCCCTCCATCGGCATGATTTTATGTGGACAGACCATCTTGGAGCATCATGAGGTACAGGATGTGATCTATCCCATGTCAGACGGCATGGTGATGGCTGCAAAAAAGAGAAAAAAACCCATTGCGGTGATGAGCTTTTTTAATTCCAGCCGGGATAAAACAATCCGCAGGAAATTGGAGTCCGAAGGAGTTCCGATTCTCCCGGCAACCGGAGGGGGATTTAAGCTTCTGAAATACTTGATGGATTTTGTAGCCTACGTGCCGGAAGAACACACACTGGACCTTGCGATTCCGGAGCCGTCAAAGGGGGGAAAGACGGCGCTCAGTGAGCGGCAGAGTAAGATGGAACTGAAAAAATATGGGGTAGATGTTCCTGCAGAATACGTCGTGTCCAAAAAAGAGGAGCTTGACGGACTTTCACTGGAATATCCGGTGGCAGCCAAGATCGAGTCTCCGGATATTCTTCACAAAAGTGATGTGGGCGGTGTCCGGCTGAACATTCAGAACCTGGAAGAACTGAAGAACGCGTTTGACCAGATTCTGGAGAGTGCAAAAGCACACTGTCCGGATGCCCGGATCAACGGAATTCTTATAAGCCGTATGCTTCCGCCTGGTATGGAGTTTATCATCGGCGTGAACAACGATCCTCAGTTCGGCCCTATGGTCCTTTGCGGGTTAGGCGGCGTCTTCGTGGAAGTATTCAAAGATGTCAGTCTTTATCCGGCGCCTTTAAATAAGAAGGAAGCCCTTCATATGATCCAGTCTTTGAAAGGTTACAAGCTCCTGACCGGCTACCGGGGACAGAAGGAGGGGGACGTGGAAGCACTGGCCGGTCTGATCGTCCAGATTGCCGGCTATGCGGCGCAGAACAAGGATACACTGGCAGAGCTGGACCTCAATCCGGTATTTGTGTATCCAAAGAAAGAGGGGGTCGCCATGGCGGACGCCCTGATCGTAAAACAAATATAAAAATAACAAAAGAACTTTAAACAGGAGGTACTAAAAATCAGCAAAGGTCCGGCCAAAGCACAGATCAATGAGCAGAGGCGAAAGCGCCTGAGAATTGATCTGGAACACCGTGTTTTGGGAGGGCCGGAGCGGAACTTTAAGTAGAAAGTAGTAAGGACAGCGAAGGTCCGGCCAAAGCACAGATCAATGAGCAGGAGCGAAAGCGCCTGAGAATTGATCTAGAACACCGTGTTTTGGAAGGGCCGGAGCGGAACTTTAATAGGAGGGAATTTATGGAACAAAACAGAGCGAACAACGGAGCTGGAAAATGGATCGGATTTATTGTTTTGACGATTGCAGCCGGTCTGATCTATCGGGTGCCATATCTGAAAACCGTTTTCTATGACCCGCTGGTTGAAGAGTTCGGTCTTAGTAATACGGATGTGGGCAAGATCATGAGTGCGTATTCTCTGACAAAGACAGCAATCTATATTCCAGGAGGCATTCTGGCAGACCGGTTTGACAATCGGAAGATGCTTCTGGCATCCACAGCACTTTTGGCAGCCTGTACCTTTTGGTATGCCACTATTCCGTCTCTTGGCGTACTTTTGATCATTCATGTGCTGCTTGCATTTTCCAATGTAGTATTCTGGGTGTCCTTTGTAAAAGCAATCCGTATGTTCGGAACGGAAAATGAGCAAGGTTCTGTATTTGGATACAGCGAAGGTATCCGCGCGGTGGCCGGTCTGATCATCAACTTTGCGGCACTTGGGATCCTGAATTACTTTATGATAAGGGCGGATGCACCTCTTCGCTATGTGCTGATCTTCTATGGTGTTACTTATGTGGCGCTGGGCGCTGCCATGTGGTTCCTGCTGCCAAAAGAGCGCGCAGAAGATAAAGCAACGGTTACTTCCTTCAAAGAATATATCGAAGTGCTGAAGGTGCCGGGCGTATGGCTGGTGGCAGTACTGGTATTATGCGCGTACAGTTGTCAGATTGCATCCGAGTATACGACTACCTATCTGACAACCGTCTTTGGCATGACAGTGGTTATGGCTGGTGTAGTGGCGACTATCCGAAGTTACGGTATCGGAATTTTCAGTGCACCGATCATCGGCAAAATATCCGATAAAGTTGGTTCTTATTCCAAAACTGTCATCGGCCTATTTATCTGTGAGATTATTCTGGCTTTGATTCTGTTTTTTATGCCGGGTACCGGCGGTGCGCTGATACCGGCGATCATTACCGTGCTGGCTTTTGCGACGGTCATGTATGCACTGCGCGGAATCTATTATGCGACCATGGGGGAGGCAGGCATTCCACTGGCTTTGACGGGAACGGCAACGGGCATCATCTCGGTCATCGGCTATCTGCCGGATTCCTATATGAATGTGATGCTGGGAAGCTTTATGGACAGCCATCCAGGTGCTGCAGGTTTTAAATATGTATTCGGTTCCATCATTGTATTTGCAGTGATCGGAATTGTTCTTGCACTGATTATTTTAAAGATCAGCAAAAATGCAGGCAGGGCAAAGGCATAATCATTTACAAAGATGAAATGCAATCGGAGGAGGGAACAGGATGTATCTGGTCATAGGAATGCTGATTCTTTATCTGGTGCTCGTAGTTTTTGTCAGTATAAAACTGAAGAACAAAGCAAAGACAGTGGAAGGCTTCTACCTGGGAAAGCGGAATATGCCTTTGCCCATACTGATGCTTACGGTGGCGGCAACCTGGATTGGTGCATCCTCCACCCTTGGAAAGTCCGGTTTGGCGTATCGGATCGGGATCACAGCCATGGTTCCGACCCTGGCCACCTTTGTAGCGTTCAGTGTGTTCAGTCTTTTTGCTGGAAAGATTCAAAGGATCGGTGTGAAATATCACATTTCTTCCATACCGGATCTGATCAGTCATCGGTTTGGGAAAGTGCCGGCGCTTCTGGCATCCATCGTGATCGCATGGACACTGATCGGGACGACTGGAACTCAGATGGTGGCTTCGTCACAGATCCTGAAACTGATTTTTGAAGATTTTCAAATCTCTTATGAGACAGCTCTTATCATTACGGCGGTGGTGGTGATCATCTATACCTCCCTGTCGGGATTTTATGGTGTCGCTTATTCTGATGCGATACAGGGAATTCTTCTGCTGCTCGTGATTGGTCTGCTCTTGCCGGTCCTGGCAGTAAGGGAAGTGGGAGGGATCCATGCGCTGATCCATTCCGTTCCTGCAGGTTACTTTTCGCTGGAGCTTGACAGTTCCATCATATCCTACGGATTTGTGTACCTTCTGTATTTTCTGGCAGGTCCTCCTTACTGGCAGAGAGCCTTTGCGGCCTCTGATTCTAACAGTGCCAGAAAAGGAAGCATGGGAGGAAACGCCATCATCATTTTATACAGCCTGTCTGTGACCCTGATCGGGATCTGCGGCTATGTGCTTCATCCGGTATTTCCGGAAGGGGTATCTGATGAGATGATGATTCCCATTATGACAAAAGCCTATTTTCATCCACTGCTTTATGCGATGACAATTACCTCCTTTATGGCCATTGTCATGTCTACCATTGACAGTTATCTTTTGCTGGCCGTGCAGACAGTCAGTACAGATATCGCAAAGGTGGTTAAACCGGATATCAGTGATCAGAAACAACTGCGGTTGTCCAAATATATGGTTGTGATACTTGGACTTCTGGCTTTGTTGTTTGCGCTGAAAGCGGGGAATATTCTGGACTCGCTGGTTTTATCCATGAGTTATTTTTCTGCCTGCATCGCAGTCCCTGCCATGGCTGCGCTGCTGTCGAAAAAAACAACAAAGACGGGAATGCTGTGTGGTATGATTGGGGGATTTGCAACAGCGGTGATCTGGAAAAACTTTTTAGGTAACCCGTATGGGCTGAATGAGGCGATTGCAGGAAGCGCGGTTTCCTTGGTTGCCCTGGTGGCAGGGTCTGCATGTTCGCAAAAGCAGATGTCGGACTTTTTAGAATAGGCGGATAGAGAGGAATGGGCTGGCGCACAACTTCGTGTGCCAGCCCATTAAAAATACATTCATTGTGGGCACTTTTTAAGAAATCGTCGTATAGGGAACCATATATATGTTTTGCATACTGCAAAGATTTATGCTATATTGGTCCACGAAGGGTAACAGGCGGCAAATTCAGCTGTCTGAATTTTGGCAGATAATAAGGAAACAAACGATGAAAGCGGTCAGCATCAAAGACATTGACAACCTGGAATTCTGGATTGGTTATATTGGGGTCAGTTATCCCAATTCTTGTGATGAGGAAGATGTTTCCGTGTGGGATCAGATGCAGGAATGGTACACAGAAGAGGTTGATAGCTGGTGGGAGCGGTTTACCGGATATTATGAAGGGGGCTTGATGGAGAGTGATGGATATCTGGATGAGCCGACGACACTGGTAATGCTGCTGGGGCAGGAAAAAACTCTGAAGATTGAATTTCATCCCGGAGATACCCTCTATTTTATAAATGATGAAGAGATTGGAAGCACAGGTCCTCACTGGACGCTTCAGGTAATTCCATATCAGAAGGTGGAGCAGCTGCTGACTCTGGAATATGGACGGCAGCTGTTCCTGCTGGTGCTTCCGCTTGCTGTCATAAAGGATGGGGAAAAAGCATCAGTTTGTGAAGCGATCAGAGCGCAGATAAGTGCTTATTTTTCAAAGGATCGGTGTGAACGGATTGCAAAATGTATCATCTCAGGCCTGGCGGAACCTGATGATCAGACCATATGAAACAGAAAAGCCAGGAAAAGATGTCTTAATTTGACCGAAAAGAATCCGGTCTGTATCGTGTGCCGGAAAGCTTATCCTTCTGATGTCTCAAGAAAAATCAAAGCCTTTGCATGCGGTCTTTGATTTTTCGCTTGATCTGAAACGATAAGCTGGAAGAATATTGTTCATTTTTGATCAACAGTTCATAGGCGTCCATGACTCCGGCACAATAGCAAAATCCGAAAAGTCCTGCTGCGAATCCCAAAAACACAAAGGAATGGTATTCGGACCAGACCAGCTTTTCTCTCATCAGAGGATTTCTCATCTTTCAACAGAAAATCTAAGGATATTTCAAAAATATCAGATATCTGCAATAATTTCTCTGTTTCCGGAAATCCCTGATTGTTTTCCCACTTGCTGACAGCCTGCCTGGTGGTTCCGATCTGTTCAGCAAGTGTCTCCTGTGAGAATCCCTTTTCTTTCCTTAATTTGAACAGCTTTTCTCCGAATGTCATATGTGTGGCCTCCTTGATTTTGGTGAGTCCATTGTATCAAATCAGGCTGTAATTGACTATCTTTTCTGAATTGCACTTTGTCAACTTTGCGTTACATATGTGTTATTTGCTGACAGTACCCTCAGCGGACAAAGGGATACATGCTCCAAGTGCCGTTTTTTGACAGCTGATGGCGTTGGCGTTAATCGGCATACGACCAGTACGCCTTATTCCGTTTCCTTGTCAGGTATCCAAAGATGGTACTTACGATCTGAAGAAGTTGTGTGTCTCATATTTTTGATTCTACAAGGCACTGGAATGAAGTGTTCTGGAGGTGCGCTGAGCGACAGCAACGTGGAAGAACCGTAAATCTGTGGTGCTGCAGTTCAATTAAGAAACTTCACAGCCGCGGGCATTGTACGATGCTGACAGCCCGTCTTCAATTTCCAGTTTTTGTGCCGCTGCCATGCAGGAAGCCTTTACGCCGGGTGGGAAACAGGATATACAAAGAACACCATAAGATGCTGTGAATGGCGAGAATACCGGTATTTTCCATAGCTGCTTTTGTGTTTCCGGCGGACAGGGCCATGATGCCTTCAAAGGCGGGACGGGACGGCACAAGATTACAGATTATGGACACAGGCCCGCTTGCCCCTGTAAGGGTGCACAGAACCGGTACGGCAATAAACAGAAGCATGACAACCTTAATGCAGGCCACACCTGTCATCAGGCTGTCGGATATCCTTCCGATCAACAGTCCGATCAGGGAAGACAAAAAGGAGGACAGAAGTATCAGCACCAGCATGATCAAAAGCGTCTGCGGGGACAGCCGAAGACAGATGCACGCGGTTATAACAGAGGACAGGCTGCAGAAAAGGAATCCCACTGCAATTTTCTGCATCACGTATCGGGCAGGGGGCATGGGCAGAATTTCATTGACAAAAGCCACGCCGTCCTCTTTTTCGGAAATGATATTGATGGCGTTGAAGGTACAGCCCATGAACATGGCAACAATCAGTATGGCAGGGATAAAGATGTCCTGAAGATTTTCCAGAACATCAGGGCTTTCCAGTACCAGCACCTTTGTCTGTCTGGCATCCGCCTGCTGTTCAAAAAGAGCCGGGAGGGTGGCAGCTGCCTGCCGGAAAACTTCCAGTTCATCTCCGGCAATCATTGTTTTGATCGTTGTCCCATCTGCTTTCACACCGATGACGTTGGTGGACGGATCGTTGACAAGATTGATTAGTTCTGTTGGTGTTTTACAGTACGTTACGGGGCCATAGCGTTCCAGCCACGCGACGGTCTGTCCGGGCAGGTCCTCTTCGAGCACGCCGAAATGGAGTTGTCCCAGGGAGGACAGATCGATGGAACCCATAAGATTCAGCGCTGCCGCAGCCAGAATGGGCAGCAGGAATGACATCAGACAAAATTTGTCTTTCCAGACGCTTTTCAGCTGGTATTTTAAACTTCTCATGTCCTAACCTTCCTTTCCCATTTCCCGGAAAAACGCATACCGCACTGCCAGATACAGCAGTACAATCGCACCCACAGAACCAATATGGAGGATCAGTGGGGTGGATGTTCCAAAGCAGGCATTTTTTAGTCCCATATAGACGTGATAGAACGGATGCCACCGGATCCAGTCAAACTTTATTGATGTATTTGCCGACAGAAATACGGGCGTTGCTGCAAAAACGGCGATCAGCAGATAGGCCAGTGTGAACTGCCGGAAATCTTTTAAAAGCAGAGCGCAGAGCAGTCCTGATAAGGCCATGAGAAGTGACAGGATGGCAGTCTGGAACAGTACTGCCGGCAGTATCCGGATGCCATCGGCAAATCCTGTGTTCAGCAGAATAAGTAAAATGGAAAAGCACAAATCGGAAAATAAAAATACAAGCAGCTTAGAAAAAAGAAACAAATCTTTCGCCGGAGGAAGGACTGCATGGACGCGGATGACGCCCATATTCTTTTCCCGGAACAGTACCGCGGCGATTCCCAGGAATCCCACTGCGGTCAGTTCAAAAAACAAAAGCTCGCAGGTGATTTCTTTCCTTGCTTTTGACTCTGGTGTGTTTGTGCCGGTTATCTCCAAAGGGTGTTCGACGGATGGATGAAGAAGGGACAGTGCATAATCAGCCCGGTGCCGGTCAATCGGTTTGGCACCCGCATAAAGAACCACCTGCACTTTTCCAGAAGCGGCGTTCAGTCCGACACTGTTGGCATCAGCCTGCAGGGCAGCATCCAGGTCTTCTGCGGAATCAACCGTCTGTACCAGGGGGGATACTTCAGTCTGTGTTCCGGCAGGGTCGTACAAATATACATGGTAGGGCGGCATCTGCATGAAGCGGACATATCCCAGGTTCACATATGCTGTGTAGAGCGCCAGAAAACCAACTGTCATGAGAAAAAATTTTCCCGACGTCAGCATTCGGCAGTCCTTTTTGAGCAGGGCACAGAAGCTTTTCCGCATCAGGACAGCCCCCTTCCGGTATACTGGATGAATATATCTTCCAGAGTCGGTTCCTGAGAATGGATGCTGACAATTCCGTCGTGGGCAAAGGAAATGCCGGTTTCCAGCTCGGAAGCGTCCAGGGTCCTGATTTTTCGCTGGCCTTCATACAGATAGTCGATGACGATCTGGTGACTGCTGTTTTTTTCTTTCAGATTTTTGGGTGTGTCCAGAGCCGCAAGGCTTCCTCCTGAAAGAAATGCCACCCGGTCGCACAGCAGGTCAGCGTCCGTCATATTGTGGGTAGTCACAAAAACGGTGGTCCCTTTTTGGCGCTCCTGTTCGATGATCTTTCGGAACAACACTGCGCCGGAAGGGTCCAGGCCGCTGGTGGGCTCATCCAGAAACAACAGCCGGGGGCTGCTGATGAGCGCCCGGGCCATGCTCACCCGCTGGCGCATTCCTTTGGAACAGGAAGACACAGGCTTTTTCAGATAATCTTTTTTAAATTCCAGCAGTTCCAACAGTTCCATGGTATCCCGCCGCTGTCCGGCGGGGTAGAAGGAGGCAAAATAGTTCAGATTGTCAATGGCGCTCAGATTGGCGTACAGATAGGGAAATTCAAACAGAACTCCGATTTTCTGAAAGAATTCCAGCCGGCGGACGGAAGCCAGGTCCTGTCCAAATAAGGAGACTTTTCCGCCATAGCCTTTCAATATGCCAGTGAGTATCTTCTGGGTTGTGGATTTTCCGGAGCCGTTTGGTCCCAGGAACCCAAAGATCTCGCCATCCTCCACGGTGAAGTCAAGCCCGCACAGCGCCTGCTGATCCCTGCCGTAGGAGAACGTCAGATTCTTTACCTCCATCATTTGTCGTCACCCCACTTTCCGTAAGAATTTTCCTTCTGTTCCTGCCGGTATTTCTTCCACCATCTGATAAAACGGATCTTGAAGGGGATGGAGATCATCAGCACGAGGACAATCGCCAGCCACCAGTACCATTCCAGACCTGCAAACATAAAAAACCCTCCTTACATTTGATATTTAAGGAGAGTTTAAAGGGGTGGTGTGAGACTGGTGTGAGGCCGCTGTGAAATCCGTGTGAAATGTCATTTTTCCGGAAAGAAAAATACGGCTGTTTCGCAGATACCAAACATGCGAATCTGAAGACAAACCGTTGGCCAAGAAAGAAAAATGCGGCTGTTTCGCCGATACCCGTGTTCTGACTGCATGATCTCTAGAGAAACTCTGAAGAATAAATTTTTATCGGCAAGGCTGAGAAGGAAGGAGATGCGATGGCATCGTTGACCGCCGGCAGCGCAGTCTGATGGAAATTCAGGCAAGGAGGTTTACCTGAACAGAATACAGACAAAACACGAAATGTGACGTTCAAGCTGCCATTTATCTTTGGGGAAACAGCAGCAGAGGGATCAATATTATGAAACGGGAATGGAAAAAAAGAACCGCACTCCGTCGGTCAGATTTTCAGCGCCGTAGGGCAGCTTCTGCATGGACAGGATCTGAGCCACGATGGACAGACCAAGGCCGGAGCCGCTGTAAGGCGCATTGCTGTTTCGATAAAATTTGGTCCAGATTTTCGGCAGGACATCTTCCGGAATCCGCCGTCCCTGATTGAAGACAGAAACGTGCAGCATTTCTCCGTCTGTGGTCAGTTCCAGACGCAGGATACCGCCCGGCCGCACATTTTTACGGGCATTGATGATCAGGTTATCCAAAACCTGTTCCATACGCCGCTTATCGGTCTGCACGAAGACTTTTTGCTCAGGAAGCTCGTACTGCAGTTCAAATCCGGGATCCGGTATATCTGCCAGAAGCCGTCCGGCTGCTGTCTCCGCCAGTTCCACAAAATCAAACCGGGTGACACAAAGTTTTGCCGCTCCGCTTTCCAGAGCCGACAGATCCAGAAGGGCCACGATCAGATCGTTCATACGCTTCGTTTCGGCGATGATGACCTGGGCGTATTTCTGCTTTTTTGCCTCGTCCGTTTCATCCTGCAGACCTTCGGCATAGGCCTGGATAACGCCCAGAGGGGTTTTCATTTCATGGGACAGGCTGTCCACCAGCTCTTTGCGTTCGGCCAGCAGAAGCCGTTCTTTTTCCACATCCTGTTCAAGCTGTGTGTTGGCCGCTTCCAGGCGGGTGAGAGCCTTCTTTAGATTATCTGCCATGGCGTTCAGACTGGAAGACAATTCTCCGAATTCATCTGTTGAAGCAATATTGCACGGGGCTGAGAAATCCAGCTTTGCCATGCGTTTTGCGGAAGCGTTTAATTCAGAAATCGGTTTTGAAATAAAACGGCCCATGAAAAAGTCAATTCCTAAAACTAACAGCAGAATAAAAAACAGCCAGATGAAAAAAGAAAGATCTTGGCTGACCGGCAGGCCAGTGGACAGAATATAAGAGAAGATGAGTGCGATGCCCGCCAGTTTGGAGAGCATGACGATTTTTTTGCGCACGGTGCGAAGGGAGAAGGCTTCTTTCATAAGTTTACCTCAAATTTGTAGCCAGAGCGGATGAGTGTGACGATATGCCGGCCCTCATCGCCCAGCTTCTGCCGCAGAGTCTTGATGTGGGTATCCACGGTCCGGGTGGTTCCTGCAAAATCATAGCCCCAGATGCGGTTCAGAAGCTGTTCCCGGCTGAAGATCTGTCCGGGATTTGCCATGAAAAAAGAAAGCAGTTCATATTCTTTATGGGTGAGCGAGATCTCCTGACCAGCAAGGCAGACCTTGCGGGCGCCGGGCTGGAGCGTGATCTTTCCGGCATGGACTGTCCCGGCGGATGCAGCAGAAGAGCGGTGCAGGAGGGCGCAGACTTTTGCCAGCAGTATCCGGGGGCTGAAAGGTTTTGTCATGTAGTCGTCAGCTCCATACTCGTAGCCTTTTAGTTTGTCGTCCTCCGCGCTCCTGGCAGTCAGCATGATGATGGGCAGATTGCTCATTTCCCGCGCCATCCGGCAGACAAAGAATCCGTCCAGGTTCGGCATCATCACGTCCAGGATCATCAGATCTACCGGGTGATTTTTCAATATGACCAGGGCATCGATCCCATCATCGGCGGTGAGACAGGTGTGTCCGCCTTTTCTCATATACTCTGCGATGATGTCCTGCATGGCCTTTTCGTCTTCCACAATCAGAATGTGTGCCATAGCGCCGTTCTCCTTCTACAGATTTTCGTTTTGTTCCTGTGGGCAACGAGTCAAATATTTTTTCGGATCACCCGGCACGGATTTCCCAAGGCTACCACATTGGAGGGGATGTCTTTGGTAACGACGCTGCCGGCACCGATGACGGTATTGCTGGCGATGGTGACGCCGGGCAGCAGGATGGCTCCGCCGCCGATCCACACATTGTCACCAATGATCACCGGGGCAGTCTGCGTCTTACAGAAGGCAAAAGAACCGTCTTCCCGGGGCGGTCCAAAACGTTTTGCGGCACTGGTGGGATGAAAGGCGGTATAGATCTGTACGTTAGGGGCAATGAGCGCGTTGTCGCCGATGACGATCCGGTTATCGTCCAGAAACGTACAGTTCATGTTTACCTCACAGTTATTTCCAAAATAAATATTATTTCCATAGTCTGCATAAAACGGGGCGGTGATCCAGAGGTTTTTGCCTCTTCCGCCCAGAAGTTCTCCGAGGATCCGGTCCTTTGTGCGGGCATCTGCAGAATCGGTCTGGTTATAATCCCGGATCAGGTCCTTGGCCTTATGCCACTGAGTCAGAAGCTCGGGATCGCCGCAGTCATAAAGCTGTCCGGCAAGCATTTTTTCTCTTTCTGTCATGATGTTCCTCCTGTATCTGGATAAGACCTATCATACCGGCTATCCTGCTGCGAAGCCATGATTTCCGGTTTGGATGGCCATGCAGGCGGCATAATCCAATTCCCTTCCTGATGCCTGCATATGGTTTTGCGCTGCCTGCTCTTGGAAATCAGATGGCAGAAGCGTAAAAACGTAATGTTTGTTGAAATTTAGTATACGCGAAAACAATATAAGCGTCAATTAAGAAAAAACAGCCTGTCATGACAGGTTCATGAAGTTATTCCCTATAAGATGGTTACCGGTTCTGAGGAAACGTTCAATGATCTGCTTTGTACTGAAAGAAACAGAAATACGGGAAAACAGGAAGCAAGGACATATCGCCTCAACAGAATAGACGGGTTGAATTATGGGAGAAGTATGAAGAATTTCCGGAATGAGGAAGGAGCCAGGGTGACGAAAGCGGCGAAAGAGATTTTGAGTAAGGGATAACAAAATCTGATTGCATGAAAAGGAGAATTTATGGGCAACGAGAAAATCACAGAGGATACGCCTACCACAAACCAGCTAAGGACGCTCCTGCGCGGGTGGAGAAGATTGGCTGAACTACCTACATTGTGCGGGTTCATTTCAGTAAGATCCGCAAGAAAACTATGAGTGACAAAATCAAGCGTATGCTGAAAAATGAGTTACGGCAGATGTAAAAAAGCGATAAGGGCAAGAGGCCGGGATTAAAAAAGGCACTGGCTTCCGGCTTGTATAATCAGGAGGTTTATGGTAGTATGGAAACACGAAAACAAAAGGGAAAGCAGGTGGGAAGATTGACTGTGACAGAGCAGATCGACCAGAAATATCAGGAAGATTTACAGAGGCTGAGAGGCTTTCGCCTGCTTGATGATGATTTCCTCACAAAGTGTTTTGAGGGAGATACGGCAGGCATAGAACTGGTATTGCAGATCGTACTGGAAAAGCCGGACTTAAAGGTGCTGGACGTTCGTACCCAGGTATTTGCAGAAAATTTGTTGAATCGTTCCGTAAGGTTTGATATTCTGGCTACTGACAGTACCGGTGCAAAAATAAATGTTGAAATCCAACGAGCTGATAAAGGTGCCGGTAGAAAAAGAGCAAGGTATAATTCCAGCATGATGGACGCAACTCTTTTGAAGAAAGGTGATGATTTTGACCATCTTCCAGAAACATGGGTAGTGTTTATCACGGAAAATGATGTGATAGGAAAAGGACTTCCGCTCTATCCGGTTGAGCGCTGCTTTTTAGGAAACGGAGAAAGATTTGAGGACGGCTCCCATATACTGTATGTAAACGGCGCTTATCGTGGAGATACACCGATCGGGAAACTTATGCATGATTTTTCATGTACGAATGCGTCAGATATGTATTATGAGACACTGGCAGACAGAGTTCGTTTTTTCAAGGAAAGTAAGGAGGGCATTTTAATCATGTATAAAGTCATGGAAGATATGAGAAAAGAATCTTTACAAGAGGGTGTAAAAGAAGGGGCAATAAATACTGCCAAAAGAATGTTGGCAGATGGAATGTTGACACTTGAAAAAATTGCGGAATATGCAGGACTTCCGCTTGACGAAGTGAAAAAACTGAACGCAGAACGGACAGTATCGTAAAACCGCAGGCCGGGAATCTAAAAACAGGTTCCCGGCCTCATTTATTGCCGAAAATCCGCCAGCCCGCGGTTGACAAACACATCATTCAGCTGGTGATTTTTCTATAATCAAAAATAGGACAGATCCGTTCTCTTTTGGGAAACTATATTATAAACCTGCAGAGGAAATTCCAACGGCGGGCTGGGTGATTTTGAACGGAAACCGCATTCAGATCAAGAGGAAACCGTTTGAAAAAATCATTGACACACTGGACGCAATCTAGCGAAAAAGATAGTGAAACGAGGCTTTGAATCTGCTATAATATTATGAAAGAAAAGGTAGGTGCTCAATAAAATCCCATATTTCAACAATCATAACCGTTCTTTTGCTGGATTTGTAAGGGACTTGGAAAGGAACCAGGAATTATGAAAAAATGGCCATACAGGATTTGGATTAGTCTGTTTACTTTCTGCTTAATCGCGCTTACCGGTTGCTCCCGTAGTCAGCCGCCTGCTGCCGAAGAGGAAAATCCGGTCAGTGAAAATACAGAAGGGGAAGAAAGGGAAGCGGTTTCACTGCCGCCAAAAGAAGAGGAAGAATCAGCCGCCGGCAATGAGGCGCAGGAGCCGGAAATCATCGCGGCGGACTGGTCCGGATATTTTGACGGTCTGAACGGGGCGGCGGTTGTGTATGATGCTTCGGAAAACCGGTATTTGATTTACAACGAAGCGCTTGCACAGACCAGACGTTCGCCGTGTTCTACTTTTAAGATTATCTCGTCCCTGGCTGCGCTGGAAGAAGGACTGCTTCATCCGGAACAGTCCACCCGCACGTGGAGCGGAGAGAGCTTCTGGAATGAACAGTGGAATCAGGACATTGATTTTCCGGACGCGTTTCGGGCTTCCTGCGTCTGGTATTTCCGGGAAGTGATGGATGAGATCGGTCAGGAGCGGATGCAGGCGGTTCTTAAGGACCTTTCCTATGGAAACTGCGATATTTCTGACTGGGAAGGGCAGCTGAATACCAACAATAACAACCGTGCACTGACCGGATTCTGGATCGAATCGTCTCTGCTGATTTCTCCAAAGGAACAGGCAGAAGTGATGGAACGCATTTTCGGAGAAAATTCTGTCTATTCGGAGGAAAGCAGAAAAGAACTAAAACGGGTCATGCTGGCAGAAGACCAGGAACAGACAGGGCCTCTGATCTACGGGAAGACCGGAATGGGCAAAGCCCAGGGGATTGTCGTGGATGCCTGGTTTACCGGATTTGCGGAATATGAGGAAAAAGAGGTGTATTTCTGCGTCTATCTGGGGCAGAAAGAAGATCGGGATGTATCCAGCGCGGCAGCAAGAGAAATCGCAGTTCAGATTCTTTCAGAGGAACCGGGGTTTAAGGGGACAGTGTTAGATGAAAACATGTAACCGGGTATTGGTGCGCCAGGTTTTTTAGATTTCTGCAGCACTCTGGCATGTTTTATCGGAAGCTCCGACAGAGGAAGCGGAGGATACCGGCGTTTGCAGAGACAACCTGTGAATCAAGGGCAGGGTTTTGCTTAAGAATGATGTGATGGGAAAGGAGAGACGCAGGTGAGGAAAGTAATCTTATTTATCGCCATGAGCCTGGATGGATATGTTGCGGATGGGGAAGGCAGTGTTGACTGGCTGGGCGGCCATGGAAATGACAGTGAGATGCAAGATACGTGTTCGCAGTTTATTGTTCAGGTGGATACGGTGGTCATGGGCAGAAATACGTATGATCAGATCGTGACGGAATTGTCTCCGGATGAATGGGTTTACCGTGATCTGACCAGCTACGTGATCACCCACAGAGAAGCGCCTTCTTCCTCAGAAAACATACGATTTTCCGCTGAGGATCCCTGCAGGCTCATAAAGTCTCTGCGGGAAGAAGAAGGAAAAGCAATCTGGATCTGCGGCGGTGCTGATCTGGTACAGCAGCTATGGAGAGAAGACCTGATCGATGTCTATTATCTCTCTGTGATTCCCATGCTTCTGGGAAATGGAATCCGTCTTTTTGAAAAGACCGAAAACAGGATTCCGCTGAGACTGATCAAGACACAGAGCTATAATGGGATCACGGACCTGGTATACGAACGAAGAGGAAACATGAATTCACATAACCAATGAAGGAGGTAGAGGTAATGAAAAAACTATTTATGTATGCGGATCGCTATCTGCAGAAAAGCAGCTGGAAGGATATGGCCCTTCTGAAATTTTGCCTGTTTTCCATAGGGATTCTGGCGGGCATGCAGATTCCCAAAAGGAACAAAAAAGCGGTGTCCGCCGTAGCTTCTGCAGTTTTTGTACTTACGTATGTTCCTCTGATGGGGAAATTTATCAAGGTAGTGCTGGACGGAACACACGGATATAGAGCATCAGTGTAGTATCCGATTATTCTGTGAAAACTAACCGGATACAGCAATAGGACATCTAAAAGAATAAGGCATAAATTTAGGAGGGATATCCCCTGTGGATGCTTTGGTAAATCTTGTGACTTTCGCAGATGGAAGCAAAATTATTTTACAAGATGAGGATGACATTTCATTGTCTTTTGTCTCAAATGGTAAGGCAAAAGATACGTTTCAATTCCCATATCCTTCCGGTGGTTATGGCGGCGGTTCATTGCTGCGATCACCATCTGAAAAATATGTGATTTTTTCTTATTTTTCGGGTGAGAGCGAAGAAGGGTTCGCATTGTTTGAAATCGTGGATCATCAGTTCAAATTTTTGTATGATTCTGGTTATTTGTATGGAGAAGATGCCAACTACGGTTTTGCAGATGACGAGAAAATTTTAATTCAGACTTTTCGTACAGGTTCATGGTATAAGGAAAATGCAAAGACTGATGAAAACGGAGATATGTATTACGAATTTGGCGAATTAAATTTGCTTGATCTTGAAACTTTTAGTCTGGATCGGCATACGGTTCTTGTTTATCCTTCTGATGATTGGGAAGAAGAAAAAACAGATGTTGGTACATTTTTGTTTACGGATATGGCAGATGGAATGTTGAGGGTAGAAATGCCGTGGGGGAGCGAAATCTTTCCATATCCATTGCAAGAAACGCTTATGATCAGATTCGGCAAATGATTTTCTATTTGAATTGGTGCCGGAAAGGACAGATGGAAACTGTTCTGTGACGAAGAGACAGACAAGGAAGCATGGCAGGGTATTTTGGGGCGGATGGAATTTTAGGCTGAAAGGGCGAAAGGATATGTTTGCAGACTATCATGTACATACAGAATTTAGTGACGATTCGCTATATCCGATGGAGCAGGTTGTCAGGGATGCCATGGCCAAGGGCATGGATGAAATCTGTTTTACAGACCATGTGGATTATGGCATTAAGCAGGATTGGGATTGTGGGAAGCCAATCTTGTATCGGGGAGAGGAACCGCTTGCCAATGTGAATTATCCGGTGTATATTGCCAGAATCAAAGAATTGCAGGAAATATACAGGGAGAAAATCAGGATCAGGATTGGAATGGAGTTTGGCATACAGGTACATACCATTCCGTTATACAGGGCACTGTTTCACAAATATCCTTTTGATTTTGTGATTTTGTCTGTTCATCAGGTGAATGACCAGGAATTCTGGACACAGGATTTTCAGAGAGGGAAAAGCCAGAAGGAATATAACGAGAAATATTATGAGGAAATGCTAAATATCATAAAGAAATATCGAGATTACAGTGTGTTAGGTCATATGGACCTTATTGCACGGTATGATGAGAAAGGCGAATATCCATTTGAAAAAGTGGAACCGATTATTTCAGAGATATTGAGAACCGTGATTTCGGATGGCAGGGGAATAGAGTTTAATACCTCATACCATCGGTATGGGCTGAAAAATACAACACCGTCTGTAAATATATTAAAGCTGTACCGGGAGCTGGGAGGCGAAATCATCACGATTGGCAGTGACAGTCACAAGGCGGAACATTTAGGGGCTTATATTAAGGAGGCCAGACATCTGCTGAAAGAGCTGGGGTTTCAGTATTTCTGCACCTATGAAAAACAGCAGCCGGTATTTCATGGATTATAAAGCGATTTCGGGAGAAGTACATGGTTATCTGTAAAGGAAATGTTTACAGAATCACTCCATTTCTGAATCGGCGGTCGGGATTTTTCTCCCCACCGGGGCAGCGTACACCGTGCAGATATAGTTTTTGTCTGCAGAGGGACCGGGCGGAAAGCCAAGAAGATCATCCATCCGGTCCTGGTCGTAGGCGCCGACAGCGCAGGTACCGCAGCCGATGGATTCGCAGGCCAGATACAGGTTTTCGCACACATGTCCGGCGTCAATCAGGAGGTATTTGGCAGCTTTTTGTCCATAGCGCCATTCCATCCGGTAGGGGATGGAGGCCCAGACAAAGAGGACCGGGGCGGAGGCTGCAAAACGCTGTCCGCAGAGGGCATCTGTCAGTTCTTCTTCAAAATCAGAACGGTCATCCCAGAACTCCAGTTCGTGTTCTTGGGGAAGATAATGGTAGATGCCTTTTTTCAGCCCGTCCACCTGGTTGACGAACAGAAACGTCTCAAAAGTATGACGGGAACCGGCGGATGGAACATTCCGGAAGGTGACCGGATTTTTGTGTCCGGCAAAGCGGCGGACGCCCTGGGTGCTCCACAGAAGGAAGGACAGCTCCAGAAGAGTCAGCGGCAGATCTGCATAGTTTCGCCTGCTTTCCCGTCCGCTGATCAGTTCCATAATATTTCCCGTAAAAGAAAGTGACGCATAATCAGCGGGAAGTTTGATGGTGTCAGTTCCTTTCCTTGCCAGGAGGCAGGGGATGGAAGGGAGCTTTTGCTGCTGATCCGTCTCTTCTGCGCCGGCGTCTTCTGCATGGTATCCTTTCAAAAGTTCCCGGTTTTTCATAATCTCGTATCTGGTTTTGTCGTTCACTGCATCTTCTCCTTTTTGCTGATATGTAATCTTCCTGACATCATAGAATCCCAAAATTCTTTATCTCCTTTTGGATAAATGCCGTTCGGCAAAGTATCAACTACTGCATTAAGAGCGGCAGCACATGGAGGTGCTCCTGCTTCTTCCAATGCCTGTACCGCTTCAAGGCCATAAATCGCAAAAATCTCTTCAAAAAAATTGGGCAACGCATCCGCTCTGTTTGTTACGAAAGACCACAACATTTGTTCTAAACGTCCATGAAAAATCATCATTCTCGTCCATAGTGCTTTCTCTGTTTCAATTCTCTGTATGAACCATTGTAGCATGAAAGATCGCTGAAAAGAAGAGGCAAGGAAAGAAATGTCATGATGTTGGGGTCAAAAGGTCTTTTGACCCCTTTGATACCGGATTGCTCCGCACTTTGTGCTCCCGCAATCCTCAAAAACATTCAAAATCCGCCCTAATCGGGCTACTTTTTCATGTTTTTGAACTTGGGACCCTGGTATCATGTCATAGATTTAAGGGAGAGCCGTTCGATTTTTTCTTTTCTGTCATAAACCATATTTTTTCTTCGTTAACTTAAAGATGATTCAAATTTAGGGTTATACTACATGTGCACTATCTTGAAATATGTAAAAAATATGGTTGTAATTCTATATTGATGGATGGATACTACCAGATAGATGTGGATTTAGAAAAGCAAAAGGAAAAAATTTTGAAATGATTATAAGAGAATATCAATCATCAGACTGCAAAGAATTGACAGAGCTTTTTTATAATACGGTACATACTGTAAATACAAGAGATTACACAAAGGAGCAATTAGATGTATGGGCAACAGGCGAGGTGGATTTGAAGAAATGGAATCAGTCATTTCAAGAACATTTTAGTGTTGTTGCGGTTGATAATGATATAATTGCAGGGTTTGGGGATATAGATAAGACGGGCTGTCTTGACCATTTGTTTGTCCATTCTGATTATCAAGGAAAAGGAATTGCCACTGCCATATGCAGTCAGTTAGAGTCGGCAGTTCAAGAGAACATTATTGCTCATGTTTCCATTACGGCAAGACCTTTTTTTGAAAAAAGAGGATATAGAATGGTTAAAGAGCAACAAGTAGAACGACAAGGAGTTTTTCTTACAAATTTTGTTATGATAAAGGAACGATAAATGCAGGCAGCTCATCTTTCCAGACGGACGGCCAGGGCGTTTCTTGTCCGCATAATCCCCTTCTTATTTACAGGTTTCATTCAAATCTGACACTGCGGACATGTGAAAAGTAACAGTTGTTGTTTCCGGCAGAAAAAGCTATAATGGTAGGGGAATCTGGCGTGCTGACGTTCTTGTTTTACATCATTTAACTGAAAACAGACAGAACAGCACACCGAAAAAGAGGAGAGTTTGTGTGAAAAGTCAAAATACTTTTGTGATAAAGCAGGCATTTTATAAATCGCTTCCGGTACTGGCCGGATATATGATTCTTGGAATCGGGTTCGGGATTCTGCTTCGGAATGCAGGGCATGGAGTCCTCTGAGCGCTGATGATGAGCGGTATGATTTATGCAGGCTCCATGCAGTATGTAGGTGTGGGTCTGATCGCCGGCGGCGCTTCGGTTGTCACAACAATTCTTACGACGATTATGGTAAATGCCCGTCACCTGTTTTACAGTATTTCCATGATTGAGCGCTATAAGGATACCGGGAATTATAAGCCGTATCTGATCTTTTCGTTAACAGATGAAACCTATTCGCTTCTCTGTGACGGTCAGGTGCCGGATGAAAGAACAGGTAATCTTTATCGCTTTCTTGTGTCCTTCTTTAACCAGTGCTATTGGGTTTTAGGAAGCGTAATCGGAAGTCTCCTGGGGAGTGTGCTGCCTTTTTCCACTGATGGAATCGAATTTTCCATGACAGCACTCTTTATGGCGTCTTTTACCGAGCAGTGGATCTTAGGGGGAAATCATATTCCGGCGCTGGCAGGTGCGGTCTGTTCCCTTTTGTGTCTGTTCTTATTCGGGCCGGAGCAGTTTCTCATTCCGTCCATGCTTCTGATTACCTTTGTTTTGACGGCTGTTCGAAGCCGAATCCAGTCCGGCAGGGAGGAGACCGAATGAATCCGGATGTACATATTGCAGTTTTAGTCCTGACCATGGCATGCGTGACATGTCTGCTTCGTTTTCTGCCGTTTCTGATTTTTCGGAAACATACACCGCCTTATATCGTCTATCTGGGAAAAGTGCTTCCCCCGGCGATAATCGGAATGCTGGTTGTCTACTGCCTGAAGGATGTGGAGATCACGGCGGCTCCCTTTGGTCTGCCGGAACTGACGGCTCTGGCAGTGGTGGCGGCGCTTCAGTGCTGGAAACGGAATTCTCTGATCAGTATTCTCTCTGGAACTCTGTTTTATATGGTCCTGATCCGAACTGTATTCTGAACCATTCTGTGACATCATTCAGATGCAGTTTTCTGTGTTCTTAACTCCCGGCCCGCAAGCAGGACAGACAGAAGAAAAGCTGCCCGAAAGTAAAGTTACACTATCATGCGCTGGCTCCCGGCTTGTAAAATCAGGAGGTTTATGGTAGCATGGAGATACGAAAACGGAAGGGAAAGCAGGTGGGAAGATTGACAGTGACGGATAAGCAACATCAGGAAGATTTGCAACGTTTGCGTTTGTTAAGACCAATGGATGATGACTTTATGCGTTGTCTTTTCAAGGATAACATTCCATTGGCTGAATTTGTGTTACGCATTATCACTGATAAACCGGATTTAATTATTACTGATTGTGAAACACAGAAAGATATGAAAAGGCTGGCTGGGGCACGTTCTATCTGCTTGGACGCATATGGAACGGATTCAGCTGGGAAAAAATACGATCTGGAAGTCCAGAGGCAGGACAAAGGAGCAGATCCACATAGGGCAAGATACCATGCAAGCGTACTGGATATAGAGAATCTTCATTCTGGTCAGGAATTTAAAGAGTTGCCAGACACATATACAATTTTTATCATTGAAAAAGATTTTT
>ERZ808046.209-NODE-209-length-72163-cov-6.922690_pt1 | contig 72163 bp, 52 predicted proteins | sample MGYA00380196_ERZ808046 | MGnify/ENA primary metagenome ERZ808046 (study PRJEB31490, sample SAMN06133421) | mouse gut metagenome | isolation source: Z6_2 | host: mice | place: China: Chengdu | collected 2015-05 ... | reverse complement strand
CATCTGTGTTCCTGGGCTGGACTTACCCCTGCGAATAACGAGAGTGCCAACAAGAAAAAATCTACCAGGTGCTCCAAGGCAGGACAATATCTGAAGCCGCTGCTTATCCAATGCGCTCTTGCTGCTGTAAAAAGCAAAAAAGAACCTTATTTTGCAATCAAATATGAGCGTATTGCAAAGCGCCGCGGCAAGAAAAAGGCGGTCATTGCCATAGCAAGGATGATGCTTGCCAGCATTTACCACATGCTGTCAGAGAATAAAGACTTTCATCCGTGTGACTACGAAGCCATAGTCAATCCGCCGAAGCAAAAACGAGTTGTACTTACTCTTGCCAATACCCTTCAGTTCCTGAGAGAGCAGGGAGCTGACCCGGAAACCTTAAAACTCATACAGCAGCAATGTGCTGCACAAACCGGATAAGTTTTTAAAAAGGACTTTTTCCACCAAGGGGGAAGTGCGCCCAAAATTCAGGCTATGGATTCACACTTTCATACTGCTCTCTGTAAATCCCCCCTGTATAGCCCGCTTTTCTGAGAAGTATTTTTCCATCTGTTCGACTCTGATTGGCAATCAGATACATAATCCTGACCTGTTCCCCTGCCATTTCATATTTACACACGTCCTCGTACTGGTTTCGGAGCTTTTCTTTCCCCTGGTAAATCGTCTCTGTAGGCCCAGCCCAGAGCTTTCCTGCATCCGTTACTTCTTTTCCCTGATACAGCAGCGCATTGATGGTATCTGCTGCAATATCCGGATAAGATAAAAACTCTTTTTCAATAATATCTTTCTTTTCTTTGGTTCCTTCCATTCTCCTCCTTTCACAGGAGATGGAATTCTAAAGATTCTTTTCAGTCCAATCAAAATCTCCTGCTTTTCACAATTTCATCTTTGTTATTATGACATCCATTTCATGGAAATCAAATGCTGGCGCATTGATGCACTCACCTTATTGAATTAAGCATGGAATTTTGAATCAGACAGGAAATACCTTTCCTATAATTGACGAGGAATGCCCTCATAGACCGCATTTCACTTTATGCTTAATTTGATAGACAAATTATAGCATACAGAAAATTGTTTATCAATGTTATTTCGTTATTTGTTTTTTAATTTTCACCGTCGTTCCCCTGTCCTTCCAATCTTATCGATCAATCCCTCCCTGACGCTTTCAGGCTCCGGCTCTATTCCGGCTGCCCTTTCAAGCAGCGTTCCAAAAAACTCCTCCATCCAGGAAAAAGGATCATACATCCCTTCCAGTTCCCACTCTGTCTCCGGCAAAATCGACATATTGGAATCATTGACAGTAAAGGTTTCCGGATCATAGTCCTCTGTGTGTTCTTCAAAACTGGCCGTCGTATAACGGACGCCCCCGTGAATATCATATCTGCTGGCAAAGCCCAGAAACTCCGCCTGAATGTGGTCTGTCAGCTTCAGTCCCATGCAGGCCCTGACCTTTACCTTTCCAATCTCAGTATGTTCCGGAAGCTCCATCTGCCATAGAAAGGAGTACAGATATACTTCCTCTTCCTGCCCCATCTGATAATGCTCGAAGGAAAGCTCCGAGACGTTTTCCCCATAATATTGCTCTGCATAACTGCGGATTTTCTCCGTACATGCTTCCCAATCCTTTGTGGCTGAAATTGTCTCCTCCCTTTTATCCTGAATCAGACAGAGAATCTTATTAAAGCCATCGCCGGACATGACCAGATTCGCGGAGGCGTCCCCCGCGGAAATCGTTCCCACCGTCCAGCTTCCCGGCGTATCCATGGAATATTCACCCATCTGCATTCCCCTGTTTTGAGAATATCTTCTGCAAATATATCCCTTTTGCACAGCCCTGAGTGTCATACCCGGATAAATCAGGTTCGGGTTTTCCAGCGTCCCTCCATCCTCCGCCATCAGTCCGTTGTACCATTTTCCCGCTCCCCACAGCTTCTCCGAAATCGTCCACAGACAGTCCCGGGAAGTACCTGATATTCCCGCTCCGGCTCCCTGAGCTCTATGATATCTTTGCTGCTGCCCGGCCATTCTCCGTAGATGAGAGGATATATCTTCTGAAACTCTGCTTCCTCCTTATCCTCCACCACGGTCTCTTCCCGCGAATTTTTTTCCTTTGGCCTTTCTCTTGCCCATATCTCCTCCGACGGCAGAAAAATTCCCGCCAGAAGAAGAATTCCCAGCACCACCATCGTTCCCTTTTTTTCAAAAGCGCCCATCCTATTCTTTAATAATCCCAATCCCATATGCCTGCTCCTTCTCCCAGCCAGATATTTTCCTGCTTATCCTCACAGGGAAGAACCTCCCCTGCCATCTGTGATTTCTCATACCTGTCCCAGAACTCGCTTTGGGTTTTGAAGGGTGCAAGTGCCTCCGGCTTTATGACCGTACTCAAAATTCTGCTTGTGGGTTCATACGTAATCGCCGCATAAAGAACCGGGTCAAGAGTAAGGCCCACCGCCAGTTCCTTATCCTCTGTCACATAAAAGAAGGGGCGGCTCTCGTAATTCTCTTTTAATTCCTCATCCTCCTGCAAAAACCAGGAGAGAAGCAGGTCAAGCTCCTCGTCCGTCCATCCCTCTTCTCCTGTTCTCTCACAATAGCTCTCATCCCACAATTCAATAAACTCCCGATTCACCTCCAGAATATCCGTAAGCTCATAAGCTTCGCCCGTCAGTAAATCCACCGTCAGTCCTCTCTCTGTGATATTGGTGTTCCAGACAGGGTTGCCCGCCGAATACAACTCATAAAAATCCATACTCAGAAGATATTGGCTGTGATAGGCCACATCGCAGGTCACGTCACTGCAGAAAATAGAGAACTGATCCTCCTGAAAGGCTTTCACCTCATCGCCTGGATGAAAATGCCAGTAATTTACCCGATCCATGGCAGTTTCATACATCTGTTCATTAATCTTATTCTGAATTGCATCGTAGATACCTGTCAGGACAGGATATTCCACTGTCAGCACATCCCAATAGTCGTATTCCTCCGAATACTCCACGAAGTACTGCTCTAACTGCACCGTATAGTCCTGATATCCCTTCGGTGAAAATCCCCGGAAAACAGCATATCCAATCCCTGCAAGACAAACTGCCAATAGCACCAGGCTCCCGATCAGAACCGGCCCTTTCCCTCTTCCTTTTTTTGTTTGCCCTTCCTGATCCGGTTCTTTGTCCAAAACCGCAACATTGCCCTCATTTACCAGATTTTCTGCTGTGTTTGTCTCCTCCATCATGAGCGCTCCTCCTCTTTTGTCTTTTACTTATTTTACAGGAAGAGCACATCCGATTTGTATCATTTTTGCATCAGAATTGCATCATTTTCTGGTTTGTCGTGGTTCTTACTCCTTTTGATATCTCTCGATAATACACTCATGGATATCTTTTTTCTTATCATAGTTTATTGCTACAAGGAGGATATCTCCTGTGTAGCTTTCAAGCCAATCCGCATATTTCTTATCCTTAATCTGCCTGATTGCTCCCTGAGCAGACTTATTCCATTTCAGCTCTATCAGCAAAGCAGGCTTATCTACATTGCGCCTGGGAAGATAAACCACATCCGCAAATCCTCTTCCACCTGGCAGCTCTCTGAGCGGCTTTGCATAGTATGCCTGCGCACTGGCGTATGCCGCATAGAGAGCACAGGCCATTGCATTCTCATCATTATATTGAATGATTGAAGAGGTATCGCTCCGTGCTTTTGCCACTCCCTCTGCCACTGCATCCGCATCCATTTCCCACGTTTTTTTCAGAAGTTCTTCCGAACGGTTTAAGGCTTCCATAAGATTTCCCCAGCCGCCAACCTTTATCGCGCGCAGGAACTCCTGAGCAATCTCCCTGTTGGGAATAAATACATGCTCGCTGCGCTCATCATACGTCAGATAGCCTAAATGTACCAGCAGAGTCAGAACATCGTCTTTTGTATGAAATGTGGTCATATCATTCTGAAATGTGGTTGGATCAATCCGGCAGCGACCACCTCCCAGCATTTCTACGACCGCTTCCCTTAGTCCGTCAAAATTTCGCTCAATATAAACTTTAAGCGATTCATAGGTTTCCGTGCCTGTCCAGTAGCTTTTGAATTTTTTCCATGTCAGTGCATCCACCACGGATTTCGGGTTATAGATATGGAATTCTCCCAAAAGATAGCCATCATACCATTTCTCCATCTCTTCGAAATCTACATTGCATTTTTTACACTGCTTCTGTACCTCCTCTTTGGTAAATCCGAAATACTCGCCCAAATCCCTTGGATCTGTCACTGAATACTCATCAAAACTATTAATTGCAGAGTGCTCCCCATATTTCTTAATCGGAAGAATTCCTGTCATATAGGCCAGCTCCACATATCCTGAACCTTTAAAAAGCCCCCTCAAAAAGTCAAGATATTTTTTTTGTACTTCCGTATTTTCCTTCTCCAAACGAAACACGCAGTCCCATTCATCAATGATAAAAATAAATCCCTCACCTGTACGGGAATAAATCTGTTCCAAAACACCGGGCAGGCCATAAGGATCATTCTCAAAATCAGCACATCCTCCAAATTCAGTCCTCAATTCTCTGATAATCATTTCCTGTATTTTACTTATAAAAATAGAAACATGTGATTCGTCAAAGAGAAATCTTTGTACATCAAAGCGGATTACATTATGGCTATTTAAGTTGTTTCTGTACCTTTCTAACCGCTTTGCTTCCCTGTCCGGATTGGCGGCTAATAGGTTCTCCTTCTTCTTTGACACCTCAAGAGAGCCAAACAGTTCTCCTGAATTACAGCCTTTACTGTAATAGGCAACAAGCATATCTGCCGCCATGGACTTTCCAAAACGGCGCGGTCTGCTGACACATATATTCTTCCGCTGTGTTTTGAGAACGCTGTTTGTATAATTGATCAATTCGCTTTTATCCACATAAATCAACGAATCCACTGATTCTTTGAATGCCTGATTTCCGGGATTCACGTAAATGCCCATGACCTCGCTCCTTCTGATACATACTTTATATTTACCATAATTTCATCTCAGATTCGATTATTCCATCATTATAAGACATTTCAGGCAGAAACACAATTCCGCTCAAAAAAATAACTGCCTGGCATCAATCTGCCAGACAGTTATTTTTTATGCGCAGGGGCGCACAGCGGAATTTGCTGCTTACGCAGCACGCGCCACGCGCGGCGGATAGGGGGAACATCTCCCCTATCCGATTTAGTCAGTCTGCTGCTTATTCGGCAATATCAGCATACATGAAGTACCAGTAGCCATAAGGTGAATGCCAGGAACCGGTGATCTTGTCGCTCTGTAACCAGAAGTCATTGTAGTAAGCAACAGGGATACAGGCGGTTTCTTCCATCAGGATATCCTCTGCCTTATGAAGTGCCTCAGAACGCTCTGCTGCATCAAGAGTAGTTCTGGAAAGCTCCATAGCTGCATCGTAATCTGCGTTGTTGAACTTACCGTCGTTGTTTCCGTTGGATGAGTAAAGCAGATCCAGCATATTGGAAGGATCGCTGTAGTCGCCTACCCAGCCGTTACGGGACGCATCATAATCGCCGTTACGACGCATAGGGGTAAAGCTTGCCCACTCTACGATATCTACGGTAACATCAATACCAAGCTCGCTCCATGCCTGCTGTAAGTACTCAGCTACCACTCTGTGGTATCCGGCATCGTTGGTGGAGTAGGTGATGGAAGGAAGGCCCTCGCCGTCAGGATAACCTGCATCTGCAAGAATCTGTTTTGCTTCCGCAAGGTTTGCCTCATAGTTTGTGGTGTCAATGTAAGGCTGTCCGCCGTTTGCATTATCCATGAACTGGCTTCCGTCCGTATCAATCCAGCCGGGGCCCATGAAGTTGCCGGCTGCGGAGTAGGTTCCCTGCATCAGAGTACCGGCCACATACTCACGGTCGATGGCAAGGCTTAATGCCTTACGTACCTGAGGATCGTTGAAAGGCTCTCTGTCACAGTTTACGCTCAGATAATAGGTACCGATAATAGGATCTACATAAAAATCAGAATTTCCGCTTAAGGAAGGGATTTCCTCTGTGGGAACATCCTTGATAAATAACACTTCACCTGTCTGGTATGCGCTGTAAGCAGCGTTGGAATCCTCGATCAGGTTGAACTTGATTCCATCAAGCTTGATCGCGTCTGCGTTCCAGTAATTAGGGTTCTTGCTCATCATGATATAGGAGCTGGGTACCCACTCGGAAACGTAGAAAGGTCCGTTGGAGATATAGGTCTCAGCGGAGGTTGCCCACGCATCGCCGTTTGCCTCGATGGTTGCCTGCTGTACAGGGCTTAAGGTTGCAAACGCAGCCAGGCTTCCGAAGTAAGAGCAGGGAGCATTTAAGGTGACAACCAAAGTCTTGTCATCCTCAGCCACTACCTGAAGGGCATCCAGGTTGCCGGTGATGGCATCTTCATAACCCTCTACCATGCCAAGAACCGTCTCTGCATAAGGAGCAGCTACCATGGGATCGCATACTCTCTTCCAGCTGTAAACAAAATCATTTGCGGTGAGGTCTGTTCCATCGGACCACTTAAGTCCGTCTCTCAAATGGAAAGTCCATGTAAGGCCATCCTCAGAGGTCTCCCAGCTCTCAGCCTGTCCGGGAATCAGCTTGCCGTCCTCATCTACTGCCAGAAGGCACTCGAAGGAGTGAAGCAGCATGTTGCCGCCGTCTACCGCACTGTTCAGTGCCGGGTCAATCGTCTCGGGATTCGGTCCTACCTGTACGGACAAAATCTTTTCTCCTGTGGAAGCAGTCGTGGTATCTGCTTCTGTCTCTGTGTCTGCCGCATCATCTGCAGCGGCGTCTGCATCTTCTGCATCTGCTGCATCGTCAGCTGCTACGTCCTCTGTTGCCGCGGCATCGTCAGTGCTTCCGGAAGTATTTCCGCTGTCATTACCGCCGCAGGCAGCCAGTCCAAAGACCATCGTTGCTGCCAGCAAGAGTGCTAATACTCTTTTTTTCATAATGAATCCTCCTTATAAAATTGGTTTTCTTTATATAAACATACAGATGAATCACATCCGCATATGTTTATCTGATTTGAATTACTTTAATTTACCTTATCAACATGGTGACAGGCCGCGAAATGGTCTTTTTCCACCTCACGCCACACAGGCGTCTCTTCGGCACACTGCTCTGTCGCATAAGGGCATCTTGTCCTGAACCGGCATCCCGAAGGGGGATTTAATGGACTTGGCACATCACCCTCAAGCACGATACGCTTGCTCTCTCTTGCCGTCCTGGGATCCGCAATGGGAATGGCGCTGATCAGGCTCCTTGTGTAGGGATGAAGAGGTCTGGTAATCAGCTCATAGCTGTCCGCAAGCTCCACCATATTTCCAAGATACATAACACCAATCCGGTTGGAAATATGTTTTACCGCCGAAAGGTCATGGGCGATAAACAGATAGGTCAACCCCATTTCAGACTGTAAGTCCTCAAACATATTGATGACCTGAGCCTGGATGGAAACATCCAGCGCGGAAATGGGCTCATCGCAGACGATAAACTCCGGCCGCACCGCAAGGGCTCTTGCAATCCCCACCCTCTGTCTTTGCCCGCCGGAAAACTCATGAGGATACCGGTTGGCATGTTCGGAGTTTAAGCCCACTCTCCGAAGCATTTCTATAATAATATCGTACCTTTCCTGTTTACCGGAAGCCATCTTGTGAACATCAATGGCCTCCCCCACAATATCACCCACCGTCATACGGGGATCCAGGCTCGCATAAGGGTCCTGGAATACGATCTGCATCTTCTTCCTGTAAGGAAGCATATCTGCATAAATCTTCTTTTCCACATCGAAAATCACATCCCCATCATAGACAAACCTGCCGCCGGTAGGCTCATAAAGCCGAAGCAGGCTCCGTCCTGTGGTAGTCTTTCCGCAGCCGGACTCTCCCACCAGGCCCAGGGTCTCTCCTCTGGAGATGGTGAAAGAGACATCATCCACAGCCCGGATATATTTCTTTCTCCTGCCATAACCGCCTGCGGAAAAATATTGCTTTAAATGTTCAATCTGAACCAGATTTTCACTCATTAGCGGCTCCTTTCCCCTGACTTCTCCATCTCTTCTTTCTGGTTCAGCCAGCACTGGGTATAATGAATCTCCCCAAACTCCGTTACGGGAGGCATTTCCCTCAAGCAAATCTTCATGCACTCCTCGCACCTGGGGGCGAAAGGACAGCCCTTGGGAGGATTTAAGAGATCCACCGGCGTTCCTTCTATGGGAATCAGCCGCTCATGCTCTTTGGTATCGATTCTTGGAATGGAACGGAGCAATCCCCTGGTATATTGATGCCTGGGATTATAAAAAATATCGTCCGCGGTGCCGTACTCTACAATCTTGCCTGCGTACATAACCGCAATTCTCTCACACATGCTGGCAACCACACCAAGATCATGGGTGATCATGATGATCGCCATTCCCAGCTTATCCTTCAGTTCCATCATCAGCTCCAGAATCTGTGCCTGGATCGTCACGTCAAGAGCCGTGGTAGGCTCATCCGCAATCAAAAGCTTGGGTTCACAGGCCAGCGCCATCGCAATCATGACTCTCTGGCGCATTCCCCCTGAAAGCTCATGAGGATACTGTTTCAGCCGCTTCACCGGTTCATTGATTCCCACCAGTTCAAGAAGCTCCTTCGCCCTCTCTTTCGCCTGGGCTTTATTTTTATCCGTATGGAGCAGAATTGCCTCCGTAATCTGATTTCCTATGGTATAGACGGGATTTAAACTGGTCATGGGATCCTGAAAGATAATGGAAATCTCATTTCCCCTGATCCCTCTCATTTCCTTCTCCGTCATCTTCTCTATCTGATGTCCGTTAAACTCCAGAGTGCCGTCCACCAGTCTTCCGGGATATGCGGTAAGTCCCATCAGGCTGTAGGCTGTCACTGATTTTCCGGAACCGCTCTCTCCCACGATTCCCAGTACCTCTCCCTCCTTTAAATGGATGGACACATCGTTTAACGCCTTTACCTCCCCTGCCGGAGTAAAAAAGGACAATCTTTCATTTTTAATATCAACAAGATATTCTGACATAGAAATCCTCCATGCAGCCGATCGCCGCTGCCTTAATTTTTCAACTTGGGATCAAATGCATCCCTCAGTCCGTCCCCTAACAGGTTAAAGCTCAGTATAATAAGGCTGATCAAAAGCGCCGGAATAAACAAAAGGTACGGGTAAGTATTCATACCGTTGATGGCATCACTTGCAAGACTTCCCAGGGAGGGAAGAGGAACTGCCACGCCCATTCCAAGAAAGCTTAAGAAACTCTCCGTAAAGATAGAAGACGGAATCTGCAGGGTAGTGGTAACGATCAGGGTTCCAATACAGTTGGTGAGCAGATGCTTTTTGATGATCCTGGCATTGCCCACGCCAAGGGCTCTGGCCGCAGTCACATACTCGCTTTCCTTCAGCATCAGGATCTGGCTTCTGACCATCCTGGCCATACCAACCCAGTATAAAAGGGCAAACACCACGAAGATACTGATCAGGTTCTCACCCACAATGCCCACCCAGCCAAAACCGGGAACGGTTTTCAGATTTCCAAGGGGTGCTTTCAGGGCAAAGGATAAAAGCACGATCAGAAGAATATCAGGTATGGTATAGATGATATCTACAATACGCATCATAATCAAATCTACCCAGCCGCCGAAGAAAGCGGCAATGGAACCGTAGGCGGAACCAATCACCAGAATAATACCGGTTGCAATGAGTCCTACCAGAAGGGAAATGCGGCTTCCCATCATAACACGGATGGCATAATCGCGTCCCATCTTATCCGTCCCAAAGATATGAGGAAATACTTTTTCTCCCGCATCGATCCTTGCCTGCTCTTCCTCAGAATATTCCATCGGCGCCAGGTTGTTGGCCCCTTTCATCTGTTCTTTATAAGAGTAGGGATAAAAGGACGGCACGATGAAAGAAAATATCATAACCAGAATGATGACCACAATACTCACCATCGCCACCTTGTTTTTCAGAAGACGACGCACACCATCCTTCCAGAAACTTATGCTCTCCCGCATAATCACCTGGCTCTGCTTTTCTTCCTCCGTAGCCGGCAGAAAATCCTCAGGATTAAGCTTTAACTGAAAACTGACCGGATTCTGTTTCATACTGTATGTACTCCTCACTTTAACTGCAGCCTTACTTCCGTTTTTGAACTACAATGACTGAATGCAATGATTTCTTATTTCAACTGAATTCTGGGATCCACAATCTTGTAAACAATATCCACTACCACGTTCATGATCACGATGAGAGTGGCAAGGAAAATGGTAGTCCCCATAATCAACGTATAATCACGTCCGTTGATGGCTGTGATAAATTCACCGCCAAGACCCGGAATCGTAAAAATTTTCTCAACTACAAAGCTTCCTGTTACGGTATAGGCAAGCATGGGGCCTACATAAGTAACGATAGGCAGAATCGCATTCCGGAGAGCATGCTTAAACAGGCTCACAAAACCCGAAACGCCCTTGGCCTTGGCCGTACGCATATAGTCCTGCCCCAGCACATCCAACATGGAGGAACGCATCAGACGCATAATATAGGCCGTGGGATAAAAGGATAATGCCATAACCGGCATAATATAGTGCTTCCATGAGGTAAGTCCCATGGTAGGCAGAAGCCTTACCTTTACTCCAAGGAAATATAAGAGCAGTGTGCAGATTACAAAGCTGGGTACCGCAATCCCACAAGTAGCAATCACGCTGATCAGGCTGTCAAGGAATTTTCCTCTTTTGAGGGCAGCGATACACCCTAAGGGAATACCGATCAGCAGGGCAGTCAGCACCGAGACGCCGCCCACTCTGGCGGAAACCGGAAATTTCATCAGTATAATGGAGGTAACGGTACGTCCCCTCTGCTTTAGGCTGTCCCCGAAATCACCGTGCAGGGCGTCGGTCATGTATGTAAGATATTGCTGGAACAGGGGCTTATCCAGACCATATTTCGCTTCCAGCGCCGCTGTTGCCTGGGGGCTGATGGCCTTTTCTGAAAGGAAAGGGCCGCCCGGAACCATATTCATCAGAAAAAATGTGATGGTCGCAACTACCCATATCGTGATCAGCGCAAGACCGATTCGCTTTGCAATGTACTTTAACATACCGACTACTCCTTGTAATAATCCAAATATACTTGTATACAACCAATATTAAAAAACACCTTTTATAACAAAAAAACGATAGTGTTTCACAGCAAACTCTATCGTTTACCCTATAGCTTTAGTATTTTACTTGATTAAACTGCAGTTGTCAATTCATTTTTAAGATTATGTTTGTTTTTGTTTGGTTTTTGTACTTTATCTTGCAAAAAGTGCTAAAACAACGGACGGCCCGCTTCGCGAACCGTCCTTATGTTAAAAGACTACAGCATCACTGCCATAGCCTTTTATTACCTATCCTTATATCATTTTTGCTGAAACCTTCTACATATTTTTTACAATCAAAATCCGATCTCCCGCCTTCACCTCGTCAGAGGTAAGCTCGTTGGTCTGCTTGATCACTGATACTGGCACGTAATAGCGCTTTCCGATATCCCACAGGCTGTCTCCCTCCTTCACCATATACACGGCGATTCCCGGAAGGGACTCCATCTTTTCCATATCCGGCTCTGTCATGATCACCTGCTCCACAATCTTTTCCTGCCACCGCTGGTAAACGTTGGATCTGAAATAGAGGACGCATTTCACATCCACTTCCCCGTTGTCAATGATCGCCACTGTCACCTGATCCACAAAAGACTGTACGGGGTAAATGCAGTTTGCGTTAATTCCTTCCGCCTCCAGCACATACTGGAAAGGAATGGTTCCCTTAATCACACCGTACCTGTTATCCTCATTGCTGCTCTCATAAAAAATCTGCATATTCACCACACCGGTGAGCTCAATTCCGCCTTCTGTGATATTCTGCCCCGTCACCTGAAGACTGCTCATGGTGTGCAGAATCTTGTGCAGCATGGCCTTTTCATCCTCGCACTTAAAATGTCCGGAGAGCTTGGTTTTTCCGCTGCTCCTTGACAAAAGCCTTCTGAAATCCGCATTCTTTTCCACCGCGGAAACTTCCTTTACCACACCGTAAACATCCGAGAGAATATCAATCTTTTCTTCCTCGTAAATGCAGATATCCAAATCCAGGCACTGCTCAAAGGTGATGACTCTTTCCTCCCCGTCGAAATCCGGCCTTACCTCTACCTCCCGCTCCTCGCTCTGGAAACGGATCTCCGGTATCATTCCTTCCCGTGCTCCGGGACAGTCCAGACTTCCTGCAAAGGGCAGCGTGGTTTCATAATGGCAGACTTCCTCATCTTCCCCTTCTCCTCTGTAAAGGAAAAAGACCCGCAGCTCTCCCTGCACACCGATTTTATCCTCCAGCACCTTGAATTCCACCGCCTCCGGCACGATCTCTGACCAGATCATGGACTGGATATTGGGGAAACTTCCCGGTATCTCCACTTCCTCTTTTACCCTGAAAATGTCTTTCTTTTTGATGGCCATAGTGGCAACGTCCAGCGACTTTTTCCGAAACTCCACCGGCTCTTCGCTGTACAGATCCACAGCCGTTTCCTCATCGCAGATTTCCTCGCAGGTAAGCATAAGGGTTACCACCGACTGCGCACTGAGCTTCCTGGAATTGATCAGGCCAATGCTTAAATCCTCCAGCTCCCAGCTTACATTCACACTGTCTCCGCCCCTGATTCCTTCCATAAAGACCATTTCCTCAAAGGGAATGGTTCCTTCCATAAAGGCCACATCATTTCTTCCCGCATCCGCCGCTGCCTTTTCCGTCAGGTAAAGCACATGGAAGGCCAGTCTCCCCTTTACATTCACATGGTCATCTGACACCTTTACCTCTTCAATTACCACATTTCCTCTATCCATGATCAGCCTTGCCGCATCCGGCCTGGAATCGGATATGATCACATCATCCTCAAGCGTCATCTGAGTCTGCGCCTTGCACCTGATACTGTCCATATGTATATTTCGTTTGATCAGCTCCACAAAAAATACCTCCCTGGGGTCTACTTTACTTAAGGACTGTTCCAAAAAGGTTTTGGACAGTTCCTTTGGTCTGCTTACCGTAAATATATGCCCCGGGGAGGAAACTTATGCGCAAAAGCTGTACTCTATTCTTTCACCCCGCCGATCAGCTCCGCAATATCTTCAACTCCATACTTCTCCATATATTTTTCAATCCCTTCTATGATCTCCATTGTCGTATAAGGATTGACAAAATTCATGGCACCCACAGCCACCGCGCTTGCCCCTGCCAGCAGGAATTCAATGGCATCCTCCGCCGTGGCAATGCCTCCCATGCCGATCACAGGGATTTTCACCGCATGGCTTGCCTGATACACCATCCGCACCGCCACCGGCTTAATGGCAGGGCCCGAGAGTCCGCCTGTCTTGTTTGCCAGCACAAAGCTTCTCCGGTGCACATCAATTTTCATCCCGGTAAGGGTATTGATCAGGGAAATGGCATCCGCCCCTGCTGCCTCCGCCGCCTTTGCCAGTTCTGTGATATCCGTCACATTCGGGCTCAGCTTCATGATCACCGGCTGCCTGGCTTTTGCCTTAATCTGAGAAGTAATATCATAAAGGCTCTCTGTCTTCTGCCCAAAGGCAATGGCTCCTTCCTTCACGTTAGGACAGGACACATTGATCTCCAACATATCCACCGCTGTATCTCCAAGGCGCTCCACCACCTCCAGATAATCCTCTACGCTTTTTCCGCACACATTCACAATCACTTTTGTGTCAAACTGCGCAAGAAAAGGAAGATCTCTCTCAAGAAACACATCAATGCCTGGATTCTGCAGGCCAATGGCATTGAGCATGCCGCCGTAAACCTCTGCCACCCGGGGGGTAGGATTTCCCGGCCACGGCACATTGGCAACACCTTTAGTCACCACTGCCCCAAGCCTGTTTAAATCCACAAAATCACTGTATTCCATGCCGGAACCAAAGGTTCCCGAAGCCGTCATCACCGGATTTTTGAACGTCACTCCGGCAATTGTCACTCTGGTATTTATTCTATTATTCATATCAGATGTCCACCTCCCCTGCCTCAAACACCGGCCCTTCCGTACATATCCTGGCATTATTTACGTGGGAATGGGCGTCCTTGCGGGTGGTTTTGCATACACAGCCCAGACATGCTCCCACACCGCAGGCCATCCTCTCCTCCAGAGAAAGATAGGCCGGGATACCCTGCCCGCCATTCTTCTCCCGTGCAAATGCCTTCACCCCCCGCAGCATTGGCATGGGGCCGCAGGCCATGATCACATCCGCCTCCACCTGCTCCTTTTCCATGACAGTGAGCACATTGCCTTTGGTTCCTGCGCTCCCGTCCTCAGTGGCAATCAGGACTCTGCCGTACTTCTCCAGATCCTCTTTCAGGAAAAGCTGATGATTGCGGTAACCAGCAATAATTGTTACATCGTCACCCGTAAGTTCCTTAGCAAGCTCCAGCATAGGCGGAATGCCGATTCCTCCGCCCATCAGAACCACTCTTTTTCCCCTGGCTGCCGGGATCGGAAAACCATTTCCCAAAACACCCAGCAGCATGGCTTCCTGCCCCGGCCGCCAGGATGCAAATTCCGCTGTCCCCGCACCAGCAATCCGGTATACCAGCCGGAGAGCCCCCCGCTGCCCGTCCACCTCGCAGATACTGATGGGGCGCGGCAGTAGATGTGACTTATCCGCAGGATATACTCCCACAAACTGCCCGGCCTTTGCCTGCGCCGCCAGGTCTGTGGCCAGCCACATATCATAGATTTCCGGCGCCAGCATTCTCTGGGAGAGCACACTGGCTTTGACTTTTTGTTTTTGGCTCATTATATATTCATGTCCTTTCTGTGATTTATCGTTGCTTTTGCTCTACTACACAACAGCCTCTGTAAGCAGTCGGTCTCCAAGAACAATATCCTTTACACCAATTTGTTTCTTTTTATTAAAATTAAAGCTGAGCATATAGCCCCTTTCTAAATGAAAATACTCCATATAGTCTAAAAGCTGGCATTCTCCCCGCTCATTATATGCGTTTCCATGCCATATTTTAAGCTCACAGATATACTGCTCGCCATGGTAATCAATCACTAAATCCATTCTCTCGTGATTGCGGGTTTCCGGCTCTACATAGCAGTTTCCTGTTCCGTTAATGATTGGTTTCAGGAAGAGCATAAAATATTTTCTTCCGGCGTCCTCCAAAAAGGTCTCATCCTGATCTCCATACAGATAATCAAATGTCTCTACAAATTTCTCAAGTATTCTTCGCATATTCAGATGCCTGCCGACTATGAACTGACTCTTTTGTCTGGAACTTTCAGAATAAATATCACTGCTCTGCGCAGAAAATTTGAGCAGAAAATAGTTATACAGTCTTGTTTCAAACAGGCGATTAGCCAGCAGTACTTTAGAGTTTTTCACTTTGACAAAACCAAACATCCTTGCATTTTGAATTGCTTCATCATCAGGATTATAAGCAATGCTTTGTCCCTGAAACAGTAAATTTGAAATGATATCACTAAGTTCGGGAAAATCATTCAATTTACTGACCAGTGACTCAAACAACGGGTTTTGATCTTCAAGTAACAACTTTACAGCTTCCAGAAAACCAATTTTTGTCCACACACTACTCTTATCCGGAAAATCACTCATATCAGTAACACGTTCATCCATAAACTTACAGAGACGCGAAACCAGATAAGGATATCCCGACGTATAGTCATAAAGAAGACATGAAATTTCATTAACATCCATGCCCGTATGATGATCCGCTTCATATTCCTCCAGCATTCCCGAAATGTCTTTTACAGAAAAGCTCATGTCTACCAGAAAATCTGCCGCGATGTTCCATGGGCTATTCGTCTTATGTTCATTTTCAGGACGTATTTTTCTATTGATATTACGAATATCATATACGCCTGCAAGGATAACGGATTGGAAAGTGGGCGTTACATCGCTGTCAAGATAACAGGCTCTTATCTGCGCCAGAAAATCAAGGAATACCTGGTTATTTGCAGCAGTGTCAATTTCATCTATAATCAAAACAACTGGTTTTTCTGATTGCCCGCACCATTCGCTGAAACATTCAAACATTTCTGCCATTCGGGCATTCGGGTATGAGGAATCTGCCAGTCTGGTCAGCTTTTCTTTTATTTTGCTGTCAACATCCGGCATCCGGCGTATTCTCCTGTTTATTTCCCGCGAGAACGCATGAACAAACGAATTTCCATTCACATATTCATCTGATTCAATATTCTGAAAATCAAGGCTGATGACCTCATAATCTTTTTTTAAAAAATCTACAAGAGCACGCAGTGTTGTCGTTTTTCCATATTGCCTCGCTTTATTTATTGTGAAGTACTGCCCCTTCTCTATCATATCCCTGATTTCTTCAAGCCTCTGGCTTAAATTAACCATATAATGCCTGTCAGGTCTGCAGGCACCATTCACATTAAAAACTTTTCCCATTATAAATCACCTACAAGCTGTTCAAACTCAATCTCATGGCGCAAAGGTATGGAATTTTCACCGATCAACGGGATTTCCGGTTTCAACTTTCTTGAAATATCCAGGGCATTGCGAAACAGATTTGCCATATCAAAGCCTCTTTTTTGATAAAAGCGAATGGCATTAATATTGTCATTTGTCGTTATAACAACAACTTTCCGACAGCCTCTTTTCTTCGCCTCCCGCAAAATATGCTCTGTAAGCCTGGTTCCAATCCCCTTTTTTTCCTGCAAACTGTCAAGAGATGTTATTTCCAGTATATCATCATAAACTATATACGTCGCCAAACCAATAATTTCGTCCTTTTCCCTAAAGAAAAATCCCTCTGTATCAGTCATATCGATTTTTTTGCCACGTATAATCATTATTGTAGTATACCAATGCTCTTTGATAAATGTGTTAATCGCCTCTCTGTTATTGTCAGTAATTCTTTCAAAAACCATACAGGGCTCCTTTTCAAATTTCAATCAGCCTTTCTTCTTATACACAATCGTTCCACCGCAGATCGTATCATAAACCACCCCGGGGAGCTCCTCCCCGATAAACGGGGAATTGGCCGACTTCGACGCAAACTCCGACACTATCCAGGTCTCCTGCGGATGGAACAATATCAAATCTGCCGGGGCGCCTTCTTCTATCCTGCCGCCGGGAAGCCCGTAAAGCTCACATGGCGCAGTGCTCATCCGATGAATCAGCTCCGGCCAGGTGAGATACCCTTTTTTTACCAGCTCCCGTACTCCCAGAGACAATGCGGTTTCCAATCCAATGATTCCGCTTGGCGCCTGCGTAACAGGCTTTTCCTTTTCCTCCCGGCTGTGAGGGGCATGGTCTGTAGCGATCAGGTCAATTGTGCCGTCTTTCAGCCCTTCAATAATCGCCCGGCGATCCCTCTCCTCCCGAAGCGGCGGGTTCATCTTTGCCAGAGTCCCCTTTTCTATTGCTGCTTCCTCTGTCAACGTAAAGTGATGGGGGGTAGCCTCCCCATGGACATGAGCCCCCTTTGCTTTGGCCTGCCTGAGCAATTCCACCGCCTCTTTGGTACTGATATGCTGAATCACCACCTCCGCCCCGGTTTCAAGAGCAAGCTCCAGGTCTCTTTTTACAAGGTCAATTTCCGCTTCCCTTGGGGAACCGCCAATCTGATAAAATTCCGATGCCCTTCCCCGATTGATACCATTATTGGCTATCATGGCCGGATTTTCTTCATGGAAGCTGATGGGTTTTCCCAGCCTTTTGGCCTGTATCATAGCCTCCCTTACCAGCTCTCTGTCCAGCAGGGGAATTCCGTCATCCGTAAAGCCTGCCGCCCCCTGCTTCGCCAAAAGCTCCATGGGAGCCAGCTCCTTTCCCGCCATCTTCAGGGTCACATTGGCGCAGCTATTTATATGGATATCCGTTTCCTTTCCCTTATCCAGCACATAGGCAAGGGTCTCCAAATTATCCACAGACGGCTTTGTGTTTGCCATCAGTACGATTTGCGTAAATCCTCCTTTGGCTGCCGCCTTTGCTCCGGTATGGATATCTTCCTTATAAGTAAAGCCCGGATCTCTGAAATGCACATGGGTATCTGCCAGCCCGGGCGCAATCATAAGTCCGGCGGCATCTATGATCTGGTCTGTCTCAATATCTGTCTCTAAAGCTGATGGTTCCTTTGAAGCATCAACCTCCATCTCTTTCTTCTCAATAATACTGAAAATTTTTCCATCCCTAATCTGAATACCCCCTCTGTAGAGCCTGTTTTCCACAGGGTCTATAATGGTACCGTTTTTTATATAGAGCATGGGTTCTCCTCTCTGCCGCCATTTCTGACCGCCCGCAAAATCTCTTCATGGACTACATCGTTGCTTTCAATTCTCTGCTTACGGCAGCTTTTTCCCTGCGGAAAGATAGATTTCATACCACTCTTCCCTGGTAAGAAATACGCCGGAGGCCTTGCAGATTCCCTGCACCCTTTCCCGGTTAGTGCTCCCCACAATGGTCTGGATTCCGGCCGGATGGCGCATAATCCAGGCAACGGCAATGGCATTGGGTGTTACCTGATACTTTTCTGCCAGACGGTTCAGTACCCTGTTCAACTCCGGAAACTTTTCACTGCCTATAAATATCCCTTCAAACATGCCATAACGGAAAGGAGACCAGGCCTGCAGGGTCATCTTTTTCAGCCTGCAGTACTCAATCAGGCTGCCATCCCTGCTGCATCCCGCATCATTTTGAATATTCACATTCAGTCCCCCGTCAATGGTAGGACAGTGTGCCGCTGAAAACTGAATCTGATTCACCTTAAGGGGCTCGCTTAAACAGCTGTTAAGCAGTTCTATCTGCATGGGATTGTGGTTGCTGACGCCAAAACAGCGCACTTTTCCCTCCCTTTTCAAAGTATCAAATGCTTCTGCCACCTCCTCCGGCTCCATCAGCGCATCCGGACGGTGCAGCAGCAAGATATCAACATACTCTGTGTTAAGCCGTTTCAGACTGCCATCCACGGCTTTCAGGATATGTTCTTTGGAAAAATCATAACAGATACCGGGCCGGATGGCGCATTTGGTCTGCACCACAATCCGCTCTCTCATTTGCGGTGTCATGATCCTGCCAAACTCGGCCTCCGCTTCCCCTCCTCCATAGATATCCGCATGGTCAAAGAAGTTGATTCCCGCCTCCATGGACGCCTCCACCAATTCCCTGACCGCCCCCGTGCTGCCAAGCACCGGAAGCTGCATACACCCCAGTGCAATGGCCGATACCTCCGGTAAATTCTCACTGATACTGACCATCTTCATATTCGTAAAATTCTCCTTCCCACACAAACCTCTATTTTATCATTTCTCCGCCATGACTTTTCATATAGTCATCAAGCTTTTGCAATGTCTTCACATAAATACGGATCGCCTTCTTTAAGTTATCCAACACTTCCGCCTCATCCGCCCCATGACAGCTGCCATGCCCTGCAGGCAATTCTAATGCGGTCAAATCTCTCTCCATTCCTGTTCCGAATGCCACCGCTTTCGGAATATGGCGGGCATAAGTACCGCCGCCCATCACAAAAGGCTCTCCCGTAAGTCCTGTTTCCTCCCTCCAGGCGTCCATCAAAAGCCCGATAAACGGATGATTCTTTTCCATATAATAAGGTTTACTCTCACTCCGCTCTGTCACTTCAAATCCTGCCTTTTTTGCCTCCTCTGTGAGTGCCGGTAAAAAATCCCCTGTGGCCATACTGACAGGATAACGGATATCCAGCATCAGTCCTATCCTTTTTTCCTCCATAAAAAGCACACCCGCATTACAGGTCAGCCGGCCTGAAATTTCGTCCTGACAGGCAATTCCAATGCCCTCTCCGTACCCGCCACTTCCTGCTTTCTGTAAAAAAGTAGCTGCCTTCTCAAGCGGCTCTGATAGCGGGTATTCCTTTAATTTTTTCGCCAGGATTCCAATTGCATTTACCGTGTTTTCGGGAGACGCGGCATGTCCTCCGATTCCTTCTGCAAAAATATCCACTTTTTCTCCGCCGCTGATCAGCTCTGCCGTTGCCATGTTCGGCACACTGTTGCAGACCGTTCCTCCCTGAATGCTGCAGAGCCCTTCCATCTTTTCTTTGGTTTTCAGCGTGATATGGCAAATACCTTTCTCCCCGCAGCACACCGGGAAACCGCAGTCCGCCACAAAAGAATAAGCCGGCGCGGGATTATGGCTTAAATAATGCGCCACATCTCCCATTCCGCTTTCCTCCTGACAGCCAAAAATATGCCGGACGCGGATATTTTTAAGAAGCCCCTGCTCTCTGCAATACCGCAGGACATAATACACGGCAATCGCCGGGCCTTTGTTATCCTGCACCCCTCTTCCAATGAGAAATCCATCCTTCACACTCAGCTTAAAGGGCTCATACTGCCAGCCCTCTCCTGCCGGAACCACATCCAGATGATTCCATATTCCGATTTCCACCGTTCCTTCTCCCACGCACAGACTGCCGCAATAGCCCTCGTGGTCAAAAGTCTCTAACCCGTCCCGTTTCCCATAAGAGAGCATTTTGTCAAGAACCTCCCGGCATTTCTCTCCAAAGGGAGCGGGATTTGCAACCGTTTCTGTCCGGTCTGCAGGCTCCTGCGCCACACTGTCAATCTCGACCAGACCTGCAAGGTCTTTGAGCATCTGCTCCATATGAGCTTCCAGCCAGGAATCTAATCTGTCTGCTTCGCCCGGCCTTTCTGCATTTTCGACTTTTCGATCATCCATTTTCTATTCCTTTCTTTTGCATACAAGTGCAAAATTCCGCTGAATCGCTACCCAAAATCACCATATAAATATACTATAATGCCCTTTGGCATACCGGGTCAAGAAGGAAAAATGCACAACGCCATATCTTGTATTGTCAAAAGAAATAATTCTGTTTCCCCACAATATGTTCCATCCACTGCTCCGTTTTTTTCTCATGCAGCCTGAAATTTTCTACATCCCGCTTTATAACTTTTATTTGCAACACAATTCCCGGCATGGTATAACTCTGTTACAGATATTCTGTCTGAAATATTCTTTATCATCTGACCAAATCTTACTTATCTAAAAGAAAGGACAAATCTATGAATCATTTCCAACCATCTGATGCAGTTTTATCAACTGCTAAATCCGGCAACATGGCTCTGCCCGCATCTGCGATTGCTGCCGATACCTGCACCGCCTGCCCGCTTTGGCTTTCGGCTACGGGAAATCTGTCTGTTCCCATGACCAATGACTATCTTTTCCGTGCCCTGCTTCAAAAAAACAACAAAGTTTTGAAAGGACTTATATCCTCTCTTCTTCATCTGTCCCCTTCTGATATTTCTTCTGCCGTAATCACCAATCCCATTGAGTTGGGGGATGCCATCAACCACAAAACCTTCATTCTGGATATCAAAGTTTCTTTAAATGACAGTACCACCCTTTCTCTGGAAATGCAGGTCATCAATGAGCACAACTGGGTCGACCGCTCCTTAAGCTACCTGTGCAGGAACTTTGATCAATTGATGGCAGGCGAAAAATATCAAAATATCCGTCCCGTCATTCAAATCGGGCTTCTTAACTTTACTCTTTTTCCCGAATCCCCCGAATTTTATGCAACCTATAAATTTTTAAATGTAAAAAATCATACTTTATATAGTGACAAACTTCGTCTTTCTGTGTTAGACTTAACTCAGACAAAACTGGCAACTGAGGAAGATAAAAGTTACCAGCTTGACCACTATAGTAGTGCGCTGATGCGCACGCAGGTCGCAAGGAATCCTCCCGTCTATGACGGGTCCCTCCTTACGACATGTCGGGCATCACTCTTCAAAGCAACCACCTGGGAGGAAATCACTATGCTTGCACAAAAAAATGAATATATCGGCGAAGCCACCGACACCATCTATCAGCTCACTCAGGATGAAAAAATCCGTATGCAATGCGAAGCACGGGAGGATTATTACCGTACTCAACGGGGATGGCAGGACATGCTGGATGAAAAAGCTGCTATGTTAAGTGAAATGGATATTATACTGAACGAGAAAGATGCTATGCTGAACAAAAAAGACACTATCATTGCAGAGCAAAAAGAAGCCCTGGAAACCACCTGCTCCGAGCTAAATAAACTTCTTGCCTGGGCGAAAGAACACGGGTATGAGAAATAACTCTATATAACATCAGGGTGCAAAGTCTCGCTGATTCCAAGACCTTACACCCTGAGCCGAGTCTCCACTATGCGGTTTTACCCATGCAACCTCTGCGGCAAAATACGACTATCTCTCAAAATCCGGCTGCATCACTGATAATTCCCCAATGTGATCTTCTCCTCCTGAAAATTTTCCACCGAAGCGCTTTTCTCATAAAAATGAATGGCGTTTTTCAGAATACCGTCAAAACGATAGCTCTCGTCTTCCTTTCCAATAGGGAGCTTGACCGTCTTTCCGCTAAAGCCTGCCGTATAAATGGCGGTGATCACCTCCACGGTTCTTCTGCCGTCGATTCCGGTAATCAGCGGCCTGCCCCCTGTTTCAAGAGCTTTCAAAACATCATCAATCTCCCCTGTATGCCCTTCATAGGCAAGATCCGGAATAGCCTGATAGAAATCCTCCAGCTTTTTGATCAGCTCCTCATTTCCCCCCTCTTTGGGAAAGCCGTTTCCCTGGCTGATCTCAGCCTTTACTTCCCAGGGGGCGGAAATCCGTGCATCCGCACATTGAAGGACGATTCCCTGTTCCTCCCCGTGATGAACCACAGAACTGGTGACCTGCGCCATACTGCCATCCTCATAGCGCAGGCAGGCAACCGATAAATCCTCCACCTCCGCATTATCATGCATCACGTTGGTGAGCATGGCCATCACCGAATCCGGCAGCCTTCCTTCCAGCCAGTTCAGCATATCAATATGATGAACCGCATGATTCAAGGTAGGGCCGCCGCCCTCTTTTTCCCAGGTTCCCCGCCACCACAGGTCATAGTAGCAATGTCCTCTCCACCATGCAGATTCCACCCGGGCAAAGCATATTTTTCCGGCCAGGGAGCTGTCCACTACCTTTTTCAGTTTATAAATGGAATTGCGGAAACGGTTTTGGGCAATACAGCCAAGGGTCACTCCATTTCTTTTTTCCGCCTCCAGCATCTCGTCGCATTCCGCCAGGCAGGTGGCCATGGGCTTTTCCACCAGAACATTGCACCCCTTATCCATGCTGTCAATGGCTATGGATGCATGGACATAAGGCGGCGTGCACACATGAACCAGGTCAATTTTAATATCAGACGCCAGCATCGTATTGTGATTGTCAAAAACGGCGCAGTCCAGCCCGTATTTCGCCTTCATTGCTTCCGCCTTTTCGGGATAAATATCACAGAGCGCAACCACCCTGCATCTTTCGGGAAAGGTCAAAAGCCCTTCCATATGGGCATGGGCAATATTTCCCGTCCCCACAATTGCTACATTAATCATTGTTACCATACTCCTTTCAAAGAGCTGAGGGCTCCATAGCTGTCATGAGCTTCTCTTCTTTTACCCTCTTATCCTGCCGTCCGCCCTACTTCACCTTCACCGCCTGCAGCTCGGCCCTGACACAGAGCTCTGCCGCCTTAAAGGCATGCTCCTGAGTCATGGCATTTTCCGTCCGGTTGATGCAGTCCAGGATCAGCTGTCCGAAATAAGGAAATCCTACCTTGCCGGCCACATGGAAATGCTGCTCCCCATCCTTGTTCACCAGAAAAACATGGTCACAGGTTCCGTCATTTGTTCCCACATTCACATATTTTCTCAGCTCAATATAGCCTTCGGTTCCCAAAATAAAGGTTCTGCCATCTCCCCAGGTGGAAAGCCCGTCAGGGGTAAACCAGTCTACACGGAAATGCTGGGTAGCCCCGTTATCTCCCACCAGAACCGCATCCCCGAAATCCTCAAGCTCCGGATAATCCGGGTGCCCGTAATTTCCTACCTGGCTGTACTGTACCTTTGCATCCTTTACTCCGCAGTAAAACAAAAACTGCTCGATCTGATGACTGCCAATATCGCAGAGAATGCCGCCGTACTTTTCTTTCTGATAAAACCAGTCCGGCCTGCTCTCAGGCGCACCTACCCTGTGAGGGCCAAATCCGTCAATGTGGATAGGCGTCCCGATTGCACCGTCTTCAATGAGTTGTCCGGCAAAGACCGCCGACTCCACATGGAGCCGTTCGCTGTAGTAGACCATGTACTTCTTTCCGGTCTTCTCCACCATCTCTTTCGCCGCGGCAAGCTGCTCTAAAGTAGTAAGCGGCGCTTTGTCCGTAAAATAATCCTTTCCGGCGGCCATAACCCGAAGGCCCAGCGCACATCTCTCGCTGGTGACTGCTGCCCCGCAGACCAGCTTTACTTCCGGGTCACTTAAAATCTCTTCCTCACTTGAAGCCGCCTTTGTCTCCGGAAATGCCTTCAAAAACTTTTTCACCTTTTCCGGATCCGGGTCATACACCCATTTGAGCGTTGCCCCTGCTTCCGTCAGACCGTTACACATCCCGTAAATATGCCCGTGATCCAGGGCAATTGCGGCGATGCAAAACTCTCCCGGCGATACCACCGGAGCCGGCTTCCCTTTCGGCGCATAGTTCATTCCATCCTTATTTTGTGCCATCTGAATTTACCTCCATTCAAGTATCTGCTTTCATTGTAACCGTCTGCCAGGGTTTGCGCAATCTTTTCCTTCTGCTTAAAAAGCAGATGTTTATAAAAGCAGACTCTTTTTATTCAGAGCCTGCTTTTACACCCTTACAGAACCAATCACATATGCACCGACTCTGTTCGTTGTTTCGTTTTTTTATGAGATCAGTTTCCTTTGTAGTAGGCAACACGCTCATCGATAATTGTCTGGATTCCCGCCTTTTCAAGCTCTGCCATATATTCGTCGTACTTCGCGTCAAATTCAGCCTCAGAGCATGTGCAGACTGTTACCTGATACTCATCCTTGATCAAGTTCAGATCTGTGAGGAGATCCGGCGTGGAAGGAGAAGTCCAATACGGGTCGTTGCGCAGTGTGCCGACAATGGAATTCTCATAATTATCAATCACATGCTGCTCGTATCCGGGAGCTTCCTTTGATGTACATGCATTGAAGTCGTCCACTGTTGAGAAATATCCCTGGTTTCCTACTAAGAAGAGGTCAGTCCTGATCCAGTCTTTGTCGGTTGTATTGTAGGCTGCATCCTTTACGACAGGAACACCGTTCTCGTCAAAATCATAATGTTCACCCTCAAAACCGTGATAAAGTACAAAACCGCCTTCCTGCGTACATTGCCAGTCCAGATAGGTCATGCAGGCCTCAACCTTCTCTTCGCTTGCTGTCTTGGGGCAAAAAGCGATCAAACCGCCGAGCGAATAAGCCGCGCTGTAAACATTTCCATCATTCACATTCTTAAGGGTAGGCAGGGAAACCATATCCGCTGTGGGTACGTTCTCCTGCAGGGTTTTCAGCAGAGAACCCCTCAAAACATCTACGGCATAGTTAACATTGGACTCAAAGTATGCCACCTTACCGGTAACAAGGTCACTCTTTCTGTCATCCTCTGTCAGGGAATAATAATCCTTGCGCAAAAGCCCGTTGTTGTACATCTTGTTCATGAAACGCCAATACTCTCTCATACCCGGATCGTAGTATTCGGCAATTACATCCTGTCCTCTTGAGATATACCACTCTGTCTCGTCAAGGGCACACTCGGAAAAGGCAATATTCAGGTTATTGTACATCTGCTCATAACCGCCGATCACGTCTGTCCTTCCGTCAGGATTCTCTTTTACCATCTTCTCGATCACATTGTACAGTTCATCCGGAGTGGTAGGCATCTCAAGCCCCAGCGCATCCAGCCAGTCTTTTCTGATAAACTGGTTTGTTTTAGCGGTAGTGGCACGCTTTGCGACGATACCATAAAGATTGCCATCCGCATTTCTTCCGATATCCAGGACGTCCTTACCAATATATGCCTTCATATTCTGCGCCTGGTCATCACCGTCAATGAATTCGCTCAAATCCCACACGCCGCCGTCATTATAGTAATCCTCAGCATAAGAATAGGTATAAGTCAACGTAATATCCGGTGCGGTTCCGCCTGCAACCATGGTCTGCATCTTGGTCACTTCGTCGTTACGGGGAACCGGAACGAACTCTACCGTAATACCTACCTTATTCATCTGCTCGTTTACATATTCTGTCCACTTATTCTCCGTGATGGTGGAACCATCAGGCGCGTTACTTCTGTCGAACAGCTCGACTGTGATGGTCACATTATCAAACTGCTTTGCTCCATAGGTTGTCTGGTACTTGCTGCCGCCGGCCTCTTCTCCGCCGCCCGCATCACTCTCCGCACTGCTGTCCGCATTGCTGTCAGACGCCTCCTGCTCTGTTCCCCCTCCTGTCTCGCCCTGATCGCCTGAACCTGAACCTGATGTGCCTGAGTTACCGCACCCATAAAGTCCGGCGGTCAACATTGTCAGGGCAAGCAATACTGCTATCGTTTTCCTCTTCATAAAAAACTCCCTTCTATAAATTATTATGTTTTTATTTTGATCACGGCTGCCTGACGGCCGCCATGCACCAATCAGCCTTTTACCGATCCCACCATAACGCCCTTCACAAAATATTTCTGCAGCCATGGATATACCACCAGAATCGGCAGTGTGGATACCAGCACCGTTGCCATCTTCAGAGACTGGGTCATTACCTGCATTCCAACGCCCTCCAGGTTTCCGGCACTGTTAAGTTCCTCGCCGAATAACAGTCCGCGCAGTCTGAGCTGCAGCGTGTATTTATCCGGATCCTGGATGTAAAGCAGAGCATCAAAGTAGGTATTCCAGTAACCCACCGAGTAGAACAGCCCCATTGTCGCGATGATCGGCAATGACAGCGGCAGCACAATTTTTGCCAGGATCTGCATATAGGAGGCTCCGTCAATCCTTGCCGCTTCCGAAAGGCTCTCCGGCAGATTCTTGAAGAATGTCCTCATGACAATAAAATTAAATACATTGCCTGACTGCGGGATAAACAATGCCCCCAGCGTATCATACAGTCCGACTCCCTTTACCACCAGGAATGTAGGGATCAGTCCTCCGCCAAAATACATGGTAAACAGGATAAACCCTGTAATCACCTTGCGTCCCGGAAGATCATCCTGCGAGAGCGCGTATGCCGCAAACGTTGTCAGCACAAGGCTCAGGGTAGTCCCTATTAACGTTACCTTCACCGTTGTATTCATGGCCCGCCATATCTGCGTCTTTCCCAGGATCTGCTTATATGCCTCCAGCGTAAAATCAATCGGGTAGAAAGTAACCCGTCCGGAAAGTACTGCGTTATAGCCGCTCACAGAATATGCCACTACATTCAGGAACGGATAGAGACACACAAACGCGATCAACACAAGGAGTATATAGTTTATGATTTTCCCAACCGTAAGCTTTCTATCTATCATCTGCGTCCTCCTATATTATTCCTTCCTCACCGATCGCCTTTGCAAACTTATCCGCAGCCACCAGAATAATGATATTGATCACAGACTGGAAAAGGCCGATGGCGGTTGAATCACTGTACTTGGCGCTTTCAATACCAAGCCGGTATGTATAGGTACTGATAACCTCGGACACGCCCATAACTCTCTTGTTGCCTAACAAAAGCGGCGCATCCAGGCCGATTGTCATCATCTTGGATATCTGAAGGATCAGCATGGTCACAACAACCGATTTAATGGAAGGCAGCGTCACATGGATAATCCTCTGGAACTTAGTCGCACCGTCCAGATAAGCCGCCTCATACAGAGTCTCGTCCACACCGGTCAGCGCCGCCAGATAGATGATCGTCCCCCACCCGATTTCCTTCCATACATTACAGAGGACATAAGTAAATATCCACCAGCCCTGTTCCCCCAGGAACGGAATTGCCTTGCCTCCCATGGCCATAATCATCATATTGATGGTACCGTCCTGTTCTGAAAACAGATTGGAAGCAATGCCTGCCACAACTACCCAGGAAATAAAGTGAGGCAGATACAATACGGACTGTATCACCTTCTTAAACCGGACATTGAACACTTCATTCAACATCAGTGAGACAATGATCGTCAGCGGGAAGCTTACCGCCAGCGTCAAAAGATTCAGCAACAGGGTGTTGCGTACCGTCAGCCAGAAATTCTTGCTTCCAAATATCCTCTGGAATACTTCAAACCCGCACCATTCACTGCCAAAAACTCCCTTAAAGACGTTGTAATCCTTGAACGCAATGGTAATGCCGTACATTGGCACATACTTGAAGACTGCATAGTACGCAATGACCGGCAGCAGCATGATATAAAGCCATTTGTAATTCCAGGCTTTTACAAGCACGGCTTTTCTCTCCTTCTTCGTCATTTTCACCTTCATTGTCCGCCTCCCATCCTTTTTTTGTCGGATTAACCCCTTTTTAATTCCGATGTTGTTAGAATAGCACATTATTTTTGTGCTCCCTACGCGCTATATGACATATTTTATTGCAATATGCGACTTTATAATTTTTCTCTGTATATTTTGTACAAAAAACGGCAGCAAAAAGGCACATGTAAACCGTCTAAGCGTATACATGTGCCTTTTATTTACATAAAGGCGTCAGGCGTTTCTATTGTCCTAACACGAAATCTTTATTCAATTGATATTTTTTTGGCGACACCCCTATTTTTTTGGAAAACGTCCGGGAAAAATTAGAGTAACTGCCAAATCCTGTCTCATAACATACATCGCAGGGCGAATGCCCCTCCCGGAGCAGCCTGCATGCCATCATGATTTTTCTCGCAATGATATACTGCTGGAGCGATATCCCCGTGGTATTGCGAAAGCATCGGCTGATGTAGGTTCCGTTGTGGTAGAGATGATTTTCCAGCATCTTCAGGGTAATCTCCTCCGTCAGATGCTCATCCACATAATCGATCGTATCCTTCACAATCTCCGGCATCATTCTCGGGCATTTGATCAGCTCTCTTTTCGCCATGTTTCTGTTAACCGCCACCATAATCAGCTTAAAATACGCATCAGCCGCAACATCATCGCCAAACAAATTACCCCCCCCCAAGGGTTTTTTCCAGTTCTGCCGCCCAGCCGCAAAAGCTGACGATCTCCTCCCTGGGCAGATGCGCGACTTGCAGCTGCGTTCCCGGAGGCCGCAGAAAACATTCTTCCAGATTTGTCTGTTCGGTACACTTTGTCGGCAGCTCCGTGTCCAGGATATTGATCACAATGCGGTCATACTGCCTTTCGGTCAAAAGCTCCGCCCTGTGAAATTCATAGGCCGGAATGCAGACCAGATCGCCGGGTCTCATATGTGTCCCGCCGTATTCTGTATACAGATTGATCTCACCGCCAAGCAACAGCAAAACTTCATAGCCATTATGATTATGAAATTCCCCGGACTGGTCAAAAGGAAAGTCAATCGATTTTCTATGGCATTCTATCCTGGATTCCATCAAAAAAAGCTTGCCGCAATGTCTCATCTGCTCCTGCTCCACACCTGCATCTCGTTCTCGCCCCGGTTTGCCCACATATAATAAGGGATATATTTCAGCATAACCCTTTCCTGCTCCGGCTTCTTCCATTCCCGGTAAAGGCTGCCTCCTGAGTCTTCCTTCTGCCGAAATCCCGGCATGGCGATCACCTTAGCTTCTGTCCCGCAGATATTTTCATCTGATACCTGCGCCATTCCTTCCGTATCCACAGACAGAAGGTGCAGATTCTTTCCGTTATCGGCTTCCTCCAGACAATAGACCACAGGCCCGCGCATAATGGCAGCTTTTCCCACATCCTCGCGCACCGCGCTGTTTGCTGCCAGGAGACGAACCTCCATGGGGAAGGACAGTTCAAGCACATCCTCCTCTCCCCATTCCTTTTTCACATAAAGATATCCCTTCTTTTCCTCCTGCTCTTCCGCGGAGCATCCGATGATCTGATAATCCCTGCACCAGTCAGGAATGCGCAGAGCCAGCTTAAGCCCCGTATCCTTTGCCTTCACTCTGATCCGAACCTTTCCCTCCCAGGGGAACTCAGAGTCAATGCTGATTGCTGCTTTTTTCTCTTCCTTATCACCGGAAAAGCTCTTCGTCAGATCTGCTCCCATATACAAGTGTACAAATAAGGTGTCTTCATTCTCCGAAAAAGCATAGGTTCCCACCGAGCTGATCAGCCTTGCCAGATTGGGCGGGCAGCAGGCGCAGCCAAACCACTTCTGTCTCACCGCCTTTACATGGAACTTCCGCTCATCCCTCCGGCAGGCCTGCGGGTTTACCGACAACGGATTTACATAAAAGAAGCTTTTTCCATCCAGAGCCATACCGCTTAATATCCCGTTATACAACGCCCGCTCCATCACATTGGCATATTCCGCCTCCGGGGCAATCTCCAACATCCTTCTGGCAAAAAATGCAAGGCCGATGGAAGCGCAGGTTTCCGCATAGGCCGTGTCATCCGGCAGATCATAGGGAAACGAAAACGCTTCGCCGATATGGGTTCCCCCAATGCCCGCCGTCACATACATTTTCTCATTTACAATACTCTCCCAGAGCCTGCGGCAGGCCGCATACAGGCTTTCATCCTTCGTAAGGCGGGCAATATCCGCCATACCGGAATAGAGATAAACCGCGCGTACCGCATGGCCTACCGCTTCCGTCTGCTGTCTTACCGGGAGATGCGCCTGATGATATTCATATTTTATCTGTTTCTTATCCGCATCCTCATGTCCGCACTCATGCTTCTCCTGTCCGAAATAACAGGGCTGCTTCCCCCGCTCATCGATAAAGAAGCGGCTGAGCTGCAGATACCTGTCTTCCCCTGTCGCCTCATAAAGGCGTACCAGTGCCATCTCTGCAATTTCATGACCGGGATAGCCCTTACATTTCCCTTCTTCAGGGCCGAAATATCCGTCAATATAATCGGCAAACCTTCGGGCGGCGTTTAACAGCCTGTCCTTTCCGGTGGCTTCATAATAAGCCACCGCCCCCTCCACCAGATGTCCGAAGCAATACAGCTCATGATTGTCCCGAAGGTTGGTAAAGGTTTTATCCCTTCCATTAATAATGTAATAAGTATCCAGGTAGCCATCCTCCTGCTGGGCAGCGCACACCAGCTCAATGGCTTCATCCGCCGTTTTTTCCAGTTCCGGATCCGGATGCTGCGCAAGGGAATACCCTACGGCCTCAATCCATTTGGAAAAATCGCTGTCCTGGAACACAAATCCGTAAAACTTATCCTCCAAATGCTCCGGATCCTCCGGCAAAGCCTCGAACCCCCGGAAGGTATACTTCGGTTCCTGAAATTCCTGCCCCTGTTCCCTTCTCTGATGATTCAGTTTGCCCGCAATCCTGAAGTTTCTCATACAGAAACTGGGAGCGGCGCCCTCCACCCGGTCATTCAAGGCATTCCACTGATAGGGAAGCACCTCCCTGCGCACCAGCTCCATCTCATTTTTCCAAAAGGCATCCTTTATCTGCATATTCCGCAGAGATAAAGGGGTATTAAAATTAAAAATTTCCAGATTTTTTTCTTCCATTTGATACTCCCATCCCCTGTCATAATCAAAAAAAACAAATGTTACCTATTCTGTCACCCTGTATACCTTCACGCCATGGGCAGGAACCTTGCTTCGGATCATTCCATTTGCCGCGTTACTTTCTTCCTTATCCCAGAGCTCCGAAAGACTTAATTTCTCAGTCGCAATATCTTCTCCCAGCTCTTTCACGGCAACAGAAAGCTCCTGCTCCTCCTCACTTAGATTAAACAGGGCAACTCTCAAGGCTCCTGTAACCTCATCCTTATTTTTCCATACTGCCATCTGCTCTGTCCGCATCACCTGAGTCCCCCGGCTGCTATCTTCCACCATTTCCAGAATCTCCCGGTTCGTCAGAAGAGAAAGCGTCCATTCATCCATGCCGGAAAGCTTCGCTCCAATCATCAGAGGCGAGCGGAACATACACCACAAAGTCATCATGGTCTTTTGCTCTTCTTTGGTAAAATTCGTTGTCCTCTCCGCCAAAAAGCCCTGTCCGACCTTACCCAAAGGCAGCATGTCGCAGTCCGGATAACATCCGTTTTTCACATGATCCTGCCACAGTTCACAGCGGGCAAACATGGCCTTCAAAAGGCTCCACTCATCCCAGAAGTCATCCGTAATCCGCCACATATTGGCGTACTTGCAGTATTCCCATGCCCGGTCAATGTGGGCCGGGCCGGGTGATAAGCTGAGCACAATGGGTCTGCCGCACTTTTCAATTGCCCGGTGGAGCATTCTTGTCTCCTCCCAGCCTGAAAAAGGCACAGGGCCGGCGGTTGTCTGCACATTCCGATACAGAAAGCTGTCACAGATATCGTCGCATTTGATAAAGTCCACCCCCCATTGCGCGTAAAGCTTTAACAGGGAATCATAGTAAGCCTGTCCTGCCGCCGTAGGCCTTACCCCATACATATCCGAATTCCATCCGCAGATGGAAGCAGGATCCGCCACCCGGTCTGCCGTCTCATCAAAGTCCAGAACGGGCAGATGTCTCTCCGCAGCCCTGCGGGGAATCCCCCTCATAATATGAATACCGAATTTAAGCCCCAGACCATGGACATAATCCGCCAGCGGCCCAAAGCCCTTTCCGCCCGCCGAAGAAGGAAAACGCCCGGGTGATGGCAGAAAACGCCCCCACTCATCCATTTCCATATCCCCAAAAGGAATATACTGAAATTCCCCGCGCTTTGTTCCTGCATCGTTGGCGTACCACTGAATGTCCACCACCACATACTCCCAGCCGAACTCCTTCAAATGCTCCGCCATAAAATCCGCATTTTCCTTCACCTGGGCTTCTGTCACCGCAGTATCATAATAATCGTAGCTGTTCCACCCCATAGGCGGCCTTTTGATAAAACTGTTCTTATCCATTTCTACTCCTCCACTGTTATCTTAAGACAAGCCGGTGTCTTTCCCGTCAGAGCCGTGCTTCTTTCATCCGGCTGCTGCATTCCCACATAAACGGCGTATTCGCCCTTTTCCAGTATACACTCCGCTTCTTCATTGTAAAGGGTAAATGCCTGGCTTTTCAGTGTAATTTCCACCTGCTTTTCTTCTCCGGGCTGTAAATACACTTTCTTAAGGCCCTTGAGCTGAGCGTTGGGCGTCCCCTCCCGAAGGGCTTTTACATAGACCTGAATGGTCTCCCCTCCCGGCATAACACCCGTATTTTTAATAGAAGCGCGGATTGTCACCTCACCGTCTGCTGTGATTTTCTCTGAATCCGCTTCCAACCTATCCATCTCAAAGGAGGTATAGGATAATCCGAAGCCAAAGGGATAGAGCGCCTGCTGCCGCATATAGCGGTAGGTTCTGTCTTTCATGGCATAGTCCGTAAACTCCGGCAGTTCCTCCGTAGTACGGTAAAAAGTCACAGGCAGCTTTCCTTCCGGGCTGTAAGCGCCAAAGATCAGCTCCGCCACGGCTCTTCCGCCTGCCGCCCCGGGATACCAGGCCTGTATGATAGCCGGAATATGGGAATCCTCCCAGTTAAGCGCCATAGCCGAACCCGTCATGGACACCAGGATCACCGGCTTGCCGCTCTCATATGCCGCGCGCAGAATCTCCGGCTGCAGTCCGGGGAATTTCAGATCCAGCTTATCACCGCTGGCGAATTCGTTCCCGGCATCCCCCTCTTCCCCTTCAATAGAAGCGTCCAGACCGAGTACTACCACCACCACGTCGCTGACGCTGCATACGGCCTTTACCTCCGAGAGCCTGTCATTTGCCTGGGCCAGGCCGCTTGTCCTGTCCCGATACAGATCGCAGCCCTCTGAATAATAAACCCGTGCCTGATCTCCTGCATAGTCCTCAATTCCCTCCAGAACTGTCACATACCGGGAAGCGGTTCCTTCATAGTTCCCCACCAGGGCTTTGCGGGAATCCGCATTAGGGCCGATCACCCCGATGGATTTGATCTTCGTCAGATCCAGGGGAAGCAGATTGTCTTCGTTTTTCAGAAGCACAAGGCTCTTTCTTGCAATCTCCAGATTCAGGCTTTTATTTTCCGGCGTATCCACCTGCTCATATCCAATGCCGTCAAAGGGCACGCTCCCCTCCTCCTCAAACAATCCCAACTTCATCCGGCATTCCATGAGGTTGGTCACCGCCTCGTCCAGGCGTTCTTCCTCCACGTAACCGCCCTTCACGGCATCCCGCAGATAGGGGAACATACAGCCGCAGTTAACATCACAGCCGTTATTCATAGCCAAAGCTGCCGACTCAAGGGGGGTTTTGGTAACCTTATGATTTTCGTGGAAATCTTTAATTGCCCAACAGTCGCTGACTACATGGCCTTCAAATCCCCATTCCTTCCGCAGAATATCCTCAAGCAGTGTTTTACTTCCGCAACAAGGCTCTCCATTTGTACGGTTGTAGGCTCCCATCACAGCCTCCACTCCGGCTTCCTGCACGCAGGCCTTAAAGGCGGGCAGATAGGTTTCATACAAATCCTGCCGGGAAACACAGGCGTCAAAGCAGTGGCGCAGCTTTTCCGGTCCGGAATGCACGGCAAAGTGCTTGGCGCAGGCCGCCGCTTTCATAAAGCCATCCTTTTCCTCCTGCAGCCCCTTTACAAAACGAACCCCCAGCCTTCCGCTCAGATAAGGATCCTCCCCATAGGTCTCCTGTCCCCGGCCCCAGCGGGGATCCCGGAAGATATTCACATTGGGGGACCAGAAGGTCAACCCCTTATAAATATCCCTGTCCTCTTCCTTTTTCTGCATATTGTACTTGGCCCTGGCTTCCGTGGCGATCACCTCCGCCATTTTCCCCACCAGTTCCTCATCAAAGGTGGCCGCCACGCCGATTGCCTGGGGAAACACGGTGGCCGTTCCCGCCCTGGCCACGCCATGCAGCGCTTCATTCCACCAGTTATAGGCCGGAATCCCCAGCCGCTCTATGGCCGGGGCATTATACAGGGTCTGGCTTACCTTTTCCTCCAATGTCATCTGCGCCACCAATGCGGCGGCGCGCTCACGAAACTTGCCCATTTCAATTCCTCTCTTTCCGCAGCAGCCTGCAAAAATCCGTTTCTTTTTAAAAATGATTTAACCAAATCATACCATAATCTGATAGGAATGCAAACAAAACTCAGGACGATTCTTTCTGTCCTGAGTTTTTTAATCCAAAAAACAAAGGCTCCATTCAGGAAATATTCCTGAACGCAGCCTCCGCTCTCATTTATGATCTTCTTTAATTAAACACCACCGGTTTATCCAAAAACTCCGTCTTGATCACAATATACGGATAAGACGGGGTATCCTTCTTCGCCACGGCATCTCCCGGCTCAGGCCCAAGAAGCGTTGTGTCCACATAAATGGCATTTTCTGTCAGATACAGGGCATTCACCGTAATACTGTAACCGCCGCTCACCTGCTCCCCATAGCCGATACAAATGTACAAAAAGCCGTTATCCTGATAGGTAACTTTAAAGGTATTTCCTTTTTTCTCCTCTATGACATTCTTGAGCTCTTCGGGAATATTTTCGTCCGCCAGCACCGTAAACTCCAAATCCTTTATTTTCTCCAGCGTATCCTTCTTTTTGGCGCCGCAGCCCGCAGATGTGCATAACAGTATGGCAATGAAAAAACATATTCCCCATTTTGACAGCTTTTTACGGACATTTCTCATATTATCACCTGCCGATAAACATCCATTCTTTTTCTAAGTTTATGAGCAGATGCGCAAAAGAATACCACCAGACAGCAAAAGCGTCCGATATGACCGGACGCTTTTACTTTTATAAAGCCTATATTCTGACTATTTACTGTGTGCTCTTCCCCAGCGTAAGCTGAACCGTCTTAGCCTGATATCCGGCAGGGCTTCCCTGCATGACCGTCAGCTCCACCGTGGTACCGGCTGCATAATAGGCAAGCTCTTCCTTCAGCTCCACCATGGAAGTAACCTCTTCCCCGTTGATGGCCGTGATAATATCGCCTCTCACAAGGCCGGCATTTGCAGCGCCTGTGCCCTCCATCACATTGGAAATATAAACTCCCCTGGGCATTCCATAAAGCTGGGCGGAATCTGAGTTCACATCCACTCCGGTAATCCCAAGATATCCCCTGTCTGCTTCGGCTACCTTAAGCCTGGTCTGTTTCGTCATCAAATCCTCAATGATCGGCTTTGCGTCTGAGATTGGAATCGCATAGCCCATTCCTTCTACGGCCGAACCGCCGATTTTGCTGGAATTGATACCAATTACCTCTCCTTTGCTGTTGAGCAATGCTCCGCCGGAATTACCGGGATTGATGGCCGCGTCTGTCTGAATAAAGGTATTGATCTCCATATCCTCATTCTGCTGCGTGGAACCCTGGACCGCAGTGGTTTGAATGGCTCTGTCCAGCGCGCTGATAACACCTGTTGTTACAGACTGCCCGTACCCCAGCGCATTTCCGATTGCCACCACCGGCTCACCTACCGTGAGATCGTCAGAGCTTCCCAGCTTTGCAATGGCAATCTGATTCATGGTATCACTCTCAATATCGTTAAGCTGTACGGCAATCACCGCCAGATCCTTATCCGCATCCGTACCCTTTACCTGGGCCTCGGACTGGCTTCCGTCGACAAACTGCACCGTCAGTTCCTCCGCCGATTCCACCACATGATAATTGGTCACCAGCAAAAGCTCCGTATCGTTTTTCCCTACAATAATGCCTGAACCCGAACCGCCTGCCTCCTGGCTGTATTCCTGCCCGAAAAAGCTCATTCTCTCGATATATCTGTTGTTTACGGATACCACCGACGGCATCACCTGCTTTACCACCTGGGTTACATCCGTCACCGTGGTCTGCAGTGACTGCTTGCTGAGCATATCCTCTATGGCAGCCTTTACCTCTTCCTCACTGAGCCCGCTGGAAAGAAGATCTGTGGTTTCTTTCATGACACTATTGCCATTGGCATCCGCGCCATTTGCTGTCTCCGTATTCTCTCCTGCAATCCCGCTTCCTATCTGTGCCACACCTGTTCTTTCTTTCAGGAAATCTGTGGCCGAATCCACCGCCTGGAAGCCAAGGCCCGCAAAGATGCCAAAGCACAGGCCGCAGCAGGTGGCTATGGCTACCTTCTTGCCTGCGCCGCTCTTATTTCCTTTCCCCTGCTTTCCGGAATGATTGTTCTGACCGGAAGTACTGTTGTAGTATCCCTGACTGAATCCTCCATCCTTATAGCCTGCTCCGCTGAAGCTCCCGCTCGTCTCATAATGATAGGTATTGTTATTCATGTTATTCTGCTCTCCCTCGGAGTTATTATAGCTGTTTGGATAATTATTTTCATACATGGCAATTACCTCTCTTTCTTTCATAAAGTACTACTCTTAAAGTACTGTTCTTTTTCCTCGTTTATGAGCTTAAGTATAGGCTCCAATTGTGTTTAAATTGTGACAAAAATTTGTCAAATTTGTTTTTTTATTTCTGCCCGAACAGTCACTTCCAGTACTCTTTATTCATGGAAAAAGCCTTCACAACGCCTCCGGGCAGGCTCCGGTATCTTTTTCCCAGAAAATATCCAAGATATTTGAAGCCGCTCTGCCAGAAAAGCTTTATAATCAGCCATGGCTTTCCCAGCCTGATGGCATAAGCACAGCTCTTTTTCACCAGGCGGATTCCCTCGGATTCCGCAGGCAGTCCTGCAAACACCTCGGGATGCAGGGCATGGGACACCCCCAGATCAAAGTTTCTTCGAAATTGCTTAAAAGCGCTGTAATTGTGGGAATGAGCTACCACAGCCTCCGCTTCATATGCGATCAAATATCCGGCATCCAAAAGACCTCTTGCGTAAATCATATCCTCATTAAATATGGTATGGTCTGTAAAGCCTTTCAATTCATCAAAAATATCTCTTCTGTAGGCAGCGCACACATTGGAGGCAAAAAAGGCTTTCAGTCCCATATCCTTCATATTTTCTGCTGATTTGATACAGGAGCTCTCAGGATAGTTAAAGCGGCGGGTATAGCTTTCAAGCTCTCCGCAGCCTTCCGCGGGCGCCTGTCTGGCGTAGCTCATTCCCACCCTTTCATTTTCAAAGGGTCTTAACAGATGTTCCAACAGCCTTTGGTCAACCGGAACGGCATCATCCGTCATCATAACAAAATAAGGGGTCTCGGAAAGAGATACCCCATAATTCCTTGTTGCCCCATGGTCAAAATCTTCTTTTGCCACATGCCTGACCACCACATTCTGATATTTATTGTTAAAATCCGTCCCTGGAGTAAATTCGTCAAAATACTGTTTTTCCGTATTTACCAGAATGATGCGGTGTGCAGGCACCGTTTGTGACTTAAGCATATCCAGCAGATAAAGCAGCTTTTCTGTCGGCTTGTAAACCGGAATGATCACATCAACATCTATCATAATATCCAGCCCATCCTATCAAACGCCGTCACGCATAGCGTACCAGCTTACTTATTTAAAAAGGGCCAACCTCTGCTGACCCTTTTCGTTACTGTTTCGTGAACTGTCTGTTCAAATTCATTTACTTACATATTTGGAAGTATCTGCCTTGATCTTCTCACTGTACTCCTGAACCGCATCGGAAGGAGTATAACCTGTATCATCAAACAGGAACTCATGGAGCCACTGCACATTATCTGTCAGCGAGAGGGGAACCACACAGCTTCCCTTTTGCCCGATGGTGCCTGTGGTGCGCATGCTCTCCTCCGGGAATCCTCCCTGGCCCGTAATCTCATAGCTGCCGATATCTCCGACCAGCTCAAGAATCTCTGCAATATCCAGGGACGTATAAATCTCATCATTATCAAAGATTGCATTAACAGCCGCGGTTAAGGTAGCCGGAGATGCGCTCTTGGCCTTATCCACAATCGCCATCAGAACCTCTCTCTGACGTTCCGCACGCTTAAAGTCGTCGCCCGCCGTGTAACGGATACGGCAGTAAGCCGTTGCCTGGAGCCCGTCCAGAAGCTGGTATCCGGTACTGTTTACCGGCGTATAATCCCTCTTAAGGTCCTTTGCCATGGTCTTCTGATAGTTATTGAGGTGCTGCAGCTCCGCATCGTCCACATCGATCATGATACCGCCCAGCGCGTCAATGGTATCGCTCAGACCTGCAAAGCCCACCGTCACAAAATCAGTGATATTCATGTCCATATTCATGTTCAGCATATTGATGGCCTGCATGGGACCGCCCTTGGCATATGCCGAATTACACTTGTTATAGGAATCATTGCTGAGATTCAAATAGGTATCGCGGTATACGCTGACCAGCTTGCAGGAGCCGGTGTCCAGATTAACGGATGCAATCATGATCGTATCGCTTCTGGTATTCTTGGTAAGCGCTCCTGAAGTAGAATCCACGCCAAATAAAGCGACATTGCGGTAGCCCTTCAGGACGGTCTCTTCCTTCTGTTCCACCTCCGGATTAATAACGATCTCTTCTTCCGGCAGATTGACCTTACCCACCTTCTCTATTTTTAACACGCTGTACAACACCACTACCATTATAAGCAGTACGAAAATTTCAAGTATAAAAAGCAGGATTCTGGAGCGCTTTTTCTTCGCCTTCTTTTTGGCCGATGCCGGGGCTTTTTTCCTGGCGCTTGGATTTCCCGTACTTTTTACAGGTTTTTTCTTAACAGGTTTCTTAGTCGTAGCCATATATCAATCTCTCCCTTTTATAGTCTGTTTTTTCGGGCCTTATCGTCCGTGATTTCTCACAAGATATTATTTTCGCACAAAACCATTGTTTAGGCAAGCCCCCTGCCCTTAAATTTATATATCCTTAAGATATTATCCTTAAGATATTATCCTTAAGATTTGTAAATTTATGTGATTCTATGCATTTCAAAGGCTGAAAAAACTTCCGGTTTAACCGCCGCATCATTGTCAATATGCGTTTTTGTTGATAAATCCCTTAAAAAGAGTGAGGAACATAATTTTAAAATCCATTCCCAGAGTCCAGTTTTCAATATAAAAAAGATCGTACTCCACTCTTTTGCGGATGGAGGTATCGCCCCTGTAGCCGTTGATTTGAGCCCATCCGGTGAGTCCCGGCCTGACCTGATGCTTGACCATATAACGGGGAATTTCCTCCTTGAACTTTTCCACAAACTGAGGCCGTTCCGGTCTTGGCCCTACCAGAGACATTTCTCCCACAAGAATGTTAAAAAGCTGGGGAAGCTCGTCCAGGCTGGTGCATCGCAGGAATTTCCCCACCCCGGTAACTCTTGGGTCATCCCTGACAGTCCATGCCTTCTGCTCCGCAGAATCCTTCTGCATTTCCATCGTTCTGAATTTATACATTTTAAAAGTCTTGTTGTGGAGCCCTACCCTCTCCTGCTTAAAAATAACAGGTCCCCGGCTGGTGAGACGCACCGCAAGGGCAGCCAGAAGCATGATGGGGGAGGATATCACAATTCCCACAAAGGCCCCTACAATATCCACTGCTCTCTTGGATACCCAGTTTAGGGTATTAGTAAGAGGTACATACCGGATATTGATCACCGGAAGCCCCATCAAATCTTCGGTATAGGGATGGCTGGGTACCAACGAATTGTAATCGGGAATAAACTTGGTGTGGACACCGGATTTCTCGCACAGATCAACGATGGTCTCCAGACGGTCATAGTCCTTAAGCGCCAGGGTTATGGCAATCTCGTCCAGGCTGTTTTCCGGGAGGATATACCGGATATTGGCAATCCTGCCCACCACCTTCACACCCTTATAGACCGTGCCGCTGGGGATCCTGTCATCCAGGATGCCCCTGACCACATAACCCCACTGGGGATTGGCATTGATCCGGCTGATATATTCCTCCGCCGCCCGGGAATATCCGATCAGCAGAATATATTTCAGATTATAGCCCTTTTTTCGGAAATAAAGCAGGAGATTGCGGATCAGAGTCCGGTAGACCATCGCAAAAAAGATATTGATAACAAAAAATGCTCCCATCATAAACCGGGAGAAATCCTGTTGTTTGATCATATATAGAAATACAATAAAGATGACAATGCCAACCGTATTGGCTTTAACGATCCCTTCCAACTCGTATTTGCGTCTGGTCGCCCGCTTGGGTGCATACAGATTAAAAAAATAGTAGAGAACAATATATTCAGGCACCACAAAATAAAGGAAACTAAAATAAGTCCCCATATCCAATGCGCCTGCACCGGGCTCCGTATCGGCAAATATAGTGCAGAACTTTATATACCATGCAAGCAGATAGGAGATTGCCACTACCGCAGCATCCATCAGCAAATGCAATCGATTAAAATATTTCTGATTATCCTTAATCATATTCTGCTGCCTTCTGGTTTCCAATAATTACAGATATCTTACAATAATATGACATAAAATACAACTTAAAAGTTGCTATTTGGCCTGATTCCGCTCTCTGTCATCCATTTAAACGCCGGCTTTTCACAGCCTTCTTGCCATATTAATCCAAAGCTGGCCCTGAATCCATACATAATTTTTCAGATGGGAAAAAGAAAATTTTACCTTGCGGCATCTTCCTTTTTTGCCTGCGGAGAGCCTGATTCCTGCCAGAAGTCCTTTTAAATAGATTCCCCCCATCCCTTTTCTGCAAAAAAAGAGAATCTTGATAAAAAATCCGGCCAGCAGGAAGGGACTGTTCAGCAGGATCTGCAACAGCGGCATATTTTTATAAACAAGGTAAATACTGTTTCGCGAGGAAAGCCTGACCTTAAACGCATTATGGCGTGACCCGCTGACGGCGCTTCCCGCGTGATACGCCTTAGCCTCCGGCACATATATATTATAATATCCATAAATATTGGCCCGATACCCAATATCCGTATCCTCCAGATAGGCAAAATGGTTTTCATCAAAATAGCCTATTTCCCCGAACACCTCACGTCGGTAAAGGGCTGCGCCTGCGCAGGCTGAAAAAATCCGGCAGGGCTTTTCATAAGCATCAAAAGGTTTATCCTTCCCTCTGGCGAAAGCCCATCCAAGAGCGCAATATAAATCTCCGGCTCCGTCCAGAAGCTCAGGAGCATCCATTCTGAGCATCCTTGCCCCTGCGGAGAAGGCTTTCGGCTCTTTCTCCAGCGCTTTCTCCAGATTTTCCACCATCGTCTCATCCGCTTCCGTATCATTGTTCAGCAGCAGCACATACTCTGTGGAAGCCGCCCTGATGCCGGCATTCACCGCGCTGGAAAATCCGGTGTTTTCTTCAAACTCAATCATCCGCACCTTTCCATACTTTTCCCGCACCAGCTCTTTGCTCCCATCCTCAGAGCCATTATCCACCAGAATAACATCCGGTATTTTTGTCCCTCCGTAGAGGGAACGCAGGCAATTGTCGATGTATTTGATCCCGTTATAATTTGGTATCACTACGGTCGTTTTTATCATTTTTCAGTTTCCCATTTTTCTTTTTCCACTTTTACCATGTTTTTTTCTGTTTTTCCTGCCGGCCGTCAGCTTCTCTGTCATGGCCGGATCCCACACGACCCTGAAGCCTGCCTGCCTTACCTGCTCACAGAATCTGCGGCTTAAGTCCACAAAATCCTGCTCGGTAAATGTTTCCCATTCCTTTAAACAATCCCGCCAGTCATATCTTCCCGTTTCCGGATGCTGCAGATAAGGATGGCCTGTCAACTCCTCCAAAATAGTTTCCGCCTGACGGGAAGCTTTCATACATCTGATGTCGATCACTTCCGCCTCCTGTTGAAGAGAGGCTCTGTGCATATATCCGCTGTACTCCCTGTGTAAGCCCTGATAGAGAGGCTTCCCTTCCGCAGTATATATTCCGCCCGCTATTTTATTTTTTCTGTCAATAAGCTTACCGCCTACCACTGCCACGTCTTCTCTGACGGCCAGCAGATCCGGCTGATACTCAATCCGATAGAATCCTAAATGCCTTAAATGGCTTACCTGCGCCCGCCATCCCCTGGAACGCAAAAAATCCTCCACCGCCCTCTTTCCGGCATCATAGGCATACTGCTTGCTGGCAGGATTTTCTGCTGTGGACTGGGTATGGCACCGCCAGTGATAAAGCACCCTGGGAATATGGGCAACAGGAAGCATTGCCGTATTTAACTGTCCAGACTGCGTCCCCACTGCCTGCCCGTTTTCTTTCCCCAGAATTCTGCCCAGACAGCGCAGAACAATATCATAATCCTGCGCACCGTCACAGACGCTGCGGAATCCCAGCTCCTGCATGAGCTGCCTTTTCATCACTGTAAAATGACAGATGTAATTATTAGTCAGAATCAGATCCAGATTAAAATCCGGCTTTCTGTTTTCCTCAAAATACCGTTCCTCATGCTGGTCGCATTTATCCTCATCGGAATACAAAAGCAGCAGTTCGATCTGTTGCTTTCTGTATTTTTCTATGCAGGCAGCCATCTCAAAAAGGGCGTCGGGAGTAAGTACATCATCATGGTCAAGAAGCCCTGCATAATCTCCGGTGGCATACATCAGGGCCTGATTTGTATTGGCGGATATTCCGGTATTTTGTTTCAGCCTTCTGTACCGGATCCGGGAATCCGCATAGGTTTCCACTACTTTCTCCACCTGGTCTCCCCTGCTGGCGTCTGCAATAATCAGCTCAAAATTTCCATAGGTCTGTCCCAGAACAGAATCGACCATTGCCCTTAAATACTCTTCCCTGGTATCCAGTGCAGGTACAAGAATACTGAATTTCACACCCAGGGACTTTGCTTCCTGAATTTGAGCCTGCAGGCAGTCATTCCGCGGCGGCTCATAGGTATAGTTCTCCCTTCCCTCCGTCTCAATTCTCTCCAGCATTGCATAACAGGCCTGCCGTATTCCGTTTTTTTTCAGATAATGCAGCGTCTTTTTCAAATTGCTGACCGTGACTATTTTCCCCATTTTCATGTACCCCTTATGTTGCGCACGAATAACAGTAAACGAAATTTCTGATTTCGTTTACTATAAATAAGGACAGCCCCTTTTGCGAACTGTCCTTATATCGGTGAATAATAGCAAGCGTTACCGTTTACTATATTATGTTCCTTCAGACTTCCTTACAGATAAGACTTAAGCGCTTCCGTGAGCTTTTCCACCTTATCCTGGGCATCGATAAGAGAATTTCCCTTCACACCCATATAGAACTTGATCTTGGGTTCTGTACCGGAAGGACGGGCGCAGCACCAGGAGTCATTGGTGAGGTCAAAGTAAAGCACGTTGGATTTGGGAAGTCCGGTAGGCCCTTCCTCTCCTGTGATCAGATTCTTCGTTACGTTTCTGTCGTAATCCCTGAATTCCTTCACTTCAAGCTCCCCGAAGTTCTTAGGAGGATTGTTTCTTAATTTGTCCATCATCTCCGCGATCTGCCTGGAGCCGTCAATTCCCTTTAAGGTAATCGCATACTGGGTTTCTTTGTAATAACCGTATTTCTCGTAAAGTTTAATCATCTGATCCCATACGGTGATACCGTTCTTCTTGCACCATGCCGCCATCTCGCACAGACACATAACCGCTACCACAGCATCCTTATCTCTGGCATGGGTCCCGGCCAGACAGCCATAGCTTTCCTCCAGACCAAACACATAGTTGTTGGAATGATTCTGCTCGAACAGCTTGATCTGCTCTCCGATATATTTGAAGCCTGTGAGAACCTCTATAAATTTCACATTATAATCTCTTGCAATGGCTCCTGCCATATTGGTGGTCACAATGGTGGTCACCAGGGCGGGATTCTCCGGCATGGTCTTCGTTGCCGTTCTCTCCCTCAGAATATACTCCGCAATCAGCATTCCCGACATATTGCCTGTAAAAGGAACATATTCTCCGCTCCCCGTATCCAGCGCATAGATTCCAAGGCGATCCGCATCCGGATCCGTGGCGAGGACAATGTCCGCGTTCTTTTCTTTTGCAAGCTTCAGGGCCAGGGTAAATGCCTTGGGATCCTCGGGATTGGGATATTCCAGCGTGGTGAAATCCGGATCCGGAAGCTCCTGCTCGGGCACCACATAAACATGCTTAAAGCCCAGCTCGGAAAGAATTCTTCTTACCGGCACATTTCCGGTCCCGTGGAAAGGAGAATACACAATCTTAATCTCATCCGCAACCTCCTTAATAATCTCGGGATGAATGATCTGCTTTTTCAGCTCCGCCATATAGGCATCGTCAATTTCCTTTCCGATTACCTGATAAAGACCTGCGGCAACGGCTTCTTCCTTGTCCATGGTCTTCACCTGGCCATAATCGGTAACCTTCTTCACCTCGTCAATAATCTCTTTATCCCTGGGCGCGGCCACCTGCGCGCCGTCCTCCCAGTATGCCTTATATCCGTTATATTCCGGCGGGTTATGGCTGGCCGTAATCACAATACCCGAAATACAGTGCAGTGTGCGCAGGGCAAAGGAAAGCTCCGGCGTAGGACGCAGGGCGTCAAACACATAGGCTTTAATCCCGTTGGCCGCAAGACACAGAGCCGCCACATCCGCAAACTCAGGGGACATTCTCCGGGAGTCATAAGCGATGGCAACTCCCTTCTCCTTACCGCCCTGGCTGATTATGTAATTGGCAAGTCCCTGGGTTGCCTTTCTTACGGTGTAAATGTTCATACGGTTGGTTCCTGCGCCGATCACCCCGCGCAGACCCCCTGTACCGAACTCCAGTTCCTTGTAAAAACGATCCTCAATCTCCTTCTCGTCCCCTGCAATTTCGCGGAGTTCTTCCTTGGTCTTCTCGTCAAAATAAGCATCCTGCAACCAAAAATCGTACTGTTCCCTATAGCTCATACTTAACCCTCCTGATTTTGTTAGCATTAGGACAATCCGCCACGCGCTCTGTCCGTTATTCCGTCATCGGCATGCTCTTATTTACGGCATACCGCTGCACTCGTTTATTGTACCACAATCTTCCTATATTTTCAAAGCAAAGTCGCTTCTGTCCAGAGAAAAATTGGGATTATAATAGGGATCCCCTGCATCCAACACTTTTTTCCACTTTTTCCGGAACTGTTCCGACTCCCGGTTATAGCGCTCCGCTTTCTCCCCGTTGTCGTCCAGTCCCCTTGAAACGGATTCAAAATGATAAAGCTCCGCAAAGGGAGTGAATACGTTTAAATATCCTTTTTCCCGGAGCTTTAAACAAAAATCCACATCATTCAGGGAAATGGCAAAAGACTCATCCAAACCGCCCGCTTCATGAAACAGAGATTTTTTCACCAGAAGACAGGCTCCCGTCACCGCAGATACATCCTGCGCATAGCATAATCTCCCCATATAACCCATGTTTTCCTGGGGCTGCTTATAATGGCTGTGGCCTGCCGTCCTGTGGGCGCCAAGCCCCAGCACCACCCCCGCATGCTGAATTCCCTTATCCGCAAAATATAGTTTCGCTCCCACGGCTCCCACATCCTCCCGCTGGGCGTACATCAAAAGCTCTTCTATCCAGTTGACGGTGATTACCTGGGTATCATTGTTGAGGAACAGCAGATACTCTCCCTCTGCCTGAGCAGCGCCAAAATTGTTGACTGCGGAATAGTTGAAAGTTTTCCCGGAGGCCTCTTCATATGTAACGACTTTTACTTTACGGTTCTCCCGAAGCTCCTCATAATAGTCAAAAGTTAATTTGTCACAGCTGTTATTTTCAACCACAATAATCTCATAATTTTCATAGGTGGATTTCTCAAGTATGGAAGTAATGCATCTTTTCAAATCTGCCACGTGATCCTTATTTGCAATAACAATAGATATTTTGGGGCTTCCTATAATCTGATAGCGAATTTTGAAGATGGTCTCAAAAGCCCTGGTGGACGTGATCTGAAAATGCTCAAAGCCATGCCTTCTCAAGTGGTCTGCCACCGCTCCCTTAGCCGACTCTATGGCGTAGGGCTTGGCCGAGATATCCGCGGCCGTACTTCCCGGATGGCTTCTCCAATAGTACAGAAGCTTTGGCACATGAACCACATTTTTCGCCCGATCCGTCAGCCGCAGAATCATATCATGATCCTGGCTTCCGTCAAATCTGGTGCGGAACAGCTCCGTGCCATCCAACAGTTCTCTGGCAAAAACGCTGAAATGACAGATGTAATTATTTGCCCTCAAGTTATCGATGGCATAATCCGGCTTGAAATGCAGGGTAATCATCCGGTTGATATCCCCGCTTTTAAAGGTGGTTTCATCACAGTAAATATAATCCGCTTTCTTCTCGTTGATTACCTTCACATATTCATAAAGAGCGCAGGGATGAAGAATATCATCATGATCAAAAAGCCCGATATATTCTCCTGTGGCCAGTGTCAGGCACTGGTTTGTATTTCCGGAAATTCCTTCATTCTTTAAAAGCTTCTTATACTGGATGGAAGGCCCCCGGCCCGTATTCCGGCCTGCGGACAGCCGGCTTTGATATTCCCTGACCACCTCTCCCACATAAGCATGTTCCTCGTCGGAACCGTCCGCAAGACACAGCTCCCAGTTTTCATAGGTCTGGTTCATCACTGAATCTATCATTTCCCGCAGGAAGTTCTCCGGTGTGTTATAAAGGGGAACCAGAATGCTGATCTTTACCATCCTCTGAAATTGCTGTTCCCTCTGGGCCTTCGCTTCCTCAGGGGTGGGAAAACTTTTCGTTCCGTAATTTTCCCTTGCCTTTAACTCAATTTTCTTGTAATTTAATCTTCCGATAAATCCCCGCAGATTCCCGCAGTTTCTGAGCCTGTCCCTTTGCCTTAACACAAAATGCATACATCTTCTGAGGGGTGCTGACATCTTCCATAAGGGATTCGTCCTGATTCTGTTCAGCCTGAAATCAAGCTCCGCGCACCTGGCTTCCAAATCCGCAATCCGTCCTGCCAGATCAGCATTTAACAAATGTTCTCTTTCATAGGCTGCCCTGTAATCGGTTTCTTTACCCTTTTCCTTCTCTGACGCTTTGTCTTCCATCTTCCTCCACCTCCATCACCCAATTACTCCAGTTGACCAGCTTTTGCCGTGAGCACTGATCCTCCGCGAGAATCCCAAACTGATAGATTCCTGCGGGAACCGTCTCTTTCGGCAGCCTGGCCGCAAATCCGGTTAATCCCACGTTCATCTGATCGGGTAAATTATTTTCAATATCCTGGCGATATCTGGCTTCCGCCGCAATCGCCAAAATCTGGTTTTTATTTTTATTTTTCAGCAAAAATTTCTTTTTGTAACATGCGTTATCTGCTCCGATAATAAAAGAATAGCCCTGGAAATAATACCCCATATCCTTTGGCTGTGCCGCAATTTTCCCTTTTTCAGGCGAAATACTGTAAAGCCACCTGTAAATATCCCTGGCACACTCCATGCCCACAACCAGACATTCATCCTCCCTTGCCCTTTCCAGTGCTTTCTTACAGGGAACCAGCCTGGACCAAGCCATATCGAGTGTTACCTGATTGCAGTAAGCCATGGAATATTTGGAATCCAGCATATCGTTTAAAAGATAGGGATGATAAAAAGGATCCCTGCCGTAAAGCTCCAGATGCCTTTCATACAGCAAATCCTTCTCCCTGAGATGGCGAAGCTGCTTTTCCTCCGATTCCCCGTCCTTCCCACGGCTTAAGGATTCATGATGATATAACACCACGTCATTTCTTACTATATTATAGTAACCTTTTTCATAGATCGAAAAACAAAGATCCACATCATTAAAGGCTACCGCCAGTTCTTCACAAAAGCCTCCCGCTTCCCAAAACACCTCCCGGCGGACCATCAGGCAGGCGCCTGTTACGGCCAGCATATTGTGAACACCGCGGTTCATTCCAAAATAATGATTTTCTTTATCACTTAAATACTGAAGCTTGTGCGCGGGTCCTACCCTTAAGTTTGTGACGCCGGCATGCTGTATGATATCTGAATCCGGATACAAAAGCTTTGCTCCCACCGCGCCTGCATAGGACAGCATTGCCTTTTCCAGCATTAAATCCAGCCAATCCGGCTGAATGATCTCCATATCGTCATTTAAAAATAAAAGAATGTCCCCTGTTGCATTTTCCGCGCCCAAATTGCACATTTTTGAAAAATTAAAGTCCATCTGCTCATACAGATACCTGCATCCTGTAAGGAAGGACTTGTTCTGCGAGGCTTTCGCATCCGCTTTTTTACCGTCCAAAGCCTTATTATTCAATGCGTCGGCTTTCCTGGAAATTTTATCCCGGTTTTCCGCACTGCTTCCATTATCCACGAGAACTATTTCACAGGAATAAGCAGTATGCGTCCTTTCTACCAGGGAATCCAGACAATGAAACAGTACATCCGGATTATCCTTGGACGGAATTATGATTGATAGCATATGATTTTTATTTATATTTTCGTCACATTCCTTCTGATTTTCATTTGCCTGTCTTTCACCATTTCCAATAAGCCTATTCAGGCAAAAATCCGGAATTTTCAGGTATTTCAGCTGTTCATACCCGTTTTCATATGTGCTGTATAACACATGTTTTATATGTGATATTTTTTCTTCTTCTCTTTTTGAAAAACATCCCTCCAGCCTGAGCATTTCAAAAAGCAGCAGATACAGCCATTCTTTCTCACTGCTTTCTGCCGGAAGATAGTCAAAAATATTGTTTTCCCTGCAGTAATTCCATGCCCCTGCCAGCGCTTTTACCCTGACAGCAATCAGACTTCCCAGGTAAAATCCTGACAAAAAACTATCCGGAGACCAATCCGGTTTCAGCCATGGGCTCTTTCTGACTCCGGAATCTCTTTCCAGAAGATCCTCATCCCCATAAACCAAAACTACATTTTCATTCTGAAATTGTTCATAAATCATTGGGTAAGCATTTTCTGTCACCTGACCTTTGCATATGGACAACACGATGTAGTCCGCTTTGGGCATCTCGGAAAGGATGGTTTTTATTTCGTCCACTTTATTTATATCATACCGAGTAAAATACGTTTTTTTGTTCTCTTGACCCGTTTGGTCATTATCCGTCATTATTTGATACAATTTGCCATTATTCGATTCTATTCCTGCATAATCGTTTTTTTCTCTCCCGAAATCCTCCGTTATTGAACCAGATATCTGACTCTTCATTTCGATTTCCTCAATTGTAAAGTCAATTTGAAGAGTTTTCTCCTGTTCTTCAATCCATTTGTCGTATGTGATATTTCGCTCCAAAAGTTCCTTATTATAGATTTTATGTTGTTTTTCGATAAGTTTCTGCTTTATTTTTTGCCTGAAAAAAGTCATTTTTTACCTCCAGCCCGCCACGGGCAGACCCGAAACACTTAAAAATAAGTTAAAATATCTTTTTCACCGAATCAGCAAGGTCTTCTGCCATGGCAGCCGGCAATGAAGAAATTTCCATTCTGATTCTGAGCATATTCTGCGGCGAAACAGGAATATCTGAGAGCCTGATAAGGATATTCGGATCCTGGGTGTCAAAAACATAATATCCTGATTTCAATTTTTTTCCGTTTATCTCCACGTATTTCTTTTGCAGCGGAACCTCTTTCTCATCCAGACTCAGTTCTGTAATTCCGGCAATGCAGGCATGATTGGCAGGATCAATTCTGACAGCCTTCATATTGCCATCCAACGGGATTTCTGCTTCCAAATGGCTTTCATCTACATACACATTCTCTATATAGAAGGACTCCTCCTCATGAAAACCGTATCCCTTATCAATATAAATTTGAATCCTATGCTCCTCCACATCCTTAAGGTGACGCTCAATCAGCTGCCTGGGATCCACCTGATAGGGAATTGTCCCGATTGTCGCTCTGATCTCCCCCATAGACTGGCGTTTTCCGGTCACCTGCTTTTGAAATTTTGCTTCCCGCCTTCTGTATTCTTCTGCCATATCAGGAGTGATCTGCAGTTTATCCATGATGACATTCCAATCCAGCTTATTTCTCTTTTCCTCTGCAAGAACATAGCAATAAACTGCGCGGAATGCAATCTCTGATGCCGGCATCTTCTGCCCCATGGTCCATTCGTAATCAATTATTGTCCAGTTATCCCCGTCTACCAGAATATTTGCAAAAGCCAAATCATAATCCGTCACCGGTGTTTCTTCATCCAAAGCAGCTTCTCCATAAGAAATCAACTCATAATATCTGTCAAACAATTGGTAAAAGCCTTCCATATCCTTTCTCGCAAGGCAATTATCCAGAAGCTCCTCCAGCGTTATCCCCTTTTCATAGACAAATTCGGCATATCCCTCCTCGGAAAGGCTGCAGGAATTAACAGAAAGTCCGCTGCCCTCATAACGCTTTTTCAAAAGCTCACAGGAACGCTTCATTCCTCTCACATGACCTTTTGCATTATCGCTGAGGGGAATCTTCCTGACCAAGCGTCCCTTCTCCATGTCTTCGATTTCCGTTTTCAGCGCAAATTTCTCCGCCCGGTCATTGGAATACTTCACATAACTGGTGGTAATCTCTTCCCCGATCAGCACCAGAAAGGAATTTGCAAAAACATCAAACAATTCATCCTCTATGATACTGTCAAAGACATACTTTTCATTAAAAAGAACCAGCCTGTCACGATCAAAATTACGTATGTTATCCGTCAACTCTCCCGGATTTGGAAGCCTTTTATCCGAGTAGATTACGGTAGGGAATTTATAATCCGGATAAGGATAATAAAAAGAATATTGATTGATATCACAGTTTCTGAACAGTCTTTCCATGCCCTGACGGGTAAAGGTACGCGCGCTTCCTCCCTCCGGGTACCCTTCCAGACCGCTGAAAAAGGTTCCCAGGTGATCTTCACTGCATCCGGCCCAGTATTTCAGGCCGAACTTATTTTCTATTGCTATTACAATACGCCCGCTATTTTTTATGTGTCTGCGGATGTTCCTTAAAAAATCCTCATAGGGCGTATCCGTATGCATATAGGACTGCCCATACTCGAAAACGCCGATCAGACAGATGAAATCATAATCCGTGGGTAAAGAGGGTTCAATGTCCTCAAAATTTCCCACATGAATTTCAATATTATCCTTATCCTGATTCCGATAAGCATTGATTAAGCTTCTCTTTGCCGAGAGCTCCACACAGGTAACGCTTCCGGCTTTTTCAGAAAGCTTGTCTGTGATGGCGCCGCAGCCGGAACCTATTTCAAGCACCTTATCTCCCGGCTTTATGGGGAGCCAGTCCACAATATTTCCCCGAAGCGGCGAGAGATGATACAAAATCGGCCAGCTTTTCCTCTGCTCAATAATGGAAGGATATTCCACCCGGGATGCATTCCTGACAATGGAAAGAATTTCATCCTCAATCGCCCCGTCGCTGTACAGATCCCGTCCGGAATAACACCCGAAATTTAATTTTACCTTTCCGATTTTATCCGGCAGCGGATGGATCAGCTCTTCCTCCGTTAAATGGATGGGCTCCGGCCGTTTCGCTGCTTTTGTCATAACCTGCTTCCTTTCCTGTTTCCTTAACTCTTTCCCTTCTTTATTTGGAGCCGGTCCGGCTCCCGTAACCGTTATACTTGAGTTTGTATCAAAATATCCTACCGTATCCTTATCAGAAATCACCGTCAGATCCATCACATCATATAACCTGTGATATACTTTGAAATCCTCGTTTTCATAGCCTGTCACTCCAAGGGACAGCAGATATTCCCCGCCCTGAAGATCAAGCTTCTGCGAAAAAGTGATATGCTTCAGAGTTCCTTTCTCCACAGATTCCAGGAACGCTTTCTCGACCATGGTATTGGTTCCGGTAATTTCCACCCCCTTGATATTTTTGATGGTAAAGGCGAAAATCGGTTCCTGAATGTCCTCAAAAAAATGCACGATCATATGTATGTCACAATGCTGTCCCTTAATAATCGCACTGCTCTTGTGACCTGCCTGATCTGTGATATAATACTCTTCAATAACAGCTGCTTTTGTACCGTATTCCAGCAATTCCGGATTCTTCACCACTCCGTCTTCTTCCGGATGGTTCTCTCCGTCCTCTACGGAAGATAAACTTTCCTCATCTTTTGCAGAAGAGACTTCCTTCTCCGGATGTTCTTCCTCCTGAATCGGATATTGCCCCACCAGCACCTGTTTGTAGGCATCGATCATCTCCTTGGGACTGCCTTCCCCCAGCTTAACCCCCTGATTGAGTAAAACAACCCGGTCACAGTACTTGCTGATACTGCTCAGATCATGGCTTACAAACACAATCGTCTTGCCCATACTCTTGAATTCTTCAAATTTATGGTAACACTTTGCCTGAAAAAACACATCCCCCACCGACAAAGCCTCATCCACAATCAATATCTCAGGGTCAATGTTGATTGCCACAGCAAAAGCCAGCCGCACAAACATGCCGCTGGAATAGGTCTTAACCGGCTGATAAACATAATCTCCGATATCCGCAAAGCTTAATATGTCATCCAGCCGGGCATCAATTTCTTTTTCCGAAAAGCCGATCATGGTTCCATTCAGATAGACATTTTCAATACCGTTGTACTCCATATTGAATCCGGCTCCCAGCTCAAGCAGAGCGGAGATACGGCCATTCACCTCTACCCTGCCGCCAGTGGGGGTAAGAACGCCCGTTATTATTTTTAGAATCGTGGACTTCCCTGAACCATTGGTGCCGATAATCCCAACCGTCTCTCCCTGCTTTATCGTCAGGTTAACCCCTTTGAGGGCATAGTGCTCCTTATAGCCTTTCTTCCGGGATAGCCCCAGGGATTCCTTCAGCCTGTCCGAAGGTTTGTCATAGAGCTTGTATGCTTTTTCCAGATTTTCCACCTGTATGGCTATTTTTTGTCCGTCCATGTTTCTCCTTACAACTATCCGTCACAGCACATCCGCAAAGTGAACCTTAAGTCTCTTGAAAATCAGAGAACCTACGCAGAATAATGTGACCGTAAATATCCAAAAATATGTGGAGGAATAGAAATGCTCAAAAAACCATTCATCCCCATAGATTGCATTCCGGTAGCCATTCACAATATAAACCAGGGGATTTAACTTAAAAAGAGTTATAAGCTTATCGTTAGAGAGCATATTGATATCCCACAGCACCGGCGTTGCCCACATCCCTACCTGAAGGCCAATATTGATAATCTGAATCAAATCTCTGAAGAATACGGCAACAGCACAGGTGCAGTAGCTCATGGCAAGCACCAGCACAAAAAGGCAGAAACTGTAATAAAATACCTGAACCGTATAAACAGTGGGATAATAGCCATAGCAAACGGCTACCACCAGAAGTACCGCTACAAAAAACAGATGAATAAAGGTTGCCGCTATCAGCTTAATAATTGGAAGAATACTGATATTGAACACTACCTTTTTTACCAGATAACTGTATTCCAGCAGCGCACTGGTTCCATTGGTGATCGCCTCCGAAAAATAAAACCAGGGAACCAGGCCTGCCGTCAGATACAGAACATATGGTACCTCCACACCGCTGGCAAGCATCTGTGCCTTCGTATTGAATACCTTATCAAACACAAGCCAATACATAACGACCGTTACCACCGGCTGCACCAATGCCCATACAAACCCAAGGTAAGAACCTGCATAGCGTTTCTTAAAGTCATTTTTGGAGAGCTTCCAGATCAGCTTCCTGCTGTGAAACAGCTCCCGGGGTATAATGAACATTCTGTCATAATAGAATCCAAAAATAATACACGCAAGCGCAAGAAGAGCGCAGGCACAGTACTTTTTCAGATTCTCCGTATGCTGGTCAGGAGCCAGGGGATTATTGTGAGTGAGTATCAGAATGGCAACCAGACCGCAGATCCCAAAAAAGATGCCAATCCCCACTGGCTTCGGCAGATTTTCCAGAGAGGTTTTCCAGCTTTTTTCCCTATTATGCCTCATAATATGTTATGCCTCATAATTTGTTATCCTTCATATTCCTTTATCCGTTCTTTCTGCTTTCCGTATACTCTCTGATACCGCCCCAGTTTTTGTCTCTCTCCGCCATGATGAGCTCCGTACCAGGCGCTGCAGGCCAGTCAATTCCGATCTCCGGATCGTCAAACTTAAGTCCTCCCTCATCTCCGGGATGATAAAAGTCCGTGCATTTATATGCAAACTCCGCGTAATCCGAGAGTACCAGAAAACCATGGGCAAAATTTTTCGGTACAAAAAACTGCTTTTTATTTTCGGCGGAAAGATATACCCCTTTCCACTTTCCATAGGTTTTTGACCCTGGCCGCAAATCCACTGCCACATCAAACACCTCGCCGGATATCACCCTCACCAGCTTGTCCTGGGGATAGTTGATCTGAAAATGCAGCCCTCTCAGTACATTCTTTACGGACGCAGACTGATTGTCCTGTACAAATACCTGATCGATTCCGGCTTCTTTATAGTCATTATAATTATAAGTTTCCACAAAATAGCCCCGCGCATCCCCAAACACCGTGGGCGTGATGATTTTTAACCCCTCAATCTCGCAGGTTTCAACTGTTATTTTTCCCATACCTGTATCCTCTCTTATCGTGAAATGATTCATTAAACGCTTCTGCCACAGTCTGCCGCGTCACTTACAGCCCGTCCGCTACTTCCTTCATGTATTTTCCATAGTTCGTCTTCATCAGCGGCTCTGCCAGTTTCAAAAGCTGCTCTCTGTCAATGAATCCCCGCTTATACGCAATCTCCTCAATGCAGGAAATATACAGCCCCTGGCGTTTCTGCACCGCTGAGACAAAATCCGCGGCATCCAGGAGAGAATCATGATTCCCGGTGTCCAGCCACGCAAATCCTCTTCCAAGAGTCTCCACATGCAGTGTTCCCCGTCTTAAGTATTCGTTATTGATACTGGTAATCTCAATTTCCCCTCTTGCGGAGGGTTTTACGTTTGCCGCAATCTCCACCACATCATTGTCATAAAAATACAGCCCCGGTACCGCATAATTGCTCCTGGGATTCTCCGGCTTTTCTTCAATGGAAAGGGCCTTTCCCGTCTCATCAAACTCTACCACCCCATACTCCTTGGGATCCCTCACATAATACCCGAAAATGGTCGCCCCCTTTTCCCGTAAAGCAGCCTCCCGCAGAACTCTTGAAAAGCTCTGACCATAAAAAATATTATCGCCAAGTACCAGGGCCACATGCTCTTTGCCTATAAAATCCGCGCCAATGATGAAAGCGTCCGCAAGTCCCCTGGGCTGCTCCTGAATGGCATAGGTAAACTCCATCCCAAGCTGGCTGCCGTCCCCCAAAAGCTCCTCAAATACCGGGAGATCCCTTGGCGTGGAAATAATCAATACCTCCCTGATCCCTGCCAGCATCAGTGTTGACAGTGGATAATAAATCATCGGTTTGTCATAAACAGGCATAATCTGCTTGCTGATAGCCTTGGTCAGAGGATAAAGCCTTGTCCCCGCCCCTCCCGCTAAAATAATTCCTTTCATTAATCAGTACCATACCTTTCCGTATCAGTTAAATCAACCTACTATAGTCTACCACAAAATGGGAATGATTGTAAATCACCCCCATTTCGTAAATTGGTTCATTAAAAATTCATGTCTTCTCAGCGGTTTTTGTACATTTCTTCATAATATTTCTGATAATCCCCGCTGGTCACATTTTTCATCCAATCCTCATGCTCAAAAAACCATGCGATGGTGCGCCTTATTCCCTCCTCGAAACAGGTCTCAGGCTCCCATCCAATCTCCGCCTTAATCTTATCGGGCGCAATGGCATATCTCCTGTCGTGTCCCTTCCGATCCTCCACATAGGTGATCAGGTCATCGCTGACAAGCTCCCTGCGGGGATCGCCCTTCGGAAGCATTTCCCTTAAAGTATCCAGGATAATATGAATAATCTCAATGTTCTGCTTTTCATTGTGTCCGCCCACATTATAGGTCTCAAAAAGCCGCCCCTTTTCCTGCACCATATCAATGGCCTTGGCATGATCCTCCACATACAGCCAGTCCCGGACATTCTTCCCGTCTCCATAAACCGGCAGCTTTTTTCCTGAAAGAGCATTGTTGATAATCAGGGGAATCAGCTTTTCCGGAAACTGATAAGGCCCGTAATTATTGGAACAGTTGGTGATATTGGCCGGAAACCTGTAAGTATCCATATAGGCCTTCACCAGCATGTCCGAACCCGCCTTGCTGGCAGAATAAGGGCTGTGGGGCGCATAGGGAGTGGTCTCATAAAAGTAACCTCCCTCCTCCGTAAGAGAACCGTACACCTCATCCGTTGACACGTGAAGAAACTTTTTGTCCGGCTTAAAGGTTCCGTCCGGATTTTCCCATGCCGCCTTTGCACAGTTGAGCATCACCGCCGTCCCCAGAACATTGGTCTGCACAAATACCTCCGGCGTCACAATGCTTCTGTCCACATGGCTCTCCGCCGCAAAATGCACTACTCTGTCGATATCATTCTCCGCAAAAATCTTCGCGACAGCATCCTTATCACAGATATCCGCTTTTACAAACGTATAGTTATCGCGGTTCTCCACCGCCTTTAAGTTCTCCAGATTCCCTGCATATGTCAGTTTGTCTACGTTAATGATACGAATCTCCTCGCCATACTTCCGAAACATGTAGTGGATATAATTTGAGCCGATAAATCCCGCCCCTCCTGTTACTAAATAAGTCCTCATGGTTCTTCCTCTCCTTTATCTTGTCTTTTTACAGAATACTCTTCATGATTTTCTGGATTTTCTCCGCATCTCCCCAGACTCCCGGTGAATCATACGGTCTGTCAGGAAATGCTCCGAACTCCGGCCGGATCTTGAACCCATGCTCTGAAATGAACTCCTGTACTTTATCCGCCAGACTGACCGGATTGCCCGTACAGCAGTTAATCACGCCATGCAACACATCCTGTGTGGCTGAAGCCGCAATCTGCCCTGCTAGTTCATCCACCGTTATAAAATCATATTTGTTCTTGCCGGAATTAAATGGGAACGTCTCTTTTCCCTCTTTTTCCCAGCCTATAATCTTGCCGAACAGAGAACTGCTCTTCTCATCATCCCCGAGAATGTAATACGCCCTCAGCCAGTCAATCTTTACATCCCTGCCATTTGCCAGAAGGAACGTCATCTGACGAAGGGCATTCTTACTGATTCCATAAAGCGAGGTGGGATTGGTAGGCGTATCTTCCTCAATAGCCCCTTCCCAATATCCGACTTCATGCATGGTTCCCATCACCGCAAGCTGCGGCAGACCGCCTTCAATCATATTTTTAATAAACGTATAATGATCCGGCAGATCCGTCAGATGTGTCTCTGCATTGTGCACAAATCCATTTCTCCATGCCATGTGAATACAGGAATCCGGTCTGCCGAACTGTTCATAGATATCTGTATCTCCACTGAACAGTTCCACATCCGCTCTCTTCGCGCGTTCATCCACACCGTCATAGGAAAAGTCTGATGCAATGACCTCGTGTCCCATGTCCAGAAGTGCAGAGACTACGTGTCTTCCGATATATCCATTCGCTCCCGTTACCAATACTCTCTTTTTATTCATAGACGTTCCATCTCCTTCTTCATCAATCCTCTATCTGACAAATACTTCTCCAGTGCAGGCTTCCAATCCTGCATCCGATATCCGAATTCATCGGCCAGTCTCCGGTTCTCCAATACCGAATAGGCAGGTCTCTTTGCCTTGGCTCCATATTCTTCAGTTGTCACAGGCCCCACCTTCGTATCTCTGCCGCATAGCCGGAATATCTCCTTTGCAAACTCTGCCCAGTTACAGCTTCCTTCGCAGGTCGCATGGTAAATGCCATATCTGTCGGACTGAATCAGCAGATTGATTACCTTCACCAGTTCCTCTGCGCTTGTAGGCGTGCCAAACTGGTCGCTGACTACCCGCACGCAGTCTCTGCTTTCCGAAAGCTGCAGCATAGTGTCTACAAAATTCTTACCCTCACCATACAGCCATGCCGTTCTCACAATAAAATACTTCTCCGCAATCTGACGAACCATCTGCTCTCCAGCCATCTTCGTCCTGCCGTACGCCGACTGAGGGGCATATGCATCACTCTCCACATAAGGCATCTTCTTCTCACCGTCAAACACATAATCCGTAGAAATATGCACAATGGCTGCACCTGCCTTATTTGCCGCACGGCAAAGATTCCTAATTCCTGCTGCGTTAATCTGATAAGCCTCGTCTTCATGCTCCTCACAATCGTCCACCTTTGTATATGCGGCGCAATTGATGATGATGTCAGGATTTGTCTCCAAGACCTTCCGAAGCACCGCTTCTTCATCTGTAATGTCCAGATCATTCACATCTGTATTAATCAGCTCTATGTCAGAACGTCCGGAATAAAAAGCATTCAAAGCCCTTCCCAACTGTCCCTTAGATCCGGTAATAAATATTTTTACCATAATACTATCTCCATTTTCACTTAATGGTATTATTCTACACCAATTTGCTGTTTCTTTCAATCGTAACCTTTCTTTTCGTTACTATTCACAGCCGCTTTAGTTACTGTACACGGGTACCTCGTGTATAGTAAGTCTTCATAACAAAATGATGTGCCAGATAAAGAATCCATGCGAACAGGGCAATCGCACAGCACACGCCTGCAAACAGCAGATAACTCTCTCCCACACTGATTTCTGTTAAATTTACTTTCCCCATAATATTTGCAATTATAACATGATGGACCAAAAAAATTGCATAAGAATACTTGCTCAATTTTCCGCAGATATATTCCACCGACGCACATCTCACGATATCTGACACATACACACAGACAAGAAAAGAAGCAATCCCCACATAGGTAGTCTGTATACTGGCGGAAATTCCCGGTTTCACAATCCAGTTCAGCACTACCACTGCCAAAGCCGGCACAGCCGTTTTCCATGTCACTTTCCCTTTGTATTTCACAAAAAACATTCCGAAGACAAGTTCCGGTATACGTACAAACAGCAATGTGGCGGGAATCAGCGGATAAGACACATGATTACACAGCACAAAACTGCCCGCATAGCCGGCTGCCGTCAGAATCAGAAGCAATGCCGGCTTTTTATTCAATAGTTCCCGCAGCAATGGAAATATAAGGTAAACCAATACAATAACACCGAGGAACCATTCTCCCAACAGATAAAACGTAGGATATCCGTTTGTCAAAAGCAATCCATCAAAACCGACTACCGAAAAGAGTATCCGCCATTTCGGAATCCCACCGGCCGGCATTGCGTGTGTCTGCCACACAATAAATAAAAAATCGATGATATATGCAATCCAGAACATCGGATAGATTGATAAGAACCTCTTTTTATAAAACGTCTTCAATTGGCACTTTTCTTCATAGACATACATAAGCGCTGCGCCGGAAATAATGAAAAACAATGACACTCCCCAGTCGCCAATGTATAAATTACCGATAGAAGTCGTAAATACCGCTTTTTCCGGAGCCGGTGGGTCCAAATACAGATATCTCGCATTAAAATGTGTAACTACAATAGCCAGCGCCGCAATTGCACGCACAAAATCCAAATAAAACAATCGTTCCTTTTTCATATCTTACCAGCCTTTATCTCTTAATTCCCCAAAGAACCCAGATTAACAATAATGATACCGTCCTTTTCTGCGACACATCCCTCGTCAGGCCATGACGGCATATCCTGCGCCGCAATTCCTGCTTCATCACTTTCCTCTGGTGTAGGCAGCGCATACGGATATCCTTGTGTGACTAAAAAATTGCGCATGACCCAGGTTCCATGCTCCACTCCATAGGAAACCTCGAAAAAGGACCTTCCAATCAGCTCCAGATCTTCATTCTTCATACAAGATGGATTCTTCTGCGGCTTTCTCGCTCCCACAAATGCAACCGGCTGCTTTGGAATCTCTCCAAAACCCAACTGCTCGATGCGTTCCGCAATTCTGCCGGCAACACGTCTGTCTTCTTCGTACTGCACATACTGCGTGTAATACAATCTGGCGCTCAGCATGCTTTGGTACATAATACAGACGATGCTGCTGACCAAGAGAACAACACCTGCATTCCGAATGGCTCTCCGTCTGCTTGTCCACATTTCCTGCAGCAGATACTGCAAAAAGAATCCTGCTATGAACGGAAGCAGAATCTGCGTCCTCTTTGTCGGTTCGGCACCCATAAGGATCGTCATCAGAAACGGACTCAAAAGACAATACAGAACAGCCAGTATATATATGATATAGCAAGGTTCTTTTTTCCGGATCCGAAGCGCCGCATATCCCAGAATCCCGAAATATACAAACAAATTCATGCCGTTATAAAAAATACTCTTTCCAAAAACAGCGCGATAGATGTGACGCACGATATTGTAGACACACTCACTGGCCGGAACCGTTCCCCACACAATCTGTTCCGAAAGATATGCCGTGGAATCTACATCCAAAATTGTCTGCACAGCTTTATTTGTAATCTGATAAATAAAAAAGGAAATCAAAAATACGGCAGCCAGCATTCCAATAAGCCTAAAACAAAACCGGAATGTAACCGCAGCCTTGTCCGTTTGAACCATCCGGTCATACAGCACGGCAAAGCACATCGCCGCACCTGCAGTAAACAGTGGTATCAACGATTGATACGCTGAAAATGCAATAATACAGCAAACTGCTGCCGGCAGGCACCACATTATACTTCCCCCGGCTAAAAAGAAATAAAACAAACATAAAAATGCAATTCCTATCAACAATAAGGCAACATTCACCTCATATGCCTGAAATAAAAACCCGGATTGTTCTGCCATAATCATAGATGTAAAAAAATAAGAGGGGAAAATCCATATTGCAAAACTCCTTTTTCTCCCTCCTGACAGCCACTCAAACAGATATGCCCAGAGCATACTGTTCAGTAACATCGACACTACCATCAAAAAAGAAGCAATATATGGATTAAACACATAGGTTCCCAATATTTTTTTCAGAAAAATCAATCCAAAACGCCCCAGCATAAACCAACTGCTATACAAATTCTTTGACGCTGCAATAATCGCCTCTGTATCATGGGATATGGATACATTGAACACTTTAATTCCATATACGATCAGTAAAAAAACGCCTATAATCCACCACTCCGCCTGATTTCTTTTTATAAAAACCTTAATTGACGGCAGTTTGCCAAGATAATTTTTCTTACGAACCTCTTTCTGTTTCATTCTCTTCTCCTAATCCTGCGCCTGCGTGTATTTTCTTTTTCACCTGAAAACCTTGTAATTCCGGTGAAGCTTCTCCGGTCTTTCCAGAAATATTCGTCTCCCCGCAGATATAGACCGGCCGTTTCTTTGTCTCCAGATAAGTCTTGGACAAATACATCCCGAGAATTCCCATGCAAAACAACTGGATACCACCTAACAGAAGTATAATACACACCATGGACGGCCATCCTGCCACAGGATCCCCAAAGCACAAGGTCTTCACCAATATCACGGCCAGAAATATAAAGGCCGCAAAACAAACTAAAAGTCCCAGCACTGAAACAAAAGCCAGCGGCACAGTGGAAAAACCGATAATTCCTTCAATACTATATACAAGCAGCTTCCAGAAAGACCATTTCGTCTCCCCGGCCTGCCGCTCTACATTCTCGAACTCAATCCACTTCGTCTTGAATCCGACCCAGCCGAAGATTCCCTTGGAAAAGCGATTGTACTCGCTCATCTGCAGGATTGCATCCCGAAACTGTCTCGTCATCAGACGATAATCCCTTGCCCCGTCCATTATCTCCGTTGTGGAGATTTTATTCATCAGACGGTAAAAACACCTTGCAAAAAAAGAACGTACCGGCGGTTCGCCTTTTCTGGTCACTCTGCGCGTGGCGGCTGAATCATAGCCTTCTTTTACAATTGCCTCCAGCATCCCTGGCAGCAGCGCCGGCGGATCCTGCAAGTCCGCATCCATAATCGCCACATAATCACCCTCCGCATTTTGAAGTCCCGCATAGATTGCCGCTTCCTTTCCGAAATTTCTCGAAAAAGACAGGTACTTCACCCTCTGATCCTTCCCCGCCAGTTCCTTTACAATCTCAATTGTCCTGTCTTTCGACCCATCGTCGACAAACAGCACCTCAACGATATAATCTGACAATTGTCCAGCCACTCTGCAATATTCCTCATAGAATAATGGCAGTACCTCTTCCTCATTATAACACGGTACGACCAATGTAATACTTTGTTTCATCTATGCTTGTCCTTCCTGTTACTTTTTCTGTTACTTTTCACACCCACGCCAATCACTACGCTGATTGGCGTGGAGGATGCACGTTTTGGCAAGAATCTGAACTGTTACCATTTTAGCCCATTTCATCCAAAATTACAATCCAATATATTCGACATCATATTTTTTTACCAAAAAAGGACATATCGCCGAGATATGCCCTTTTTTGCCAATTGTCATTTTAGAATCCGTATTTTTTCAAAAACCGCATGATGATTGTCGCACATTCCGCACGGTTCGCATTTCCCTGCGGATCGATTCTCGTTCCGCCGTCCTTACCGCTGATGATGCCCGTACCGACTGCCCAGCTCATTGCTTCCTGGGCAAATTCATTCACATAACCCGCATCACTGAATCTGCTGTAATCTGCTTTCTGGCTTACATCGGCCCCAAGAGACTTTGCAAAACGGTACATCATGACTGCCATCTGTTCCCGGTTGATGTCATCCCCAGGTCCGAAGCATCCGCTATCGCTATACCCTGTCACAATCTTATTTTCACTGGCCCAAAGTACAGCCTCTGTGTACCACTCACCCTCTTTCACATCAGGGAAAGCAGCCTCGTATTTCATTTCCGGAACTCCCATAAGACGATGCAGGATAACGGCAAACTGCGCACGGGCGAGATTCTGTGCCGGTCCGAAAGTTGTCCCGTCCAGTCCTGTCATGATTTCGTTATAATACACTTCTTCTACCGCTTCACAATACCAGCTTCCCGGAGAAACATCCGCAAACGGCATCGGTTCCTGTACCATAATATCAACTGTTGTAGATATACCCTTATAACTAATGGTAATTGTCTGTTTCTGCTTTAACAGACTCAAATCCACATCGCTGCACATCTCCTCTGTTACCGGCAGATAGGATGTACCATGATGGCATTCAACCTGAAGCAGCAGTCCCAGTTCATCTATCGTCTGATCATTTTTCATAATAAACGGAATAGAATTATCTTCCGTCAGTGTCATGCTGTCCGGCTGACAGGAGCCTGTAAACAGCTGCACCCAGTAATGGCGAGATATGTCGTTTTCAAAATAAGCATAACCCACGCCAAGATGACTGAACTCCGCCGTAAGCATATTCGCCTGATGTCCTGGACTGTTCCACCATGCGGCAATTACATCTTGAGGATCTGTCTGTCCCGCCGCAATATTCTCCCCAGCCATTTCATATGGTACTCCGCACTCATTGAGTGCCGTATAACACGCTGTTCCATCCGGCCTTTCATGATCAAACTTGGTCTGAATCTCTGGTTCGCGGAGATCTGCCGCCCTCTGTAAATCAGCCTGCATAGATAAGGGATCCACTCCATTTTGCATACGAATCTTATTGGTCAGATAGAGTACCCCCAATTCATATTCATTGAGACTGAATTCTTCTGTATCATATGCCTCAATCATCTCACTTGAAAACCCTTCCAAGCCCTCCGGCATTACCGCTTCGCCAAAAGCCTGAATGTCCTCTTTTGGAATTGTGGTAAATGCTTCCCCGATTTCCATGTCAGCCGCCTTCACCGGCAAAGTGACGCAGCCTAACAATAAGCTGAACGCCGCCAGCCCCACAATACTCTTGTGCCTTCTCATTTTCTTTCCTCCTGATTTTTCTTATTACTCTGCCGGCACAAAACATGCGCATACCTTGCGCCTTCCGTCCGTACAGACTATCCTACTGCTATTTTAATCCTTTTGCCAGTTAAATGCAATACTGATAACATGATAGATTTCAGCCCCGTGCATCGAAGATGCACGGGGCTGAAATCGTTACTGTACACGGGTATCCCGTGTACAGTAACCGCTTCTAACTGTCTTAATCGGGCCCATCCATTTTAATTCATCTTCGACAACACCACGTTCCTCTGTCGCCATATGGATGAACTTTCCGTTACCGGAATAAATCCCCACATGTTCATAAGCACTGAAAAACACCAAATCACCTGGCTGCATATCCTTTTCTTCCACCTTAATACCGATGTTCTCCTGCTCCCATGTAGATCTCGGCAGCGAAATTCCAAATTCCGCATAAATCAACCGTACAAATCCGGAACAATCCGTGCCGGTTGTCAGACTATTACCGGCGTATTGGTACGGAGTCTTTCCAATCCACCGTCTCGCATACTCCACAATATCCTTTCCCTTTTCCGTTCCTTCCGGTATTGACGGATTTGTCTGTCCGTTATTTTCAGTTCCTGTCGGAACCCAGTCATTCTCCAGATATCTCTGAATCATCGTAGAACATTCCGCCCTGTTCGTTGTTCCCTGTGGATTTAAGTTTCCCTTATCCCCTTTGACCAACTCATGTGCAACCGCCCACTGCATCGCTTCAGAAGAAAAGCCGCTTACCTCTAATGCATCCGGATAATTGCTGATATTTGCACGTGCCTCGGATTCTTTTCCTGTGTAATGTGCAAACCGATGCAGCATAACTGCAATTTCCTGCCTTGTAATAGGTTTGCCCGGCATAAATGTATTGGTATCCGTGTATCCCGTTACAATTCCTGCTGAACTTGCCCATGCAACTGCATCTGAATACCACTCTCCTGCTGCCACATCCGCAAACGCACTCTCTGCCGTCGGTGCCGGTGAACCGGCCATACGATGCAGAACCACTGCAAACTGCACACGTGCCAGCGGCTGCCCCGGTCCGAAGGTTACGGCATCCAATCCAGTCATAATCTGCTTATCAGAAATATATTGCACAGACTCATAATACCAGTCTCCTGGATTCACATCCGTATATACCGCCGCCTGAACGCTGTTTGCCAATAATCCTGCTGCAAAAATAACTGCCCCCGCTGTTTTCAATAACTTCCGTATTTTCATCTATATATCCTCTTCTCGTAGAAAACTGATAATATCACAGCATGCAACATTACCAGTTTCGTATTTTTTAATAATTATTCATGTTTTTGTAACAATTGTATCATAACATGATTTGGGGGATGTGTCAAATTGAGGTTACAGCAGGTTTTCTCTACTCCATGACCAAATCCGGCAGCTCCACATAATCAGCTATTTCAATGTCACCTTACGCCAACCACCTGATCGAAACGGCTGATAATCGTTGCACCGACCGCTCTGACCGTCGTATCCTGAGGTTTCAGCATCCCATTATCCCCTGAAATTATGCCATTTGCCACACACCATGAAATTGCATCAAACGAAAAATCATTCACCTTTCCGGCATCGGGATATGTATATATATCCGCCGTATTAGAAATATCATATCCTTTATAGCGCGCATATCTATATATCATCGTCGCCATCTGCTCCCTGTTTACATTATCCGCAGGGCCGAATTTACCCGTATCCGTATATCCTGTTACAATTCCGTTGTCACTTGCCCATATCACCGCTTCTGTATAAAACTGTCCTTCCGATACATCAGGGAATTTCGCAGTATAATTAACCTCCGGACTTCCCTCCATCCTGTAAAGAATGACGGCAAACTGTGCACGTACAAGATTTTCATGTGGCGCAAAGGTTATGGGATCTTTCCCTGTCATCAAGCCTTTATTGTATACATCTTTTACATAGGGATAAAACCAGTCGCCGGACTGTACGTCGGTATATGGCGGAAGTACTTCAGGCTCTTCCGGCTCTTCCGGTACTTCGGGCTCTTCTGGTACTTCCGGTACTTCCGGCTCTTCCGGTGTTCGTTTCACGAAAACAGTCGCATATGCAGATTTCTGTGAATCCTGCTTCGAAACCACTGTAACCTTCAATTCTGCCGCACTTTCGTCTGCGCCCACTTTCAAAATCCCGCTCCCGTTTATTGCTGTAGAGCTGCTCTTGTTACCTGATACCCGCCATATGACCGATTTATCATAAGCGCCTTCTCCTGTTACCGTTGACGTGAAGGTAATCTGTCCTCCCCGCTTTACATCTGCCTGTTTCGGATTAATACTGATTCCGGTCACTTTAGGCGGTACTGCCGGCTGTCCTCCCTTCTGGATTGTAAGCTGATAGGTTTTCTTTGTCACCCCATCTTCCGCAACAATCGTGAACTCCTGCGTTCCTATTACTCCGGTCGGACCCCATGGAGTGTTTGCATCATAGCCGCTGCCTTCAGACCGCACACAATTAATGAAGTTCACCTCCACGTTTTCCGGGATGATGCATGTAATCTTAGTGCCGTTAATAACAGCCGGATATTCTTTACCGTCTTTTCCCCATACACTCAGCGATTCTACTTCGCATGCACTGGACGGCGGCTGCACCACAAAAATAACATCCACTCGCAATGTGCCGGTATCGTCTGTAATTTCATAGACCACCTTTGTCTCTCCAAGCTGTGTCGGTGTTCCATTAAACTTCATATTGTCATACCAGCTATACCTCTGATATTCCGAAATCCCCGCCGGAAGTTGTCCCTCTATCTTTTTGAATGTTCTTGTACCACTTCCTCCTTCTATCGTATCTGTAAATATGTATTGTTCAATATTCTTGCCCATAATAAGGCGCTGAGTATCCAGATGCAGCTTTTGCTTTACATTAACAGTCCCCGCTTTTCCTAGTACAGCTTCCGCTTCTCCAGGCATTTTTGCACCATAATACAGATAAATAGACGAGCCGTTTCTATCTGATGTAAGCGGTACGGCTGCATCCAGATTCTCAACAGCCCCATTCTTCTCCCATGCCAGATGGATGTCATTTGCCGCCAATTCATCATAAGCCAAAATCTTCGATGTCTTTCCTGAAGCATAGACAATCTGTACTCCCAAGCCTGTAAAATCCAGCGTTTCGTCTGTATAGTATGCCGTCTTATCCATCGGACGTACAACGCTCAATGATTTGGGTGCATCCACTTCCACAGAAATCGGCTGACTGATGGAGGCGTCACAATAGTAAAACTTGACCGCTGTCTGATTACTTAATACTGTATTATCCAAATCCGCCGTAAAGCCGCTGTATATATAACGATAAGGCTGCCCGTCTAATGTAGCAGTCAACACAACGCCTTCTCTGCTGTATCTGTCTCCGGCAGTATACTCTGTCTTTCCCGGCTTAAATACTGCCAGACCGCTTATACTTCCCGGTTTCTTCACATTCACGGTAAATGTAAATTCTTTTCCCCTGTAATCACCGATAATTGTTTTTTCTCCCTCTGTACTGCTGTCAAATTCCTGAAGCATATCTTCCGTCAAATCCGTCTCTGCTCCATCTATGACTAATTTCGCAGAATACAGAGATAACTTTTCCCCTATATAATACTCCTTAGGAATAGACACCTGTATTGAGTTTATATCCGCTATCGCACAGAACACCGGATAATCCGTGCCCTCATCAATCTTCCATATTCCACCGAACGGCCAGTCTGCATAAGTTTCTCTTTTCTTAAGTTCCTCCGCTGTTTTAGAATACGAACTCACATCAAATGCGGTATCGTTTTTTCCGACTGCGTCCATACCTTCCAACACATAACAGGATGTGATATTACCGGCATTAATATTCTTTCCCGCTCCATAGAGTCTTCCTACGGCTTGATTCCCAGTGCTTCCGGAAACTGTTACGTCAATCTCTGCCGTACTGTAGCAATACTGAAGTATCGCTCCCATACTCATATTTCTATTCAACTCACCTGTAATTCCCCCTGCACAAACCTGATAAGATCCGGTAGTGTTCCGACTCACCTGCATGCTTCCCTGAGTATAACAATTCTCTACATAACCGGAATTCTGACCTACAATTCCCCCTGCAATTCCGTCACTGGCGCCAAAGGTCACCGAAACCGCCGCATTGACAAAGGATTCCCGTACCGTTCCGGCCACTTCGTTGATTCCCACCAGACCGCCAAAGGTCTGCGCCACCCCCCATTGCTTACCAATCATATTGACCGCAAAATTACCAGTAACACCACAATTCGCAATCATTCCGCTGTTAATGTTTGCAACAGCGCCCGCCAATATTTGGTAATCACCAGAAAAATCAGCTGCAATATTCAGATCTTTGATCACTCCTTTGTTCACATTCACCAGCGGCTGCTTCAATCCACGGATTGTATGCCCTTTTCCGTCTAACCGCCCCTTAAACTCAGCAGCATTCATATAAATCATCCCGGAAACATCCAAATCATCGTTTAATACAAAATACGCATTTGGTTCCGTTTTAAGGTACAGAAGATCCTCTGGCTTTTCAATCTGATACGGATTGCCTGCTTCTCCCGTTCCCTTCTCCGGTTTCGCAGCATCTGCTTTATTGACAGCTATGTAACGGATATCGTTTCCGCCATCTTCCGGTACATGGAATGTTCCGTCCACTGTCTTTATGACTATTGCTCCTGTTCCAGGAAGGATTGCCGGCTTACCGCTTTCTCCCATATAGACCGGATAGTTATTTACCTTGTCTCTGACAACCGAATCCCCGTAGAATCCATAGACTCCTATTCTCTCCTGTGCAATAACTGCTGCATAGAACTGCTCCAACGCCTTCTCAAAGGTCAACGGATTCCCTTCTGAATCCGTAAGACCTGTACTCCTGAACAACTCGTCCATAAAGCTTTTTGTATTTTCTCCTACTGCGGATACCTTATAACAACTCTGAAAAAATTCCATAGGGCGGTATCCCTTTGTCTTCTGGTTCGCCAGATACCGCACGAATAAATCCGGAATTGCATAATCAAGAGCAGCGGAATTCCTATAAGAGGTATACACCAATGACGACCCATTCCGAAGCTGAACATTCCCCGGTATATAGTCCAACCATCCCGATGAATCACTTCCGCCCCATGTGTAATCCATACTGGCAACTGCCATGCCCTCGTCTAACCAACGGAACTGCGAAGCCAGAAATGCATCTCCCCCACAAATCAAATTTCTGAAAATTGCATGCTGTCCCTCATGCACTAAAAGACCATTCATTTTAGAAAGATCTCCCATTGTATAAGAAGCCGCATCCGGCACATTAATATGAATTGCTGTAATCCCTGCTTCTCCCGCATAAAATCCGGATGAATTATTATCTGTTTTCTCCAGCAGAATCGACAATTTCCCTGAATTGTCGTTATATGGGAAATTGCCGCTACTCAATTCATTCAACATCTCATAAGGTTTGCTTTCATATGTCCTGCGCATATCCTCAGCTGCATCATTCAGCTTCCCGGCGTTTTCATACTGACTTTTCATCCCGCTTTCCATCCAGATATAACACTTGTCATATATCCCGATACACACATATCTTTTCCCCTGATAAAGGACTTTTTCTTCACCAATCTGATATATCTCGCTGCTGCGCGGAAGTTTCTCCACTTCTCCCGCCGCTTCCTCATTATCAACACTTCCGTCCGCGACACAATCCATTGTCTGGAGTTCCTCCTGCAAGGACTGTACCGCCACTTCTGCAGCTTGCGCACCGCTTTCATCAAAAATCAGAGTTCCGGTACTTTGCCTGTTGTCCGGATCAGAACTGGTGTTAACAACCACTACATAATCCCCTGAAATCTCCTGTCCCTGCGTTCCTGTTTCTGCCGCTTCCCCAGATATGTGGAAACCTCCCGCCATGATCCCGACAGCAATGATTGTAGATAAAATTCTTCTTTTCATCAGCTTAACACCTGTCCCTTTCCACTCTATTAACAATATAGGCAGCTGTTCAGACAAACTTGCCTGCTGCCTATATTGTACTTCATCTCCTGTCTTTACACAATCATTTCTTGAACATTTCTCACCTATGTACCAGTACTTTTGTTACTATTCACGGCCTGGGAGGCCGCAAATAGTAACGCATCCGACCCATTTAAAGTCGCCTGCGGCGAGGGCCCGGATGCCCGAAAAGGGTGCTTTACTGGCTCGGATGCCGGGCAGCGGCGTGCCCGGCCCCGTGAACAGTAACCGCAGCAGCGACAGACAGTTTTACTGGCTGCTCTTACGCATGTGAGTAAAGTGGCTGTGAATAGTAACTCTACTTATATCCATATCTCCAGTCTCCGTTATCTTCTTCCTGCTTCGGCATGAATTTGTGAAGAGCCGGTTCTGCAAGATAAGATATCAGAAGCAGGATTAAAGAAGGAATCAAGATTACCAGTGGTACTGATGCCGCAACTAACACCACCAACATAAGGATAATCACAAACATCGGTATGCTTCTGACAATGTTTCTGCATGAAATCACAAAATTCAGCCGGATGATATTACCCAGTGTATTTGAAAAACGGGAAAATACTGGAACAATCCAGAGCAGATTCAGTAAATACAAACATGTCAGAATAAACATAAACATGGAAAACAAAAGACCAGCCCCCATTTTGCTCTGCGCCAGAAATACCATACGGTAGTCTGCGAATCCAATAACCGTCCCGGTCAGTCCGTACAATACCGTCAGTTCAATTCCCTGTTTCAGATTCTTCTTATATGCCTCGATAAAATCTCTCGATGCCTTTCCCCGGTCATAACGTACGCACTTGACCGCGGCATGGTACATACTCGCCGTGGATGTCAGTATCGTAACAATGGGAACACATCCTACTGCCCACATAAATGTAATAATCACCAGGTCCACTATTTTGCTGCATACTGAAAAAAATATGCCTTCTACACTGAAAAGTCCTCTCATATCCTATATCTCCAGTCCGTTTTTTTCTATTATAATGCCTGTATCAAGAATTATGGGGGGAAAATTTTTGTTATTGATGTAGATTTTTATGGGATTTTAGAAATCGCCCCTATATTCTCTTACAAATTCAATCATATTCAGATAGTTTTCTGTCGGAACATAATCTGGAATGGAGTTCCCTGTCCCAAATGCAAATCCGCCGTGTCCCTTGCATTTTTTAATGACATCCAGAATATATTCCTTCAATTCCTGCTTGTTAGAACCGCAGACAACATCCACATCCGCTCCGCCGAAGTTTCCAATCTTATCGCCGTATTTGTCCACCCATACCGGGAATGGTGCAATCTGGTCTTCATTGGAATGCTTGGCGTCAATGCCAACCTTATAAATCAAATCGTCCATCACCTCAAAGATTTTTCCACAGGAATGCAGCAGGAACGGCTTATCATAGCTGTGTACCAGATCGACGATTGGTTTATACTGCGGAAGAATCAAATTCTTCGTATCTTCTGTGGATAGTAAGGTGTTGCTCTTATACCCCATATCGTCTCCTAATCTGAGC